>Ga0116227_10012838_pt1 | contig 13462 bp, 20 predicted proteins | sample S1TSphgellanicum_FD_89693 | JGI IMG/M metagenome (GOLD analysis project Ga0116227, IMG submission 89693) | Host-associated microbial communities from peat moss isolated from Minnesota, USA - S1T2_Fb - Sphagnum magellanicum MG | ecosystem: Host-associated > Plants > Peat moss > Unclassified...
GCTAAAGCCTGCTGATGCGCCTCGCGCAATCTCGGATCGATGAGCGCCTGGACCGAAACCGACTTGGGAGCCGAGACGGTGAAGTCGTAGAGGCTGCGCGCCGAGCTGAGCCGTTCGCCGTCTTTGTCGAAGCGGTTCACATTCTGGCGCGGCCGCAGAAACTCCTTCGTCTCCGGGTGAAGGCCCTGGCGGATGGCGTCGAACTGCTCCAGCGTCACTTCGCCTTTGAGATCCAGCAACTCAGCGCCGTGGCCCATCCAGTGGCCCTGAATGCGTTCGCCCTCGGCGTAATAGTCGTTAGCCGATAAATGGCGCGAAGCGTATGTTTCCCCGCCCGACAAAGCCCGAATCGTCAGCATGGAAATTACCCGCTGGCGGTCTGCGGATTCAGAACGGAAATCTGCCGCCGCCCGGCAGCGGCGAGAAGTTCTAAATCGGAGCTGACCAGGGTCAGAGAAACCGAACGGGAAGCCAGCGACTCCTGAAGCGAATGAGCCGCCGCCAGGTGCAAGGCGTCGGCTCCGCGCAGCTTTAGGTCCCAGGCGAATTCAGTGGCGGTCTGAAAGACAGCCGGGTCCAGCGGCACCTGCAGCATTTCCGACCAGTCGGCGAAAACATCGCGGCGCAGAATGCGGAGCCGGTCGGCTGAAATCTTCTGGACACCCTGCTGGCGTGCGATGGCGGCGGCGACTTCGGTGCAGCCGAGCGGACAGCAAGCCAAAGGTTCCTTGCGGTCAAACAGACGGCGGACCCAGGGGCTTCCGGGTTCGCTGAGATAGCGTTTCACCCAGGCGCTAGAGTCGAGATAGTAAACGGTCATCGCCGCTCACGAATCAGCTGCTCGGAAGCGGGTTCGCCTGTCACGCTGAGCGGTTCGACATCGGGATAGCGGGGCGGCCAGTGATCGGGCATTTGCAGGCCGGGAATATCGCGCAGAATGGCGGCGAGCGAGTTCTGGCGAATCGTCTCCAGCGCATGAGCGGCGAGCGAGATTTGCTGCTCATTGAGCTGGTCCACGAGCTGGTGAAGATGGAGGCGTGAATCCGAAGAAGCGGCCATGGCAGCAGGATAGCAGAATGCAATAGAATCAGAAAGCGGAAAACCTCAGAACAGCGAAAGTGGTAACTACTAAGACACTATCCTTAAGCCTTCGGCTTAAGAAATCCAGCAAAACCGAACAAAGCCGCACACAACCGAATACAGGCGAATAACATTCGCTAGACATTTGTCAGTCATTTCGCAGACATATGGCAGACAGTTGAGTACCTTCGAGACATTTGTCAGTCATTTGAGGTACAAATAGGGTACATTTGTCAGTCATATAAAGAACATTTGTAGGTCATATAGGGAACAGTTGTCAGTCATCTCGGAACAATTTGGCAGTCAGTTGCCGATCATTTGCTGATCAACAGCCGATCAGTCCTGTATCGTAAAAAGGAGGGTCCTGGCATGGACGAACGCATCCGCAAACTGCTCGACAATATTCCGGAGCGGCAGCCCCGCTCCCGGCTCGAACCGCACACCGACGTGATCCGGGAACTGCGCCGCAAGCGCCGCAGCTACCAGGAGATTTCGGTGTTCTTCAAAGAGCATTTACAGATTCCGGTGGCCCCCAGCACGCTCTATGAGTTTGTGAAATCCCGCGCCCATCCGAAGAACAAACAAATGGTGGAATTGCCGGAACCGTCCGGTTCTGCTACCCGGAAGTGAACCCGGAAACTGGGCTGCGCCTGGTCTCAAAAATGAGAGTGCGCCAAGCCGGATTAAACGATTGCCACCGAAGGAGAAACATGAAATACGAAGGCCTGAGCGACGAACTAGTCAAACGGCTGGAGAACCTGCCGCCTCCCGAACCGCGCTCCAGGCTGGAACCTCTGCGCGAGTTAATTCTGGCCTGGCGGCAACAGGGCCGCAGTTACCGGCGCATTCAGCATCTCTTACGCGAACACTGCAAGGTCGATGTCGCTTATGAAACTCTGCGCCGCTTCGTGCAAAGACGGGAGAGACCTGATTGGCCTGCCGTGGAAACCGAGACGGTCCCAGCGCCGGTGACACCCGCACCGACACCAAACTTCGACCGCTACGCCGAGGCCCGCGAACGCATGCGCCAGCTCAAGGCACAGCCGGTCGTCAGCCCGCCCGCGAGAAAGAAAGTCTTTGAGGTTTCCGAAGACGATTTGGACCCCACCAAGCCGCTCCGGATGATGCCGGCTGTTCAGGTCGACAGCGATTGAAATGAATTGAAACAAAGCGGGTACTTTTTGAAAGGAGCCAGTCATGGATGAAACAATCCGAAAACTTCTGGATAAAATTCCGGAACGCCAGCCGCGTTCGAAGCTGGAACCGCACATCGATGTGATCCGCGAACTGCGCCGCAAGCGCCGCAGCTATCAGGAAATTTCAGTGTTCTTCAAAGAGCATCTGAAGATCCCGGTGGCCCCCAGCACGCTCTATGAATTTGTGAAATCGCGCGCCCGCCCGGCCCGAAAACCGGTGGTGGAATTGCCGGATGTGGAGGCGTCGCGAGCGGCGGAATTCCAGGCCGGGAAGCCGCTGGAGACGGCTCCGGTTCCGGCTTCGCCGCTGGGTCGGCCCGGTGCGGCCGAGACGATGCGCGGCGTCCGGAAGCAGCCTTCGGCGCTTCCCAAAGAGCCGCCGGGTTTCCAGTTTGATGCCGCCGCGCAGGCGAACTGGACCCCGACTTCGGAGAAGAAATGACGCTCCGTCCGGCCACCGGCGACCCGGTTCCCGCCCCGTTTGGCCGCGTGATCTTTACCGAGGGAGGGAAGGGCGGCGTCGGCAAAACGGCGTTCATGACCGGCCTGGTCGGGTGGTTTGAGGCTCGCCAGATTCCGTATGCGCTGCTGGATCTGGACACCGAAAACCAGGTGCGCGGCAGTATCAGCCAGTACTTCAGCAAGGCGCGGAAAGTGAATATTCATACCCCGCAAAGCCTCCAGGCCGTGGTCGAAGCGCTGGCTCCGGAAACGCCGATTGTGCTGGCCGACATGGGAGCTGGGTCGGGCCACGTGGCGCACCAATGGTTCCGGTCCAGCCATGCGCAACTGCGCGAAATGGGGGTGGCGTTTACGGCGGTGAGCGTCATTACGCCGGACCCGCCCAGCGTGGAAAGTGTGCTGCGCTGGGCGTCGGAATTGCAGCGCCGCGTGGAGTATCTGATCGTCAAAAATGCGCTCACCAGCCCGCCTGATTTTAGCCACTGGGAGCAGAATCCGAAGGCCGAACAGTTCCGGCAATTCTTCCGGCCGCAGGAAATCGAAGTGGAATACCGGGTGGAGCAGTTTGAATCTCTGCTTCGCCGTTTTGGGGTGACGGTCGGCCAGGCGGCGGACCGGAAAGCGCCTATTCGCGAACTGCACCAGGCCAGCGTTGTCCTCCGCGCGCAGGCGTACCGCCGCCATTTATATGCGGAATTAGACCGAGGGAAAGGATGTCTTCTGATATGAGTTCCGCCCCGGCCCGAAGACCGATGCCGTCCGAAAAAGATCCGCTGTTAAGTCTGGCGAAGCAGTTGCCAGAGGCGCAGGACCGCGAGTGGTACGCGCAACTGATTTCCTACATTCACACGCTGGAGCCGACCGACGAACTGGTCAAAATTGCGCAGCTCTTCGGGTTCCTGACGATGATGGGACACAAGCTGCCGGAGGCGATTCAGGAGAAACAGAGCGATCTCCGGGACATGCTTTTGAAGGCGCATCTGGCGTTTCGGGACCAGGTGCAGACCAACGCGAATTACCACGCGGAACTGAATAAAAGACTGAGCCAGTTGCCGGCGGAAATCGCGGACGGCGTGAAGCCGGAAGCGATTGTGAAAACGATGACGGAGAGCTTCCGGCAGCAAATTCAGAACACCGGATTGCAGGAAACGCAAACGCTGCTGTCGGCGGCGGCCGGTGAATTGCGGACCACGACGAGGGCGCTGGATGCCGCCGTAAAGCCCATCACCGAGCGTTATCACGGCCTCGCCCGAGAAGTCGAAGAACAGGCCAAGAGCCTGACGACGCAAAGCGACAATCTGGCGCGCACGGCGGATAAAATTCAAACCCAAAATGCCCAGCTCGCGGCGCAAGCGCAGAATTTAAGCTGGTGGTCGCTTCTGGCCGTTACTGTCTTTGCACTCCTGGTCGGCGTGTTTTGCGGCATCACCTGGGAGCAGCGCAATGTCGGATCTTTGGTTGTTGACCTGCAAGCTCAGGTGGGTGAATTGCAGCAAATTATCAAAAATCTTCCCGCCACTTTGAATCCGCCATTACCACCGAAGAAGCAAAAGAAGATCTCTCTGTAGCTGTGACCGGTCCCATGAATGAATCAACCATGTCAAGTCAGATTATCCGCCACCTAAAGCCAGATGAAGAGGAGGTCTTTCGCAAACGCGCTGAATTAGCATCCATTCAAACAACGCTGGCTGAACTTGAATTAGAACTCACTGATCTGCGCAGCCAATTGGCCGTGTTCGAGGGCCGCTATCTTCGACAAGTTGGAGTTCTTTATGCAGAACTTGATGAATGGAATGCCCGAATTTTTGAATTACAAGCAAAGCTTGATCCATCTATCTCGGCTGAACAGGACGCCCAAGAGGCGCGAGACCAAGCGCGACAAACCCACCAGGCTGCTCACGGCACAGCCTCCAAGTGCCGCGACTTTAATCCATCGCCTGAACTTAGAGGTCTCTTCCGTGAGGTTGCTAAAAAAATCCATCCCGATCTTGCAACCGATTCAATTGATCGCGAAGTCCGAACCCGGCTTATGGCCGAGGCTAATCGTGCTTACCAAGCAAGTGATGCCGAATCTCTTCGGCGCATCCTCGACGAATATCAAGAGGGCAAGGACGGCTCCAAAAAAGGGAGCGGAACCGAATTAGAAAATATTATTCAAAAGATTCGCCAGGCCAAAGAACGTGTGTCCCAGATCGAACAGGAGATCGCAACCTTACGCCAGAGCGAGATCGCAAAGCTTAAACAAGAAGCCGAAGCCGCTGACACTGTCGGGCGCAACCTACTCTTGGAACTGGCCGCGGAAGTTCGCGCACGAATTAAACGCGCAAGGGAACAATATGAGGCTCTCGAACGAAAGGCCAGTAGAAGTGCCTGACGAGCAAGAAACCCAGCTCACAATAAAGTATGAAGGAGCCGCTTCTCTGGCACTATCGCAGACGCGGTCTCTCCTGGTTGCCCGTGGCCGAAACGATGCGGCCAAACTCGCGCAATCCAAGCAATGCAGCGAGATTCCTTTGTCTGAGTCAAGAGTCAGAGCATTGGCTGAACAGGGAGATCCTGCGGCGCAATGCGAGTTAAGCAGGCTTCTCAGCACTGAATGGTTCGCCGGTACTGCACGACAAACTGTACGGCATCGGGTTAACGATGAGGTCATAGTGGTTGAAGCACCCGGGAACGACGAGGAGGCTTATAGCTGGCTGCGTAAATCCGCCGAACAAGGCTATGCTCATGCACAGTGGCAACTAGGCATGACGTATGACTTCGACGACGATGATTGCGACGGGGAGTCATCCTGGGCCATCGCGAACAAAGATCTTACCGAGGCGGCCAACTGGTACAGAAGAGCAGCAGAGCAGGGGCACGCGGCTGCTCAGTTTTACCTCGGCCGTAAATATGAGTGCGGTTCCGGCGTAACTAAGGATTTGGAGGAAGCACTTCGCTGGTACCGCAAATCGGCTGATGGTGGTAATGGGGGTGGCCGCTCTTCGCTGATCAATGCACTGTTTGAGTTAGGCAGCCTCTATCACGAAGGAAAAACCGTTCAACAGAATTATGTCGAAGCTGCCCGTTGCTATCGCGAGGCGGCAAGATGGGGAAGCATCGGACCCCTATGGCCAGGGGAGAAAAAAACTGTTGTCGAAGCCTATTTCAATCTTGGCACTCTATATTCAAAGGGGAAAGGCGTTCCCCAGGATGCTGTCGAAGCTGCCCGGTTGTATCGGATTGCCGCTGACGAAGGCCACGCTGGCGCTCAGGCGTGCCTTGTTACAGTGATTTGACTGTAAACGCGAAAGCAATCGATGCCACGACGAAAAAAACTATGGGCCATGTTCGCAAGAAATTATGCCACATGTACGGATAGGCCGTGTTTCTCAACCATATTCCTAAATTAGTCAGTCCGTAATTCGGTACCGCAATGTAGGCCGAGGCTCCATATCCGAATGCCCTTAGCAGCCAATTCGGGTTAGTTTTCAAAATTGCAAGGCGGAGGCCATAGGCTAGGCCGACACTCCATATCAGACACGTTGCGATGCAGATCAGCCAGTTGCAAGAATACAACACCCGCCGCGACAAAGACCAACCAAGTTTCCGCCCGATATAAATCTCCAGTAACACTCCGAAAAAGAAGATCATTCAGCGAAAATCCTTGACGAATGATTCTCTCAGACAGTGCAAACCTGGGTGGTCCGCGCGGTGAGGAATGATTCGACATTTGCTGTGGTCATCCTTAAGCTTCAAATCTTCAAATCCCCACCCTTTCATATTCATCGAGCGTCAGTTCATCGTTGCGGCGGTCGTAGAGTTTGGTGGTGCGTGGCGAGGAGTGGTTCGCCATGGCCTGGGCATGTTCGAGGGTGCCGGAGTTTTTCAGGTAGTCGGTGATGCCGGTGGCGCGCAGCGAATGGTTTCCCACTTTGGTTTTGATACCGGCCTGCTTCGCGCGGCGCTGGATCATGCGGTAGGCATCGGGCTGGGCCATGCGTTGCGGGGTGCCGGTGGTTTGGCCGGTGGTGCGGAACAGCGGCCCGTCCTTGTCGCCGGCGATGCCGGCGGCAGCCAGGTACTCGTCTATAAACACCTCCAACTTGTGATGGCAGGGCGCTTCATGTTCCTTGCCGCCCTTCTCGTGCAGCCGCACCCAGCTACGGCGCCCTTGGTTGAAGTAGTCGCCGACGTTCATCTGCAGCACAGCGCCGATCCGCGCGAAGGTGTAGATCATCGTGCCGATCAGCGCGCGGTCACGCAAGCCGGTCAGCGTGTCGGTGTCGATGACTGCCAGTAGCGCGCGCGCCTCCTCGCGATCCAGCACCGGCGTTCTTCCCTTCTTCACCACATGCTTCGGCCCGCGCACCGCGTGGGCGGGATTGGTGTCGAGGACATGGCCGACCACGAGCCAGTCGAACAGCATGCGGATCGCGGCTAGGTGTTGCTTCACTGTGGGTTTGGCAAGCTCGGCCTGCAGCTGCTCGATGTAAGCGGCGACGTGCAGGGGCTTGACCTGGCCCAGTTCGACCAGTCCCCTGGCCTGGCACCAGTCGGAGAATCGTCCCGCCGCCTTGTAGTAGGCGCGGCGCGTGTTCTTGTTGCGGATGTTGGCGGTGAAGAATTCTAAGAAACGCTCGGCCGTCTTAGTATTTGGCAGGAACAGCGCGGGAGGGTTGGCAGTGATTGCTGCTAGCCCAGAAGAGGCGCGAAACGGGACGATTGAGTTGGTCATGATCGAGTCCCCATGACCTTGCTCCAGTCAATTGGGAAACCAGCCTGTTCGAGTTCTCGTCCGAGAGCCTGCCGCCACCCACCGGCGGAATCAAAAGGCACGTAAACGACACCTCCAAAATCAGAAGGAATTTCAAGGTCACCAAGTTTGAGGGGGCAGACACGATTGCGACCGAGGCGACCGAGAAAATACCCTAATTCCAAAACTACGTTCTGCCTGGCGCGGGGCTTAGGCGTTTCGCCGAGTTTACATCCTTCGTCATCTGGCGTCAGAAGCACAACGGCAAAACCGACATCCCCGTAGGCCTCTATCTTCTCTATGATGGTGCGCCCACTATTTGCCTGTTCATGCAGAATGATCGCTTCAAAGTCAGCGCGTTCCAAAAAGCGGGCGACACTTTCACGAGCGGCATCATCATGTCCGTGAACAACAAACGCCTTTCTTGCATGGGAACTCACAGACGGTAACGCAGAATTTGCTTCCTTTTCCATCACTCTCACCCATTTCCAAACAAGCTCGCGATGTGCTCTGGTGCCGCCGACAATCTGCAATAGGTTATATTGCAGGTCATGCTTGACCCGCTCGACACCGTACGATTCCAGGTTCTTAAATCTGGCTTTTAATTCTTCATCTGTCATTGCGTCATCGTTAGCCTCAAGCTCCTGAAGTCGCCGGATCGTGAGTGGTGTGGATCGAATGTAGAACTGTCCCGAGTAGAAAAATTCTGCATCTGTGTTCCCCCGGACAAATTTGATCCATTGTCCTTGCCATTTCCAAAGCGTGACTTGCTTCTCTTCATGGAGCGTCCGCAGACAGGCTATGATCTCTCTTCCGTCAGAGCTTTCTGTCCAGGGCCGCAAGCGCTCCTGCAACAGGGGCAGGCTAGTAGGGTAGCCCTGTTCCTGGTCCCCGTTCATGGCAAGCCTTAAAATATCCAGTTTCGATGGACTGGTATGGCAGCAAACCCATAACCGCATGATAACGTCCTTTATCATGCGGTTCTACAGAAAACGTAGGAAATGTTTTCCCTGAGTTCAACTGGCTCACTATAGGCTTGTGCTGTGAACAAGCAGATCTTTTATGCCAGTGTGCAACTCAGTCTTTTGTCGAGCGCGTTAGATCTGGCCAGTCGGTGCGTAGGGGCTGAACTGGTGGCAATCGATGCATCCTTGGAGGACGGCACCGCCCCTGAAGACTTCGATTGGGAAGTCGCTCAAGACGCTCCCATTGCGTTGAGCCAACTCACGTCACGTGCGGTCGTTTACGAATTGGTTGCCATTATTGAACACCGACTGCATGAACTCGCCCGTGAACCATGGCTTAAAAAGCGTGGAAGTGCGCGGCAGGCGATCCCCACTGTCAGCGCTTTGGCGGCGGATTCTTTTGAGGAGTGGGCTTCGCTAAAAGATGTCTCTGAAGAACCATTCCCGGAGATCTGCAAGCTGATTGACCAGCACTACAATTTCCACCTTGCAGACCTGGATGGGTGGTCCGACTTAGTGGCATTGCGTGCAATCGTCAACGCTCTCAAGCACGGAAGATTCGGCAGAAGCACCAAGAAACGCTATAGAAAAGATGAGTTCATTAAATTTCTATTTGAAACTGATCTTGTCGACGAGGAAAAAGCCCGCAAGGCAATTGAAGACGTGACCCGTTTTCTTCTGGCTTTAGAACAGGCCGTCGAGCGTAATGCTGGTACGACCTAACGCCCTTTATGTTGTAGTACTTTGAAGCGGCCTTAGACGAGATTTTTCGCTTAAGGCCGGAGCTGATGCCTAAAGCCTAAAGTGAGGGAGCGCAATTGCGACAATGACAACAGGAGCGCCGCTAAAGTGATGAAGACCACCAGCCACGAACCGAATGCTATTCATATGCCACCGGAACTGCTAGCGGCAGCGCGTCAGGCGGCAGAGGAAGAAGACCGCCCCGCCGACGAGCTGGTGAGTGATGCCGTCCGCCGCTATTTGCAGCAGCGCAATGGTGGCGAAGCGCTACAGCCCAACCCGCCTCAAGCCAAGCGCACGTTACTTGATTTGTTTGAACCCATTCGCGGCCTTGATGTGGAATTCACCCGAAATCCCTCTACCGCTCGGCCTGTTGATTTGTGAGCCTGTTCCTTCTCGATACAAATATTCCCTCGGAAATCAACAAGCCCTCGCCGGAACCCAGTGTGCTGCGATGGCTGGGAACAGTCGAAGAAGCCCAGACATTTATTAGCGTCGTTTCTCTGGGCGAGATGCGCAAAGGGTGTGAATTGCTGGAGCCCGGCAGCAAACGACGCCTTCAGTTGGAGCGCTGGCTTGAGCGTGACATACCTAAATGGCTTGCCGGTCGCATCCTGCCGGTTACAGATGCTATCGCGCATCGGTGGGGTGAACTGGAAGCCAAACGCCAACGCCTCGGAATGCCGCTCAATACTGCTGATGGGATGATTGCGGCCACCGCCCTGGAACACGGCCTTACGATTGTCACGCGCAACGTGAAAGACTTCCGTGAATTAGGCGTTGAGATAGTTAACCCTTTTAAATAGTGCAATCCTGCCTTGCGATGGTCGCAGGCAGAAGAGCGAGAAAGCCCGAGCCAGACAAATCCGCGAACCGTGACGAAGATTTAGACCGCTGGGAGCGTTGCATGCCATTGGCTTTCAGACGAACACTTCAGGCTGTCGAGCTATATGAATGACGGGTCGCTTCTAACCCCAACGATTTTGCCGTTGGACAAAAATGGTCATTATGGGATTCGAGAAGTTGAGGGTTGGCGACGTGGTGGTCCGGATGCTGGCCGGAACACTTCCGATGAAGTTGCAGGTGTCGGACATCACGGATCAACTCATCGTTTGTAGCGCGTGGCGGTTCGACAAAGTGACCGGGGCCGAGATTGATGAGGAATTGGGTTGGGGTCCACCTCCGCTCATGACCGGGAGCTATCTCGATCCTTTGCTAACAGAGCCCTGTTCTCCGAAGATAAAAGGCTGCTGACCCTCAGAAAAACAGACGCTCGCGCCGCGTAGCCGGTAGTGGCTTGCAATGGAGTTAGTAATAAACTATTCTTGTATAGCAGCATAGTAGTATAGGTGTATACATGTATATAATTGCAGTGGTCGCGGAAAAGGGTGGTGTGGGAAAAACCACCACGGCCCTTAATCTGGCGGTGGCGGCGATCCAGGAGGGACACAAGGCGGCGGTCATCGACGTTGACCCGCAAGCCACCGCTTCCAACTGGACAGACCGGCGCACCGAAGAACATCCATGGGTAGTGCCTACCCCGGCGACGAGGCTTACTTCGGCCATTGAGCAGGCCAAAGCTCAGGGCGTCAATTTCATCGTCATCGATACCCCGCCCCACTCCGGGACGGACGCAGCCGAGGCGGCAAGACGCGCCGACGTGGTACTCATTCCGACCGAGCCGCATCTCTTTACGCTGGAAACGCTCTCCAAACTGGCCGATCTCCTGAAACTTGCCGGTAACGCCCCTGCCCTGTTCGTCGTGAGCAAGGCCGCAACCCAAGGCACGGAAGGCCGCAATGCAATCGAGCACATGCAGTCTCAGGGGTACGCCGTTTGCCCGACCGTGCTCCACCTTCGCGCCGCTCATCGCCATGCCACCAATGTGGGAAAGGTCGCGGCGGAGTACGAACCTGGCAGCAAAGCAGCCGAAGAGGTGCTACAGGTATACAAGTATACAGTTCAATTTGTAGACTCTTATAGGAAGAAACATGCCCAAACCAAACCCGCTCTCGCAAGGACTTAGCCAGCAAACGTCGGCGGTCCGCCCCCCGGTCTCTGCATCTGTTCCTGTGGAGGTACGAACACGTAAGTCTCAGCCGCCCTCCCGTTCCGGGCGCGTGCTTATAGGCGGTCATTTCGCCCCGGAAGTGCAGACCGCGCTTAAAATCATTGCGGCAGAAGAACGCACCACCATGCAGGCTTTGCTGGCAGAAGCCATCAATCTGGTGTTTGCCAAGCGTCACAAGCCTGAAATCGCGGATATTTCTACAAATTAGATTGTATATGTGTATACATATATACAATATAGGAGTTTATCGAATGAAACCTCCCTCTAAGACCGGCAAGAAACAACAAGGGCTGACACGCGTGGCCGAGCTATTGCCGGGTTTTGAAACACTCGCCCCTGTGCTTCAGGAGCAGGCGCAGACCAAAGCCGTCACGGTGCAGGGAAGACATCATTTCAACCGCTTCAAGCAAATCGAATCGCTGTACCAGATCGGGGAGGGCGGGGAACCGGACATGGGTTTCATGACCCGGCTGCTGACGCTCTGTTCGCTTCCGCGCACCGACCCCGGCGACCGGCTGCAGTATGTCCGCAAGAATGGCCCGTACAAGCTGGTGATGATGGCCGGTGGCGACAATAAGCTGCCCTTCGGCAATCTTCCACGTCTCCTGCTGGCTTGGGTATGCACCGAAGCCAAGCGCAATTACGACCGCAATCCCGACGACTCGGAGAAGCGCAAGCTTTATCTCGGCAGTTCGCTGTCGGCGTTCATGCAGCAGCTTGGCATTGAGAGCAACAGCGGCGGCAGCAGGGGAGACCGCACGCGACTCCGGACGCAGATCGACCGGCTGTTCAATGCGCATCTTGACCTCATCTATCAAGACCACGAACAGAAAATCACCACCGGTGGCCGTATCGCGCCCAGGACGGTGCTGTGGTGGGATTACCATCAGCCCGAACAGCAAACGCTTTGGAAAAGCTGGGTGGAGATAGGAGAGGAGTTGTTCAACGAAATCATTGCCCATCCGATTCCGCTCGACATGAACATCCTGAAGAAGCTTCGACGCTCCTCGCTCGGTCTCGACCTCTACATGTGGCTTAGCTATAAAACCTTCGGCCTCTACACCCAGAAGCAGCAGCCCGAACGTCTGTCATGGCAGCGTCTTTATGTGCAGTTCGGAGCCGACCCGAGCAAGGTCGACGAGAAGGGCGCGGTGAACGATTTCCGTAAAGACGCCCTGCGCGAACTAAAGAAACTGAAAGCGGCTTGGCCGTCGCTCAACTATTCAACTCCCACCGGTTGTCTTGAAGTTCGCGCTTGTCCCCCGTCCATTCTGCCGAAAGTGCTTCCCGTTGTGCAAAACCCTGTGATTTGAGCAACTTTTCCACGCTGAAACACCCCTACAGCCCAAAAACACTGCGCTGAAACACCCCTTTTCGTTCTGTTTTCAATTAGTTAGAGTACGCTGAAACGCCCCTATTGCTCTGGATTCGCTACGCTGAAACACCCCCACTAATTACGCTGAAACACCCCCACATACATATACGTTCATATACCTTACAAGTAGTTTGCGACCACAAACTGTGGATAAGCTCAGCAGCGTTTTCAAAAACCAGCATGTGGGGGAAAGCCTTCCCCCTAGCTGCAAACGCTAAAGCGTTTTCCGCTACCCCCTTCTGCGGGGACACCCCGCAACGCCCCGAACAACAATAAGGAACGCTTTCAGCGGCTCCTAAACCAGGGGGAGCATGCTCCCCCTTCAACCCCCTGAAGACCTTGTAACGAGATGGCAAAGTTGACAGGTGGCGCAGCTACCCCCAATCCCGTTTGACTTTCAGCCGTGTAATCCTTAGACCCACCGTGACGCGTGTACTCGAACAGCAGGCCGAATTTCTTGCCGGTATTGAGCACGGCATTGGCGATTCCAAACGCAGCAATACGGTGAGCCATGACGAAGTGGTCGCCCACATCCACCGGATTTTTAACAAATCGTGATTTCTATTCGCTGGTCGAGCAGAGCCGCCGAGGGCCAGTGTCCGATACCGGACTTTGCGGGAAGTGAGAATGGTACCTCGCTTATTTTTGCTTGACCGCCGCCATGACGAGCAGTGTCGCTGCGAGGACGGTGGCTGGTAAGACCAACATCGCTGAAATCATTGAAGGGCCATGAACAACAGTGAGAACGATTCGGGCGAAAATACACCTGATGGCTTAATCTTCTGTTAAGAATTTCTTAATCTTTCGAGTTTGCTGGGAACAATGGGTCAATTTCTA
>Ga0116227_10012839_pt1 | contig 13461 bp, 15 predicted proteins | sample S1TSphgellanicum_FD_89693 | JGI IMG/M metagenome (GOLD analysis project Ga0116227, IMG submission 89693) | Host-associated microbial communities from peat moss isolated from Minnesota, USA - S1T2_Fb - Sphagnum magellanicum MG | ecosystem: Host-associated > Plants > Peat moss > Unclassified...
CCGAGCGTGATCGTGCCGGTCTTGTCGAGCAGCAGCACGTCGACGTCGCCTGCAGCTTCCACGGCACGGCCCGACGTGGCGATCACGTTGGCCTGCATCATGCGGCTCATACCGGCCACGCCAATCGCGGACAGCAGGCCGCCGATGGTGGTCGGAATCAGACACACCAGCAGTGCCACCAGCGCGGTGACGCTTACCACCTGGCCAGCCTTGGCGGCTTCCACGGAGAAGATCGAGAACGGCAGCAGCGTCGCGGTTGCGAGCAGCATCACGATCGTCAGCGCGACCAGCAGAATCGTCAGGGCGATTTCGTTCGGCGTCTTTTGACGCTTCGCGCCTTCGACCATCGCAATCATGCGGTCGAGGAAGGCCTCGCCCGGATTCGCCGTGACACGCACGACGATCCAGTCCGACAGCACGCGCGTGCCGCCCGTCACCGACGAGAAGTCGCCGCCCGATTCGCGGATCACCGGTGCGGATTCGCCGGTAATCGCCGACTCGTCCACCGACGCGACACCTTCGATCACTTCGCCGTCAGCCGGGATCACGTCGCCGGTTTCCACCAGCACGACGTCGCCCTTGCGCAGATCGGAGGCCGTCGTGATGCGGATCGGCGCTTTCGGATGCGGCTCGTTGAGCTTCTTGGCCATCACGTCTTTCTTCGCGCTGCGCAGCGACGCGGCCTGGGCCTTCGAACGGCCTTCGGCGAGCGCTTCCGCGAAGTTGGCGAACAGCACCGTGAACCACAGCCACAGCGACACGGCGAGGATGAACCCCGCAGGCGCTTCGGCCTGGCCGCCCAGCGCGGCGATCCAGAGGATCGTCGTCAGGATGCTGCCGACGTACACGCAGAACATCACCGGGTTACGGAACTGCGTGCGTGGCGTAAGTTTCTTGAATGAGTCCACGATCGCCGGACGCACTAGCGCCGGATCGAACATGGACCGCGTTGCATTATGTTCAGTCATTGAATCCTCTTTTTCCCGAAGTGCCCGTCTCATTGACCAGGTATCAATGGCCGGCGATCATCATCAGATGTTCGACGCCGGGGCCGAGAGCGAGCGCAGGCACGTAAGTCAGTGCGCCGACGAGCAGCACGGTGCCAAGCAGCAGCACGACAAACAGCGGACCATGCGTGGGCAGCGTGCCACCGGTGACAGCCAGGCGTTTCTTGGCCGCCAGCGAGCCGGCAATCGCCAGCACCGGAATCAGCGAGCCGAAGCGGCCAAACCACATCGCAATCGCGGTCAACCAGTTGTAGAACGGCGTGCTCACCGTCAGGCCGGCAAACGCGCTACCGTTGTTGTTCCCCGCCGAGCTGAACGCGTAGAGAATTTCCGAGAAGCCGTGCGGGCCGGGGTTGGCGATACCCGCCTTGCCGGCATCCGTCAGCACCGCGATCGAGGTACCCACGAGCACCAGCAGCGGCGTGAGCAGCACGACGATCGACACCATCTTCATCTCATACGCTTCGATCTTCTTGCCGACATATTCAGGTGTACGACCGATCATCAGGCCTGCCACGAACACGGCGAGAATGGCGAACACGAGCATGCCGTACATACCGGAGCCCACCCCGCCGAAGATCACTTCGCCCAACTGGATCAGCAGCATCGGGTAGAGGCCGCCGAGCGGCGTCAACGAGTCGTGCGTGTTGTCGACTGCACCGCACGAGGCCGCCGTCGTGGCGATCGTGAAGATGCCCGACTGCGCGATACCGAAGCGCGTTTCCTTGCCTTCCATGTTGCCGCCCGACTGCAGGTCGTTAGCGGACTGGTCGACGTGCAGCGCGGTGAAGGCCGGGTTACCTGCCTGCTCGGCGCTGACCTCGCCCACCACGCAAGCGGCGAAGGCAATCGTCATCACGGCCAGTACGGCGATGCCCTGCTTGCGATCCGCGATCACCCGACCGAACACCAGGCACAGCGCGGCCGGGATGATCAGCATCGAGAAGATCTGCAGGAAGTTGCTGAACGGCGTCGGGTTTTCGTACGGGTGTGCCGAGTTCGCGTTGAAGAAGCCGCCACCGTTGGTGCCAAGCATCTTGATCGCTTCCTGCGACGCCACCGGGCCCATCGCGATGGTCTGCGTCGTCACCTTGGTGTCGACCGTCACCGCGTTACCCTTCGCATCCTTCACCGGGTTGCCTTGCGCATCGAGCTTCGGTGCGGCGTAGGTGGTGGTCTGCAGGGTCGGCACGTCCTGATACGCCTTGAAGTTCTGGATCACGCCCTGGCTCATCAGCAAGCCGGCGACGATCACCGACATCGGCAGCAGCACGTACAGCGTCACACGGGTCAGGTCGACCCAGAAGTTGCCGATGGTCTGCGCCGTGTGGCGAGCAAAGCCGCGGATCAGCGCGATCACCACCACAATGCCGGTGGCGGCGGACAGGAAGTTCTGCACCGTCAGACCGAGCATCTGCGTCAGATAGCCGGCGGTCTGCTCAGGCGTGTAGTCCTGCCAGTTCGTGTTGGTGACGAAGCTGACGGCCGTATTGAAGGCGCTGTCGACCGACATCGGACCGAAAGCCTGCGGGTTGCCCGGCAGCCAGCCCTGGATACGCAACAGGAGATACAGGAACAGCACGCCGAGCACGTTGAAGGCGACCGCGGCGATGGCGTAGTGCTTCCAGTTCATTTCCGTCGACGAGTCGACCCCTGCGATGCGGTACAGCAAGCGTTCGAGCGGGGCACCGAAGCGCACCACGCGAGACGAGCCATCCATCACATTGGTCAGATAGCGGCCGACGGGCACTGCGCCCGCGAGCAGCACGACCAGGTAAATGACGATTTGCAGGACATTGTTGGAGTTCATTCAATGTCCTCCGCGCGCAGCAGCGCATAGACGAGGTAGGCGAACAGCAGCGCAGTGGCTGCTCCCGATAACCACAGGATCCAGGTCATGAGCGTGCTCCCTGGCCACGCCGGAACTGCATCAACTTCTCGCAGCCGGCAATCAAAGCAAAGGTCAGCGCCGCAAAAAGCACCATCCCCCCGACGTACAGCACATCCATTTGTGTTCTCCAGTAGCGGACTTTGGATGGGTAGAACGTTATGCCGATCCGCGTAAAGGCCTGGTCAAAGATGGCAGAGGCGGTGTAAAAAACGTGTAAACGAAAAAGGCCGTTATGCGCGGTGCAGAACGGCCCGAGGCCCGTGGGGGCGGGTGTTGCGGGAAAAGACGGCGGCTACGGCAACAGCACCGTCGAACCGGTGGTGCGGCGGCTTTCGAGTTCGATATGCGCCTTCGCGACTTCGGACAAGGGGTAGCGCTGGTTGACGCTGGTCTTGACCTTGCCCGACACCAGTACGCCGAACAGCTCCGCCGACATCGCTTCATAGTCGCTGCGCTTGCCGATGTACGTAAACAAGGTGGGCCGCGTGAAGAAGAGCGAACCGCGTCCGGCGAACTCGGAGGAATCGATCGGCGGCAGCGGACCCGATGCGTTGCCGAAGCTGATGAACATGCCGAGCGGCGCGAGGCAATCCAGCGAGGCCGTAAACGTGTCCTTGCCGATCGAATCGTAGACCACCGGCACGCCCGCGCCGTTGGTGATCTCGCGCACACGCCTGGTGAAATTCTCGCGCGTATAGACGATCGCATGGTCGCAGCCGTGCGCTCGCGCGATCTCCGCCTTCTCGTCCGAACCGACCGTGCCGATCACCGTCGCTCCCAGCGCCTTGGCCCATTGGCACACGAGCAAACCGACACCGCCCGCGGCCGCCTGGATCAGGATCGTGTCGCCCGCCTTCACCGGCCAGGTCCGGCGCAGCAGGTACTGCGCGGTCAAGCCCTGCAGCATCACCGAAGCGGCCTGCTCGTAGCTCAGCGCATCCGGCAGCTTGACCACCTGAAGCGCCGGCAATACGCGCTCCTGGGTGTAGGCGCCAGGCGGGCGCGCCACATACGCGACGCGGTCGCCCACCTTCAGGTCCGTGACGCCGGGGCCCACCACCGTGACCTCGCCGGCCGCTTCCATGCCGAGACCGCCCGGCAACGGCAGCGGATAGAGACCCGTGCGGAAATACACGTCGATGTAGTTGAGACCGACCGCGTGCTGCCGGATGCGGACCTCGCCGTTGCCCGGCTCGCCCACCTCGACGTCGACCCACTTCATGACTTCGGGGCCGCCTGCCTTATCGAAACGAATTGCCTTGACCATCATGTCTCCGGTCTCATGTAAGTGACTTGCGATTGCTGGATTGCTGGCTAGGTGGTTCGCGTAGTTTGACTGTCAGACCTTCTCCGCGAGCCGCAAGGTGAGCACGTCGAGAATCATCCGTGCGGTCGAAATATTGGTGGCGCACGGCACGTTATGTACGTCGCACGCGCGCACCAGCGCGTTGATGTCCGGTTCGTGCGGCTGCGGCGTCATCGGGTCGCGCAGGAAAATCACCATATCGACGTGCCCTTCCGCGAGTTGCGAGCCGATCTGCAGGTCGCCGCCGTGCGGGCCCGACAGCATTCTCTCGACGGTCAGCCCGTGCGCGTCGGCAATCCGTGCGCCGGTCGTGCCGGTGGCGACGATGTCGCAGCGCCGCAGCGTGTCGACATATTCGCCGGCGAGTTCGACGATGGCGTCTTTCTTGTGATCGTGCGCGATCAGCGCGATGCGGGTGGTCATGACGTTAAGAACTCCAGTACCGGTTGTGTTGTTGTGGTTATGGTGACGCGACGGGTGATGCAACGACGCCCGCTCAGAACGTGCCCGGATAGGCGCCGCCGTCGAGCAGCCAGTTCTGCCCGGTGATATAGCCCGCATGCACGCTGCACAGGAACGCACACGCCCGGCCGAATTCCTCGCGCGTGCCGAAGCGGCCCGCCGGAATCGTCGCCATGCGCTGCTTGCGTGCTTCGTCGACGGAGATGTGTTGCGCCTTGGCCTGGGCGTCGAAGGTCGTGGCGATGCGATCCGTATCGAACAGGCCAGGCAGCAGGTTGTTGATCGTCACGCCCTCGCGCGCCACCTTGCGCGCCACGCCCGCCACGAAGCCGGTCAGCCCGGAGCGCGCGCCGTTGGACAGGCCCAGCACGTCGATCGGCGCCTTCACCGAGGAGCTCGTGATATTGACGATCCGGCCGAAACCGCGCGCGCTCATGTGATCGATGGTGGCACGGATCAGTTCGATCGGCGTCAGCATGTTGGCTTCGAGGGCGCGGATCCAGTCGTCGTGGGTGAACTTGCGGAAGTCGCCCGGCGGCGGCCCGCCCGCGTTGTTGACGAGGATGTCCGGCTGCGGACAGGCGGCCAGCGCCGCCGCGCGGCCTTCCGGCGTGGTGATGTCGCAGGCGACCGTCTTGACCTCGACGCCGCTTTGCGCGCGGATTTCGGCGGCGGTTGCCTCGAGCGTCTCGACCGTACGGGCGAGGATCACCAGATTCACGCCCTCGGCGGCAAGCGCTTCGGCGCAACCGCGCCCCAGGCCCTTGCTAGCCGCGCACACCAGCGCGGTACGTCCTGCGATTCCCATGTCCATATCCTGCTCCTCCTATGATGGCGAATGGCCGCCTGCGCGGGCCGTTTCCCCCGATTCTAGAAGAATCGGTGCCCGACTGCCGCCGCACGCACCACAATCTCCGGTATCTTCGGGCGGCACTTTCGGTAAACTTGCAGCCGTGGCGAGCCCGCCCGCCGGTTCTTCCGGTGATTCCGGCCGCCGACCGATTCCTCTTGCCGCCGCTAGCGCCCTCGCCATGACACAGGACAGCCGTTTCCCGAACCTTTTCATCCTCGATCACCCGCTGATCCAGCACAAGCTCTCGCACATGCGCGACCGCGATACCTCGACGCGCACGTTCCGCGAACTGCTGCGCGAGATCACGCTGCTGATGGGCTATGAGATCACCCGCAACCTGCCGATGACCACGCGCCGCGTCACCACCCCGCTCGTCGAGCTTGACGCGCCGGTGATCGCCGGCAAGAAACTGGCGATCGTGCCGGTGCTGCGGGCCGGCGTCGGCATGTCGGACGGCCTGCTGGAGCTGATTCCGTCGGCGCGCGTCGGCCATATCGGCGTGTACCGGGCGGACGACCACCGGCCGGTCGAGTACCTGGTGCGGCTGCCGGATCTGGAAGACCGGATCTTCATCCTCTGCGACCCGATGGTGGCGACCGGCTATTCGGCCGTGCACGCGGTGGACGTGTTGAAGCGCCGCGGCGTACCGGGCGAAAGCATCATGTTCCTCGCCTTGGTGGCAGCGCCGGAGGGCGTCCAGGTGTTCCAGGACGCACATGCGGACGTGAAACTGTACGTGGCGTCGCTCGATTCGCACCTGAACGAGCATGCGTATATCGTTCCCGGTCTCGGCGACGCCGGCGACCGGCTGTTTGGGACCAAGAACTGAGGTGGGTGCGGGCGGGTAGCGAGTCCATGCTGCCCGCCCCGCGATGCCGTCCGGCAGCGTCCCCCGCCGGCCTTTACCCTTGGCTCAGGCAGGCACGATCGAGAGCTCGAGGCGCTTGCCCAGCGCAGCCAGGGCGGACGCAATCGTGTCGATCTTGGTCACGTGACCCAGGTTGATAACACGTTGAATCTCTTGCGGACGCGTGTGCAGACGCCTTGCCAACTCGGAAGGCGAGACTTTCTGAGCCAGCATCTCGTTGAGCAGCAGCACCTTGGCCGCAAGGCTGGCGGGTAATTCGACCAACGCTTCGCCGCGCCGCGCTCTGGACGGCAACGGCACCGGACGTTTGTCTTCAAAGTAAAAATCCATCGCCGTGGCCAATGCGTCGGCGGCCATGTCGCGCGCTTCTTCGAGCGTCGCGCCGGACGTCAACGCCTCGGGAATGTCGCGAAACGACACCGTAAATCCGGCTTCGTCTGCTTCGATGCGGGCGGGATAGCGAAACATAGATAACTCTCCGTGGTCCCTTGACGGGAAAAACTCGGGGTAGCGAGGAAGCCCCGGTTGGGGCTTGCCTTCAGTTGCAGTTCAATTGTTTGAGAATTGCTCTTCGAAGCGGCTCCGATATCTCGTGAGACGGATGCCTCGGCAGCGTGGTCTGCCGACCGTTCAGATACACCTTCAAATGCTTACTGCCTTGCTCGAAAGTCGCTCCCTGGTCAGCGAGCCAACGTTTGAACTCGCTTTGCTTCACCTTACCCCCGTGTCCGTGAACACACCGTCAATATAAACATAAATGTTTATATTTTCAATAGGCCACGCCGGCTCCGGCGAGAAGCAGTTGAACGACGGACACGCCGGATCGCCGCCCCGGTGCGCCCATTGACATGCCGGTTCCCGTCTTTTAGCGACCTGTCCCCCACTGCCGCAGCCCCGCGGCATGATAAAATTCGGATCCGCTCATCGAGCGGCCCAACTTGCACAATTGCCCGGCGCATCGCGCCTTTGCGGGGAGTGGGACCGGTCTGACATCGAGGCGCGCCTTCGCAAGCGCCCGACATCGCAACGACAATGGCACTATGCGTGCGCCCCGCTGGCGCGCGCGATGGAGAAAGGTATGGCGGGTCATTCGAAATGGGCCAACATCAAGCATAAGAAAGCAGCGGCAGACGCCAAGCGCGGCAAGGTCTGGACGCGGCTCATCAAGGAAATTCAGGTCGCCGCCCGCATGGGCGGGGGCGACATCGACTCGAACCCGCGTCTGCGGCTCGCCGTCGAAAAGGCGTATGACGCCAACATGCCGAAGGACAACGTCAACCGTGCCATCCAGCGTGGCGTCGGCGGCGTCGATGGCGCAAGCTACGAAGAAATCCGCTACGAAGGCTACGGCATCGGCGGCGCGGCGGTGATCGTCGACACCATGACGGACAACCGCATCCGCACCGTGGCGGAAGTGCGTCACGCGTTCTCGAAGAACGGCGGCAACATGGGCACGGACGGCTCGGTGGCGTTCATGTTCGATCACGTCGGCCAGTTCCTGTTCGCGCCCGGCACGGCCGAAGACAAGCTGATGGAAGCCGCCCTCGAAGCCGGCGCCGACGACGTGGTGACGAACGAGGACGGCAGTATCGAAGTGCTCTGCCCGCCGAACGATTTCCCGAAGGTGAAGACCGCGCTGGAAGCCGCCGGTTTCAAGGCGGAACTGGCCGAGGTGACGATGAAACCTCAGACGGAAGTGGAGTTCACCGGCGACGACGCGGTGAAGATGCAAAAGCTGCTCGACGCACTCGAAAATCTGGACGACGTGCAGGAAGTCTATACAAACGCTGCAATCGCCGACGAATAAGCCCCGCACGGGCGCCGGCAGCGGCGCCCGCGGGCGGTTCGCGGCGGATGGCACAGGTTTGGGGTGCCGTCTTTTGCGATCGCTTTTTTGCAAACCCTTTTTTGCAAACCAGGTGCCTGACCACCGTTTTCTATGGTCGGCACTCCAGGTTAGCTGTTCGCCTTGGGCGAACCTTGCGGATATCCACGGCTCGCGCCAACGCGTCAGCCGTTCATGGTTTTTAAGTCTTCGGGGAATCACATGAAGTTACTCGTCGTCGGGTCCGGCGGTCGCGAACACGCGCTCGCATGGAAGCTCGCGCAATCGCCGCGGGTCCAGCTCGTCTACGTGGCTCCTGGCAACGGCGGCACCGCCCAGGACGAGCGTCTGCGCAACGTCGACATCACCGAGCCGGCTGCGCTCGCCGATTTCGTCGAGAAGGAACAGATCGCCTTCACGCTGGTCGGGCCGGAGGGTCCGCTCGCCGCCGGCATCGTCAATCTGTTCCGCTCGCGCGGCCTGAAGATTTTCGGACCCACGAAGGAAGCCGCGCAGCTCGAAAGCTCGAAAGACTTCGCCAAGGCGTTCATGAAACGTCATGCGATCCCCACGGCGGAATACGAAACCTTCTCCGACGTCGCCGCCGCCCACGCGTACCTCGACACCAAGGGTGCGCCGATCGTGATCAAGGCCGACGGCCTCGCCGCCGGCAAGGGCGTGGTGGTTGCGCAGTCGCTCGAAGAAGCGCACGCCGCGGTCGACATGATGCTGTCGGACAACAAGCTGGGCGACGCCGGCGCGCGCGTCGTGATCGAAGAATTCCTCGCCGGCGAAGAAGCGAGCTTCATCGTGATGGTGGACGGCAAGCACGTGCTGCCGCTCGCCTCGAGCCAGGATCACAAGCGGCTGCTCGACGGCGACCAGGGCCCGAACACGGGCGGCATGGGCGCCTACTCGCCCGCGCCCATCGTCACGCCGCAACTGCATGCCCGCGTGATGCGCGAAATCATCCTGCCCACCGTGCACGGCATGGAGAAGGAAGGCATCCGCTTCACCGGCTTCCTGTATGCGGGCCTGATGATCGACGCGCAAGGCAACCCGAAGACGCTCGAGTTCAACTGCCGCATGGGCGACCCCGAAACGCAGCCGATCATGGCGCGTCTGAAGGGCGACTACTCGAAGGTGGTGGAGCAGGCCATCGCCGGCACGCTCGACACGGTCGAACTGGAATGGGACCGCCGCACCGCGCTAGGCGTGGTGCTGGCCGCGCACAACTATCCGGACAGCCCGCGCAAGGGCGACCGGATCAGCGATATTCCGGCCGAGACCGTCGATTCGGTGACGTTCCATGCCGGCACCACCCTGGCCGACGACAAGCTGACCACCTCGGGCGGCCGCGTCCTGTGCGTGGTAGGGTTGGCGGACTCGGTGCGCAGCGCACAGTCGGTGGCGTATGAGACCATCAACCAGATCTCGTTCGACGGCATGCAGTATCGCCACGACATCGGCTATCGCGCGCTGAACCGCAAGCATAGCTAAGCGCAGTCCAGACCGATCAACCCGCGGCGCGACCGGCGCGCCGCCCCGCTACCCTCGCATTCATGACCGATTCGAACTACGACGTACAGGCTGTACGTAGCTGGCTGCAAGGCCTGCAGACGCACATTGCCGAGACGCTCGGCGCGTTCGACGGCACGCCGTTCGCCACCGACGCATGGCAACGCGCGCCCGGCGAGAAGCTGCGCGGCGGCGGCACGACGCGGATTCTGGAAGGCGGCCAGTTCTTCGAGCGCGCGGGAATCGGTTTTTCGGACGTCGCCGGCGACGCGCTGCCGGGTTCGGCTAGCGCCGCGCGCCCGCAGCTCGCCGGCCGCGGTTTCGAGGCAATGGGCGTGTCGCTCGTGCTGCACCCGCACAATCCGTACTGCCCGACCGTGCATATGAACGTGCGGCTGCTGATTGCCACCAAGGCGGGCGAAGCCCCGGTGTTCTGGTTCGGCGGCGGCATGGATCTGACGCCGTACTATGGCTTCGAGGAAGACGCGCAGCATTTCCACCGCGTCTGCCGCGACGCGCTGGCGCCTTATGGCGCCGACCTGTATCCGCGCTTCAAGCGCTGGTGCGACGAGTATTTCTTCCTCAAGCACCGCAACGAAGCACGCGGCATTGGCGGGATTTTCTTCGACGATTTCTCGGAGCCCGGCTTCGAACAGTCGTTCGCGATGGTCAAGAGCGTCGGCGACGCGTTCCTCAATGCGTACTTGCCGATCATCGAAAAGCGCCGCAATCTGCCGTACGGCGAAGCTGAACGCGATTTCCAGACGTACCGGCGCGGCCGTTACGTCGAGTTCAACCTGGTGTTCGACCGTGGCACACTGTTTGGACTGCAGAGCGGCGGACGCACCGAGTCGATTCTGATGTCGATGCCGCCTGTGGTGAACTGGCGCTACAACTGGCAGCCGGAACCCGGCACGCCGGAAGCGCGCCTTTACAGCGACTTCCTCGTGCCGCGCGAGTGGGTCTGACGGGTTGGGCCAACCGCCAGCCCCCGGACGCGCCCGCGCCGTCACGACAAAGGACTCTCACCTGAAGCCGAACGCTCACCCCGCTGCCCTGCCCCGCCGGATTGGCCTTCTGGGCGGCACCTTCGATCCGATCCACGACGGCCACCTCGCGCTTGCGCAACGGTTCGCCGAGGTGCTGCAACTGACCGAACTGGTGCTGCTGCCAGCCGGCCAGCCATGGCAAAAACCGGACGTCTCGTCAGCGGCCGACCGGCTCGCCATGACCCGCGCCGCCGCCAGTTCGCTGGTGCTGCCGGGGGTCAAGGTGAGCGTCGCCACCGACGAGATCGAACACGACGGCCCCACGTACACGGTCGAGACGCTGCAGCGCTGGCGCGAACGCGAAGGGCCGCAGGCTTCGCTGGCCATGTTGATCGGCGCCGACCAGCTGGTACGGCTCGATACGTGGCGCGACTGGCGCCGTCTGTTCGAGTTCGCGCATATCTGCGCGTCGACCCGCCCCGGCTTCGAGCTCGCCTCGATTCCGCCGGCCGTCGCCGCCGAGATCGCCGCACGTCAGGCGAGCGCGGACGTATTGCAAGCAACACCCTGTGGTCATCTGCTGATCGATACCACGCTGGCCTACGACGTTTCGGCCACCGACATCCGCGCGCATCTGCGCGAACGTCTTGTCCAGCATGCCGGCGGCCAGCAACAGAACGAGGCCGCGAGCCATGTCCCCACCGCGGTGTGGGACTATATTCTTCAACATCATCTGTACCACCGGTAACCCTATGGATATTCGAAAACTGCAACGCGCGATCGTCGACGCCCTCGAAGACGTGAAAGCGCAAGACATCAAGGTGTTCAACACCAGCCACCTGACCGGACTGTTCGACCGCGTGATCGTCGCCTCGGGCACCTCCAACCGTCAGACCAAGGCGCTCGCTTCCAGCGTGCGCGAGAAGGTCAAGGAGAACGGCGGCGAGGTCATCAGCACGGAAGGTGAAGACGTCGGCGAATGGGTGCTGGTGGATTGCGGCGACGCCGTGGTGCACATCCTGCAACCGGCCCTGCGCCAGTACTACAACCTCGAAGAAATCTGGGGCGACAAGCCGGTGCGCATCAAGCTGACGAGCTCCAGCCCGTTCGGCGGCGCCCGCGCCAGCGAGCCGCTCGACGAAGACGAAGAGGACGACGAACCGGCCGCCAAGCCCGCACGCAAGACACCGGCACGCCGTCGTTAAGCAGGTCGATCAGCGCGTCGTTAAGCGCGCCGATCCCCAAGTGACAGGTTTGCCGTACGCAACGCCGACTCAACGCTCACGATTCCATCCGCGATTTCATCCGTCATGAAGCTGCACATCCTCGCCGTCGGCCACAAGATGCCCGACTGGATCGCCACCGGCTTCGACGAGTACGCGAAACGCATGCCGCCCGAGCTGCGTATCGAGTTGCGCGAGATCAAGCCCGAGCAGCGTTCCTCGGGACGCTCGGCGGAGAGCGTGATGGCAGCGGAGCGGCAGAGGATCGAAGCCGCGTTGCCGAAGAACGCGCGCATCGTCGCGCTCGACGAACGCGGCAAGGACTGGACCACGATGCAGCTCGCCGCCGCGCTGCCCGGCTGGCAACAGGACGGACGCGACGTCGCGTTCCTGATCGGCGGCGCGGACGGGCTCGATCCCGATCTCAAGGCGCGTGCCGACATGCTGCTGCGCGTCTCCAGCCTGACGCTGCCGCACGCCATGGTGCGCGTGCTGCTCGCCGAACAGCTTTACCGCGCGTGGACCATCACGCAAAATCACCCCTATCACCGCGTGTGAGCGTACGACGACGCTGAAGGCCGAGCCGGGCTGAGGGTGAGGCTGAGGTCAGGCCAAGCGCCAGCGGCCGCTGGATGCAGCAACGCCTGCGACGTGTGCAGGCACCCTGCCGGCACCCGGGTACGCGTTCCGTTCAGCGTCTCGCGTCTTGCGTAGACGGTGTCTGCGATCGTTGCGCTCGCACGCGATTTTCCCAATGTGCCCCTTGCTGTGCGCTTGATGTGCGTTTTTCGCGCGCATCGTTCGCACGCCTCCTTTCATGCAACACGCCTTACTGAGACCCTATATGGCTACGTCCGCTGCCGCGCTGCATCCGTTCGTCTACCTTGCGTCCCAAAGTCCGCGCCGTCAGGAACTGCTGCAGCAGTTAGGCGTGCGTTACGAGCTGCTGCTGCCGCGCCCGGATGAAGACGCCGAGGCGCTCGAAGCCGAGTTGCCCGGCGAACGGGCGCACGACTATGTGGTGCGCGTATGTCAGGCCAAGGCCGTGGCCGCGCACGCACGCCGCGTTGCCGGCGGCCATGCGCATGCGCCGATCCTCGTTGCGGACACAACCGTCACGATCGACGACGCGATTCTCGGCAAGCCCGTCGACGCCGACGATGCCGTGGCCATGCTCGCGCGTCTCGCCGGACGCGAGCATGAGGTGCTGACCGCGCTCGCCGTCGTCGACGCCGACGGCACGCTGCTGCCCGCGGCTTTGTCGGCCTCGCGCGTGCGTTTTGCTGCAGTGCAAGCCGACGCGCTGCGACGCTACGTGGCAAGCGGCGAGCCGTTCGGCAAGGCGGGCGCCTACGGCGTACAAGGGCGTGCGGCGGAGTTTATCGAGCGTATCGAGGGGTCCTATTCAGGTATCATGGGTTTGCCTCTTTTTGAAACCGCTGCACTCCTGCGTGCGGCGCGCATCGACTTCTAGAACAACACCATGAATGAAGAAATCCTGATCAATGTCACGCCGCAG
>Ga0116227_10012840_pt1 | contig 13459 bp, 11 predicted proteins | sample S1TSphgellanicum_FD_89693 | JGI IMG/M metagenome (GOLD analysis project Ga0116227, IMG submission 89693) | Host-associated microbial communities from peat moss isolated from Minnesota, USA - S1T2_Fb - Sphagnum magellanicum MG | ecosystem: Host-associated > Plants > Peat moss > Unclassified...
ATTTTACCCAAGTCTACTAGTGCATCAATCTGTCTTTTCACTTCAGCTTCCTCCCAGTAAGACAGTCGACCAGGAGATGCTTTGCAAGGTGGAAACCCTTGCGTGTCGATACTATGCTCACCAATGGTGCAGCAGCCCAGTTCGCCCTTGTTCGAAACAAAGACGTCTTGGTACCTCTCTAGGATTCCCCAGAGTTGTTGCTGCCCATGTTCACCTAAATCGGTGTCAATCTTGATTCGTTCACAAATCTCCTTCCGTCTGATCCCCGATTCACGATGACTGGACGATACAAACTTTTCAATGGGCTCGCAATAAGAGTCGCCATCTTTTACCTGGACGGTTTGGAGCAGCATTGGAATTGCAGAATTGTGTTCAACACAGTGTTGCTGCAACAACAATGGAACAAGTACATCGTGTGTGGATCGATGCACGGTCTATCTGCTCTTTTCTGCATCAGACACCCACCTAATCTAGTCGGCATAATCATACCCATCCGTGATCTCTTCTGTCATGATCCCGTCAGCTTGCTCCTACAACATCAGTCGTAGCATTTCCTGTGGTCCTTTTGAGCTGACCAGCTCTTCAAACTCAGCAGCCACAAATTCATCTTCTGAGTCGATCTGTTCTATTCGATTAGATTCCGAATCATAGTATTCACTGGTATCACTGTCATCATTGGAATCTGAGGTAGACGCATTGTCCCCCTCGTTGACAGCCTCTCGATCTTGATAAGGTACTATGTCACCATCTTGGTCGGTACGTACGTCCTTCCAAGTGGTCGACGTTTCTCGCACCATCGTACCCGTACTCATTTTCTGCAGCAAATTTACCACCGTTAGTGGCAACACCTCTACATTGGTCCCAGGCCCATGCCTTACCTGGATTAGACCTCATTCCACATTAACCACCGCTCCAATCTTCATCAAAAAGTCCAAACCAAGTAGCATGTCATACCCATCCGTGTCTACTACCATGAAAGTCATGGCACATTGTATGCCTTCGATTTTGACTTGTATCTCATCAACCCGGCCCAATGCCCGAGTGATCATTCCCGATGCAGTCTTGTAACTCTCATTTCCTGTCACAAGATGCATTATACCCAACTCTCTTACTACAGCAGCAGCTAGTACAGATATAGATGCTCCTGTATCTACTAAACCTTCAACAACGCAATTGTTGATTTCCACAGGCAGATGTAGAGTTTTGCTCCGATGCGTCTTATTGACGCATATCTTCCTTAGTGATAGGAGTGCAGAGACCACTGAAACTTGATTCTCGGTGGTCTCCGAGTCCCTTTTTCTCCTTGCCAGCTTCACCAAGCTCTCAAGGTGCTCTAGCTCTCCAGGAATCATGAGAATGGTTTCCATCGGAGATAGGGGGATCTTTCCTTTTATGAAATGTGATAAAATTTTAGACCTCACAGAAGCGTCTCAGTTCGCACCAACTCCCTCCCTTTCAACTTTAGGGATTGGCGCAACTCCTCCTGGTGCTACATTGACAGGAGTCTTTCTCCTTGGCACTCGGGTGTAGGAAAACAAATTTTCATTTCCACACAGCTTGTCAAGCTGCTGCTTGGTCACCGTTCCATCGTCGAGCAACACTTCTAAGAAATTCGTTGCTCCAGCTGCTGATTTCCCATCTTTGGGCTTCTTCCAACATTTGTCTTCAGAGTGCCCCAGTCCTGTACAGAAGGTACATTTGATTCCACAGTTTTCTGTCCTATGCGGCATATTGCACTTTGCACATTTTGGCCGTGCTTCATTTAGCCTCGAACAGGCAGTGGCCATATGGTCCCCACCTTTACAGAGCTGGCATGCTCCAAAGACAGTGGAAGAGGATGATGATGTTGGATCATGTGAATTCCCCTTGAATAAATTGATGAGTGTGTTGTTTAACGCAACAACCTGCTTTTCTACATTGCTCTCCAATGTCTCTTCTTCCTGTTCCTCTGGAAGAGACTCATACGGTGTTTCCCCGAGTTCACCCAGAACTCTTTCAACCTCCGTTACAACTCCAACCAATTCTTCGATATCTGCGAATGTTCTCACCACGCAGAGCTTTCAGATCTTTGGCCTCAGTCTGGCCAGGAACCTCCTCTTCTGCTTTACGTCTTGTATCTTGCCCTTCCGAAATAATTTGTCTAGGCGTTCAAAATATTTCTGAACCCTTTCTTTGGGTTCTTGTTTGATGGCATCCATCTTCATTCGGATGTCATCAACATCTATGTTCCCGTACTTCTGCACCATCAGCGTCCGTAGCTCAGTCCAGTCGGCAGGCACCGGCTGGAGCCTCCTAAACCACTCCTTCGCTCGACCCCGCAAATTCAACTTGGCGATCTTGAATAGCTTGTCAGCAGTGAGATCGCGCACTTCGGCAGCCATGGTAATTAAGTCGCTCCGCCCAATCATTTACATCCTCATGATCTCGTCCCCAAAACAACTCATCCATTCCTTGAGGACTCGTCATCTTCACAAAAGTTCAATAACACAACAAAAATGCAGCACTCCTCTCCACACACAATTCTTCAATTCAAAAACAAATGCAAACAAAATTGATCAAAATCTCAACTCCTGCAACACAATTCCGATTCTTTAAAAAAAAAATGTCGTCCGAATCACCCATCAAACTCGGATTAAGCACCCTCAACTATCGGTTCCAAAGGCGCAATAGTGGATGGAACAGTGGTGAAGTTCTGTTCATCCGTAGACTCTTGCTGGAATCTCCATTCTCCTTCCTTGCTTCGCCATACTTTCCAACTAATGAGGTGGGATCTCGATCTGCCATGCTCCACCCGAAGCAAACGATCTCCCTCTTGAAATAAATCCTCCACACCAGGGATGTACAACCTCACAAAATAGTTAGGTGACATCGTCGACTTAGGAATCCAAATATCCCCTAGCCTCGGTAGTGCACGTTGTCGCTCAACATATGCATGAGCAACTTTACGCAAGATAGGAGGTGAAGTAAAAATTGGTCTGTAAGTTTGAGGTCGATGTCCATCCCCTTGCTCCATCGATTACCTTTAACCACACTTGTGCACGAGTGTAGAAACCACTATGAACTACTTCTACAGCAATGTCTCCTATTCGAACTTCGTCGAGATCTATCCCTACAAGTCTCACTACTCCAAAGCCTAGAAAGCGCACAATCACTGCTCCTCTCTGTGGTCCGTTCTGAACAGTAAGGAAATCAAATCTACCAACAAGCTGTTGCTCACGAATCTCCTGAGTCATTTGCTCCACAGGAACTCCCTCGTCACTAGATGAAGACATGATTTTCAACTATCATTCTATCTAAGCATCTACAGGTTCTACCAAGGTTGGAAACACGGAACCATGCTCTGATACCAAAAAGAGAGGGTCCGAAAACACACAGCACACTGACTGCCTTCAACAAACCCAGGTGTTCGTGTTTTCTTAATCTACTCCACACAGTTCAGACCTTCGATCTCACACAACACACTAACTGCCCACTAATTCTTTCAGACAAACATCACAAGATCAAAGACGTACAAGTGCCTTGCATTCCACACAACAACATAACAGATTTTACAATATCCTACTCCTACCTCGCCCATTCACACAGATGCTAGTAAGGGAAATTCTTTCATTACATTACAGACCATGTACATTCCCCGAAAGCACAAGCTCGATTTCCCATCAAATGTTCACAAAAACACTAGATTCCCAGTGCCGTCTAGTCTTTCTCTCTATAATTCCTCTGCAGTAGTTTGACCGATTACCAGGCGCAACAGAAAGTTCTAGTATTCAGCCAAGCTACTCTCACTAACAAAGCTTTTCATTGCTCTCCCTACAAAGATCGCTTCTTCTGTCTCCTAATTCTCTCAAGATCAACTGATCATCCTCTCTCAAATTCTCCTCCTCCTCGTAATTTAGCCTACCCAAAAGCCCATCAGACTTCCGTTAGCTTCCTCCTGAAGCCTCCCGAATCTCCTGCCACTCCGTTCCATCTAGCTCCCACCGTCAGCCGCCATTGCTTGCTCCTCTCCATCAATTTGACTCCATCCCTCCTCATAATTTCCAGCCGCCAATCTTCCTGGACCAATCAGCACACACCAAGCAAGCCATGCAACTCCATGCAATAGTTAATGGGGCGCCGCAATAAGATGACGGCTGATCAGGCAATCTAAACCTCAAGATCAGCCAGCGTTTAGCTTTGCGCGGCGACCTAATTTCACACTACACATTCATCCACAGACACATGGTAGAATATTTTTCCATGTCAACAAAGATTATGTCATACATGTCAAAGAATATTTTGTCAACATGGACAAAATATTCTAAAAAAAATTCGGTCTTGTTCATGCGTTCGTGCTTGTTCATGTTCATGTTCATAGGCTTGCGGACTAACATCCTTAATATTTTTTACTAGTCATTTTGACTAGGTAATTATATGCCACGTGGCATTTAAACATTGGCCATCTAGGCTATCCCACGTGGCATTTAAACATGGGCCATATAGGCTATGCCATGTGGTGTTTGAACATTGGCCACTAGGTTATGCCACATAGCATTTAAACATTAGCCATTAAGCTATGTCACTTGGATACAACCTAAGGAACCTAGTTTAAGCCTAAAATTAGATACTTATTCCTAAAGTACCTATGTTTAGCTAGGAACCTACAACTTTAGTTCTTAGGCCTAAATCTAAGAGCCTATAACTAGCAATTAGGTATAGAAACCTAAAATAGGTTAAGGCAACCTATGACCTTTACTAAGCTTAAATGTACACCACCTAAATTAAGCCTACACCTAGATGACCTAAGTAAGAAAATCCTATTTCATTTTGAATTTGGCCTTTAAGGTTAAACCTTTTCAATTGGTTCATCCCAAGTGGCCTTCCTTTTTAAAATATTTATTATGTCTTGGATGTTTATGGTGCATCTATTTATATTGTTCATCATTTGGAAAGGATGACAAACAATATGGGACAAACTTTTGAGAAGGAGAAACATTTTCATGTCCAAACAACATTATTCCTAAATAATTACATAAGATACATAAATGAAGTAAGTAAATAAATAAATAAATAGGTAAATATTTATGTTAATTAAGTTAAAATAAAAATTAGTAATAGTTAATGTCTAGTTGTTTAGTTATAATTAATAATTACAACCAAATTATAACTAATCCTTACAAATTTGACATAATTCATTATATAATATCAACAATGTATTTGTAATAATTAATATTTAACTACTTAATTCCACATTTATTACTATATTTTAGGTAAATAACTAGTTTACCAACTAGTAATTTATCATAAGTATATAAATGGCCTACCTTAACTTATATAACTAAATTACCTATAGGTCAAAGTATGGGTAAATAGGTGGAGTATAGGGAGGGTATGTATAAATAAATACACCTACGTATAAGCTACTTGTATTTAAGTTATTTAGTTACATACTTACATTACATAAGTTAAATAGGTGGTTAATTTAACCTAGGAAAAATTAATTATGACAAAACTAAAAATGGTTAAATTAATTGTGGCAAAAAAAATAATGATTAAATTAACCATGAATAAAGTAATTTTATGGAAAAAATGATGATTATTAAACCAATAATGGCTAAACCAACCAAAAATTAAAAATAATTATGGTTCAATTAACCATATATAAATAAATAATGGTTAAATATATAATGACTAAACTAATTTTAGATAAAATAATTATTGCAAAACCTACCATGGTTAAATTAAAAATTGTTAAATTAACCATGAATAAAATAAATATGGTCAAGCTAACCAATGAATAAATATTTTATGGCTAAATTATAAATGGTTGAATTAACCATGAATAAAATAATATGGCCAAACTAACTAATGGATAAATATTTTATAGTTAAACTAAAAATGGTTAAACTAACCATGAATAAAATTAATATGACTAAATTAACCAATGAATAAATATTTTATGGCTAAACTAGCTATGCATAAATTCATTATCCCTAAAATAAACATGAATGAAGTAATTATTGCTAAAATAAAAATAATAAAAATAATTATGGCAAAATTAACCATGGTTAAATTAGAAATGGTTAAACTAAACATAAGTAAATAAATTTGGCTACACTAACCATTAATAAAATTAATATGGTTAAATTAACTAATGAATAAATATTTTATGGAAAAACCAATTATGAGAAAAATTAATTATGGTTAAAATCAAAATGGTTTAAATAATTATGGCAAAACCAACCATGGTTAAATTAATTATGTTAAACTAATTATCATGGCTAAATTTACTAGGGTTAAACTGACTATTATTAAATTGACCATGGTTAGATAAACCATATATATATATATATATATATATATATATATATATAATATTAGTTTAATCATAATTAATTTGGTCATGATTCATTAGTTATTATTAATTAACTTTAACAGTTTCCAATTTTTTTCTAATTGGTCAAACAAAATCAAAATGTTACATGTAATCCCAATATATCCAACTAATATTAGAATTTATAATTGGCCCTTTTGACCAAGCCTATTTAGTTAGCCCTATTGATTGAGTATAATAGGTGGCCTAATTAATTAGGACACTTGCCAATTTGACTAGATTGGGTGGTCTTATTGACTAGGCTACTAACTAATTTGACTAAATGGTATTTTAAAGTCCAATTTAACTAGATGTCTAATTTGACTAATTATTAAATCAATCACTCTAATCAAATTAATTAGTCAAAATATACTTGTTGTCATTCAAACCCTTGGCCTTTAGTAAAAAATACATGTCCTCTAGTAAAAAAACCCATCTAATCAATTTGGTTAATTTGAGAAAATAGGAATTTTAGTAGTGAATCCATGGGGAAATGATTTTCTTCCTTCATGGTTTTGTTATCGTTGTAAATCTTGAACAATTAGCACTTTTATTTGGTATAACACCTTTGAAATGACAACAATATCGTATTATCAATTTTGTGTCATTTTCAAATCAACATTATTTGAATATTAAATTTTAATTGGTAGAAGGTATTTAGATTCCTACTCTAGATCGACAAAATACTCATCACAAATTTTATGGGCCACAATTTGGTAATAATAGTTTAGTGAAATATATTTTTTCACAAGTTCGTATTATATAAACACAGATGTCATGCATCTAAAACATATATGAAACATGTATAAATAGGATGCAAAAGTTTACAATGAATGGAAATCTTTCGTCCTATTTATACATGCTTCATATATGTTTTAAATGCACAACATTTGTGGACCTAGACAATATGATCTTATAAAAAAAAAATTTGCACAATTGTTATTATCAAATCAAAACCAATGAGGTTTTTGAAATTAATAGTAACTTCATTAGTTTATGTTGCAATACTTCTTTAACTTTTAAAACAACATTAATTATTATTTGTTTAACATAATTACAATAAGGTTGTTTAAGTTTTCAAGCTTGTTTAATTATGTAACATAATTATTGGCCTCCATAATCTCACATTACATGCAACAAACATGTGAAATGACCAATTCAAAAATCATGACAGTTGTGAATTAATAGGAAAAAAATTGTATGAAAAAATAATACCTTGAACCATATTCCAACAAAGGCTAATTGTGTCAAAGAATACCAAGTGGGTGGGATAATAGTTAAATGAGCCAAAAACCATGTCAAACAACCACCAAAACTATTAACTTTGTTACACATATTTATGTGGTGTCATTTCAATGTCATGCTAATCATGGAAAGTTGTGTTAAATGATTAATATGACTTTTGAGTAATTAAAATTTAATTTAATTTAATTTTGGGTTTTGGTTTTAATTTAAAAAAATTTAACTTGAAGAATAATTACGTTAGAAATAATCAATTTTGTATAGGATTAAGGTAAATGATATTTTCAATAATTAAATTTTGATGACAAAATGATTTTGATGATATTAACCCACTACTCGCATTCAAAAATCACTCAAAATTTAAAAGTTATGGAATTTGAAAATTAAAAATTCCAAACTATGTTTGAAATTTCAAAAATCATGTACCAAATGTAAATAGGCGTAATGTACATGACATATAAAATAAAATTATAATTTATAATATGAGAAAATAAAAATTTAAATAATTAACATATTTTGTTATGTTTTGAAATTATGCTAAATTTTGAAAATGAAATAAAAAATTTGCACACTTTGAAAAATTCATATCCATTCAACAATGATTAACACAAAACATGTGATATATTGAAGCAACTATATGTATTTTTAATAACAAGTTGTAAAAGATTTAATTCAAAATTCCTTCATATGAAATAGTGCAAAGGATTAAAAAAACATTCATAATCTTTTTATAAAATAGTTTCACTAGCTCCTATTAACGCATTTTGACCCAAGTACACCATTTTTCCTTATTCATTGAATCTATATATTGCTTCTCTAGCAACATGTATTTGAATTCCTTGAGATTTATTGTACATGTCATGTTGACTCTTAAGATTGTATGAACAAACTTTTGGGTCAAATTAGCTTTTTCATTGGACGTAATAATGGCAAAGAAAATACAAAATACTACAAGCACGCAAGGCATAGATCAAGTAATGACATATTTAATTATGAAATGAATTGTTTTAACATTGATGGCAAAAAATCAAGGTAAAAGATCACTTACATATTGACATTATCCATAAGTGTTTTGGACCACCTTGATTCCTTGTCTTGGCATTAAAGACTCATGTTGTTGGACACACATGCCACATTTGATCATCAATGATTGATGTAAGGTAACTACACCTTGAGTTGATGGTTGCTATCCCATACATGGAAAACTTTACCCTTCAAATGTGAAAGTGTTGGTTTTGTGTCCAAGGATGCCTCAAACTTTTCATTCACAAATTTTCATGTGGAGCTCCAAAACATCTCTTTCTTAGGTGTGACATATTCAATTTCACCATTAATATTTTTTAAAGAGACATACAAAACTTGAGAACTTGGATGACAACCAACATAAAAATATTTCCGCATGTTAATTACGTTAATATGCAAGGCAAGTCTAACAACTTACATCAAAACCATTTTGCACAATGGGATATCCATAATCCATCTTCAACGAGAAGTTTCTTAAAGAGAATATGAACATTGTCCACATTTTTGCACTACCAAGCATATTGAATGACAAGAGTGAATGAAAATGTTTAATTCAAATATGTCTTCCATGACCTTGGCCAAACCATGGGTGTAACTTCCAAAACCATCTTATTTCACAATAGTCTCCAAACCAATGCTAAAACAAGGTGGCAATTGTCCAACATCTTAGTGGATTTAGTTTGCTTTTTGTAAATTTCCATTCAAAGGCAAACATGTATTGCATATAATTTTGCTTGCAAAACTAAAAAAGGTTTAGTGTGATAAAGTGGTTCAGGTTAGCATTTTCCTCTTCCCCCCAAAAAGGTTGTGAGTTCAAACCATGTTGAGAAAAAACTTCAAGCATTTAGGTTTTTAGGAAAAGGGCAAAAAACAAAGGACAAATTGACCAAATTTGAATTTTGAAAAATTTCCCCTCTTTTAACAATTTATTCGAATCTAAAATCTAGAAAATTTCCCCTCCTTTAACAACTTATTGTTAAAATCTTGATGGCCCATAGCCATATATAGGCAATAGAAAAATTAAAACATATTTTCACAAATTCCAATAATCCATCAAATTATAGTTTTGTTTTGCAATTGGAATTTGTAACTACAAAATAATCACAATGTAAATTTTACAAGTTGCACAAGTCTAGTCACACCCAATATGTAATTGCAAATTTTGACATGACATCAATGCATTCCACAAGGATGAACCATGATGCAATCAATTGATATGATTTCATTTGTTGACTATGGTATACCCCTCGAGCAACTATTTGCCAAAGGTTTGTGACTACTTGCAAGCTACTACATGGTAAGGTTACAAAAAAATAGTTTATCAAATAAAAAAAAATCTTTTCATCCTCCTCATCCACTTTTGAAGGCTCAAGATTTGAAGATATGTGCAAATAACACACTAGCACATGGCAATGATATAGAATTTTGAGGAAATTGATTTCAAAATGTAATTTTAATCCTCGTCATTCATTTTGGATGGTCCAAGATTTGTCCATTATTTTATTTTATTTTTCGCAAAATCATTAAGAAAATCCCAACCTTCCATTACAAGTGGTACAATTACTATAAATTTTCTTAAAATAAAAGTAAAATCTATTTGAAAATCAAAATCTCATGGCCAATATGAAATTTGATTTTTTTTGTTAGTTTGGTAGCTTATTTTAGAAATGGCAATAGTCCATGGCCATATATTTACAATTGGTTTTTCCCTTTATTTTTATATGTGTTAGTCTTTTTCACAAACTCCAACCATCCATGGCCAAATTTGAAGTATGATTTTTTGAGTTAATTTTCAAAATAATTATTTCAAAAATTCCAACCTTCCATTGCAAGTGGTACAAAATTTTGGAAAAATGAATACCACTTTGGAAATATAATGTTCATGGGGATATTAAAAACATTGTGGCCTTGCATAACATATGAAGTAAAATAAAATAAAAATTTCTATATATTTTCATAAATATTGTATCAAAAATGCCATCACTCCATTTTAAAGTGATACATTTTAATGGGGATCTTCAAACAATTGGATACATAAGATTTTTTAATTTACTATTTAATACAAAAAGAATTGTGGATTTTTACATTAAAAGGTTGTTAGAAAGATGGCCATAATATTTTTCAATAACATGATAAATTTATTGAAATTTTTATTAAACATGCGATGGCATCTTTGTGTTAATATTCACACATGCACCATCAGAATAAGGTTTGGAAATTATTAATTTGCTACACTAACAAAAAGATGACAACTTTTAATGCAAAATCTAAAGTTTTTTTTACATTAATGTGCAATTCAAAAATCCAAAATTTCCATTTTTCAAGGCCAATTAATTTTTAAATATCACTTTTCTAAAATCTAAGCAATTCCAACTTACTAGCAATGAATTTTTGCCATGTTCCTAACAACCTTTTGAATGTTTTTTATACAACTTGATTTTTCATTTATTTTTTAAATTCATGTTCCAAAATTCATAGTTAATTTCCATCTTTAACAACATCATTGTCACTTGGAATACCATTTTGAAAATTTAAACTCCATAAACTTAAAAAATAGTTGTTACCAAAGTAATAATTGTTTTTCCCAATTGCTCAATTTTTATTATATTATACATTATTACTATTTTTTAAATAAAGGGTGTCAATATGACTATTATTTTTATCACCTAATTTGGTATACACATTCATTAGATGCATCAATGTGTGTGTGTGTGTGTGTGGATTACTATTGTGTAGACTTGTTTTATTTGCATCAATCAATATTTCTTGCACTAATTTCACAATTTTTTATGTTCCATATTTTCCATTAAATGCAATGGCAAATTCAATGGATGTTAATATTGTCCCCAATAATTGGCTAGTTCCATTGGTCTTATATATGAAAGATGTGAAGGTTGTTGTTCATGACCTAACCCTTTCAACCAAGTTCAAATTTCAGATTAGTTTCGTTCTCCTCAAAAAAATAATTCTAGATTTTATGGGGTAGGTAACATGAGCCATCTTGCAAAGCCCATTACAAATTTTACAAGAAGAGAGTGACACCTTTCATGAGGAAGGTACCAAGTTCTCAAAGAAAAGAATGATAAGTCGTAGCTTTATAGAATTTGCCAATGTCAAAATAAAACCAAGGAGACTTGAGTTGAGTGATTCTAAAAATGAAGATGCATACAAGGTTTCAAATCATACTTTGATGTTATCATAACTATCACATCAAACTCTTTTGTATTTGGACATTGAAATTTAGGAAATTTACATCATTGAATGTTTTAAATAATTTGCATTTCTAAATGTTAAAAAAATTAATTGCATTCAACTATGATGCCATTTCCAAAACGACAATGCAATATTGCCTTCCAAGTTTAATGGAGATGTCATGTTCAAACTACCACTAGCAAAACAAACTAGGGGCTTGGTGGGTTTAAAGTAGGCATGGATGAAAGACACAATGGTCACCTTTGGTGTAAAGTAAAAACTATAAACATCAAGAAAAGTAATGTTTAAACATTCATCATGTGTGAACTATGTTTCTTGTCAAAACTTGTAATGTGATTATTACATGAGGAATAATGCTTGCAATGAAACTCATTGGGAAGGAGTTATTGAAAATGCACGAAAAGAAAAAAAAAAACCACCAACTAGTTCAATCTTTCTATGTAGACATTATAGTTTGCACCAATTTGAATTGTAGGGTGCTTGGCTAGAATGTCTTATGTTTTGCATCATTCCAAAACCATGACACAAGCTTGCATCCACCTTGGGATCCTTGAGCATCTAGTCGTTGCATGCCTTTCTAAAGAGAGTTAAAAAATGCCACATGATTTAATAAGCAAGAGTACATGACAAGACACTTATTTCCACCCATTTAGCCATCGCCATGTTGGATAGTAAGGTGTTTATTGCATCTAATATTATTGAACATGGTGATGGATTGCAAACCAAGTTGTAAGGGGAGGAATTTAAATTATTGTTAGAAGAGTTCTCCTTTTTGAACTCTCCAAACATTCAAAACCAAATGAATAATCTAAGGCTTGGTAATAGAAGAAAAGGTTCCATTAACCAAATCTTAGAGCTTAAAAGATGACTTGATATCTTTACAATTACATCCAAGATAACATTTCCCTTGGGCAAGTAGTCCTAAGAATCTTGTTCAAGATATTCATGCATGATCCTATTAGAGGCATTGATATTTTGAAGTTTATGTAGGCGTGAGGGGATTCATACGGACCATGGTTGATGTGTGACCATTGCAAATGTGTGCAACATTGGACAACCATGGGTTGCCATGTTTATGATCCAAGTTTTACGATTGAATTTTGACCATTGTAATTTGTGAAATGCAATATGAAGATGTAGATTTGCAAATGTTAATGTAAAACATTTTCACTTATCGGGGTCACGAAAGAACATGTCATGAAAAATGTCAATTTCAAAGGATTTATAGCAAATCAAGTCATCAAACAAACTTTAATTCAATCATTATTTTTTTGGAAGTGGTGACATAAATCTTTCAATGGAGAATCAAAAGTGTATATGTCTTTGTCATTAGTCTTAGTCTTTTAATCAACATATGAATAAATTAATGTCCTAAATCATATGATAACAACAAATATATCATGATTACAAAAATGTCACATAGAAGCAAAGTACAAACTAATTTGCATTTAGCGGTAATCATTTGGTATTGGATCCAAAAACAACATTCATGATTTGAATGATGAGCTTGCATTTTGACATTTTATGTTATTATCAATTGGGGGGGGGGGGGGGGGGTAATAAAAAAACTTTTTAAATTTTTTAAAATTTTTTTTTTTGTTTTCTTTTTGGTTTAATTATTTGTCTCAA
>Ga0116227_10012841_pt1 | contig 13458 bp, 5 predicted proteins | sample S1TSphgellanicum_FD_89693 | JGI IMG/M metagenome (GOLD analysis project Ga0116227, IMG submission 89693) | Host-associated microbial communities from peat moss isolated from Minnesota, USA - S1T2_Fb - Sphagnum magellanicum MG | ecosystem: Host-associated > Plants > Peat moss > Unclassified...
TAAATTGATTAAACACCATTGAAAGAAATTTAATCGTATAAAAGGCTTTGAGAAATCAAAAACACAATTTCCTCCATGTCCAAAACTTCTTTCACACACTATTAAATGCATTAGTAACATCAAGATTTATTTTAACCCTTATGACATAAGTAACAGGAATAGAAATTTGACTCTTGTTTGATATATTTCTTTAGGCTAGAAACGAGAAAAGAACAAATGAAACATCAAACCATTGTTTTAGGTGGTTGCAAGGTAGGGTGGCTCACTTTTTGTGTTGCAATTTAGTTTTTTGTAGAGTGGTGTGCATTTACATGTTATTATCATGGCATAAAAATAATAATTTCCTCGATTTGTGGTTAAATTTAAATTTTCAACTTGAAGAATAAGACATTTATAAAAAAATATTTGTAACATATATATACGCCAAATATATAGTAATGGACTTTTGAAATTGAAAAATATGGATTCATTTTTTGTTTATGTTTTTATATACACACAATTTTGTGTATGAATTTTATTGGGATATATTATAGGGACTCAATATATGATATGTTAAAACAAAAAAAACATATGTGCAAAAACATTACTAAAAAAAAATTAACCAAAAAAAAGTTATGGACTTCTGAATGGCCTAAAATGTCGCAACCTAGCCTTGGGCTCGCGACCAAGGCAAAAGGGGCTTGCAAGGGTGCAAATCAAAAATAAGCCCAGGAGTCGCATTCTCATGCCCCCCGGGAGTGCAAAAGAGTGTGAGAGAAAGAACCCTCACATTCTCAAGTGAACTCCCATGTTGGGAGTTGGAATCTCGATGGACTCCCAAATGTTCAAAAAGTGATCGCAAGGGTCAAAACCCAATGGCTCAAGTAATTTTTTATATCATTGGAAAACTATTGAAACGTAGATGTCTAAAATGGGCTTGTATCACCCATTTGGACATCTAAAACACAAGTTATGGCCAAAAGAAAGGTCGCCAGTCAAATTGACAATTTGACTCTTGACCATTAAAAATCAAAAATCGACCCGATTTCCTTACGTGCAGGTGGCATGCCACATACCATTGGAAAGCCCTCAACAAGGGCTACTACAACTTTGCTTCAGACCTCATCTCGATCGGAGGTCTGCACACAAAGTTATGGGGCTCCAAAGTCGTGAAAGTCCTAACTTTGGCAATTTCGGGACTCCCAAGCGGGAGTCCTGGGACAAAAAGCCATTTGGATGTGGGCCTCATGGAGAGGCACAGATTATACTATAAGGGGGAAGGTGGTGGCTTCCCCCAAGTCCGAGTCATGGTGAATCTTGTGAATCCGAGTTGCCCGTGGCTCATCTTAGCACCAAAAGTGCTTCAGCTATGCACTAACCACCTTGTGTTGGTTTTGTGTAGGTTCGTATGAGTAGTTCACTTGTCACTCTTCCTAATCCCATCTCGGAGCTTCAACACACTCCTCTACCCCTCAAAGTGATGCGAGCCAAGGAGTGTGCCCTAATTCCTTATTCTTTCGCTATTTTTTGTTTGGACTCACATTGAATCCATCAAGGAGCCTAGGGTTGCGTCACATGGTATCAGAGCCAAAAAAAAGTTATGGACTTTTAAATGGCCGAAAATGAGCCATATTTTCATACGTCCATATCATAATCATTTTTGGGTGGAATTTTTTTTCTTAAAAACCTGTACATTAAAAAAATAAAAATTTAAAAGCAAACCCATCCTCAGGTGGTACCACTAAACACCACTTCAAGGAATGGTTAAGGAACCAAAAACAAGCAAATAATTTTTTTACGCCCTTTTCGTTAAATGTTTTCACAATTATAAATTATTATTATTTCATGTTTATCAATTTCATGCTCTAATATATGGCTTGAAGTTTATTTGGGATTTTAAAATGGGAATTTTTTTTAAAAAATTATATTCTTAATTAACATGGCCCCTTCAAATCAACAATTTCAACTTTGGAAATTCATAACTAAATCATATTTAATTTAATTAATTTTCAAATAGAAACCTAAAAATAAAATGACTTCCAAATCACCTTAAGAAAAAAATCATTTAAAAAATCATAAATCATGTTTCAAATTTGTGTTCCTAACCAAAAAATTCAAGGGAAAAAACAAATGTTACATTCCTGAATTTTTTAAAAATGCAATGATTAGGAACATCAAAATACACAATATTCTTAATATTATTGAAATTTCAAAATCTATGAAATTTAATAATGTATTCCAAAAGAAAAAATTATGAAAATGTTCATTTAAATGTTTCCTATGATTTTTCAAAGTTTGATGGGTCCAAGAAAATCAAGGTGTGACATTCCTAGTGGTACCACTTAAGGACAAGACTACCCAAAATGGCTTATTATCATATGGGCTTTTTAATTAATTAAACACCATGTAATTCTTCACTAAATTAATGATATCAAAATAGACTATCATTTTAACATTACCATATGAACTTTTAACGAATGGAAAATCCGCAAAAAATGAGTTACCTTAAAATGCATACACCATTCTGGATCAACAAAATTACATTTCCACTTGCCATTCTAGTAATCTTCATATAAATGTCATTCATCCAAATTTTTACCTTTCTTCAGAAAAACCCACCATTAAACCTTCACCATTTTGAAAAATACATTTTCTTCATCTTTCACAGCATCACGTTGTGTTCTTCCCACCAAACATGAAAAGGCCAAGATCATGTGGCTTGATGAGAATAAAGTCCCCATCATTAAAATCTCTAAATAAGGTGTACAAAATTGAAGGCTTCATGTTTTTCAACTCACAATAAGGGCATTTAATTGGGTCCTTTGGATCAAAACCAATAATGATGGTCAACAATGAAGCCCTAGAGTAGTTGGATCTCCAATTGTTTGACGGCTAGAAACCCTCCAAAAAGGTGGCACTTTAAAGGGGTAACAGTCTTAATAAATGCAACAATATATTCTCCCAATACTCAACATATATGGCTTCATTTTCATTTCATAAGATGCATTTTATGTAATGCCAACATTCTAGAAATCCATGTATTTCAATAGTCCAACACTAATAAACTTTTATTTTTCAACAAACCTTGAAGGATCAATGCCCCAAATGGGGTAGTAAAGAACACGGCTAAAAACACCCCCAGGCAACTTTGGTGACCCATTAGGATTAGCTTTCCACAATCTAATTGAAGGCACAGTTACGGGACTCCACATAAGATATGTGGGAAAAACTTTATATTGCATAATAGGCTAGCCCATTGAATCAACAAAAAACCTAAAAATGTGCATATCAATATGCCCTATTAAATTCTCAAAACCATCCTTCAAACAACCTACCACCTAAGATTTAAAATATGGGATCTCTTGAATCAACTATGGAATAAACAGTTGCTTTTGGGAGACCATGAATGCCCTCATCAAATCAATCAATATGTAATTATTTTGTTTCCTTAACTTCTTTGACAAATAGCCAAAACATCCATCAATATCTTCATGTGTATGGCCAATGATAAGAAATCTCATGAGTTTCACTTTGTCAAACACATCCTTTGTAGTTAACAATGAAAGAAATGCTAAGAAATGTTGATTTTTGTTGTCTTTCACATAGTTATCCATTTGACAAAAGCTGAGCACCAATAATTTTTTCCAGTGTGTGCAATTCACGAACGCAATGCGATTTCCCTTATAAAAGACAAGCAAAGAATGAGTTTTGTGGGGGCTCTTCAAACAATAGTTTTGACTTTACAACCAAAGCTATTTCCAAAGTGCGAAAGAGCCACAATAAATATGCAATTGTGAAAGTGGGATCATTTGGGCACAACTGATTGAAATATTGAACATCTCTCATCCCCATGTCCATGAACTATCATACATGTGAGAATAATAGGTAATTGTCCAAGTCTATATATCATTTTGTTACACATTTGTAACCTTGGAAGAGTAGTTTTCGCATGATCCATTTTGTCATGGATCATACATACGAATTCCTCCTTTGATTGAACGAACTTTGTTTTCCATGTATGATATATATTTATACATGACTATTGGTGTAGGACTCTTGATGATTGTGTTTTATTAGCTTCATTTCATACTCAATTACATTGTTGTTATGCTTTCCTAATTTGAATATTAAATCTTTAAGGGATTCACAAACATTGCACTTTGCGAAAACTAACCCTCGTGTTTGCACATCAATGTTAAGATGGTGTCTTTTCCTCAACCTACTCATAACAAACTGGGAAATACATCCAATGCTTAATTCCTTGCTTATATGTGACAACACAAATAAGAGCATAAATCAAATTAGGCTTCAAAAAAATAAATGAAAAAAAAAAAAAAATCTTTAAATATATGATCATTTTTGGCTCACTACCAATTGAAATAACAATCCATCAATCCAGTTACCCGATCATTTCATTCTTGAAGACTCTTCCACCATTCAAACAATATATATCACATATCTTGTTGACCATTTTTAATGCCCTTCATTTGATGTAACATTGTATTCATAGTTAAGTCAATTAATGATTGAACATTTGATTTTGCTTATTTTGTTGACATTTGTAATTTATGTGTAAATTTATACAATGTGATAAAAATCAACAACTTTGTTTATTGTCAGATTTGTAGAACATATATGTTGACCTAGACACACCAAAGATCTTGTACCAAATAGTGTCGCAAATATCCACACCCTGCACAATGAGAAATCTGTCACCTCATGTCTCCTCTTATATGTAGCCTTTTAGGAATATTTAATCCATAGGTTCTTTGGTCCTTAAATGACAAGTTTTAGTACTTTTGCCTCAAGAATGTCAACATATTTTCCTGAAGGAAATTCTAACAATAATTCATCCCACAACAAATCAACATGGTCACATTTCACATTGATGTCTCCAACAAAACCTTGTCCATCTTAGAAGTTGCACCTTCAGTGTCACATGAACCTTGTTTTCTTGTGAAAATTATATTTTTTTTTTCATATAAATTACTCCCACTTCATCATCATCTGCAACAAGGCCTTCACTATACTTTACGAGATGCTTTTGCAAAAAATAACCATCAAGAATAGTTCGAGCCAATGGCCACCTCCAAATCATCATGATTGTTGACAGAATACTAGGACAACACAGAATACATAGCCCAACATAGTCCTTAGGAGTTGAAAGGAAGCCCAAAGACAAGACAAAGATAAGGTGACTTTGTGGATTTCTCTAATCTAACTAATTATTTCATGCCTCACGATGCAAATAGAGTGCACCCTAAAGCTTACAAAATCTCCCCTCACAAATGACATCAAGAACCACAAATGGCTTTTATAGCAGGTTGTAGTCTTGTGCCCAGAAATGGGTCATTTCATGAATAAAAGTTTTAGTTTCTTAGATTCAGCCCCCCAATCTTGCCATTTTTTTTTTTCCCTGAATAGGTTTCTTGATGAATATTTGTTGTGGGCCACTAGAGAGTTTGAATTTTTCCAATTGCTAATTGAAGGGACCCACTTGGATATTTTTTTGAGAATCCCATGGTGATGTTGTTTGCTATAGCAAGTGGAGTAGTGGTTCTAAACTCTTGGAGATTCAATTGTGTTGAGGTTGAAAGTTGGAAAACTTGATGTCAAAACCAATTTTCATTCACATCATGACATTGACCTAGAGGGCTTGAACATGGAAATTTAAGGTTGCATTTTCATCGAAAGGTCAGTGCTTTCTATGCTAATATTGGAAGGTGATGAATTGCACATAAAATTTTCTTTTTTTTTGTAATGACCACCTTTCATTGGCCCATTGCGTTGAAAAACTCAAACTTTTGGCACCCTTCAAAGAGAAAGGTTGCATTTTGAGCTTTCAAAACAAAAGTATAGAAGTCATCTTTTCTTGTTCCTTTTACAATTTCCAAGAATACAATTGGGTGAACGTTATGCAATATAAAGGTGGTGAAAACAATTGAGCCTCTTGAATGCTTTTTTTTTTGGGGCAAAAATTTGTCAGAAGGTGTGACATAGTTTTTTGAAAACAAAATATTTTATTGCAAGTTCCCTTTTAACAAAAAAATTGGTTACAAGTGATTTTTTATTAGGGAAGGTGTCACCACATTTATGTATACTAGTTACAATTTTAAGATTTCCTTGAAATAATGCTGCCAATTAAATCAAAATTAGCCTAGGAACACTTGCCACCTTTGTATGTATTCAAAATAAAAGGTATTATGAGTTGTTAGGAGGTTCAATTAATAGGTTAGTAGGTGAACTAATATTAATAAGTTTAATTAATAAGTTAATTAATTAATTAATAGTAATAAATAATGTAATGGTGGATTGGAATGTTAGGAAGAAAAGATGATGATTTGGCTATGGATTTAAAGGTGATAAAAATCATGTAGACTATACATATGGACTATACAAATGAGGCGTATATCAAATGTTTTTTTCAAACTCACAACGATGTTAGAATTTCAATTTCTTCAAATGGTTCAAGTTGATTAATTGGTCTTTCTTGATTAGTGAACACATACATGTTGACTAGCAACTAGGGGCATGTGTGTTTTTTGATTAATCAACTTAGTTGAAATGATTTATTTGACTATTTGTCAACTTGAATATTTAATCAAATTTGACAAAAAATTTGACCACTTTGATCAAAATGGTTACTAATGTTTAGTCAAATGGAACATTTAGTCAAGTTGGACAAAAACAAATGACACTTTTGGTCAAAATGGTGAATGGGGTTTTAATCAAATAGAACATTTAATCAAAAGAATTGATGTCATTATAGTCAAATGGGGCATCCTACCACCCTATCTACCATGTTTTACAACATACCTACTTATTTACTTACCTATCAATTTAAGTAGCTTTTACGTACTACTTACTTGCCATCCTAGAACCTACTTATAATTACTTACCTTTCCTCCTTGCCCACTTGCCTACTTACTTACCTACTTACCTACCTACCTAAATCTACCTACCTCCAACCTATCTATTTATAATTACCTAACCTTCTTCCTTACTTATCTACTTACTTACCTACACATTGACCTAAGTAGCCTCCTTTAGGTATTACCTACCTACATATCAATCTAAATAACCTCTTTTAGGTATTATATACCTAGTTACATATCAACTTAAATAACCTTTTTTAGGTATTCCCTACCTACCACCTTTGAACTTATAACCTAGCTACTCATAATTACCTAACCTTCTTAATATTTATCAACCTATTTACCTACCCACCCACCCACTTACCTATCGGTTTACCCACCTGCCCACCCATCTATTATTTGTTACCTATCTATTTAATTAACTATCCACCCACCTACCTCTCTACCTATGACGCGCTCCCAAGTTGCTAGTTAGACCCCAAGTTGGGTCTAAATTATTCACACAGCGGAATTGTGAAGAACTTGGGGCATGCTCCCAGCTCTCAACATTAGAAGGGGTAGAAGGGTGTGCTGAAGCTCCGAGATGAAACTAGGAAGAGTGACAAGCTATTCACTTACTCGAACTTACATCAAACCAACCAACAAGTTGGTTAGTTCACCTTTTGGAGCACCCTTGGTGCTAGGACAAGCCACGGGTAACTTTGGATTCACTTGACTCACCACAGCCCAAACTCGGGGGAACCCACCACCTTCCCCCATATAGTGTACTCTGTGCCTCTCCACGACATTCACATCTGAATGGCTTTTTGTCCCAAGACTCTCAAGGAGGAATCCTGAAACTATCCCAGTTTATACTCCCGGGACTTTGCGAGGTCATAACTCTTTATTCAAACCTTTGATTGAAATGAAGTCTAAAGCAAACTTGTAGCTCTCTTCGAAATCTTTCCAATGGTGTGTCGCACTCCACTTGCACGCACCAAGGTCGGGTCGATTCCCGACTTTTAGTAGTCGGGAGTCAAACTACCAGTTTGACTCTCGACCCTTCTTTTTGCCATAACTTGTGCTGTAGATGTCCAAATGGCCCATGCGAGCCCATTTTCGACATCTACACTTCGCTAGCTTTCTAATGATAGAAATAACACCCCAATGCAAGATGTTTTGACCCCTGTAATCGAACTCTGAAGTTTTGGGAGTCCCAGAGGATTTCTAAGTCCCAATTTCAAGAGTGTGAGTTTCATCCTCACACTCCCTCTAAATAAAGTTGTGACAACCTACTTATTTACCTACCTACCCACCCACCACCTATACCTCCTATAATATACCTACCTATGCATTTCATAGTTTTATAGTGATGTGTTGAAATAAACATGTGAAATAAAAAAATTGACAAAAATTGAACACCTTTGATGATGTGGTCCATTGGTTAAGGACTACGTTTATCATTGAAGAAATCAAAGGTTCAATTCCTAATACTTGTAACCTATGTACATGTTTAAAGGGTTAAAGTAGGTAGGTTAAATTAAGTAAGTTAAATAGGTTACTTGAGTTATGTTAAAGTATGTAAGTAAGCTGAGTTATGTTAAAGTATGTAAGTAAGCTAAACTAGGTTACCACCTACTTACATGCATTTTTACAACCTACCTACATGCCTAAATATTATTTTTAATAATTATTTAAATCATCTGACTAGTTAGAATGGTCCACTATTTGCCAATCAAAATGATTAATCAAATGGTCTTACCCTACAAGTAAAAAAAACCACCTTGATAAAATTGGACATGTTAAAATTGACTTGTCCAAAATGACAAGGGGGTTTTTTTTCACCATTGTCTAAATCATGTTTTTTTACCAGAGTTCTTGGTTTAAAAACCCAAGAATTCTAGTAGTGTGAACTCTTGTATTTTTCCATCCCAAAATCTCATCTCTCTAAGTTATAATGGAAAATATTCTAAACTAACTTAAACCTTTATAACTTTAAGTTTATTAAAACTAAAATGTAAATGAATTTAAGGTATTGAAATTGGATGCAAATAAATTAAAAAAAAACATAAGATAGTTGAAATATGTGCATATCAAAAAAATTAAATGATAATAAACTAGTGAAAAACAAAATTCTTTCACCTAATGCACCCCCCACCTACCCACCTCCCCCCCAAATGCTTGTTTGACACAAGTAGTTTAAAAATTTAACATTAAATGTCCCCATGGACATTTGAGTATAACCCATATTACTAAAAATGTTAATCACTATTTTTCACATAATGGTAAGCAACAATGCATTTTTACACCATTACGTTTTGCCCAAATTTGTAATGAGGGAACCTAAGAAGGTGAAGTTTGGAGCACTTCATTTTTATCCCATGTGTTTTGCCCAAACTTGCAATGAAAGAACCTACAAAGCAAATAGGTATCCCCACATTTTAATTTAATATGTTTTCCCTAAACTTCTAACAAGGAAACGTAGAAAGATGATTAGAAAGAAAACCTTCTCCTAAAAGAGGTACAAAGTGTAAATTGTTAGACATTAATTACATTATAGGCCATACCTAGACTTTGTAAAAAAGACCTTAAGGCATTTGGGTTATTCTAAGGCTAGGTCTAGTTGACCCTAACTTTTCATAAGTTAGATCTAGGTCATGAGGTCAAGTTTTGACCTAGGATGAAACTTATGGTGAGTTTTGTTTTATGTAGACTCATTAGATCCAAGTTTAAAAGCCAAAGTTAGATTTAACCAAAATATCCAAAATTGGCAAACACTAATTCATAAAGACTAAATATTATATTGATTACAATTATATTAAAATTTAATAGACAACTTCAATGGAAGTATAATGTTACAATATGGGGTATTAGACAGAATGTGTTTCTTTTGTTGGAAAAACAATTCAAAATAATGATTCCATGACACAATTATCACATGATAAGTTTATTTTGGTATAATTAGTGCAAAAATGGGAAATAGAAAATATTTGTTTTCCACATTTTGGCATGTGAATGAAGTTTAACTACAAATTATTGATTTTTTCTTTATTTTTTATTTTGCAAAAGTCATGAATTTTTGTTGAAACAACATTTTCCTAAAACTTAAGCAAGTTGGTTGTGTTAAGGACACCACCATCACCCATTGCTTGCATCATTATTTACATCATTGCTTGCACCAACATAATTACTTGCATCATCATTTGCATCATCGTTCACTATTAGTTAAAAACTTTCCAAGATTGAAAAGCTTTCTTGGTTAGTGCACACATGGAAGCTTTTATGGAAGGTTCTTTGAGCTAGGTTCTCAATAGGGTATAATCTGAATTAACCTTTAATTAAGTTTTAACTGACTTTTAATTCATTATTATTTAGGAAACTTCTCAAAAAGCTTCCTTGGTTGGTGCACACGTGGAAACCTCTATGGAAGTTTCTTTGAACTAGGTCCCTAATGAGGTATAAATAAGGGTACAACCTCCCATTACTTTCAATTTGTTCAACATTAGTTTTGGGTATGCTTTCTTGTCATAACCTTTGTTTTCATAGAATAAAGTTTAGGGTTATTAGAATAAAGTTCTGTTTGAATCATCTTTTAACATATATCGTGTTTTTGCTTTACGTTTTTGTTTTTCCAATCTTGGATTAAATTTAGGTTTATATTCCTTGTGATTTTTTTTCCTTGTTATATCCTGGGTTTAGTTTCTTGTTTTTGTACTTTTTCATTAATAAAGTTTTATTTGAATCTTTTTAAAACATATACCATGTTTTTGCTTTGCATCTTTGTATTTCCAATCTTGGATTAAACTTAGGTTTGCATTCCTTGTGATTTTGTTTCTTATTATGTCCTTGATTTTGTTTTTTTTTTTTGTAATTTTTTTGTGCTAATGATAGGTTGTTTGGAATTTGAATAGATGTAATGGGCATAAACACATTAAGCCCCCCAAAAATTATTGTCACAAATATAATATTTTTTACATTTTTTTTTTGGTAAAGGATGGAAATCACATATTGGATTTTTTTTAAAAAAAATATTTGATTAGCTTTAAATTTAAATTAATCAATAAGTTTTTTTAATAAAAAAACCTTCAAAAATTTGAACATATGGAAAATATATGTGATGAAATAATAGTTTTCACATAATAAGAAAATTACATATATATTTCAAAATTGAGGTTATGGGTCAAATTTTTTGTTGAATTTTTTTGTGGTGAATGGAATTGATATAGAATAATTAAATTAAAAACCATTTAGAATTTTAGAGTTTTTGTTTGTGAATCCATTCAAAAATTGTGTTTTTTAAGACTTGATTATTAATAAATGCATAATAACATCTTTTTTTTAGAAAGAAACCATTACCATATGAAAGAAGAGATTTTGTAAGTGGTTTTTGCATTATTTTTTAATTTTCTTCTGTTTAGCAATGTTTCATGACTCACAAACATGAGGCCTTATGATCGTCAAAAAAATATAAGTTATATTTACGTACATTGATTTTTTCCAATCACTACTACAAAATGTGGGTGTAATTCATTAATCCCCGTTCACTATAACCAGTGAATTCATTCAAAATCTAGTGAAATCATTTGGCATACCAAAACACCTTTTGTTGTAGTGAATCCTCTTCATCTAATTGTTGGATCAAAATTAATTTTGATTCAAAATGAACTTTAAGTTCCAAAATGTTGTCATGGAAATTACAAAGTTCTTTATTTTTGTTTATTATAGCCAAAGGATGTCATCAAGATTTCAACTTACTATGTACTACAATATTTGTCATACATCATTTTTTTCAGTGAAAAGTGGCTTTCACTTTAATAATGATTGCCATGATATCTTTGGCCAAATGTGATTTAAAAAAATTTAATTGTGAATATAATATATGTTTCTACCCTTCTTTCATAACTTCATCCAAAATGAATGACATGTTTATGTTTTCATACATACATTTTGAAATCTAAATATACATATAATGTGCACACTTTTCAACTTTGTGGTTGTTTTTGTTAAACAAATTGATGAACTAATATTGAAAAAAAAAAAGTTAAATAAAAGGTAGTGAAAATCTCATAAGTTGATATTATAGTGATTTTTTTTTTAAAAAAAATTTCCAAGCCAAAAATGAATTTATTGAAAGATTTTATTTGCAATTTTGGTTATATATATATTCAAATGATCATGCAAGTTCGATGTTGAAAATGGATTAATATTCAATTTGAAATTAATTTCAATATGAAAAAACACTCATATCTTCAAATGTAAGGAATTCAAAATATAATGTTGTACTTAACATTACACAAATGTAGGGAGAAAATTAAGTCATGTAATGGAAATAGATGGAAATCAATGTTTATATGCATTATGAGTTTAATTGAAAAAAATTGAATAGTCACATTGTTTATTATGGATTATATGAACACTACGATCCATGACATGAAAACATCACGTTATTTTGAGCTTTGTTGTCATCCACAACTTGTTAAAATTTGTTACATAAGTGATCTCGTTCACTTTTCTCTTATGGAAAATTGTTGTATATTAGATAAAGGTAGAATTGAAGGTTGCAAAAGGAAAATGAAACATTTGAAATGATGAATGTACTTGTTTCATTAGCCAACATACCACAAAACCTTGTAATGGAAAGATATTTGATCAATTATCTTATTTTCTTGACTAACCTTTTTAAGATTCTTTAGAATTCATAATGTTTAACCAAAGTTTGACTATCACATTAATTTATTCTTTTCATTATGAACATTCAAAATTAATCAACCATCATAACAATTTATACTTAGTATCCATCTAGAAAGAAAATAGACTAAAATAGATTTTGAAGTGTAATAGATATATATAAATCCTAAAATGGTTAATTTAGTTTTTATAAAAAATAATTTGGATAAAGGAATTTAAGTGGCCCATAGCTTACTCAAAGTTCAAAATTTCAAATGTCAAAATAAGTATTTAAAACCTCCTCAAATGTATTTAGTTCAAAATATGCACAAATCCACAATTAGCACATCAATCTAAACCCATGACATCTTGGGTTGCAATTGACCAATCACCAAACCTTCTTTATATTGAAAATTATGACATGAAGTTAAAAATTTCGATTTATTCAAAAGATCTTCAACCATTAATTATTAGGCTATTAATTTATTACATATTTACCATATATATATATATATAATTCAAGGTCTTGGTTTGAAGCCTTATCCTTGGAGCCCATGGTGGTACAATGGTTATAATGTCACAATTATTGATTGTTCCACCTTTTTTTTATCTAGGATCCAAGTTGGTTAATTCAACTTCAGCATTGCTATAATTATTAGGTATAGGAGATGAAAGTAAATGGTTATTCTCATTAGTTGACACATCCACAGAAAGATTTGAAATGCTAATTTGACTTGGATTAGCAATATTAGGCAAATCCATTTCACCTTGTAGCATATTCAACACTTGTGACATTATTGGACGTTTTGTTGTTTCTACTTGCACACATAAAAGTGCCACATTGATCACACGTCGCATTTCGCTTTCCACAATTGTGTTGTGTATTTTTTGGTCCACCAAGCTTATCAACATGTTTGTTTTGTGCAAAGACCATGCCTGCAATAGTTTGACAATTTAA
>Ga0116227_10012842_pt1 | contig 13458 bp, 8 predicted proteins | sample S1TSphgellanicum_FD_89693 | JGI IMG/M metagenome (GOLD analysis project Ga0116227, IMG submission 89693) | Host-associated microbial communities from peat moss isolated from Minnesota, USA - S1T2_Fb - Sphagnum magellanicum MG | ecosystem: Host-associated > Plants > Peat moss > Unclassified...
ACGGACAAGGCGCGTCTGCTCGACCACTTGCGCAAGTCTCACGGCTCGACTGATGCGGACAAGCGCAAGATCACGCTGACGAAACGGCATACGTCGGAGATCAAGCAATCCGACGCGACGGGTAAGGCTCGTACCATTCAGGTCGAGGTGCGCAAGAAGCGCACGTTCGTCCGCCGCGATGAAGCGGGTGGCGAAGGCGGCGATGCATCGAATCATGTGGCCGAGGCCGACACCGATACGGACGAGCTCGAACTTCAACGTCGCGAGGAAGAAGCGCGTCACGAAGCCGAGCTGCTCGAAAAGCAGGCTCAGGAGCTGAAGGCCCGTCAGGAACAGCTCGAGCGCGAAGAGGCAGAGCGCCAGGCGCGTGAGCAGGCGGCCGAAGCCGAGCGTCGTCGTGCGGAAGAGGAAGCGGCGAAGAAGCGTGCCGCCGCTGCAGCGGAAGCTGCCGCGCAGAAGAAGGCCGAGAAGGTCGAACAGGCTGTGCAGGTTGCCCAGCCCGCCGCCGCTGCACCGGTTGCCGCCAGTGAGCAGGACGATGAACGCGCCGCGGCAGAACGTGCCGCGCAACGCGAAGCCGCGAAGAAGGCGGAAGACGCAGCGCGTCAGGCCGCGGAAAAGACGCGCGCGGAGCAGGAAGAAGTCAGCAAGCGCCGCGCCAAGGCAGAAGCCGAAGCACGTGCGATTCGCGAAATGATGAACACGCCGCGCAAGGCCCAGGTCAAGGCGCCGGAACCGGCGCCGGCGGCCAAGCCGGTTGAAGCGCCCAAGGCGGTGGAAGCCAAGGGTACGCTGCACAAGCCGGCCCGTCCGGAAGGCTCAGCGCCGGCACGTCCGGCCGCGAAGAAGCCGGCAGCGGCAGCACCGGCTGCTACGACGGCGCCGTCGGCTGGCGACAAGAAGAAGCCGGGCGCAGGCAAGGGCGGCTGGCAGGACGACGCAGCGAAGCGCCGCGGCATCAAGACGCGTGGCGATACGAGCGGCGGTGTCGATCGCGGCTGGCGCGGCGGCCCGAAGGGTCGCGGCAAGCATCAGGATCAGAACACCACGTTCCAGGCGCCGACCGAACCGATCGTGCGTGAAGTGCATGTGCCGGAAACGATTACGGTTGCCGATCTGGCTCACAAGATGGCCGTGAAGGCGTCGGAAGTCATCAAGTCGATGATGAAGCTCGGCCAGATGGTCACCATCAACCAGATGCTGGACCAGGAAACGGCGATGATCATCGTCGAGGAACTGGGCCACCACGCGGTTGCAGCCAAGCTGGACGATCCGGAAGCGATGCTGGTCGAAGGTGGCGAAACCACCGACGCCGAACTGCTGCCGCGTCCGCCGGTGGTGACCGTGATGGGTCACGTCGACCACGGCAAGACCTCGCTGCTCGACTACATTCGCCGCGCCAAGGTGGCTGCGGGTGAAGCGGGCGGGATTACGCAGCACATCGGCGCCTACCACGTGGAAACGCCGCGCGGCGTGATCACGTTCCTCGACACGCCGGGTCACGAGGCCTTCACGGCCATGCGTGCGCGCGGCGCCAAGGCTACCGACATCGTGATTCTGGTGGTGGCGGCCGACGACGGCGTGATGCCGCAGACGAAGGAAGCGATCGCCCACGCGAAGGCCGGCGGCGTGCCGCTCGTCGTCGCGATCAACAAGATCGACAAGCCGGATGCGAATCTGGAACGCGTCAAGCAGGAGCTGGTCGCGGAAGGTGTCGTGCCGGAAGAGTACGGTGGCGATTCGCCGTTCGTGTCGGTGTCGGCCAAGACCGGCGCGGGTATCGACGACCTGCTCGAAAACGTGCTGCTGCAAGCCGAAGTGCTGGAACTGAAGGCACCGGTCGACGCACCGGCCAAGGGTCTGGTTATCGAAGCGAAGCTGGATAAGGGTAAGGGTCCGGTGGCAACGATCCTGGTCCAGTCCGGTACGCTGAACCGCGGCGACGTGGTGCTCGCAGGTAGCGCGTATGGCCGCGTGCGCGCCATGCTCGACGAAACCGGCAAGCCGACCAAGTCGGCCGGCCCGTCGATCCCGGTTGAGATTCAAGGTCTGTCGGAAGTGCCGCAGGCTGGCGAAGAAGTCATCGTCATGCCGGACGACCGCAAGGCGCGTGAAGTCGCACTGTTCCGTCAAGGCAAGTTCCGCGACGTCAAGCTGGCCAAGCAACAGGCCGCCAAGCTCGAGAACATGCTGGAACAGATGGGCGAAGGCGAAGTGCAGTACCTGCCGCTTATCGTCAAGGCCGACGTGCAAGGTTCGCAGGAAGCGCTGGTGCAATCGCTGCAAAAGCTGTCTACCGACGAAGTGCGCGTGCAGATCGTGCACGGCGCAGTGGGCGGCATCAGCGAAAACGACGTCAACCTGGCAACGGCCTCGAAGGCGGTCATCATCGGCTTCAACACCCGGGCGGATGCTCAGGCGCGCAAGCTGGCGGAGTCCAACGGTATCGACATTCGCTACTACAACATCATCTATGACGCTGTGGATGAAGTGAAGGCCGCGATGTCGGGCATGCTGGCGCCGGAGAAGCGCGAAGTCGTGACCGGTATGGTCGAAGTGCGTCAGGTCTTCAAGGTACCGAAGATCGGTGCAGTGGCCGGCTGTATGGTCACGGACGGCTTCGTCAAGCGCTCGTCGTCGGTGCGCGTGCTGCGCAACAACGTCGTGATTCACACGGGCGAGCTCGATTCGCTCAAGCGCTTCAAGGACGACGTCAAGGAAGTGCGTCAAGGCTTCGAGTGCGGTATGTCGATCAAGAACTTCAACGACATCGTCGAAGGCGACCAGTTCGAAGTCTTCGAAGTCACCGAAGTCGCGCGTTCGCTGTAATTCAGGCGCAACGCTAAAGGGGCGGGGCGGGCGCTTGGCGCCTTGCGCCGCCCCTTGTTTTTTGCCTGCGCCGTTTGTGTGCGCTCGTGCTTGTGCCTGTGTTTGTGTTTGCTCGCGTTTGTTCGTGATTTCCCGCTGAAGCAGACGCGAACCTCATTGCTATCCGCCAGAGCGGATTACGGATTCACCATGCCTAAGAAACGTTCTTCCCCCAATCGCAACGTGCAGATCGCCGATCAGATCCAGCGCGACCTGTCCGATCTGCTGCGCGAGGTCAAGGACCCGCGCATCGGTATCGTCACGATCCAGAGCGTCGAACTGACGCCGGACTACGCACATGCCAAGGTCTTCTTCACCACGCTGACGGGCGACCCGCAGCAGACGCTGGAAGCGCTGACGCACGCGGCCGGCCATCTGCACAATCAGCTCTTCAAGCGCCTGCATATCCACACGGTGCCCACGCTGCATTTCCATTACGACAAGACCATCGAGCAGGCCGTGGAGATGTCGCGCCTGATCGACGAAGCGAACGCGAGCCGCGCGAAAGAAGATTGATTGCTTTCGCGCGAATCTATAGCTGCGTTGCCGACTCTCCGTTCGTCCTCAATTTTCTGACATGACCGCACCTCAACGGCCCCGTGTGCCGCGTCGCGTGCTCGACGGCGTATTGCTGCTCGACAAGCCCATCGGCCTGTCGAGTAACGACGCGCTGATTCGGGCCAAGCGTCTCTATCTGGCGAAGAAGGCCGGCCATACCGGCACGCTCGACCCGCTCGCTTCCGGTTTGCTGCCGCTGTGTTTCGGCGAGGCGACCAAGTTCTCGCAGGATCTGCTCGAAGCCGATAAGACCTATGAGGCGACGATGCGCCTCGGCATCCGCACGGCCACCGGCGACGCCGAAGGCGAAGCGATCGAGACGCGCGAGGTCACGTGCGACGAGCCGGCGGTCGTAGCGGCAATGGCGCGCTTTCGCGGCGATATCGTGCAGGTGCCGCCGATGTATTCGGCGCTCAAGCGCGACGGCAAGCCCTTGTACGAATACGCACGCGCTGGGCAGGTGGTGGAGCGGGCGGGGCGCCCGGTGACGATTCATGTGCTCGAGATGCTGGCCTGCGCCTTGCCGGACGTCACGTTTCGCGTGACCTGCAGCAAGGGGACGTATGTCCGCACGCTGGCTGAGGATATCGGCGAAGCGCTTGGTTGCGGCGCGCATCTGGTGGCGTTGCGGCGCACCGGCGTCGGTGCGCTGACGCTGGAGAATGCGGTGACGCTCGATGCGCTGTCCGACGCTGCGGAAGGCGAGCGCGATCGGTGGCTGCAGCCGGTCGACGCGTTGCTGTCGACGTTCCCGCCGGTGGCGCTCGATGCCGAGGCGACACGCCGGTTTCTGCATGGTCAGCGGCTGCGTCTTGCCGATCTGATTCTGAGCGACGAGGCGGCGAATGCCGAACGCGTGCGAGTCTATGCGGCAGACGGCCGATTGCTGGGCGTCGCGAAACTGGGCGAGGGCGTGTTGGCGCCGGAGCGGTTGGTGGTGACCGCAGAGACCGCGGGGACCTGAATAGCGTCGTTCCACGCGCAGAGACAAAAAAGGCGGTACCGCAGTGATGCGGTACCGCCTTTTTCTTTGCTGCGAGCCTGCCCGCTTCGAAGACGGTGCGTCAAACACTGACTTACGCACCGTCACTTCGTGACTGCTTCCCTCAACTCAGTGCGCCGCCGCCGCTGCCGCGCCGGCGTCGCCACCCGCACGCTCGGGCCGAGTGATCCAGATCAGCGCAATCAGCGCGACGAAGATCCCCGCCGAGATGAAGAACAGATCGTTCACCCCCAACTGCGCCGCCTGTTGCGTCACCATGTTGTTGAAGAGGCCGTACGCTTGCGGCTGACTCAAGCCGGCCGCACCCATCTGACGAATCGACTGATCGAATACCGGGTTGTACGCATTGGCCTGAGCGGTCAACTGCGCGTGATGCATGATGGTGCGGTGATCCCAGGCGGTCTGGAAAATCGACGTGCCGATGCCGCCGCACATGATCCGCACGAAGTTCGACAGCCCCGACGCCGCCGGAATCCGGTTGCCCGGCAGGCCCGACAGCGTGATCGACACCAGCGGAATGAAGAACCCGGCCATGCCGATACCCTGGATCAAGGTGGGCAGCAGCAGCGAATAGGTGTCGACACCGGTCGTATAGCGCGAGCGCATCCAGAAGCACAGCGCGAACACCAGAAACGAGGCCGTGGCGATGTAGCGTGGATCGGTACGCGGCAGGATCTTGCCGGTGATCGGCGAGAGCAGCACCGCGAAAAAGCCCACTGGCGCCATCACGAGACCGGCGTTGGTGGCGGTGTAGCCCAGATCGGTTTGCAGCCACAGCGGCAACAACACCAGATTGCCGAAGTAGAGCCCGTAACCGATCGAGAGCGCCACCGTGCCGCCGGTGAAATTGCGCCTGCTGAAGAGCGACAGGTCGACCACCGGATGCTCCGCGGTCAGTTCCCAGACAATGAAGAACGCGAGCGCAATCACCGCCGTCAGCGCCAGTATCACGACCGTGGTCGAGGCGAACCAGTCGAGGTCCTTGCCCTTGTCGAGCATCACCTGCAGCGAGCCCACCCAGATGATCAGCAGGGCGAGTCCCACGCCGTCGATCGGCGCCTTGCGGATCACCGAATCGCGCTTGCGGAAGATCGCCCACGTGGCGATCGCGGCGACCGCGCCGACGGGGATGTTGACGTAGAAAATCCACGGCCACGAGATATTGTCCGAGATCCAGCCGCCCAGAATCGGGCCCGCCACCGGCGCAATCAGCGTGGTCATGGCCCACATCGAGAGCGCCATGGGCGCCTTCGCGCGTGGGTAGCTGGCGAGCAGCAGGGTTTGCGACAGCGGAATCATCGGGCCGGCCACGGCGCCTTGCAGCACGCGCGAGGCGAGCAGGAAGGGCAGCGTGGGCGCGAGGCCGCACATCCACGACGAGATCACGAACAGGACGATCGACGCCATGAACAGGCGCACCTGGCCGATGCGCTCGGTGAGCCAGCCGGTCAGCGGCACGGAGATCGCATTCGCCACCGCGAACGAGGTGATCACCCATGTGCCCTGATCGGACGAGACGCCGAGGTCCCCGGAGATGGACGGAATCGACACGTTCGCAATCGAGGTGTCGAGCACGTTCATGAAAACGGCGAGCGACACCGCGATAGTGCCGATCACCAGTTGCGCACCCTCTAACGGCGGATGAGGGATTTGCGCTTGAGCCTGAGCCATGTATGAGAAACCTTGTTTAAACGTGGCGCAGCTTTACATCGCCTTGGCAGGCGCCTTCGTGTCGTGGTCGGCCGATTTCTGGGCACCACCGTTCGGGCCGGCGTTTTCAGCAATCACGCGGGCGATCTCGGCGTCGGCCTCGTCGCCGTACTTGTCGAACACGTTGGTCTGATACACCGTGTTCTGTGCGTCGCCCAGCTGGCCGCCGCTTTCGTCCTTGATGCTGACGTCGACGTTCATCGACAGGCCGATGCGCAGCGGATGCTTTTCGAGTTCTTGCGGATCAAGCTGGACCCGCACCGGCAGGCGCTGCACGACCTTGATCCAGTTGCCCGTCGCGTTCTGCGCCGGCAGCAGCGAGAACGCCGAGCCGGTGCCGGCCGAGAAGCCGACCACCTTGCCGTGGAACACCACCGACGAACCGTACACGTCGGCGGTCAGTTCGACCGGCTGGCCGATGCGCATGTGCTTCAGTTGCACTTCCTTGAAGTTGGCGTCGACCCACACGCCGTTCAGCGGCACGACCGCCATCAGCGGGTTGCCCGGCGAGACGCGCTGACCCACCTGCACCGAGCGTTTCGCGACGTAGCCGGTGACCGGCGCCGGCAGCGTGTTGCGGGCATTCGCGAGGTACGCGTCGCGCACCTTGGCGGCAGCCGCTTCGACGTTCGGGTGATCGGCGATCGTCGTGTTGGCGGTCAGCGCGCGGTTCGACGCGAGCTGCTGTTTGGCGGCGTCGAGCGCGGCCTGGGCGCTCTTCACGGCGTCGCGGGCGTGGGAGATTTCTTCCTGCGACACGGCGCCGGTCTGAGCCACCGTCATACGGCGGCGCAGGTCGTCCTGGGCGCGCGACAGATCCGCCTCGCGCACTTCAACCTGCGCCTGGTACTGGTTGTCGTCGGCGAACAGGCCGCGCACCTGACGCACGACCTGGCCGAGATTGGCTTCCGACTGTTGCAGCGCGACGCGCGCATCGGCCGGATCCAGCACGACGACCGGATCGCCCGCCTTGACGGTCTGGGTGTCGTCGGCATTGACCGCGATGACCGTGCCGGTGACTTGCGGCGTGATCTGCACCACGTTGCCGTTCACATACGCGTCGTCAGTCGACTCGTGGAAGCGCGCAACGAGGAAGTAGTACAGCCCGTAGGCGATCGCGGCAATCAGGATCACGATGACGAGCAGCGTCATCATGCGCTTGCGTTTGCCGTTGTTCGCCGGTTGTGCGCTGGCAGCGGGTTGCTGGGGGGTGCTCATTGATATGCTCCGTATTCTCTCAATCTGCGTCGTTTATTCGGGTGGGCATTCGGATTCAGTTCGCTGCCGCTGCTTGTGTGGTCTGCGTTGCGGGTGCTGCCTGTGCTGCCGGCGCCGCCTGGCCCGCAGGCACCGCGGACGCGCCGGCCGGTGCATCGGTCGGCACCACGAGACCGGTCTGGGTGGCGTCGAAACCGCCGCCCAGCGCCTTGATCAGGCCGATCTGCAGGTCGCGGCGGCGCATCTTCAGGTTCGTCACCGTCTGTTCGGCGGCAAGGCGATTCTGGTCGGCGGTCAGTACCTGCAATTGCTCAGAGAGGCCGGCCTTGTAGCGGATCACGGCCAGCTGGTAAGCCTTGGTCGACGCGTCGAGTGCGCGCTGCGCGTCGCCCGACTGCTGGTCGATCGAGCGGATCGAGGTGATCTGCGTGGCCACATCCGACAGCGCGTTGATCAGCGTCTGGTTGTAGTTCGCCACGTCGAGGTCGAAGTCGGCGTAGCGGCCCTTCAACTGCGAGCGCAAGGCGCCGGCGTCGAAGATCGGCAGGTGAATGGCCGGCCCGAGCTGCATGTTACGGCTCGATGCCGTGAGGAATTTGCCCCAGCCGAACGCATCGAAACCGAGCCCGGCCGACAGGTTGATGTCCGGGAAAAACTCCGCCTTGGCTTCCTTCACGTCATGCATCTCGGCTTCGACCTGCCAGCGTGCGGCCACGATATCCGGGCGGCGCGACACCAGATCGGCAGGCACGTTGTCCGGCAGCGTGACCACGTTGCCGGCCGTCAGAACCGGCTTGGCGATCTGCAGCCCACGATCGGGCCCCTTGCCGAGCAGTGCGCCTAGCTGGTAGCGCACGGTGGTGATCTGGCCGTCGAGGTCGGTCAGGTTGGACTGGCTCGTGGCAATGTTGCCGTTCGCCGTCTGCCGCTCGACATTGGTGTCGAGGCCGGCGAGAACGCGGCCATTGGTGATCCGGCCGATATCCTGGCGGTTGGCGATTTCGCGCGCGGCGATGTCGCGCAGCGCGTACAACTGCGCGAGCTGGTTATAGGTGCTGGCGACCGACGCCGCGAGCGTCACGCGGGCCTGCTGCATGTCCGCTTCGGCGGCTTTTTCCTGCGACACGGCCTGGCCGAGGCGCTCGCGGTTCTTGCCCCACAGGTCGAGATCCCACGAGGCGCTCGCCAGCACGTTGTTCTCGCTATACCAGGTGCCGCCGTAGGGCGGCGGATAGATCGAGTTGGTCGAGAAGATCTCGCGGTTCCACGAATAGCTGCCGTTGACCTTCGGATAGAGCTCCGAGCGCGAGCTTTCGATGTACGACGAGGCCTTGGCGAGGCGCGCCTGCGCCTGGGCGATCGATGGGCTGCCTTCCAGCGCCTCCGCGATCAGCTGAGGCAGTTGCGGGTCGCCGAACTGGTTGGCCCAGTCGAGCGACGGCCACTGGCCGCCCTGCGCCGGCAGGCTCTGGCTGGATTCGTACTGCGCCGGCGACGACATCTGCTTGTCGCTCTTGATACCGATGTAGTTCGCGCACCCCGTGAGGGCGAGCGCCGCCACCGCTGCGGTGACGGCGACCCGGCACGACAGCGCGGGCGCGGACAGGGAAAGGGATTTCATCGCTCGACTCTTTGCGTGTGAGTGGAATGTAATGATGGACGCTGCAATCAGTCTATGACGATTTGCCGTCGGGATTTATTGTCGTGTCACGGGTTATGCCCGATAGATCGCAGCCGCTATTGCTCAGGACGCGGCGCAGCATGCTCTTCAGAAAACCGACTTCTTCCGGTGTGAAGCCCGACAGCAGGTTGTCGGTCACGCTGTTGAAGATGGCCGGCATGCGTACCGCAATGTCCCGGCCTTCCGGTGTCAGCGCGAGCCGTACGACCCGCCGGTCTTCGATGCTGCGCACCCGGGTGAGCAGGCCGCGCTTCTCCAGCCGGTCCACCAGACGGGTCACAGCGCTGGCGTCGATGCCGTATTCACGGGCCAGTTCCGCGGCAAGCAGGCACTTGCCGCTCGCTACCATGAACAGGATGCTGGCCTGCTGGCTGGTGATGCCGAGCTCGGCCATGGTGCGCTGGGTGACGAGGCCCGCCATGGTCGATCTCGTACGTGCAATCAGATAGCCGACGCTTTCGCCTAGCTGATAGGCGCTGATTTCCGGCGGTGACGTAGAGGTCTGATCCGTCATGATTCTCATGCGATTGCAATGGTTGACTAAGCAGGATTATAAGGGCCGGTTAGTTGACGCGGCAAGCGTTATTGCAGCTTAGGCAAGGATCCTTAGTCACTCAAGCTATTAAATAGACGGCATCTTTGTGCGAGACTCGGGCCGGCAGGGCCGTCCGCACAGGCCCTCAGGGCAGGTGGTTGGGGTGAGGAAATGAAAGGCAGTCTGTCAGGCGAGGGGTGTGCCGCGGTGGGGGCGGGCAGGGGTGGATGACGGCGAGTAAGGGAATACCAGAGAACCTTAATCTGCGCGTGCTACAATATTGGGTTCCCAAAAGTGCGCTTTGGGCTTTGTTGGCTTTGTACACAATGCTGCAGCTGGCGCACTCAACTGTCTTCAGGTTCCTATGACTCGCGCCCTACGCAACATCGCCATTATTGCCCACGTCGACCACGGCAAGACCACACTCGTCGACCAGCTGCTCCGTCAGACTGCCACGTTCCGCGACAACCAGCAGGTTGTCGAGCGCGTGATGGACTCGAACGACATCGAAAAGGAACGTGGCATCACGATCCTGTCGAAGAACTGCGCGGTCGAATACGAAGGTACGCACATCAACATCGTCGACACACCGGGCCACGCCGACTTCGGCGGCGAAGTGGAGCGCGTGCTGTCGATGGTCGACTCGGTGCTGCTGCTGGTCGACGCCGTTGAAGGTCCGATGCCGCAAACGCGCTTCGTGACGAAGAAGGCGCTGGCCCTCGGCCTCAAGCCGATCGTGGTCATCAACAAGGTGGACCGCCCGGGCGCGCGGATCGACTGGGTGATCAACCAGACCTTCGACCTGTTCGACAAGCTGGGCGCAACCGACGAACAACTCGATTTCCCGATCGTCTACGCATCGGGCCTGAACGGCTATGCGGGCTTGACCGCCGACGTGCGCGAAGGCGATATGCGTCCGCTGTTCGAAGCCGTGCTGCAGCACGTGCCGGTCCGCCCGGCGGATCCGGAAGCGCCGCTGCAGTTGCAGATCACCTCGCTGGACTATTCGTCGTACGTCGGCCGTATCGGCGTGGGCCGTATCACGCGTGGCCGCATCAAGCCGGGCATGGCTGTGGCTGTGCGTTCGGGTCCGGACGGCGCGATCCTCAACCGCAAGATCAACCAGGTGCTGTCGTTCAAGGGCCTCGAGCGCGTCCAGGTGGATTCCGCTGAAGCCGGCGACATCGTGCTGATCAACGGTATCGAAGAAATCGGCATTGGCGTGACCATCTGCGCACCGGAACAGCCGGAAGCGCTGCCGATGATCACGGTGGACGAGCCGACCCTGACGATGAACTTCCTCGTGAATTCGTCGCCGCTGGCTGGCCGTGAAGGCAAGTTCGTGACGAGCCGCCAGATCCGCGACCGTCTGTTCAAGGAACTGAACCACAACGTCGCGCTGCGCGTGAAGGAAACCGGCGACGAAACCACGTTTGAAGTGGCGGGCCGCGGCGAGCTGCACCTGACCATTCTGGTGGAAAACATGCGCCGCGAAGGTTACGAGCTGGCCGTGTCGCGTCCGCGCGTGGTGATGCAGGAAATCGACGGCGTGAAGCACGAGCCGTACGAAAACCTGACGGTCGACATGGAAGACGGCCACCAGGGTGGCGTGATGGAAGAGCTGGGCCGCCGCAAGGGCGAAATGCTCGACATGGCGTCGGACGGTCGTGGCCGTACGCGTCTTGAGTACCGCATTTCGGCGCGTGGCCTGATCGGCTTCCAGTCGGAATTCCTGACGCTCACGCGCGGCACGGGTCTGATGAGCCACACGTTCGACTCGTACCAGCCGGTGAAGGATGGCGCGGTTGGCGAGCGTCGTAACGGTGTGCTGATTTCGCAGGACGACGGCGCCGCGGTGGCCTACGCACTGTGGAAGCTGCAGGATCGCGGCCGTATGTTCGTGTCGCCGGGTGAGCCGCTGTACGAAGGCATGATCATCGGCATCCACAGCCGCGACAACGACCTGGTCGTGAACCCGATCAAGGGTAAGCAGCTGACCAACGTGCGTTCGTCGGGTACCGACGAAGCGGTGCGCCTCGTGCCGCCGATCCAGATGTCGCTGGAATACGCGGTGGAATTCATCGACGACGACGAGCTGGTCGAAGTCACGCCGCAATCCATCCGTCTGCGCAAGCGCTATCTGAAGGAACATGAGCGTCGTAGCGCGAGCCGTAAGGGCGCAGTGGACTGAGCGTGTGCCGGGCGCGTCGAGGCAGGTTTTTTCTGACTTCAACGCCGCGGTTTGTATGAACAAAAAAGCCGTTCCGGGCATGCCCGGAACGGCTTTTTGTTTAGTGGTTCATGCCGGACTCCTTCGCCCGGTCAGTTATCCTAGCTGGTCGACGACGCTCCTCGCTTGAGCTCAATATGAGGGGGGACGGAGAGATTAGGCTCGGGAAGCATTCTGTCAGGGGCAGGGACCGTAAGTGTTTGAGGTAGTGCGGCCCAATTGCCCGAATTGGGCGGACTAAAAAATGACACGCTGTCCGGCGCAGCACCGTCGCCGATCTCGGAGAAAGCTGAATCCATATATTGTCGCAAGGCGGTTTCCATTCGGTCCTGATTCTCGTAGGTGAACACACCGTTGTTCGGGTCGAAGATGGCATACCGCGCCGGGGCCGAGCTTCCGTGAGCGCCTGCCTCCTCGGGAAGCCGCTGTACCATCAACGCGTGACCGTTAATCGGTGGCTCCATCGCCTCGGCGGGTTGAATGGACGCGTGTATCAATGCGAGCCCCCCCGGAGGCATATTGCGCATGCTGCTCATAAGGCCAGCTATGCGCCCGGTACGCGGCGTTAACCCGTCCGCATTGAAAAACGAGGTAGAGGAAAGGCGGTAATTCGTTAGTCCGAGGTTGGTTGGGTTGTCCTGGAATGACTCGATATTGTTGTAGAACTGTTCTGCGTCCGCCTTGTGGCTACTCTTCATATCGGTGATCATGCTGCGGACCGCAGTTGGCAAGTCTGCCGTTCCCCCGGGGATGCCAGCGTTGCGGTCGATGCGACGCATCGCGTCGCGAACGATGCCTTCGCATAATCCTTTCCCTTCGTTGCCTCGGGTCTCTGCGCGGTCGTTTTGATCGAATTTGACGTACGACGTACTGCCGTCCTTGAGAGCGTCGCCGCCTCGACATTCCCGAAACTCCGATCGCGCGCACGCTCCTAGTACTCCGCCGCGCTTTTCCCGGCTCTGCGTGTCGCCTTTGGCCGCGTAGTGTCGCTGGTCATCTCGCCCCGCTGCAAACTGAAGCGGGGTGTCCGATTCTGCGAACATTCTCGGCTGACCCCGCTGCGCTAGCGCGGACTGCACCGCGTCGGCGCGTGTGTCCTGGGGTAGGGTTCCGACAGAAGTGCTCGTGTATTGGGAAGTGAGTTCCATTTGCTGATCCTTCTAAAGTAAAAAATGCATACAGACCGACTGCACGCAACCCGACAGCGGGGCCGACCGTTCGGCGCCTGTGAGCGCCAATCCCGCGGCCGTGTTGCGTAGAGCTAGTGTGAGCAAATGGCTGCGGGCGAGGTGTTGAATAGATAGGGTGGAGAAGCAGTGGGGCCGATCTGGACGCGAACGCGGGGCCTGCATCAGACGTAGATGGATGCAGGCGTACAGCGTTGATTGCGTGGGAAGAAGTTCGCTGGTGCAGCGCAACAGGCGCCGCCCCGGTCCCATTTTGAGATTTGCAGAACAGTATTGCGCGCTTTGTGAAGGTGGCTGAAAGCCTGTTGCGGCGGGCCTTTGCGGCGCTGTGTCTGCTATCTGCACTATCTGTTATGTGATATGCTTCCGCGGATGCAAGTTAAGGTCCTTCCAAGCAAGACTTGATTCGCGCAATCCGCCAAACGGTCAGGCCGTGTCGCGGAAGGTTTCGGTAACCCGCTATTTCTC
>Ga0116227_10012843_pt1 | contig 13458 bp, 11 predicted proteins | sample S1TSphgellanicum_FD_89693 | JGI IMG/M metagenome (GOLD analysis project Ga0116227, IMG submission 89693) | Host-associated microbial communities from peat moss isolated from Minnesota, USA - S1T2_Fb - Sphagnum magellanicum MG | ecosystem: Host-associated > Plants > Peat moss > Unclassified...
ATAAACAAATCAAATGCATTTGGCCAACAATTGATTTTGGGGGAAACTTTTCAATCATTAAAATCAAATTTGTCAAATGACACAATGAAAAGGTTTGAAGTTCATAAGAAGTTTATAACTAGTCTTCCACAACTTCTAAATGCCCAAAATGGAAGGAATGCATTCAAGATTGTTGCAAGTACAAAAAACAACAATGGGGGTACTTTTGAATTTTTTTCCCCATCACCAAAATGCATGATGGAGGTTGTAGGAGTGGGGTTGGAGTGGGCAAAAGTGGTTGTTTGCATGAAATCCTTTGATGTCAAAGTGACATCAATAGGTGAAAATGTTTGGCGAAATCCATGGGAACAAGTGGAACAAACTGGGTGTTCAAAAGATTTCATATTATTGAATTGCAACCTTGCAAACATGAACAAAAATAAGTTCAACATTTCCAAATTGACAACAAAAGAATCATCAAAGAAATTTAGCATCGGTGTACATGTGCAAGGTACTACTAAACATGGTGAAGTCAATACATATGTTGAAGACAAGGGAAAATATGTTGGATTCAATCCCTTGATATGGGACCTTGTGCAATACATGATTAATTCATATTGCAAGCAATGTGTAGGGTCTACATCAAATGTATGAAGAAGTAATGAGTCTCACAATCAAGGGGGATGAAAAGAAAAAGAAAAAGTTAACATGAACTCCCAATTCCCTCTTGAATCATCAAATAAACGAGATGAAAATGAAGAAGATGACAAACATGGACCTCCTTTTTCAAATATTGGCTCCAATGTTAAAATCAATGCAAAGAAGGAAAATATTTTGATTGTGACTATTTATCCTAGATCCAATGGTCATTTTTATCGAGGGAACACATGTCATGCAGTAGACCCCGATAATGAAATCAATATTGTTGCTATCAATCCTAGCTTGGTTTTCCAATTTGAGCTTGGAAATACTCAAAAATTGACCATCACCACTAAAACACAATGTAACCTTGGAAAGAGTGTACCAAAACATTATGATGGCAATTACCTTGGGTATTACCAAGATAATATTATCATTTCCTTTAGTTGTGTAGAAACAAATGGTGCACAATTTTCATTTCTAGGCCTGATAGTGGAAAGAGCTGAAAAAAAAAAATTGTCATATCTAATTCATCCACCCATACAAAATTTGATGCCAAAGAAACCATTGCCCAAGGCAATGTACAATTTCAAGTTAATAATCCTCTAGATAATCTTCAATTCAATGGTCAAGGAGGTCGAAATTGGACCACCACAATAGGAGACTCTAATAGTAGTCAGATGCAAACTCATTTGAGGTGTATAATGAGCAAGTGGATGAATTTCAGATTCAAAGAAAAGGGACAACAGAATCATCATATGACTACAAGTTTGAATTTGCCCATAATGTTTTGGACTATGCAAAAAACAAGGTGATTTGGAATCTTGGAAGCAATTTGTAAATAACTCAAGGATCTTTGACACATTTTGGCCAAGCATTGAAACCAAGTGAAACAACTTAAATAATAGTGAAGAGTGTCCCTACATGTTCAACACAAAACAAGATCTTATTGCAATTCAAGATCATTACCAATCCAACAAAAAGAATACACAATTTCAACACTTGGAACAACAATATGTAGTAGACATGTTTGTGAATATGCAATGACACATGCGATCCATGAATATTGTGAGATAGAACTTTCACGAGGGATGGAAAACTCAACTTCAAGGTTGAAAGTGATCATTCCAAGGCAAGAAACATGGCGAGCTTTGCAACAACAATTGGGTTCCTCATTTATTGGTATTTAATGTTGAACATTTCAATTGGTTAAAGAGAAGTGAAAATGCATTAATCGTATAATTGAAATAGTGATTTATCTATTTTTTAGCATGGTGTTTTAGGGATGGCTTCCCTTTGTTTCTGCTTACAATTCCAAATTATAGTTAACATGCTTAAAAAGTTTTATGGATTGAGGAATGTAGCTCATTACATTGATGATGATAATCAGAATTGGTTGATATAAATCAGGTTTAGGTTATTTTTTGTCATTAAGATGGTTATATCATGGTTGTCAATCATGACAATTATAAATGATCGTGTGATTGACAATTATGCGCCAAAAATGACAATTTCTGACAATTATGCGCTCAAATGATGAAAGTTTGGGTAAATTTTTTTTCATCACTTTTTGACGAAGGCGAGAACATCAGACGATGAAAGTTTGAGTAATTTTGTTTTCGTCACTTTTTGGCGAAGGCGACAACATCAGACGATGAAAGGTTGAGTAATTTTTGTTTTCGTCACTTTTTGGCGAAGGCGACAACATCAGCCGATAAAAGTTTGAGTAATTTTGTTTTCGTCACTTTTTGGCGAAGGCGACAGCATCAGTAAGAGCAAGAGCACTGACGACGTCTACGGCGTTTCCTTCTTGCTGCAAGGTTCACTCGTTGCATCTGTGACGCACTTTGAACTTGCAACATTTCCGAGGCCCCCCACTAACCCCATGGTCAGTGCTTTGCTCTCTGATATGTATCAAATCATCATGGCTTATGCTTACTGGAAAGCTGACAAATACAATGACCGAGCGGTGTAAGGATCTAAACCGCCCATCTTTGTTTTTCCCTTCCTTCTCTCTCTGTCCCTTCCCGAGTTGTATTATATTTGTCTGCATGGAATTTCTATTTCTGCAAGTGACATTCGTATGTAAAAGGTGATCTCTATGATGGGTTCTTGTTGGCATTCTTTTTCTGCACCTTTTGTAGTTTTTTTTTTGCGACTGTTTTGGTCTCTGAGTCTGTAATCCAGCTTTGCTGTTGTTTGCTTTGATCATCTCCTCTTATTTGCGTTTGTTTTCTTTTATTGGATATATCACTGATTGAAGCAAAGCATCCAACAAACAAACACCAAGTTGGAAGAAGTTTGTGTCTCTTTTTCTTTCTCAGTGCTTTGTGGTAGGCAGCCCTAATTCTGCACCACTTTATGTTGTTTTTGTTTCATTCATAAGCCATCATATTTAGGGTGCTGAGAGATAAGTGTATCTTACTTCTGTACGTTTTTTTTGCTTTTCAGAACCAGAAAATCACGTGCACATTTCTGAAATAGGAAAGCAGTAGAGTGCCACAACAGCAACAGCAGTAGCGTAAGAGCTATTGCCAAGCCTGTCATAAGAAAACCTACTCCCCCAACGATTGCAGAGTGCAAGGCTGCAGTTGTTGCTGGGAATCCGCCTCCTGCTCCTCCTGTGCCTGGTAAACCTAAGGCTCCGGAAGGCACACCGGTCATCACTCCCCCGGTATGTATAGGCGTGTATGTATGTTACAGAAGTTATGTATGATGGCGTTGGGGATGTGCTACTTCTTTCTCTCTCCCGACTTTTGTTTTGCTAGAGTCTAGATCTTTTGATAGCATTTAGCAGCTGCTCCTAGAGCACACAACATTCCAAAGGGGATACAAACCTTAATTAAGAACGCATTATGCAGTAATAGCAACAACGATGCATGAGGTTTTTTAGAGTGGCGCGACTGTGCTATGGCAGAGCAAAGGGCATGGGCAGCAGAGACGCGGAAAAAATGAGGTCAGAGATGACGCAGGGCTCGGGAGAAAGGACTGAAGCTTGTCAAGGTCTGGGAATGAAGGAAGGGCAACAGCAAAGATCTATGGGTTGGCAAGTTTCCGCAAGGGGGAAATTGCAGGGGGTCGAGGTGTGAGGACTCAAGATATGTGATAATGAGCCGCTGCAGGAATTTAATGATGAGAGAATGTGGTGGTGCAAGAAGCTTGGATTATGCAAATCAGGAACTAGGGTAGCAGAGAACCAAAAATACAAAAGAAAGTGAGCAAGGGTGGATGAGATCCTTGTGTCAGAACTTACCAAGATTCAGGAGCTGAATTCTCTAGAGATGCGGGAAGGCAATTCCGGACCTCAGGTGTTGGATCTGCAGGTGTGTGTGTGTGTGTGTGTGTGTGTGTGTTTTCTATCTTTTGGGTTGAATTTCACATGTTTCCTCAGAAAAGCCTTTGGATTGGGAGAGAAAGAGGATGTTGAGAGGGTTGAGGATGCAATGGCATAGGCTGCTTGCTTGCTTGGTGATGATCCCCATTCAGTTTCTCAGGCAAATGCCACACCCTCCTAAGAATTACATGCACGGTACTACACTGCATCTTGGACAAGAGCTCTTCTTTGCAAGTATGACAGTTTTTCATTGGGAGGTGTTTCTAGGGTTGATGAAACCCCAGCTTGCAGTATTGTTTCTCCCATTGCAACAAACATGCATTATTTGCCCTAGAATTTATCCTTTGCACAGAGCTTTCTATTCTTTTCTTTGATCTAATTGTCTGCCCCACTCTCATGTTGATTTTCTTTGCATTTGTGCAGAAAGCATTGTACTGGTTTGGCCATCTTCCTACTCAAACTTGCTTAACAGCATAAACAATCTTTTACTTACATTGTCTGATGTGTATACACAGTGTTTACAGGAAGCTATCTGCACAAATCTCTCTCCCTTTGAAACCTTGATTGCAAAGGCAATCAAATGCTCTAATGTTAGGATTTGGTGGTTGTAAATTGATTTGTGCAGGTATTTTGGACCAAAGGCAATGGAGGCATTGCAGCAGGTTCAGATGGTGCATGGAGTGCCAAGCACTGGTGTCTAGGGTTCCTCATCCTGGCAAGCCCTATGGAAGCATCTCTGTGCTGAGAGTTGTGAATCATCGGTGCATAAACACTTATACTATTAGCTAATTTTTGTTTAGTGGAAGTTTAAGGGTTGAAGAGGTGGCATTGTTTGTTGTTTTGTGATGCTAGTGATAGCATCAGAGGAGGAAGTAAGAATGATAGTGCAGAAGGAAGGGAAGTTGTTTGATGCCAATTACCAAGAAGCTTTACAAATCTACTGGGACCTTACAATGGTCTCAACATTGTGGGTCACATGTGGAAGCACATGTGCCACTTCATTGTTGCCAATGTGCTCAAGCCTGAGCTTCTCTAAAAATGCTTCAACTTCATTAACAATATGGTCATCAAAGCTCTCTCCTCTTGGGAAGGTTGCACTATATTTGTGGAAGACAAAGCTTGAGCCGTAAGATGACAACTCGAGCCCTAAACCCCTAAACTCTATCCTTCCTTCCTCCTTCCTTTTTAGAGAGCTTGTTGTGTGTTTGTTGTAGAGTTTCCCATCTACTGCATGTGATGTTAGACTCTGTGACTAGTTTTATATCTCTGTGATGAGTGCTTGTGCAGTTAGCATTCCATGTGACTGTTCTCATCCTCTGCGTGTGTGTGATGGGTGCCTGTATAGTTAGCATTCCATGTGACTGCTCTCATCCTCTATGTGTGTGTGTGTGTGTGTGTGGTGGGTGCTTGTGCAGCTAGCATTCCATGTGACAGCTCTCATCATGCTCAACATACATTCAGGTGAATTGAATGACAAAATCAAGGAGGACATGTACATCTTGATCAAGGGAATGTTCTTTCTGACCATTGACCTCCCTTGGACTGCCTATGGCAAAGGCATGCAGGTACGTACAGATGACTAGCTTGAACCTCTTGGCAAGCATGCAGACGTCGAGTCCTAAGACCCTATTTCCTACTTGACAATATTGAAAAAAAAAACAAATACACACACACACACACACACACAACCTGCTTAGGATTGCAGCACATTCATTGTTGTTGTAAGTAAATTTGTGATGTGGTTGTGGAGTCAATCCTGCATGGCATTATTTGCTGCATGCATGCAGGCACGAGAAAAAGTAGTGAAGATGCTGACAGACTACTTGGAATCAAGTCCAGTCAAGGATGGCATCTACAACAAGTTCATACCGACCATCCGTGAAGACAGTCCAGAGGACATGGAAGAGATGTTGCATGGACAAGGACAAGATCTTCTGACAGGTCTCCTGTTCGCAGGCCATGACACTACTGCTGATACCATGGTCTTCACTGTCAAGTATGTTGGCGAGAATCCCCATGTCCTCACTAAAATCTGGGTAATCCCCTCCCCCAGTGCTCGCTCCTGCCACAAAATTCATTATTCCAGCTCCTCCTGCCATGGATTTAACTGCTTTGGGTTTAGGGTTTAGGTCCTTAAGTACTCTGCTGCAATGCACTGATCTTAGTAGTTTTTGGCTATTTTGTGTCATGTGTGTGTTTCACTGCTGGTGCTCCTTGACTGATCACAATTGCAGAAAGAGCATGAGAATGTGATTAAGCTGAAACAACCTGGAGAGAGGTTGACATGGGAAGAGTGCAAAGCCATGAGCTTCAGACAAGATGTAGGTCACATGCTCAGAAACACCAAGTTCAGGAAAGTCTAGCTCTCATAATGCTGATGCATCATGATAATCTAAATGAAGTTTGCTTGTAAGCTCAGAAGTGTAGCAGACTGTAGAGATTGATCAATCTTCCAGAATTGATGGTGTTGTGTGTGACTTGTCAGGTGATCACAAAGACCTTGCGGCTGTGCAATGTTTCCACTACAACATTTCAGAAATCTCTTGAGTATGTTCATGTCAGAGGTAATTAATTGTGTTGAGGATTTCACAGCTGCAGATTTAGAACTTAGTTTGGATCTAGATGTTGTTGCAATCCTCGGTTGCATGCGCATGGATCTCTAGCTGACTGCAACTTGATGGTCTGTGTAGAGCAAGTTAATTTGTTTGAGCCTGGAGGAGATGCTCCTACTGCTGGTGCTGATCCAGCTTGCTGATTGACAGGGAAATTGGTAATACCCAAAGGATGGATGGTACTCCCTTACTTCTACTCGGTGCATTACGATCCCACATTCTATCCAAAGCCTTATAAGTTCAATCCTTGGCACTACAAGGTTGTCCTGAACTTCTAAGTCTTGCCTTTCAAGTCCTGGTTGAAATGATAGCATAATCTTCAGGAATCTCTTGCTTCTTCTTCTTCTTCTTCTTCTTCTTCTTGCCTCTCATCCACTGCATTATCATCAGGAATCTCTCCTACTGCCCCAATCTTGAAACAAAATTAAAGTCCCTCCAGTGGCTTCAACTCTTGTTGTATCTGTCAGCAGCAATCAATATGACATCTTCTCCCGAGTCATTCATTCATCCATGATCTAGTAGTAGGCTTCATTGAAGCTTGAGCTTAAAATCAATTGTGCAACTGCTGTATGTTATGTTTGAATCCAAATTTCTTTGAGAGCATTTTTTTTTCCCTTCTTCTTTCTTCTTCTTGAAGGTGATGATGATTATGATTCTTCTTGTGAACAAGTTCTTGATGGTGGTGATGATGGACATTGGATACATCATGTGCATGACAGGAAGTAGGGACCAAATTACCCTTCTTTGGATTTGGAGGAGGAGCCAGGTTATGCCCTGGTTCTAAGCTTGCCCACACTGAGATCTGCATCCTTCACCATCTTGTCACCAAATTTGAGTAAGCTCAGTCTCTATTGCTACAATTTTACTGTTGTCTTTCATCAATCTTCGCCCCTCCCTCCCAAGTTCGATAACAACAAGTAGGTCTATTCAGGTTGCAAAAACACCACAAAACAGACCAAAAAAATCATCCTTGATCATCACCATCCTAAACCCTAATGGTAGGTGAAGGGTTGATTTTGTGTTGTTTTTTCTAGGTGTTCATTATACTTTAGGTGTTCTTTTTCTGTTTCTCTCTGGGAAATCCCTAGGTTTTCATACTCCAAATAAATCTGTTTTTAATCCCTGGAGAGACACTCTTGGGAGTAAGCCCCTAGGTTTCCACGCTTTGGATAAATCTGTTTTGAACCCGTTGAGAGACACTCTTGGGAGTTCCTAGGTTTTGATACTTTTAATAGATTTATTTGTAACCCATTCAGAGGCTCATTCATGAGTCCCTAGGTTCTCATACTTCTCCATAGTTCAAAAACTTAGGGGTTGGTGATTTGGATGGAACTTCATTATATAATAATATAGGAGTAAATTTAAAAAAACTTGGGGATCTCATCAAGTGCTTTGTGTTTTTGTATATTTTCCATTAAGATCAATATTTTTGTTTGTTTGTTTGTTTGTTTGTTTTTGCAGTTATTGGGAATTCATAGGAAAGGACATTCCTTCCTTCTTCCCATTTCCGAGGTTGAGGGAATGACGTCCCATTAGGGTGAAGCCACTACAAAAGACTGTTAAGGGATTAGGATCTATGCAACTGTACCCAGAAACTCATGTCAAGATTTTGTACTACCAATTGCCAGCATATCCATAGTTTATGATGGAATCAACAATCGAGATCCTTTGCATCATCCACCGAGCATGTAAAACAATAATTTCTTACATCCATGGAGATGGACATAAATATGAATTCTCTTCGACTTCTTTGAAGAACTTACTGAACATTTTGCTTCTAAAAGTGCATTTAGAGTTTAGCTAGTAAAGATAACAAGCAGAATGATAGCTTTAATGTCTGTTATGATGCAGCTTGGTGGTTAAAAATCATGATTACCAAAAAAATAAGAGCCCTAACCCTAACTGGGACTAGCTTAGCTTGAACATCACTAAAATCATGTTGCATTATAAACTAGATTGTAGAATTATACATTTACAGAGCTCAATGGGATGTACTACCTTATGAGCTTTGAGTGGGTCTTTTTCTTCTCAATTAGTTTGGCATGATTTGCTTTCTATCTTTGCTCTCCATTACCACACTACCTTACGGACTTTGAGTGAGTCTTTCTTTCCTCAGTTAGTTTGACAGGATTTGCTCTCCATCTTTGCTCTCCATCACCATATGCAAAATTGTTGTTGCACCAAATGTACTTACACCCTGTATCTTGGCCTTGCAATGTCTTTGTCTTTAAACTTTGGTGAACAAGTCTATGTCTAGCTGGTGATATTTTAGTACTTGTATCTCAAAGAGACCAATTAAATACAAGTTTGATTGTCCTTTTTATTTTTCTTTAGTTTTCAATTTAGTTTTCTTTTGCACTAGTGTCTTTGGGTTGAGAGGTAACTTGTAAAAGTTGCTAGATATTATCCATGATGACAAAACCTGCAGCGTAACTACATGCAATTTGGTGTTAAAACTAAGCAATATAAGACTATAGAAGCATGGAATACAACTAGATCAATTCTTGCATCAAGGTTTTTCATTTATACAAGGTATTTTACATTTGGGTAATTCCTAGTGCTCCTTGTAATGCTTCAAATTTAACCCAAGCCAAAAAACTTTTTATTGAATACATTTGTTGGGCTTGCCTACCAAGGCAAGGATATTGTGTTTAGATTCATTATAGAGTATAGTAGCTTAAGGGATTTTTGCCCCTAGGTAATAATAGGTCTATTTTTATATGAGGATTTTTGAAAGATGATATTTTGGCTAGGGTTGAAACTTGAGATTAGAGAGTTATAATATCTTGAAGGATATTGGTTTCTTTTAGAGGATTTCTTGAAGATTATATTTTGACATGTTGGAATATTTGAGTTTCCATAATTCTTTTTTTTGCTTTAAGATATGTTTTACCCTAAATGGCAAGGCTGCAGTGTGACACACCCCTTGTTCAATGTTAAATCCCCTTTAGGTGCATTATTTAATATTTCCTTACTTTTTGGTTTTTACCTGCACATACTACTTTGGTTATTGCACATTAGCATGAGTGTCTTTGCTATTAAAACTCTGATTTTGATCCAAGGTTGTCTTTCATATATATATACATATTCAATTTATTTCTTTTTTAATTTGACCAATGTTTTTCAGAAAATAATAATATTGTGATAGCATACTCCCTTTTTCATTTGATTTTTCAAATTTTGGTGAAATTTTGCACAAAAAACACTAAACTTCAAAAGTTTATAAAATTAAGCTAATCATTAGGACACTTAAAATTTGTTAAAATTGTTGAATACATTAGTCAGGGTTTCTTGTCATGCAATCTATTTTTTTAAGTCAATGTAATTTAAAGATATAAACAAGGGACATTTCCACCAAATAATAATAATAACACATTTCAATGTCTCTTTTCTCTAGACCATAGAAAAACTTGCAATGTTATTCAGTTAATTACTAATTGCCATTATATTGCAATCAAAATCGTTGATAAAAGCTTTAGTAAACATTGTTGTTGAGTTTATTGCTTAAAAAGTTATTGAAATTTAAAATATAATTAAGGGAATTAGAAAAATATTTTAAAAACATATTTACATGAATTTTACAATCATAAACGAAAATTTACCATTTTGCAAAGTTTTCTAAATTTTTAAAACCTTTAAAATGAAATCAAAGAAATCAAAGAAATCAAATGGATAATACCCTAAACAGCAACATAATCAAGGTATATTTGAATTTTCCTAAATTATTTTTCAATCCTCACTAAAAAAATAAAAATAAAATTGAAACTTGCATTGTTAACAAACATAACATTTCAAATTGTTCAGACTAATCACAAGTTCCTTGACCTTTTTAAAACAACAATCAACTTCTCACCAACCAATAAAAACAAAACAACAACAATAAAAGCCCAACAAATTGGAATTTATGATCAATTTATAACAATAAATAACCCAAAACAATCCAAAAGGGAATAATAATAATAATCAGCAACAAGTTCTTTATATTTGAGATGGTTAAAGATTACATTATTTCAATTCAACATACTTAGAAAATTTACAAGATTTTCGAATTTAAAAAAAAAAATTACAAATGCAATCTAGAAACCCAAATATTTCCAACTATTTTACATTTAAATCCAATCCACATTATATGAATAGGGAAAATGCCTTGTTTCAATGTGACCCCACCATATACCACCACCCACCCAAATTTAGTAAGGGTAGAAGTTTTTAAGTTAAGCCCATTTTGATTGGAATAGTATTGAGAATGGGTGACCTTCTTATTCTTGGGCCCATTACATGGGGGCCACTACTTCTCTAGATAGTGCAAGTCTTGGAGTTAACTCATGTTAATTCATTTTCACTTGAGTAACTAAATTGTATTAAAGTTCGCTAAGTAATTTTCTAGTTAATTAGTATTGCAATAAAATTCATTTGTAATTCACACCACAAGTTGACATTGTCATTAGTAGGCCTCCCTTGGCACTAACTCGCACCTAATCTTGGGTTTTCATTAGGCAGGGCACCATCAAAAGCTATGCCTTGTAAAATAAGGGTGCTTGTGCCCAATTTTTGAAGGCAAGGTAAATGGGGGCAAGGTTCAAACACAATTTTTTGCTACTGCCCTACCCAGAAGAAACCCAAAATTTGGTGGGAGTTAGTGTCGATGTAAGCCTCCTCCTCTCACTAACAAAAGGCCTTTCGACCCTAGAGGCTCTATTAAACCTGTCTAGGAAATGAGCGAGGGATCAAGTTTGGAGTTAGGTGTTCTTGAGAAAAATATGTTTTCCAAGCTTGAAATAAACAAATTTTTGGGTAATACAATTTATTATTTGCCTAGTACGTCTTTTTATTAGGTCACAATATATGTGTTTGATAATGCTTATAAATAATGCATGCTCCAAGTACAACATCCACACATTTGAATGATAAAGGTATATATGAGTTTGCCAGTCATATTCACAATTGTTGATTGCATAAGAGCATATTTTTACTTGGGGCAACTAATGCAAAATTTTGTGATCTTTTGAAAAAACACCATTGTTGAGGTCACACACTTTAAACTTTTAAAAACACTTTAAGCTGGCACAAATATGATCAAATCATTGCTAAATGAAATCCAACTTCTTGACCTTTAGGTGCCATGAAAATTACAAGTTATAATGTTTAACCATGTTAATTTTAAAGTTGAACGCTTAGGATTCATTCAAATTGATTTTTTTTTTTTTTTTTTTTTTGGGAAAATTCCCAAATTTTAAAATCCTGTGCCATGTGAATTTTGAAGTCATGGACTAAGCACTTGGTAGGTTTTCATAGTTGTTTTGCTACATTGTTGTAAGAAAATGCACTATTGATCATGTGCAATTATATGCGGGAGAAGGAGTCTATTTCAAAAAGAATCTTTAGTTCCAATTCCTAAATTTTTCATAAAAATAAAAAGTTGTTGATTTAAATGTGTTTAATTTTTCAAAAAACTAGTTTTGGGTCCAAGTCAAAAAACATTTATCACCAATTTCTAGTTATAACTATTCATCTTGATATGACCCATTGAGTTGTGTTTTAATCCGGTCCCAAGTTTAAGGGTTTGAAAACGGTTCAATCAATGAGGCTACCAGATTTTGTGAAGGAAAATATAAAATATATTGAAATATTCAAGAATATTCAATTTTAAACATGAAATCATCAAAATTAATTAAATATTCAACAAAAATGTGCTAAAGCTAGCCTTACATAATGATATTAAGATATTTATCTAAATGTAAAATACTAAAATAAAGTTCAAAGAAGTTACTTCCTGAGGGTAAACATAGTTTGGGTGATCATTATTGCCCCTTCTCCAATATTAGTCAGCACACCCTCCCACAACAACCCATTATAAATTATTTATTTAAAAAAAAATCACCACATGAGAGCCTCAAGGTCAAACAAAAGGTAGTGAAATGATATTGGTTTTCACTACCATGGATGGGTCCTCAGAACATCTCGGATGGTGCATTCAGAGTGCATAATGGCGAAATAATTTTTCCTTCCAATGAGAACCCCTATTGTATAATGACGGTATTAACCAAGTTGAAAAAGGTTTGGAAATAAAATATTAAGTGGCCAATGAGGAGGCTTAACATGCACTCAAGGGGCTTAGTATTTTTCTTTTGGTTTTTGTTAGGGGGTGCGGGGAATGATGATTTCATTGGACCTGGTTTAGGTGGGATGGGCTATAATCATAGGTCAGACAAAAAGATAGTTTCAAATTGCAAATTTATTAGAGATCGATTTCAAATTGGAATTTTTAAAAATAAACGTTTTACACGTTGTAATGTTTTAAAATGTCCTTATGGATTCTAAGATATTGAAAGAGAAACAAATCTTCTTTTTTTTTTCCAATGTCTTTTGGAATTTTTGTGTCGTTTCAAACCAAAATTTGAATATTTGTGTCTTTCCAATTTCATACACATGTTTACATGTAATTTTATACAAATGTGAATATGTGTTATTTCATTTGAATATGTTGAAGATTCTTTCAAGAGTTTAACATATTCTTCTTCTTCTTTTTCTGGAGATTAAGCTAATTTTCAATAAAAAAATATTTTAAAATATCTATTCAAGGGTGTGGGCTTTGGGTCATATTTTAAAAATGTTTGAAGTGCACATTTGTCGGTATTATTTTCCCACTTGCCAGCCCAGTTGTCAACCTTGTTGCTGCTTTTGTCAACTCAGAACACATGGGCACTTGTGGATGCATGAATTACATCATCCTATCCTATATATTAAATGGTACCGCCCAATGAAGCCGCCCCGCGCGATGAAGCCTCCCTTAACTCCGCTCACGGACTGGTGCTGAGTCACTCTGGCCCAGTGTGATCCATGGAAACCGGTGTTTGGCAGCAATCCAAAAAACCCCGTTCTGGGATTTCATGG
>Ga0116227_10012844_pt1 | contig 13456 bp, 9 predicted proteins | sample S1TSphgellanicum_FD_89693 | JGI IMG/M metagenome (GOLD analysis project Ga0116227, IMG submission 89693) | Host-associated microbial communities from peat moss isolated from Minnesota, USA - S1T2_Fb - Sphagnum magellanicum MG | ecosystem: Host-associated > Plants > Peat moss > Unclassified...
ATGAAGGCAAAATGACCTCGCGCTGGCGGACCTCCATAGTATTTCCATACTCCGACTGCCTCTGCGCAATTTTGCCTGGGCAGAAATCAAGGAAATGCGTTCACTGTGTCACACTATGATCGGCTGCGATAATTTTGGCTGTGAACGCGATCTGCTGATGCAGAGCCTTCGTAGTCAGCGTCAGCAGCCTGAGAAAGCATCGTCCTGTCAGACGACATACCTTATTGATCACTGCGGCAAGTATTTCGATTTGGGCCATGAGATACACGCTCGGGCCGACGCGACAATTCCGCCGCATTCCAATCCCCCATCTTAGCCAATAGCTTGCGTTTCGGCCGCGCATTCGCCGGAACGAGCGGCGGTGCAATGCGCCTTGGCATTTCACCGGCCTTACATGAGACAGGATGTCATTGGGACCGCAAATCGCGCTAACTATGTGCCCCTAAAACACCGGCTCAGCCAACACCCCCACCCCAAATCGCTCCAACGAAATGTTGAGCTGCGCGATAAACCCCACATGATCGCCCGAGGCCCGGGTCAATGGCACCAGCGCCTCCGCCGCCAGCTGATACCCGTCGCCCGCATAAATCAGCCCCGGCGCCAAACTCTCCTGCCGCCCTGCCTCACCCGTTATCGGCACCTGGAAAACGCATTCCACAATGGGAATAAACCGCCGCATGAACCCCGGCAGGCGCCGCCCTGCCGCCCCCGCCATCAGCACATCGAAACTATATTGCAACGACGCACTCATCGCGGCCGACTGCACCGCGGAACCGCCAGCGCGGTCCGGCACCTGATAGCCAACCACCCCCGTCACCGCCAAAGGCCGCAGCACCGCAACCTCCGTTACTGAGGCAAACCCCTGGCCGAAATTCAGCGCCCCGGTGGTGGACCCCACGCGCGATGCCCCAATCCGCGCCGCCCCGGACCCACCGAATTCATGGGTCAGGCTGATCGAAACAAGCTGCTCTGCCGTCCGGTCGCCAAACAACACGAATTTCAGCGTGGCCTGGCTATCCTGCCAACCCTGCACACTGTCCGCATCCGATCGGGAAACCGCCGAATACCCCACATTCAATTGCAGGCTCAGCCGCGTGGTCAGCCGCTTATCCAGCTCGAAATCCGCATCGGTTTCCTGGCCGCCAGCCCCGTGCGGCACAAAAATCACCGTTGGCAGGGATATCTCGTCATCAATCCCTGGCTCATCGAATGTGAGTGTCTTGGGGAAATCCCGGCCCTGCGCGTCATCTGGCTCGGCCGCCGCGGCCATCGCGGGCGCTAGCAGGAGAAAGCCGCAAATGGCGTAGTCCAGACGGGTCAAAGGGGGGCAGACTTTTCTATGATGCTGGCTGCCCTGGCACTGAGGCCTTGCGGCGGGCAGCGCAAGCCCCGGCTTTCGTCCATTCGGCCAGTGCCGGCTGCGCGGCCGCGTGCTGTAATGGCCCGGCAGGGCAGCGAGCAGTGAGGAAAATGTGGCGGAACCTGGCTGGCAGTTCTGGATCGATCGCGGTGGCACCTTTACCGATATCGTCGGCCGTGCGCCGGATGGCAGCCACGTCATTGATAAGCGCCTGAGCGAAACCGGTGATGATACCGAAGATGCGGCCATCGCCGGCATCCGCGCCATTCTCGGCATTCACCAGGCCGATCCCATCCCGCATGGCCTGATCGACAGCGTCCGTATGGGCACCACGGTGGCCACCAACGCACTTTTGCAGCGCCGCGGCGCGCGCACGCTGCTGGTGGTGAATGCCGGGTTTGCCGATCTGCTGCGCATCGGCACCCAGGCCCGCCCCGCTTTGTTCGATCTCAACATTACCTTTCACGACCAGCTTTATGAGCACGTAGCGGAAGTAACCTGCCGCATGGCGGCCGACGGCACCGACATCGCCCCGCTGGACGAAGCCCAGGCAAACGCCCTGTTCGCAGCCGCCCGCCAGGTCGGCCTTACCGCCTGCGCCATCGCCTTGATCCACGCCTGGCGCAGCCCGGCGCATGAGCAGCGCCTGGCGGAGCTCGCCCGCCAGGCAGGTTTCGAACAGGTTTCCGCCAGCCACGCCGTCAGCCCCATGGTCGGCCTGGTGGCCCGGGCGGATACCACGGTGGCCGACGCCTATCTTTCCCCAGTGCTCCGCCGCCACGTCGATCGGCTGGCTGCCGCCCTTGGCCCAACCCGCCTGAGCCTGATGCAATCCCATGGCGGCCTGGTGCGCGCCGATGTGCTGGCCGGGAAGGATGCCATTCTCTCCGGCCCGGCCGGTGGCATTGTCGGCGCCGTTCGCACCGCCGCTTCCGCCGGGATCGGCAAGGTGATCGGCTTCGACATGGGCGGCACTTCAACCGACGTTGCCCTGTATGACGGCAGCTTTGACCGCACGCTGGAAGCCACAGTGGCCGGCATCCGCCTGCGCACGCCCATGCTCGCCATCAACACAGTGGCCGCGGGCGGCGGCTCCGTGCTGCAATTCGAGGGTTTGCGCTGCCGCGTCGGCCCACAAAGCGCCGGTGCCGATCCTGGCCCCGCCTGCTACCGGCGCGGCGGCCCACTGACGGTAACCGATGCCAACCTGCTGCTGGGCAAGCTCCAGCCCCGCCATTTCCCAGCCATCTTTGGTCCCGGCGGCGACCAGCCTCTGGATGCGGCCGTGGTTTCCGCCGGTTTCACCCAGATGGCCGAGTCCATTGCCGCCGCCGGCACCACCCGCCCCGATATCCGCGATCTTGCCGAGGGTTTTTTGGCGGTGGCCGTCAACGCCATGGCCAATGCCATCCGCGAAATCTCCATCCAGAAAGGCCAGGATCCAAAAAACTTCGTGCTGCACTGCTTTGGTGGGGCCGGCGGCCAACATGCCTGTCTGGTGGCGGAGGAAATGGACATGGATACCGTCTTTATCCACCCGCATGCCGGCGTTCTCTCTGCTTACGGCATGGGCCTCGCCGACCAGAGCGTTGTTCGCGAACAAGCGCTGGAATTGCCGCTCAGCCCGGAAACATGCGGCATTGCGCAAAGAACGGCGTCGCGTTTGGCGGACGCCGCCACGACCATCCTGCAAGACCAAGGTGCCACCGCAACGCAGCCCGAAATCCACAGCAGTGTAAACCTACGCTACGAGGGCAGTTCGGTAACCCTGCCGGTGATCCTTGCCGAAGACCACATCATGCGGCGCGATTTCACCGAAAGCCATCAGCGCCGCTTCGGCTTCACCATGCCACAGCGCCAGATCATCGCCGCCGAGCTTGTGGTGGAGGCAACGTCACCCGGCGAACGGGTGAGCGACGTGCCGGCCGAAACCAGTGGCGGAGGCGGTGCCACCCCAATGGATCATGTCGAGCTCTGGAGCGGCGGCCGGGCCCACATTTCACCGGTCTTTGATCGCGATGATCTCCGCGCAGGCGACACCGTCACCGGCCCGGCGCTGATCCGGGAACGCGCCGCCACCACCGTGATCGAACCAGGCTGGTTCGGTGAAATCACTAAGCTCAACCACATGATCCTGCATCGGGCCGAAGGCGCCAAACCGCGCCGCGTGCCGGACGGGAAAGGGGCTGACCCAGCCTTGCTGGAGCTGTTCGGCAATATTTTCATCAACGTTGCCCGGCAAATGGGCGTGGTTCTGCAAAGCACCGCGCGCAGCGTGAACATCAAGGAACGCCTGGATTTCTCCTGCGCCGTATTCGATGCCGAAGGCGGCCTGATCGCCAACGCGCCGCATGTGCCGGTGCATCTGGGCGCGATGGGCGAAAGCGTGCGGACCATTCTGAAACACCGCCGCCACACGCTCAAACCCGGCGACGTCATTGCCCTGAACAATCCGTTCAATGGCGGCACCCATCTGCCCGATATCACTATCATCACACCGGTGTTTTCGGAAGATGGCAAAACCATTCTGTTCTTCGTCGGTAATCGCGGCCACCACGCTGATATCGGTGGCATTACGCCCGGCTCAACGCCCCCGGGATCAACCAAACTGGAGCAGGAAGGTGTTGTTATCGATGATTTCCTTCTGGTGGATGGCGGCGAATTCCGCGAGCAGGCGCTGCTGCACATTCTCACCAGCGCCCGCTACCCGGCCCGCAACCCGGAGATGAACCTGGCCGACATCAAGGCCCAGATCGCCGCCAACCGAAAAGGCGTAGATGCGCTGAATGATGTCATTGCCCGTTACGGCTGGACCATGGTGCGCCGCTATATGCAGCACCTGATCGAACATGCCGCCGAAACCATTCGCCGCCTGATCGATCGTCTCTCCGCCTCCACGTTTCACTACATTATGGACAGCGGTGCCGAGCTGCACGTGGCTCTGCGCCCCGACCACACCAAGCGGCGCATGACAATCGATTTTGCCGGCACCTCCGCCCAGCAAGCCGACAATTTCAACGCGCCGCCTTCAGTAACGCGCGCAGTGGTGCTCTATGTGCTGCGCTGCCTCGCCGCCGACGATATCCCGCTGAATGACGGCTGCTTGCAGCCGGTAACCTTGCTTATTCCTCAGGGAAGTTTTCTCGCGCCAAACCCCGGTGCCGCGGTTGTTGCCGGCAATACGGAAGTCTCTCAGGCTGTGTGCAATGCGCTGTTCGGCGCGGTCGGCGCGCTTGCCTGCAGCCAGGCCACCATGAATAATTTCCTGTTCGGCAACGCCACCACCCAATATTATGAAACCATCTGCGGCGGCGCCGGCGCCGGCGCGGATTTCGCGGGTGCATCGGCTGTGCAGACACACATGACGAACACCCGCATCACCGATCCGGAAGTGCTGGAAATGACATATCCTGTCCGCTTGGAGGAATTTTCCATCCGTCCATCCTCAGGTGGCCGAGGCCGCCACCAAGGCGGCAACGGCGCCATCCGGCGCGTGCGTTTCCTGGAACCGATGCAAGCCTTCATCGTCGCCTCCCGCCGAACCTTCCCGCCCTTCGGTCTGGCGGGCGGGTCGGCCGGCGAACCCGGCAGCCAATGGATCGACCATCCAGACGGCACCCGAACCGATCTGCCGGGGCGCGCTGAAGCCGATGTCAACACCAACGACGTGTTCGTCATCCAAACCCCCGGCGGCGGCGGATTCGGCCAGCATGCGGATCCGACGGGTGAATACTCTAAACCAGCGTCTTGAACGCGCTCTTCATCAGCTCGCCGGCGTCCAGATCGGGCTTCTGGACGGTGATGTCGCTCAGGCTGAGGTCGAGGCCGCGATTTTCCGACCAGTTGACCGGGAAGGATACCTTCAGGGCAAGGTTGGGGCCGAATGAGCCGAGGTCCTTCCGCCAAGGGCCCCAGCTTTTGGTGAGGTCGAACAACCCCAGATCCACGCCGGCTTCGATAGAGGCATTGACCCCCAGCGTGAAGCTCGGGCTGGCGTTTACCGATGCCTTGCCGCCCACCGCGAACCCCTCGGCACGGTTCCAGTGCACCTCCACATCCAGCGCGGAATCGAGCGCCGCGCCCAGGGTGCCATCCAGCCCGACCCGGCCCTTGACATAGGCCACCGCCACCTTCGCCTTCAGCCCGCCGCCGAGATCGAGGGTGAAGCCGGCGAAGCCCGGTACGAAAAACCGTGCTGCGCCATCCACCTGTGCCGCATCGGGCTGATCGAGGTCGATGGTGGCGTGCAGCCTGGCGTTCTGGAGGACGCCGGGGCCGACCCATGCATTGAAGGTGACCGATGCATCGACGAACGCGAAAATGCCGAACCCGACTGGGCCGATCTCGACTCCCCAGATCGGGAAATCGGGCGGATGCAGCGCGAGCAGGGTCTTGCTGTAACACAGCTTGCGGAACAGTTCGTATTGTGACGCCAGGGCAATCTCACCGTCGACGATAACGCGGCCGCCTGGGGTGTAGGTGAGTCCGGCGGCACCGCGCAGGATTTTGCCGAATATTATCGTGGCTTCGCCCTTGCCCCAGACTTTCAGCGCACCCAGCGCACCGCCCTCGATCAGCTTGCCGTCGGGGTCCACCGCCCGGTTTGTGGCGGTGATGTCCAGCCAGCCATGGGCGGGCCCCTTTTCCACTCCGGCGCGGCCATGCAGTGTCACCGCAGGGCCGTCGAACAGGATGTCGAGCATGCCCGTGGCGCCGCCTGCGCTCACCGCCACCTTGCCGCCGCCACTGATGGCCCATATGCCGGCCGGGTTGCGCAAGGCGCGCACCGAAACGGTGGCATCGGAAATTCCCGGCAGCTTGCTGAGTGGCAAAGGCAGATTCCTGCCCTCGATCAGCAGGCCGGTCTCCGGTCCATAGCCAAGGCTGATGGTGCTGCCGGCCAGCACCCCGCCCATTGCCAGCGTGCCCTGCAGGTCGAAGCTGTCACGGCTGACATGGGCGTGAACGGCACCCGACTCCACGCCAGGCAAAGCGCCTTTCCTTACCTTCAGCTCGGCGCTGCCTGTGAGTGTATCGGTCGCCAGCACGTAGGCGAGGCCGAGCTGCGGCTTTTCCAGGAAATCCAGGTCCAGGTCGAATATACCGGCCACGGTGACGCCCTCGTCTTCGCCGCGGGCGGTCATTACGCCGCTGCCGAGCTTGTCAATCGCAAGGCGGGCGCTGCCCCTAATAAAGAAGCCGTTTGCGCCGACACCCATATCGAGCGCCGCCCCGCCTACGCGCACCGGCCCGAATTGTAGTTTCTCGGCCGGAATGGGGAAACTGACGAAAATATCCTCGCCACGCAGCACGATCGGCACATGCAGGCCAGGGAACAACGCTACATCGGACAAGATAGCGCCGGTGGCGACGAAGTCGCCCTCCGGCGAGATATCGACATTGTCGAAATCGATCGGGCATAGCGGCTTGAAGCTGGCACCTTTGAAGGCGGCGGTGCGGCTATCATCGGTGATGTAGCCGCCGAAGCCGAGCGCCTCATCATGCTGCACCTTCAGATCGGCATCAGCGAAGACGATGATTTCGGATCCCTTCTTTGCCGGTTTCGTCCGCCGCACCCGGAATGTCGCCATCACCTTGTTTTTGCTGTCCGCCGTCGGCACGGCGTAGTCGGCATCGCCCAGGATGGTGAATCCGCGGTAAAAGAAAGATGGCTTCAGAAGTTTCTTGCCATTGGGCGAGACATCGCAGCGGATAACCCTGCCGCCGCGTGCCGAGGGGAAGACATTCACCTGCTTCGGAACCACGCCATCCTTGAAGGCAAATCCCTGCTTTACGAGCTGCGCGCTGGTCATTGCACCAAAATACTGAACCTGCGCGCCGCTTTTGATCTGGTCGCGGGTCCAGAAGGTTTGCGTGGTGCCGAAGCCCCTGCCCGCGACCACCTTGGAAAACACCACGCTCCAGCTGCGCAGCGCGGCAAGGGAATCCTCCGGCAGAGGTTTGGCGGGCTTGGCCTTCATCTCCACCAGGCGCGTCTGCGCGGCCTTTAGCGCCGCATTGATGCTGACCTTGATTTTACCCTGGATTGCTGGTCCGGCCTCCCGGTTGAAGTCCCGATCCAGCAGCCAGAGGTTATTCGGGCCGTCGAGACCACCGAGTTGCAACTCCATGGCATGGTCGGCGTCGAGCAGCGCTGCACCACCCCGCGGCCCGAGCATCGGCCGCACCATGCTGTCATGCTCCGACAGGTCTTTGGTTGTGCCAACCAGCATGGTATCGGCCTTCTCAGCCGTCTTGCCGCCCCCATACAGCACATAAACATTCTGCCCATTGCGCTGCAGCGGCGTGGCCTTCTGGGCCGCAATCCGCGCCTCGATAACTGGCCTGATGCCCTCCGAGAAACTGGTGCGGGCATATGCTACCCAGGCTTCGAATACCTTGCCGGCGGTGCGTGGCGTTGTAGGGTCGAGCGTGAAGCTTTTGCCGCTGACTGGCAGGCTCCGCCCCGATGCGGGCGCTGCGATCTTCGGATCTTCACCTTTCAGAGCGCTACCCACCATGGGCAGTTCCAGTTGCGGCACGGTAATCGTGCCGGCGATGCCATCACCAGCACCGGTCAAGTCAATTGCCCAGCCCTCGGCCGATCTGGCGGGGTCGATTCGGTCAACGACCACCGACGCAGTATCTGCCGGCCCGCCGCCTGCGGCCGCGGCAATACGACGCGTTCCACCCGGCATGGACTGCATCCGGTTCTGCACAACATGGGTGGCTTCGTGTGCCATCAAATGCAGATCGTGCGGGCTTTCGCCGGCGCCCAGGGTGATTCGCTCGCCCTCGGTATAGGCGCGCGCGCCGATGGCGCCTGCGGCGGCATCCGCGGCGGGGCCAGTATGAACGCGCACATTCGCCATCCTCTGGCCGAAAGCATGTTCCAGGCGCCACCTCACCTGGGTTGGCAGCGCCTGGGCATTTTCGCCGCGTGCCCGGTCGATGCTGTCCGCTGCCGCCGCCGCGCCACCGCCCTGCGTTCCTGACATCCGCCGGATCCGGCCGGCAGCGCCGGGGTCCAGAATCGCGGGTTCGGAGGCGGCGCGCAGGTGCGCGGCGCCGCCCGGATCGGCTACCTTATGGGTTCCCCCGGCGGCGATTGCGCCGGCCGCGCGCTCCGCCTCCCGCTCCGCTGGGTCGTTTTGCCCGCCCAGCAGCAGGCTGGCACGCAGATAACGCGGGGTGCCGGAAACCATCGCCTGCGGTGCGCGGCTTCGACGCAACTCGGGAGCCGGCTTGGCTCGCACGGCATGCGCAACGGTGCTCATGTCACCATCATCAGCGCATTATCAGCCTGACCGGAATCGCTGGGCGGAAGGTTGGTGCGGAAAGTCTGATAAAAATGCTCGCCAAAACATAGGCTATGACCGGTGGGCGGCAGACGCAGAATTTTCCAGTCAGGCTGAACCCGCTCTAGCGCCACCGCACGCCGCTCCCGTACGCCGGCCCACACAGTAGGGTCCGCCTTTGCAGCCCGTCAAGCCGATGAACGGGGGCTAATCCGGCAATGCAATCGGCCCAATGGCGTCATACACCTCGCCAGGCCCAGGATTGGCCGGATCGCTTGCCCCACCAAGATGGTTCATGATCCCCCACACCGCATTCAGCGCCGTCTGAATGGCCCCCTCCGCCCAGGCCGGCGTCCAGGAAATGCCATCGCCGGCCAGAAAAATACCTTTTTGCGCCGGCGGATTCCTGGCCTGCTTGAAATGCGAGTACATGCGGTGATTATAGCGGTAATGCCCCGGCAAAGCGCCTTTGAACGCGCCCAGAAAATTCGGATCGGATTCCCATGAAACGGTGATGGGATTGCCGATGATATGCGAGGCGATATCCACCTTCGGATAAACCTGCCGTAGCGCCCGCAGCATCAGCGCCACCCGCTCATCGATGGTCAGCGGCAAAACTTTCAGCGCGTCTCCCATCCAGGAATAGGACAGGCAGATTGAGGCAGGCTTGCCTTCACCTTCATCGAACAGATAGGTGCCGCGGGTGATCCGATCGGTCAGCGTCATGCTCATCACATGGCGCCCCGTTACAGGATCACGATCCTTCCAGAACGGCCGATCCACCATCACGAATGTTTTGGAGGATTGCATATACCGCGTGCGGTCCAGCGCCATCCACAGAGGGTGGGAAAGCAGGCTTTCATCGCAATCGATATGTGTGGTCAGCAACCAGGATTGGCAGGTGACCAGCACGGCCGGATAGCGCCGCTTGCCGCCCCACCGATCGGTTACGTCGAAATCTCTCTCACCCGCACGAGCAATCTTCACCACCCCGGGCCGGGGTGAGCCCTGATGCAGCGTGCTCAGCGATGTGCCGGTCGGCCAGTGCAGCATCCGCTCCGGCGCATGCGACCAAAGCCGCCGCGGCAACTGCTCCACCCCGCCCGCAATCATGCGCTGGTTTTCATCGAGGTTAGTAAACGCAACCCGCAAAATCTCCAGCATAGAGTTTGGGAAATCGCTATCCCAACCGCCGGTGCCGAAGCCAACCTGGCCAAAAATTTCCCGGTGCCGGAACGGGTGCTTTTGAAAAGCCTTCGAGCTTGCGACAAAATCGTAAAACGTGCGCTCGTCCCATAACGGCACCAGCCGGTTCCATAGTTCCTTCAGCCGCGGCACATTTCGCTCACGTATGGCCGATTGCACCGAGCTGAAATCCGCCTGGTCTTCCAGCGCATCCCGCCACGCATCCGAAATCTCCTGCAATACCGGCGGCAGGTTCTTGTCGGTTTCCACATAAACCTGGTCGCCTTCCAGATCGAGCAGCGTGCTGGGCGTTGCTGCGTCCAACGGATTCGGAAACGGCCGTGTTTTCAGCCCAACCAGATCGAGATAATGATAGAAGCACACGGAGGATTCCGGAAACCGCATGCCGCCGAGCTCGGCAATGATGCCGCTATCGCCTTCGAACGGCTCCGAACGCAGTCGCCCCCCCAGCCGCCCCGCCTCGTACAAAACCGGCTTCAGACCCAGTTTCATCAACTCATAGGCCGCGGTAATCCCGGCAATCCCGCCGCCGACAATCGCCACCTCGGTACCCAGCATCTCGGCCGGCAAGCGCCCCAACCCCGCCTTATGCTTGATCCAGTCATCGAACGGAAACGGAAAATCAGGGCCGAACGTGGTAATAGAGCGCCGCGCCGCCTCGGTTTCGTCGGTCTCCGGATGCAGAACGCTCATGCGCGCGGCTCCGTCAGCGCGGTATAATGCGCCGGCCGCCGATCGGCGAGATAGGTGTTCAGCGCACGAGATTTCGCCAGCAAACCCGCATCGAGCGTCGCCACGATCACCTCCTCGCCTTCACCCGCCCGCGCCAGCTCGCTGCCATCAGGCCCCAAAATGCAGCTTTGCCCGGTATAATGCAGATCGCCCTCGGTGCCGCAGCGATTCGCATAAGCCAGAAAAACCTGATTCTCATAGGCCCGCGCATGCACCAGCACGCGCGGCACAAAATCATAAGGATACATCAGCGCCGTCGGCACCACTACCAGGTCGGCCCCCGCCAGCGCCACGCCGCGTACCAGCTCGGGAAATTCCACGTCGTAGCAAATCAGAATGGCCAGTTTTGTCCCATCGATCTCCGCCAGAACAGCGGGATCTTCGCCCGGCGCAAATACGGCCCGCTCCATCTCGCCAAACAGATGCAGCTTCCGAAAATTCGCCAGCCTCTGCCCATCCCGGTCTATCAGGATGGCGGAATTATAAAACCGTCCGTCAGCATCCAGCTCCGGGTAGCCATAAAGCAGCGCCACCTGGCGCCGGTGCGCTATCGCAGCGGCGGCGAGAAAAGCCGGCCCGTCCACAGGCTCCGCCCGGTCGCGCAGGGCCTGCGGGCCAATATTATACCCGCTGAGAAAAAGCTCGGGCATCACCAGCAGCCTCACCTGCAGCCCTGCCGCTTCGCCGGCCGCCCGATCCAGCGCGGCAAGCAGGTCGGCAACGCTGCCCGCCGCCACCGGCCCCTGAAAAATACCTATCCGCATCCTGCGTCGATGCCCTGCCCTTTACTCAACCCCGTATCTGCCCGGTTCCCACCACCTGATACCGAAAGCACGTCAGCTGCTCAGGCCCCACCGGCCCACGCGCATGCACCCGGCCCGTCGCAATGCCAATCTCCGCCCCGAAACCGAACTCGCCGCCATCGCAAAACTGCGTGGAGGCATTCCACATCGCCACCGCGCTATCCACGTTGTTCAAAAACGTGGTTGCCGCCTCAGCATCCTCGGTCACGATCGCATCGGTATGCGACGAGCCATGCCGTGCAATATGCTCAATTGCCGAATCCAGCCCATCCACCACAGCCACCGAGAGCACCGCATCCAGCCACTCGGTATCGAAATCCTCGGCCGCCGCGCCGGGCAAGGCACTGCACATCGTCCGCGCCCGCGCATCGGCCCTGAAACTGCAGCCAAGTGCCGCCAGGTCCGCCACCAGCAGCGGCAACAGCGAAGGGGCAATCGCCGCATCGATCAGCAGCGTCTCCGTTGCCCCGCAAATGCCGGTGCGGCGCATTTTCGCATTCGCCAAAATGCGCCGCGCCATCGCCGGATCGGCCGCTTGGTGGATATAGGTGTGGCAAAGCCCCTCCGCATGCGCCAGCACCGGCACCCGCGCCTCCTGCTGTACGCGCGTGACCAGTGACTTGCCACCGCGCGGAATAATCAGATCGATCAACCCCGAGGCTCCAAGCATGCTGGCCACAAAAGCGCGGTCGGTGCTGGGCGCAATCTGCACCGCGGCCGCCGGCAGCCCAGCTTCGGCCAGCCCGTCGATCAGCGCCGCGTGGATCGCGCCGGCGCTGCAAAAACTCTCCGAACCGCCGCGCAGGATGATCGCATTGCCGGATTTCAGGCAGAGTCCGGCCGCGTCGGCCCCCACATTGGGCCGGCTCTCATAAATCATGCCAATCACCCCGATCGGCGCCGGCACGCGACGGATGTGCAGCCCGTTCGGGCGCGTCCAGTCGGCCAACACCCGATCCAGCGGGTCTGGCAGATCGGCAATCTCCGCCAGCCCCTGCGCCATCGCCTCGATACGCGCTGGCGTCAGCGTCAGCCGATCCCGAAAGGCATCATTAGCCGAGGAGCCCGCCAGATCGCGCCGGTTCGCCGCCTCGATTGCGGGCGCATGGCGCCGTATAGCGTCAGAGGCGGCCCGCAAGCCCGCATCACGCCGCACACCCGGCATCCGCGCGAGTACCCGCGCGGCGTCACGCGCTGCCTTGGCGAGAGGCGTAATGGCATTGGGGTCGAGGTTCGGGGTCGCGTCCATGGCACAAGGTTACGCTTCGCCTCGGGCATGGGGAAGGCCGAAACCAGTGTTGCAGTCGCGAAGACGGGCTGTCATTGCTAGTGGTGATGCGGGCCGTTGGCCCATCAACTGAAGGGACCACAGCCATGAAACAGCGTTTCTTCCTTCCTGCCCTTGCAGCAGCGGCGCTGGTCCTGCCGGCGTGCACGCAGATTCTGATGGCGGCCGCCCCGGCCCCTACCACCGACCCCGCAAAGGTAAAACCCGGCACCTACGCGGTGGAGCCCCACCACACCCAGGTCAGCTTCAGCGTGCTCCATATGGGCTTCACCTATTATTCCGGCGTGTTCTCCGACGCCTCCGGCAGCCTGGCCCTCACGCCGAAAAAGCCTGGCTCTATGGCGGTGTCCATCAGCGTGCCGGTCGGTAGCGTCGCCACCACCAGCACCAAGCTAAATGAGGAACTCACCAGCGCCGACTGGCTGGATGCCGCCCACTACCCCACCATGGTGTTCCGCTCCAGCAAGGTGACCCTAACCGGCAAAACCACCGCTGATATCGATGGCCTGCTCACCCTGCACGGCGTCACCAAGCCCCTCACCTTGCACGCCACCTTCGTCGGCGCCGGTGTGAATATCCTCGACAAGAAGGAAACCGTCGGCTTCCAGCTCTCCGGCGCCCTCAAACGCAGCGATTTCGGCGTCAGCAAATATGTCCCGCTGATTGGCGACGCCGTCACCCTCAACATCGCCGCCGCTTTCGAGAAGTCCTAGATTTGATCCGGGACAGACTCGTGAGTCCTTGGGGGTTTTAGATGGCGTTCAAACAC
>Ga0116227_10012845_pt1 | contig 13454 bp, 7 predicted proteins | sample S1TSphgellanicum_FD_89693 | JGI IMG/M metagenome (GOLD analysis project Ga0116227, IMG submission 89693) | Host-associated microbial communities from peat moss isolated from Minnesota, USA - S1T2_Fb - Sphagnum magellanicum MG | ecosystem: Host-associated > Plants > Peat moss > Unclassified...
GACTAACTTAACCTTGTCATGGCAAATTGCTATTGTTAATTATGGGCTTGTATTCCCTATATATCAATAAATCACATCTAATTTTACATCCCCTTTCCCTTCTTTACAACATAAAAGGGATAATGTATTTTAAAAGGTTTACTAGGTGTTTAACTGATTAAGCGCTACATCAATTGAAATAAAGAAGTATTATATGCCTAAAAATATCACAAAAGTTAATTCAACTATTAACAATCACTACTTAGAGGCTTATAAGCATTCAAATCATTAGTACTAAGGAAAATTATAAAACTAAAGCTTAACTAATTGTTGAGCTATAATCCATGGCTCACACCTTGCCTTCACACACCTCACATGCCTTCCAGCCCTTGAACATCTCTTGCTTTAAATTTTTTAAAACAACATTTAGAAAAGAAAGGGATGTAATTATGGTTGTAAGTAGATATTAAGAACTAGACAAAATAACACTTATTAAATGGGTGGACAAAGCAATAGACCACAATCGTTGACCAAGGATAACATTAGGTTAAGGTTTAGGGTTATTGACATTTGGCCTTTGAATTCTAAAACAATGAGTGAAAAGACACAATCGTTAACAATTTACATAGAAACAACAACAATGGATGGAAAACATTCAAGTGAAGATGGGTACATATCAGGAGACTGAAATGATCATGTTTAGGAAGATGGTCAGAACCAACAAGATGAATAATCATCTGCAATTGTTGAACTACTAAACATAACAAACATATATGGTGTTTTTAAAACAGAATGTGGAAAATCTAGCAATCCAAATGGACTTGAACACTACTATGTGGAGAGGCATCATGATCTTGTTGAAGAAGAATGTTGTGTTGAAGAAGCTCCCCATGTAGTTGACATAATTCAGCTGACACTCGAACCACTATAAAATGCCCCCACTTCATAAGATTTCATAGAAGAAGAAATGTGCATGTGTAGCCTACTATCCCTACTTCACCTACCTACAAGATGCACACAAGGGAAAGAGCCTTTAATAGATTATTCTCAATCACATGTCGTGACATCTACAAATTATTTAAGTATCTTACAAAAAAAAACCATTGACAAAAAAGTTGCAAACAATATTAGAAAAGTTCAGGTTAAGGAGAGGGAGGAAAAGTGAGCTAGGAAGGCAATAAATGCCCAAGGAGTAGCAATGAGAGTAGCTCAAAAAACAACTAACAAGATTGCAAAGGCTAAATTTGTTGTTGTTTGGTTTATAGCAGTGGTAAGTTGAGAAAGAGATTGGTTCCATTGATAAATCCAAGTAGGCTACCATGCACACCCATTGGGATATAAAGGTGTCAACCTAGGATTCGGAACAAAAGCACAATGGATAACTAAACAGTTAGTAATAGCAAGAAGGCGAGAAAATGGATGTATTTTAACAACACTCCACCCTCCTAACCCTTTAATCCCTCTCCACCATTTCAACCTTCTCCACCCTCACCATGCTCTACACCCTTTCTACCATAAACCTCTCCCCTTAAACCTTAAACCTGACCCTCTCAACCATCTCCATCTCCCTCTACAACGCCACCTTCTCAACCATGTCCACCCATTGCTCCAACACCACCCTCTCAATCTTTTAATCCCTAACTAACCTCTCAACCCTCCTAACCTCCACCTTCTCCACCTTCTCCACCTTCTTTACTTCTAATTATTAAAATAGAAAACAATGGGGGGGTATGGGGGGGCAAGTTCAAAAATTTTAGAGTTGCAAATAATCAGGGAGCTAAATAAGACAATGGGCATGCTAACTAGTAACCAAAAGTAGCACAAGAAGACCACAACTATGGAGCTTTGGGAAAATCTAGGAAGAAGACAACAACTTTGGGAGTTTTGGAAAAATCCAAGAAGAAGAAGACCATGGCTTTGAAGGTACGACCAAGAAGAAGAAAACAAATTTGGGAACTTTCGGAAAAACCATGAAAAAAAAAACCACAACTTTGAAGTTTCGGCCAGGAAGAAGACCGGAACCATGGAGTTTTGGAAAAAAACCACGAATAAGAAGAGCACAACTTTGGGAGCTTTGGAAAATACCATGAAGAAGAAGACAACAACTTTGGGAGTTTTGGAAAAATCCAAGAAGAAGAAGACCATGGCTTTGAAGGTACAACTAGGAAGAAGAAAATGGATTTGGGAGCTTTGGAAAAAACCATAAAGAACAAGACCATGACTTTGAGGTTTCGACTAGGAAAAAGAAGACCATAGCCATGGAGTTTTGGAAAAAAACAAGGAAGGAAAAGACCATAACTTTATGAGCTTTGGAAAAAACCATGAAGAAGAAGACCACAACTTTGAGGTTTTGGCCAAGAAGAAGAAGACCACAACCATGGAGTTTTCGAAAAAACTAGGAAGAAGAAGACCACAAGTTTGGGAGCTTTGGGAAAAACCATGAAGAAGAATATTGAACCCATGGGAATTTTTGAAAAAACTAAGATTGTAAGAAGAAGACCAAACCCTAGTTTTCTACCCAAGAGTTGTAAACATGAAGGGAGGAAGTCAAAGATTTGTTTAGACCTACAAAACACAAGAGGGGGGAGGTTGAAGCTCTTTAAGAGTTGCAAAAAACCAAGAAAAAGATAACGACAACTAAGTTTGGGGGGGTGTTGGATTTCCCAACATACTTGCAAGCAACGAAGAGAAGAAGCTCGTGAGGATCATGAAACCATCAAGAAGAAGAGCGTGAAAATAATGTAGTGCCAAGAAATCAAGAGATAAACATCACAAAGGTGAAGAGGCATGAGGCTTGAGGATCATGAAACCAAGAAGAAGAAGAACATGAGAAATATGTAGCACCAAGAAATCAAGAGATAAACATCACAAGGGTGAAAAGGCACGAAGCTTGTATCTCACTCAAATCTCACAAACCTTGGAAAGCTCAAATTCTCATGAAGCTCAAAAAACTTGGAACATCATGAAGCTTAGAAAGTTGATTAGAAAGCTCATAGCTCAAGAGAGCTAGGTGGCCACCCCAAGGTGGAGAAAAATTAAAAAACCAAAAAAATTGCATAAGAAAAACAAGTGGACTCAAAATGATGGTTTGATTGAAACGGATGGTGTTGTAACACATTGCTATGAGCGAGCGCCCACAAACTTCAACCGCTTTCAACTTTAGGGTTCTTCAAACATTTGGCCACCCATGTCCATCTGATCTTAACCCTTATGCTTGGATAGATCTACATTATAGAAACCAATTATGAATAACCCTTATGCTTGTTTAGATATGCACTGTAGAAACCAATTACGAACATTTGTGTAAATAATTTTGCTTGTTTATTTCTACATCCAAGTTTGGGATGTGGTAGGTAATGTACATCCACCACCCTTATTTTGTTTGCTTATAAATGCCAAATGCATCACCCATAAGATGCCATGTGTCCTAAGACTTTTTTTTTCCACTTTTGACCCCCCTTGCTTTGGGTGGGCATATTTCACTCACATTTTAATTTTTTAGATGTTGTTAATTGCAACAAGTGTGTTCATACTAGGGCTATAATTTTCATTTTGACATCAAATTCAAGCGACCCAACCCTTGAATTTTAGTGACCTTTGATGTGTTTAGACATAGGTTGGTTTACCTTGATGAACATTTTGATTTGATACTTTGTGCATGACACTCACAAGGTTATATTCACCTCACTCATTCTCATCATGTTTGTTTTTCATTGGTAAAAATTCACCCAAAAAATTATGTACTTCAAATTTTTAATTTTAAAGTTTTCCTTTAATTTCATAGATTGATTTACATCAATTTTATGGAGCCAAGGGTTGAGAGAAATAATAGTTTGTCTCATCTTTGGACATTTGATTTCAAGGTGGAAGTGTTTGAACTAGAATCACTAGAATTGGATGGAATATAGGGTGTTGGAACATAAATCCATCTACATTTTTGAAGCTTGTCATTCTTCTCAACAAACATTATGATGATGAGATAGATGGCAAGTCAATCTAAATTTCAAAAAATACCCTTTGTTAACTCCTTGGGGAAGAAGATTTAGATGGGCAAAGGTGGGCAGTATTCATGATGACATTAGAGTTATGTGTGCTACTTGTTGCAAAACAAAACAATGCCAATTAGGAGCATTTTGATGATATATGTTCCATATATCTTGATGATATTCAAGATATGTCTTGTCATCTTGAAGACATTGTATATTCCATCTTTAGGATATATGGAATGTATAATGTCATTTTCAATCTTTTTATACCATTTGGCTACATCAAAAAATTGATAAAATAGACACTACTAACTTGATTACCAATTGGTTGTAAGAAGTTAGCAGTGGGAAATGGGAGCTGAGTTGGGAAAGGAGGGGGGTAATCAAGAAATGGCTAAACCCATGGCCTACTCTTTGACAAAGGCTTAGAAATATTCCATTTCAAAAAAGACACCCAACTTGTGACAAGATGTATCATACTTAATTAAGAATAATTCTACATGTAATCATTCTAGGTCACAGTAATTTAAACAAATTAGAAATTGGGGTTCTTACATCTTATGCCCAAGATGGCAATGAATATTAGTAATATAAAGAATGTGTAGTTAAAATTCAAACTAGTGGTTGAAGATGTTGTAGCTTATAATCAAGATGTTGTTCCTTTGATCATCACTTTCATGACAACAACTCAAACTTTAAGAAATACCATACCTACAACTCATGGTCAGCACTAATTAATTCCTAAAAGGGCCAACTAAAAAAAGAAAAATAAATAAAAACAATTTGGCAAAATTCTAGGAAATTGAGCCTAGGGGTTGTAGGTATGATATTTTAGATATAAAATAATGCCTTTTGAATGCTACTTTGGTCTAGTGGTCCATACTTTTACTTGTTTTCAAGGTTCCAATTTGTTTTGCTATTAAATTTTTTTAGTTCAATTATATTGTTCTGATTCCCATCACCTCAGCCCATTCTCTGTGTTGCTGCACCCATTCTCTTTGTGCAACACATATACCATAAAAGGTAAAAAATACACCCTTCAAATGACTTGGATGACATTTCTTTGATAGCATTTAATATTTAATATATATTAGTTTCTACTTAGTGAAATTAGTGAAATACAACCAATTGTGACATGAAAATGCATCATGAATCATCCCTTAATTCCATTTTCTTGTTCAAAACTACTTGTTGATGACTTATCAAAGGAGAGATTGTACTACAAGTTTCAATTTTATTTTTAAAATCCCTTTTCAATTACACTAAGATTAAAAATTGAAAGAATAAAATATGAATTACTTTTTAAAGAAAGAATTTTTTTTTGAGTGTGCATGGTATTATATAATCTTCATTGTAGATCATGTTAATAATGCTCATGTGATTTACCATCACATGCTGTGTTTTTTAAGGTTAGGTGTGAAAAACGCATCATATCACTTTCTTTTTTAATAATTGTTTAAAATAAAATTTAACATTTAAAAAATTGAAGATTAATTTCATAATTGTAAAATTATATTTGACTCAATTTTAAAGAAAATTTCTCATTATCTTTGATGAAAAATGCAAGTGAAGTCATTATTTATAATTGTAACATTGAAATGTGGAACCCATGTTTTCATCAATGTTGGGTGGGTATCAAAACAAAGGTGAAAACCAAGCATAGTTTAAAATTAGTCTCACTTTGAATACCTCCAAGTATCACCTATGGTGATATCTAGTTTGAAACCCACTTGAAAGTTCTCATTGGATTGAGAAACAATAATTTGAAAATCATTTTGTTTGTTTTGTTTTTTTGGATACCTTGTCAAGGTATTAATAAGTAACAAGGTCAATGTGATATATGTTTAATAATAGCAAGCCTAGGGGTAGTAGGTAAGGTTGAAAGTTTTTTCTAAAAAAAATAGGGTTTGAAGGGGAAACGACATTGCAAACTCCAAAGTTGTTGTGGGAGTAGAAGCTTCTTCTCCACTATACCCTCTTTTATATACATTATCATTCTATATTTTTTTCTCATTGGTCATTGTATATTGGTACATTGTTGCTCACATTTTCAAATCAATGCCTTCCCCCCAGCTTGATTTGTGCAGGTCTAGGAAGAAAATTCCTCTCCATTACAATGAACTTCTCCAGCCACATTCAATGGGTATATAAATATTTTTCTTTTTTTTTTTTCCTTTGTGTTTTTTTTAATTCCCTTTTTCTTCCTTTATTTTAATTTTTTGTGTAATTTTCTTTTTCCTTCGTTTGTGTTCCTCTATGGTTTTTTTATTAAAACAATTCCTTTGTTTTGTTTCATCGTGCTTTTTTTTTTTCCCCCTTTTTTTTAGTTCCTTTATATTTCTTTTTTTTGCTTTTTTTTTCCTTTTTTTCTTTTTTTTTTTTCTTTTTTTTGTGTGATTATTTTGTGACATTAATCATGTCATTGTTTGTTGTGTTCAGGCTTTACTTTTCAAACATTTTGTTCCTCTTACACTCACACAAATGTTTTTGTCACAATACATATTTGTGAGATAAGAGAGGAAAGAAAAGTGAATTATATGTCAGACATCTAGATTTTGAAGAAAAGTTTGAAAAGTTTGAAAGTTCATTTGAACGAGTTGAAATTGTGGATATATAAACTGTTAGAGGGGAAAAATCACTCTTTGTTATTTTACATTTTTAATCATTTTTTAAAATTTTCAAAATAAAAATTTCGAGTTGAAAATAATTGAACTTCTATTAACCAAAATGCAAAAACCACCTTTGAAAACTAGCTAGTATGAAATGTGTAAAACCAACACTTTGAAAACCACTTGAAAATGTTTTTTTGAAAATTTTGAAACCCTACATGGGTCTCTTCAAGTTGATTTTTTTTTTGAAAACTTGGGGCAGTTTTTAAAATCTCTTTTAAAACCTGAACCCAATAGTTTTTTAAAAAACCCAGAAAACTGCCCAACCCTGGTTTTCATGTGAACTGATGTGACATGTGTTGTTGGCCCAAATGTGAACTAGTTACCCAATTAGTTTTTCGTTCCAAAACCATTTTTTGTAATTTAACTAATTATCAATGATAATAATGATTTAAAAATTCAATATCTCCTACACCTTAGGTCTAAAAAATTTCAAATCACCTCCGTTAATCCTATTCATCAAGGGCTTTCCAAGTTCCAACAATACCAAAACTGCATCCAAATTTCACTTTAAATTTTAGTTTTGATTTAAATGAATTTTTCAAGAAAAAATTGTTCAATATTCAATAAATTTTGCATGATATGTTGAAGCATTATGAAACCAACTTGGTGCACCTCCATTCATTGAATGCCTTCTGACATTTACCGAGAGTGTGGCAAGAGGCACCATGATTTGAGAAATTTCAACGTGACATATAAACAAATCAAAGAAACTACCTTCCTTTATAAATATCTATATAGGAGTTGCCCATGTGAATTCTACCATGTTGAATATGGTTGAACATTAAAAGCTTATTTGAGCAATTTGTAGTTTAACACGGGTGCCTCTTATTGTTAGATCTATTATTGTAATACCTTGGTCAGTCCAACACACATTTGTCAAATAATTAATTAATTTTGAGGAATCCATTTCAACAAATGATATGTTTCCAAATTCTATCAGATTTTTTATTTTCTTTAAGAATAAAATAATTTTTAAAAAATTCAACATTTTTGAAAATAAAATAATTATTGTCGAATTAGACCAAGTACTTCAATATTAGTTGGTGGTGTGCACCCAATTTTAATTTTTATTGTTTTTTGCAAGTAACCACTTTGATTGGCCCATCACAAAACATTTATTGGAACATTGGACATGCCTAAAATAAAATCACATTGAAATTTCACTTTTGCCCGAGTTTATAATTTGTGACATTCAAACTTTGGGCAAACCTAGTGAGATAAGTTGTGTTGTTGGGTGCATCTACCTTACCAAGTTAGAGGAAAGAGGTTTTGTCATCAACTTTTGATTTTAAGTTGAATTACCATTAGCTCAGTCACTCAACTGACATCTAAGTGGTGGTTGCCAACTCCTTTGTTCTACCTTTAGTGAATTGACTACCAATTTATAAGTTTCACTCTTCGAAAATAACAAACAAAACAATCCTCATCCCAACCAAGTGGCTGATTGGATAATGGCTGGGTAGCCTCCAAGGCATGTTCCACCAAAATCATGAGAAATGATGAAACAATGTAACCATGGTTAGGTAATTTGAGTGCAAGATGAATTTCATTAAATCATAAAACCTAGAGAGCAGGATTGGGTCTCTTGTGGTTAGCCATGCATTGGTTTTAAGTCCAAGCCAAAACTCAACTACAATTTTGTACATTGATGTGAAGTCTCTTTCACTCTAGATAGAGCTAAGTAGTTGACCAACTCTATTATGTGAGATAACTGGAGGTGGCGACTTGGTTAGTTTTGCCCTTTGAATTTTGTTTTGATGAATGTAAAACTTTGCCCCTTCCTTAGAAGATGAAAGTTTTAACCCAAATCATCATCTTTGAAATCATCCAAAGATTTAATATGCTACAGAATTGCACCATCTCATATTAGGACTTTTACCTAGACAACTTTGAAATCATCTAAAGAGTTGGAGGAATTGCACCATCTTATACTACCTGACTTCAACCTAGACACCAAGATTGTCTCGTTGTGACTTTGATTATCTTTGAATGTGGAATTGTGTCTAAATTCTCAAGCAATGGTGTATACATTTTGACTTAAACCTTTGGAGGTTGATTGTTCTGATCCACACAAAGGTATGTTGGTTACAATAGGGTTTAACATGCTGGAAAGATTAGGCACCACCTTGGAAATAAAATATTCCAAATAGAAGTTCATTTTTAACATGCAAAGTCATCAACTCAAAAGTGAATGATGATGGATGAACTTCATCCATGGGACAGTTGGGTTCTCTCCACAGTGACAATTGGAACACTTAGAACTCCATTCTCTATTGAAGACAAAATTGTCTTTGTGATGTTTGATAATCCTTCAATTGAACTGGAATAAGTTGGTCTTCTGATCTTTCTAGAGTGCAATGGGTCCTACAAGAAGTTGTATGGTTTTGTGATATGAAACCATCACTTGTCCAAATTGTAGGTTACCCCCAAAGAGGGAGATGTCCATCCCCAAGCCCACCCCCCACTTATTGAAATCTTAGGTGCAAAACTTGGAGTGGGCAAAAACTCTATGACCAGCTCAGAAATAACTAAATTGATGTGAGTTGTTGGGTGGTGCTGGTTTTACTCCCATAGCATGTGCCAGGAATGTTGAATCTCATCAACAACCTTGTTGTGTTTAGTCCTGGAGTTGGGTGACTGCAGGGTGCAACTACTGTAGCACATGTTGTAGTGTTCTGGAGTTGGTGGCAGTGGCAACACCCTCAGGTTCTCCCAATTTCATCCTTACATGATGGGACCTTTTCTGTTGTCTGGACACAGGGGGATGATGATGAGTGTCATGTTATTTGTTGTGATTACACTGATCAAAGATTTGGTTACCTTGAAAAAAACACCACACAATATCTTGTAATCCTGTACAATCTTGGGAATTTGTTTGTTTACCTGGACAGATCCAGTGACTACTTCCTCAATGCCGCCCAGAACCATGCAGTGATTTGCAAGTACAAAAGTCCCATTTTTGCTATCTCACAGAGCAGCAATTTCTGCTTCTCAGAAAAAACAAAGCGATGTTGCTTCTCCATTAACAAGCCTTCATATACATCTTTGGTGAAGTCCTGAAGCATTGTCATTGCCTGGCAGCAGCTCTTTGCAACCTCTGCTGCCTTCCTTCCTGCTTCAGTAATGTGGGATTTTGTCAGAAATCCTTTCCATTCTCTGAGTCAGGCACCTAAGTGCTTCAACAAGAAGAGATTGTGAGTGAGATTGTGATTTCCACTGCAGTAATACTTGGGAAGCAAGCCAAACATGTTCAAAATCTCAAGGTTTCAGCACTGTTAGTACCCTTCATTCTGGCATTTTGCAGATGTAGGAACAATGATCCCAGGATCTCTGAGACCACTGATGCACATGTTGCGGCGGCGTTTTGCCACCACATCACCAAGTTGCCCTTCTTCAGCAATGCCTATATGCATTATCCTTGGAGATCTTGTCACTTGTGCCACCAGGATTGGGTTGTCATGAGGTTCAATTTCTTCCTGCTGCTTCAGGAACTGTGTTGTACTCATGATGACATTTGTGATTTGAGACAAACTTGCTTCTTCTTCAGCTGCTGCATTATTTGACCCATTATTATTACTGCTGTTATTTTGCTCATCTTGATCTGCTGACTCCATGGAACTGGATGGTTCATTTCTGTCAATAAGAGGGCATAACTGTCAACACAACAACACAAAGACTGATGGTATCAACAAAAATCTGGGAGCATTTGTCAAATCTGTGCATCAGATGGGACTCTCTGCTATCTACATATACAGGTTATTGCTTGGCATATGAAATAAGGAAATAGAGAAAATCAAGCATGATCACACAAGTGTGTGAAGATCTTGATCAGAACCCGCAAAGCATGTATTACGTGTTACCTCATAATGTGATTCTGAAGAAATCAGAGAAGAGCGCACAATACCCAAATTGCGAGAAAGGCATCAAATAGAAGGCAGAACTTACAAAAGCACATCACCAAAAGTGCATCTTTGTTGACAAAGGTGGTTGTACTCTGCCATCCAATGCATTGATTCCTCTTCTGATGACCCCATAGCCAACTCCCTTGCTGCTGCTGCTCCATCTGTCTCAGAGGATTGGCCTCCCTTTTCTTGTACCAAAATTTCAACATCCAAAGACAATCTCTCATGCACATACTGAGCAGGTGCAGCATCATTCACACATGTTGTCTTCTTCTCTCTTACATGATTCCTGCCTTGCAGACACACTGTGCTTTTCCGCATTTGTTTCGTCCCAGCAACCACCTGCAATTCAATAACAGTTTCTGGAGATTCTGTTTCTGTAGATGTTTCATTGATACTACTCCTGTGGGTGTGGGTGGAGTCATGTGCTTCTGCTTCCACCTCATTATTATTCCTGGGTGCTGTCACTGGAGGAGGCACTTTGTCCTCCATCCTTGCAGTAGCATCTTCTTCATCAATGGTAACTGCATTCTTCCTGGGTGTACTCAAGCTTTCCTTGACTGTTGTGGATGACTGGGTGGTGCGGCAAAAGAGGTTGTAGGCCTCACTGACTGCAGCAGTAAACTCAGGAGCATCCTTCAGGTTCTTCCACAAATTGTAATACTGTTCAAATGGGTAAATACAACTGCTGATTCAAACAGATTCCCCAAACAACAATCCGTCCCCGTCTTTGATTAGATGCAAAACTGTTGTCTTTATACCCAGCAGATAGATGGAAAGCAGCAGAGACTACAACAAAAAAAATCTTGAGGTGGGTGCTTTCTCAGATGGGTTCCTGTGTGGTTTGAGCCAGAAAACAATCATCTCTGCAGAGAGACTAGAGATTTTGCAGTGATCCTCCTCCTCCCCTGTGACAGTGGTTTCCAAATCAAAGTGGCATGCATGATGAGATTTGAATTGCAGGTTTTTGGTGCAAACAAACCTCCGCTTCACAACTTGGTAAGGTTGCAGATTTTTCTCAGAATGAAAAAGGTGTACAATTTTGCCATGAACTGGCAAGAATGGCTTCAGAATTTCAGGTGGAACTTCTGTCTCTGCCACAATCTTTGCTGGCCACCATAGGCCTTCATCATTGACCTGAAACAGGGCAGGGTGAAAAGTGAGCCAGGAAGCAACTAGCTACCAATCTATTGTGAAGAAAAAGCCCCAGGCATCACAAGTGGTAAGATTTGGGTTGTGGGCTTTATACCTTAACCCATGCCAGTCGTAAATGTGTAAGATCAATATTGCTGGTATGGAGTGGAGGAGGTGTTCTCTTATCCTTCCATGGCAAATTCACCTCTTTTTTCCCCCCCAATAAAATTAATGCTCTTGGAAGCTCAGGCTGTTGTAGTTTATCTGCAGAGTGACCAGTTCAATTTCTTGTTTGTCAAGCTCTTCTATAAGAAGAGCTCAAAACAGGATAATATGCTTGATTTGCACATGGAATCTGAAAACTAGCTCCCTATTCATGGCAAAAATCCAAGGATTTGCAAGAGTTGGGATTTGCAAAATATTGCACAGCATGCACACACTACTTACCCGTGACAACCTTCCCTTCATCATCATCAGAGTCATCAATGTTCACATCTTCATCTTGATCCGCCTTCCACCCAGTGATAATCTCCTCTCTCCACTTGGGGTGATCTGTCTCCATCTACAAAAAATGCAATGCAAAAAATCACTAACCATCAGGCTGAAAGAGCTGCAGGACGATTCCAAAGGATGAAGGAAGGGTTTTTTTATCAGAGTACCTACTTTGGTTTGTGTTTCTTCTTTTCCTCTTCTTCTCCTTCCTCTTGTTATAATTCTGTTTGGTGAAACTTCCCTTCCCCTTCAATGTGGGAGAGAGCTAAATCAAAAGACAAAAACTACTAGTACAATTTCCCAATCTCATCAAATCAACATGACATCAAAGAAAAAAAATTGGTGAAATTTCGCAACCTGGTGACAAAAAAAAGGCCCTTGCAACAAGTACAAAGGCTTTTTTGGGAAAAGAAAAATTGGCCCGCTGTCATGACAAGGGGAAAAAACTTGAAGTTGCTAGGCAATAGGTTGTAGCATGTCAACAAAATATAGCATGACTCCTAAACTTTTCTAATCTCCTCTCTGACCTGTAGCCAAATTTGGCTAAGTCCTCTTGTGAATGATAGCCAACCCACCTACCTCACAAATTTGAAAGGAGAAAAAAAAACCCCCCACTGCATGGCATTCTCTGAAATGCAATTTACTCTCACATTTATTTCCTTTTGCACAGAAGAAGCAATTCTCCCAGATATACACAAATCCAATGAGTTACAAGAAACACAAGGCAAAAAGAGCAGGGGCTGCTGCTGCACTTACATGTAATTTAGGCAGTCTCAAAGTGGTGGGTGGGTGTTATTTTAGCTGCCAATAATTTCAAATGATTCCTTGCATGTAACACATTAAGAACTTCAAATTCCTTGTGGTGGGTGGTGATCTATTCCCCCCACAAAAATTCATTCCAGAAACAAACAAAATTGGAAACAGACAGAAGAAAGGTTAAAGAAGAAGCCCAAGAAGACAACAATAGATGTATGCAGCATCATTTGTTCACCATCTCAGATGAATGTAAGACTGGGCTCCTCTAAGAGTTTCTAAAGAAGAAAGGAGTGAACCCATTGCTTGCTGGATGTATGGTATTGGGATCCAGAATTTTGTGGTAGGAAGTGGCTATAAAAACTCTCTCAGGCAGGCAGGAAGAAGAACATGAAAAGCAAGTGAGTGAGAGAGATTCAGATGAGACCTTCGCTGAACTCATGATGAGAGGGCTTGAAAAATGTACGCAGAAAGTGGGGAGCAAGGATCTGGAAGAAAACCAAGAGAATCTTGTAAGTTGAGAGAGATAGAGAAGA
>Ga0116227_10012846_pt1 | contig 13454 bp, 10 predicted proteins | sample S1TSphgellanicum_FD_89693 | JGI IMG/M metagenome (GOLD analysis project Ga0116227, IMG submission 89693) | Host-associated microbial communities from peat moss isolated from Minnesota, USA - S1T2_Fb - Sphagnum magellanicum MG | ecosystem: Host-associated > Plants > Peat moss > Unclassified...
CCCCATAAATATAAAATAATTAAAAAACCCTTTTTTATTTTTCCCCAAAAATTTTGATTTTTAAATATTTTTCCCCCCCCCCCCCCCCAAAATCTCATTAGCAATGAAGCCTTATGGGTAGTTCTTAATTACCATCCTAGTTAATAGTACGTGGTTTCTTCCAAAATATCAATTGTAACCCCAAGGGGATACAAAACAACTCCTCCAACTAATATGTCATAAAACATGGCATGTGTAACCACATTTTGAGCCCACATTCTAATATAATTTGTTAATGTTTTGCCTGATTGAATTGAATCATAATCTTTCATTTAATTAATCCCCTAGCCTTATATGGTCCACCCATTGATGTCAAAAATTTGTAGGGGCATGGTTAAAGATTAGCATCAATAAATCCAAAACCCTCAACTATTACCTTATTCAACATCAAAGGTTGAGCACCTAAATCTACCAAAATCTTCTAGGGTTAATATATTCATGTTATCACCCCTTTCAATTGAAAAACCTTTTTTTCATCATGCACTACCACCACACCAAGAACAAATGCTATCCTATTGATGACTAGATGTGCTAAAAGGTCATGAAACTTGGGCATAACTACATGCCAAGATTCAACTTTTGACACCTTTATCTAATTGATTCAAAAATATGTTGGGGAATTATAATTGGTATTGAAGGGTCTTCCAATGTTACCACTTTCCTTGGTATTCCCCCACCCTCACACAAAATGGTCACCATGCAAAACATTGCTACTAGTTGGATGCCAAAGATAACCAATGTTTTCATGAAAAACAATGGTGCTTGGTAAACTATTGTTGCCAACCCCATCAAACTAATTGGCGTTGTAGTTCTAAAGTGGTTATGTGCCTTTTTCAATGCAACCAACACACCATAGGAAATTGATGCCCCCATAAGGTTAAAAATTATGTTTGTCAACAAAAATGATTGTCAAAGATGAACATGGCGTTGAACCTCCCCACAATGAAGATATAACATTTCATTGGCACCTTGTCATTCAAACATTTAAACATTTTTTTTCGTATAGGTGTAGATGTCAAAAAAATCTTAACTAATTTGGAGATCCTAACTTAGTATTCATCACCTCTTGATTGTGATCCATGATCTCCTAAAACATCCCCCATAATTTCATACATAACCATTGAACCTCAAAATATGATTCCATAAAATATATAAAATCATCATTCAATTTAAAAGATGAGGTGTTTTCTCATTCTTTCACCTTTCCTAAAACATGTGCATTGGACTTCATTTATGCCACCATGTTCATAACTAGGGCTTCCAAGCAAGCAAATTTCACCTCCATGATGTTTGATTGATTTAAATTTAGTTTGGGGTCTTACCCCTTGTGTGAGGCATTCTTGCACACTTTCAACGTGAAGATATGCATTCACAAAACCCACTTGGAAGTGGAACTACTATGTAGTTGTAGTTTAACAAGTAAGGTGGTTCAATGTAATGCAATGAAATTCACTAAAAATATAATGTGTTGTGTTCACTTGGAAGATACAAAATCATTGTAAATGTGGTTTACCAACCATCAATCTGCTTTCAACACCACAAACAATGGGAGAATTGATGATCAAATCTGAAATATCCACAATAGTGCCAAAACCAATTGACATCCTAATTTTACTAAACATTAACCATTATGTTTAAGGAAATAAGGAACCAAATAGAACCTACACAATGATCATAATTTATGGGTAGCATGATCCCATGCCAAACCATGCATTAACTATACCAACTACAACCCCAAGGTTCATTACAACAATTAGCACACATTGGAAAACCTTGGGTTTCCCACTATGAAGTGGACAAGTTTTTGTTAAATCAACCCAAGAGTGTGTGTTTATTTTAACATGTCAACCAATTGCACAAAATTTGGAAAACCCCCCTAGCCATAACCTAACAACACAAAATGAGAATGAATTTTTCATACAACACAATCCCCATTTTTTAATTTATAGGTGAAAATTTCAACATGAATTCAAAATCCTCCACATTTGTTGATGGCATGGCACTCCACTTGTGGGTTAATCTACTTCCAAACTTCAAATTTCATAGTTGCAATAATTAAGGAGTTTTTAAAATTAAAAATCTACGTTTTGTTTCAATGGAGTGAATTTTGGTGCATATTAATTAAAGACCCAATCTCTATATTGAGTCAACTACTTTCTTTGCATACTTTTCCATGCTTTCACCTTTGGTCAATTAATTTCAATCCAATATCATAAAAAGAAAGCTTTAAATTTTGGCCTCCAAAATAAGATAGAAAAGGTGCAAATTTTGGCATAGGGTTGAAGTCTATATAAAAAGGTTAAATTTATGATTTATTTTTTTTCACTCAACGCATTATTTTGGAAAAATGACACAAAAGTAAAACTATGACTTAACCCTCATAGAATGAATGAAATGGTTTCCTTCTAGAAAAGTTACTGGATAATGGGCTTGAGATATTTATCTTGATTTGTGGGTATGTTCATATAATTATATTCATAGCATGGTTTATGTTGTTGGCCCATATGTGAACTTGTTGCCTAGGTAATTGAATTTAAATCTTGATTTTTTATTGAATTTACAATGACAAAATTGGTCAATATTCATTAACTCATGCATAATAGTTCTAAATACAATGAAACCACTTTAGTATACCCCTACTCATTATAAGATTTTCAATAATATCAATGGCACAATGGGTGGCATAGTGATTTTGGAAATCTCAACATGACAAACAAACTACTTTCTTTAATAGATAAAATAATGTGGCCTATGATATTAGCCCAATTGGGAACAACTAATTTATCTCAAAACCAAAATTTATTATTTGATCAAAATTTCAATGTTAAAAACTATTCACAATTCAACAATATCTCCTACACCTTAGGTGTAACAAGTATGGAAGTGCATTCATTAAACCCTACTCATTGAAGGTTTTCCAACAATACTAATAGCACATTGGCCAATTTCCTTAAGATTATTGGTTTTGATTTGATTGAATTTTTAATGACAATATTGTTTCATATTGAACAACTTTTGCACATCATAGGTCTAAACCTTACAAAACCACCTCAAGTGCACCATTACTCATAAATAGTTTTTTAATGCAACCAAAGTGTAGCAGGGGCCCAAGGGATGTAATTTCAGAGATCTTCACATGAACTTGACAAAACAAACAAACAACCTTCCTTGATAGATAGATTAATATGGCATGTCCCATTGACCTAAGTGTGAATTCATTGCCCAACTAATAAAATTTGAACTTTGAATTTTTAATGATGAATATTACTCATAATTCAATATATGCACTTTATGTTTAGAAGTTATGAAATTTGTCACAACCTTAGCCTTGGGCTTATGACCAATGTTGATTAGTTATTGACTTTTGACCTTGGGAATTGGTTAGGTCCAAGTTTGTATATCAATAACTGGCCTATTTAATATGAAAATTTAAAAGAACTGACTTAATATCCTACCTCCCTAGTATTACATTTTTAAATGCATGCCAATAACCTACCTAGTTTATATCACTTTTGAATTTTTAATAACCTATATGTATTTAGTGTGAATATATATTTTTAGGCATGTTGGTTATATTGTAAAAATCTAAACACTAAACACATGAAACCCATATTGCTTTAATGTTACCCTTTCTTTTAAACAATATTTCACAACCCATGCACATTTAAGGATTTATAATTTAACAACAATGTCAACCAACAACATCTTAGATCTTGATAAGGCATATAAATATAAAATGGCATTTAACTTGAAAATATATAAGGTTAAATATTCAAATCAAGGAGTTTCCTTCTTCAAGTTGAGTTATGGTTTTGTGTTTATTGAATCTTGAAAACATTTTGGACTTTGAATCTTTGAATTGAATCTGTTGCTTTACCATGCAGGTATTGTTGTAATGTGCAATCAAATTAAGAATTTGTCTTGTTCCTCTAGCTTACAATTGAAATTGAATAAGTCCATGAACATGTAAGAATATAATGGGTAAAAACACAATCAAGGAGTCACCCAAGCGAATGGACATTCCTTAAAATTGCATTTTTGTGTGTTTGAAAAACCACAAGGTCCAAGCTAATCCATAATAATTTGGATTGTCATAAAAAAATTTGGAATATTTTCTATTAATTACAAAGTTTATATGTTCAGAATTTGATGCAAATCAAATATGTTTTTACATGTTCAAAAAATTCCAGATTGAATAATCTTTTTTTTTCCCAAACATCCTTATTTATCTACCAAGTGGGCACCATTCCATCTGAAAATTGGAGAATATTTAGCAATAATGATTAGAAGGGCAAAAGGACTTGAACCAATGAATTTATTTTTTATTATCGATTTTAAAACATTTGGTTCAAATGCGTTTTTGACCTTGAAAATTATGGATTTAAAAAATGTGGCCTTAATGAAAATTGTTCGTATTTATGTGATAGAAGGCATGAATGCACAATATATATGATGTTAACTCAATTTGTTGTATTTATATCTAACACATAGTGTTAACCTCAATATCCAAATACAAAATTTTAAGTTATAAACCAACACGAAAATGACATTTGTCATGTGCAGTCCTTGGAAATGTATTTTTACCTTAGTGCCCCTAGTTCCTTTGACCATGTTTTTACCCTAGTTACTTTTATAGATACTCATATGAATGTGGATTGTTTGTTGAATGATGAATTGGCATTAAGGGTGAATATTTACAATTGACTTGTTTGATTTTGAAATTCATGGAGTGTAACAACAATTATTGAAGGTGTTGCAAATGAAATAACAAAGGTTGTGTGGGAATCATGCTACATTTTCAAATGAAATTGAACCAAAAATTTTGGTCCTCACACCATCAACTAAAACTCTTGTGGGGGTTATTTGTGGTTAGTGATGGCAAACTTATAAATCCATGAGCTTTTCAAACAATGTGATGCATCATGTGCCATTTGATCTCCCAAGCTTGTAGTATCAATAACAATTCAAACAAGTGGAAAAACACAATCACTCACATTAAGGACCATGGGACCACATCAATGAAGAAATACATGAACTTCGAACATGCAAATGTTTGGATATGGTGGAAGGCTATGAATCAAAATGTTGTTGAACAAAAAAAGGGCTAGGAAAAGTGAAAGCATTGAAGTGGTCATGGTTATGGAACCATCATTAAGAATGTTGGAAGTTGTACTTCTTACCACAAGGAGGATTAAAGGCAAAAAAGTTCCTCAAAGATCTAGCATTATAGGTTGTGAAAGGTTATTTGCTGATTTTTATAACTAAAAACCATTGGTTTTAGTAGATGGTATTGTGACAATGTCAAAGCAGGTGAATTTCCTAAACAAGAACCAAGTTGTTGAATTTGTAGTTATTTCAATGATAGTGATGAAGATTATGAAGGAACATGTCATCCTTAGTTTGGTTGAATGTGTGACAATTATTGTGTTGTTTGATCTATAAATGTCCAATTCATATAAGCACAACACACTTGTAATGACCTCAAGTGAGAGATGTAATACTGCAAATTTTCCCAATGGATGAACTCTCCTTATTCCACCACCTTAATTTGAGATGCCCCTAATTTGGTGGAAGACACATGAAGATCAATTTCCAAATGTATCTTGTGTTGCACACCAAGTCCTTGGTATCAATGGTTCACAAATTAAAACAAAAAGGATATTCAATGTTATTAGAGTGTTTATGAGCCTACACTAATGCAAATTAGGAGTTGAAAATTTGGACAAACTTATCATGAGCTTGAAGAATTGACCAAATGGTGCATGGGTTGATTATGATAGAAAAGGAGGGGTGTCCATCAATTAGTTTTTGATTCATGAAGTTCATATCATTAATGATCATTCTTTTGCACTTGATTCAATAGGGATTTTTTATGACAAGGAGTAGATCTGATAGGTTGTTTATGCATTGTAATTAACATAGTTTTGTTTTTATTACAATGGCATGCTTTTGTTTCTCACATTAGTGAAGGACTTCAATGGTTGTTTGTTTGAATTCTAGACATAAATTTTGATAGAATGCAATCTTTTAATTGTTTTATTATTATTTTATGTGTTGAAGTTTACATACATGTGGTTCAAGGATTCAAGTTTTGGCATTGGATGCCATGAATGTGCTTATATGTGCTTCCATGAATTAATATGGCAATTGTTGGCTTTGTTGCAAGTTGTTGACAATTTGGGGTTTTTGTTTGTAAATAAAGTCAATAATAATTGAGGGCTACATTGGTTGTGGGGTGTAATGTTTTTTTTGGTTGCATGCAAGGTGAAAGACAAGTTGCCAAATTATTATAATGTTGGTTTTTGCCATTATTAATTGTAAAGGGATGCATTCCACCTTTCTAGCAACCAAGTGGTGTTGAATGTTGATCTTTGTTGTGATGTTTTGGTCATTTGAAAAGTAAACAATAGACCGCATGACTGATACTTGAATTATAAATATTTAATACTTGCATTGTTTGGAAAACCTTGGTTATATTTCAAAAACAATATTTTCAGCTTGAAGACACTACTACAAAACAGGTCCAACTTGAACAAAGTGTTTGTTATAACAACATTCATAATATATTTCATAATCAACCTCTAGATTTGAAAAGTTAGAGGTATATGATGGTTGAAAAGGTGTAAAATGATATGAGTAGGTAACATTTGGATAGGGTTTTTATTGGAATGAAAAAAACTTTAAACTTATAAGATGGTGGGAGTTAACATGCGATAATGAAAGTGTGAAAAAAGACAAGACAACTATAATTGAACCTAAACTTCTACTTTTTTCACAAAGCTCAAATGATAATATAAAATATGAAGAAAATGGGTACAATAACAAGAAGAATGATGTTGTCCGGACAAGCTTATATAATGTGCATTACAAATCAAAACATTCAATAAAGCACACAAAACTTAAAAACCAAGGGATGAAAAAAATACCCACCTTAATATGAAGGTTGAAGCAAGTTGCTTCACATCAAAAACTTCCCAATCCTCTAGAATTGAATTCAACACCAATTTAAATGACCACTTTAAAATATGAAATATTAAACATTGGTTACATTTGCTTTGGTACATATTGTAATACCTTGGCATCTTTGACACTAATTATTATTTTTTCAAAATTTTTGAAATTTTCAGAAAATATTTTTGTTGAAAAAAATAAAATTGTGAAGGAAATTAGAGAATCTTTGAAAATATTTTGGAAATATTTGAGTTTTGGTCAAAATTAACTAATTATTTGACAAACATGTCTTGAGATTGGCCTTGTACTATTGTATTAACATGGTTAAACCAACTTGCAAACTCTTCGTGGATATGAAATTTTGTAATTATTTGTATGGAAAAAAAAAGGTTCATGGGATCATGAGGTTATATATTTGCATGCTTTATGTTTGTTTATATAAAGGTTACCATAATCAATTATCTTTTGGAATTGGATTTGTTTTTTATTTCACACAAAGCTTAATTTGATGTTTTTAGTATGTCAATTTTAAGCTAATGAAGAGGTGTGCAAAATATGAAAAAAATAATCTTTTGTGTTAATTCCCTTTTTATAACAAACATACAAGTATTTACACCTCAAGAATCCTAAAATAAATTGATTAAAAAAGCAAACTAGCCAAACCCATCCTTCATATGGTCATCACATGGTTGTCAACTTCAAAATTTTCATTTGGTCAATAATATAATGATGTACTTCAATAATCCTTGCCATGTATTTGTTGCCCCAAATTAATGTACACCCATGTGTAGATTTTGGGTGCACCCGTACAATTGATGGGTTTTTAAAAAATTCTACCCATCTAGACTTGTTGGGTTTCTTCTCAAAATATGAATTTTGGGTAACTAATTTAATCATGCCTCTATATCATTTTATTATTTTTGGGTTGTCACTTGTCTTTTAATATCACGAGGTTTCATGTCACTATGAAATGTAAAAAAATTCATATGATGAATTTTTTAAATGAAATTTGTTTGATAAACATACAAAATAGTTAGCTTCAATTCCTTTAGATTTTATTAAAATGAGATTTTAAGAAAATTCATTCAAAGATCATACAAAAATTGATTAAAGTAAAACACATCAATTTAAAAATAAATCAAAATTTTAATATAAAATTCGTTTTTTAGATGTAAACGTCTTTAATTAATTTGATGTTATTAAAAAACCTTCAATAAGGTTTTGACGAAGATTTAATAAAAAAATTACAATGAGATAAAATTTTCATTGATTAATTTATTTGTATTGTTGTTGCCTTTTATATTTTTACTACCTTAATAGACATGTATGTATGATTTTAGGTTTTACCAAACATGTATGAGGCAAACACAACTAGTTGGGCTTTGTTGGGAATAGGTGATTGATGCATGCATTTGTCTATGTGAATCACATGGAGTGCCAAACCCTATTGATCCCATGCCCTTTGAGCAATTGGATATGTTTATAGAACTAGCTTCAATGTCATGTGGACATGATAAGATTCATACAATTTGCTATGTAGAAATTCAATATAATTTTTATTTGATATATCAATTCTATTGATTCATCATGTAGTTATGTGTCACAAAAAATTATGGCTGGCAAGATTAGGCTTGGAGAATATTAGATACTTTTGTCCAATGTTGGGCCTTATCATTGCCTTCAAAAACTAAAGCTCAAATTTCCTTGGTTGGTCCAACATAACATCTTCCTTTGGGTTCCTTTGGGTTTCAATGAGTGAAGTTGGTTTTGTAAATGTCTATTATTAGGTAATTGTTTTGGATGAACTCTTGAACTTCTCCTATATGTGTTGAGGATGATGAATTGGGAGTGGTGATGTGTCATACGTTTAAAAGGATGTCAAGGACATACTATGGTTGTAAAACATTTCTAACCAACCAACCATATCAACAAAAATTTTGAACAATTCTATCAATACCTAAATTCAATTCAATTTGCAACTAGTGTCCAATATTCACAAAAAATAAAAATTCTCAAAAAAATGTCATAGAAGAAAAAAAAATAGAAAAAAATAATTTGAAAAAAACCTTAAGATTTACCTTGCATGGGAATTATACTACTTAAATTTCAAAGTGGGTATTTGAAAAAATACCCTTTTGCATTACATGTGGTTATTGCTCAAAAAAATAATTGGTCAAATTGATAATTGGGGGCATTATTTTGATGATTATATTGATACCAATAAACAAAAATTAGGTGAAAATTTTGATATTGATTAGTTGTGTGGTCCCCCCCTTGGAAGCCCTACTTGACCAAGTTTTGAAAATAAAATAAAATTGGCCAACATTGTTCATAACTAAAGTTGGTACAAGACAGAAATGACACATGTTAAAAATAAGCTAAGACAAAGGAGGCATTTGAACATGTTCCCTTGTGAGAAGGAAATATGTGAGGAAGCAAGAAAGAGCCCCCAAGACTCCCAAGCACATTCCCATTTTTCAAATTTTAGAATTTCAAGGCATCTTGCAATTTTGAAGTCAAGTTTAAAGGATAAAAACTTATCCTAATTGGGCCCTTTTTAGGCTATTGAAAATGTATTGAAGATTACATATTTAAAATGAGATCACATTCTCAATCTAGTACATGATACATAAGTTATGGCCAATTGATGGTTGAAAGTCAAATTGATAGTTCAACTCCTAGCCATTCAAATATATAATAGAGAGGTCATTTTAATTATTTTGAATTTGGGAACTTCACTTTTTTGGAGTTTTTTTCCAAAGCTTACAATGTTTCATTTGAAATTTCTTGAATCAAAGTCCACATGAAGGAGTTATTAGATTGCAAAATAACAAGATTCATAATTTGACAATTTCAAAATTCCCACTTGGGAATCCCAAGAAGTTGTAGCACTTCAATGTAATCCCTACTATCATTTATATAATGTACTATAGAAAAGAAAGTGATGTTTCTTTTCAAGTCTAGGCCATTGTGTGTATTGAAAGTCTGTGTAATTAGCCCATGGTTCTCCATGCACCAATTTGGCTCCAAGTTTCATTAATCACTTTTTTTCATGGTTTGTACAAATTGATTTCACCTTGATTTTATCTTAATGAACTTATCAAAGTCTCATATGAATACTTCCATGCCTTCTTTCTTTGTGGGAATTAAAGAATGTGCCATGGGTTTGCATTTTGTTACAAAACAACAAATTGACAAGGTTTTTTTACCCACGGTATAAAGGCATGTTTCAAAACCATCTCTATAAAATCTTCATCATTGAGTACTTTCTATCAATACAAAAAATGTGCCTTTGTCAATTTCCCTAGCGTGTTTAGTTTTGATTTATTTCATTTTTGTTAACAAAATTGTTCAAAATTCAATAGTTCATGCATCATATGTTTAAACATTATGAAACCACTTTAGTGCATCCCTACTCATCAAAGCTTTCCAACAATATGAAGAATGTAATAGGGGGTGTTCTTGGTCTAGGAGATTTCAACATGACAATCAAACCAAACAAACAAACAAACAAACAAACAACTTTGATCCTTAATAGATAGGTTAACATGTGGTATGTGCCATTACCCCTTTTGTGAACAAGACTATGTAATTGTTCCAAGTGTGAACATGAACTTGATGGTAGAACCCAATTGTGAAATTTTGATTGTAAAATTTAAATCAATTTCAAGAGCTTGCCCCAATTTTCCTAAAAAATATGGTTTTGATTTTGTTAAATTTTCTTGGAAAGTTCTATTCAATATTCATATATGCTTGTTCCATAGGTTTAAACATCACAAGACCACCTTGATGCACCCCTAACATTGAGGGCTTTTTAACATATCAAAAGTGTGATGGAAGGCATTGTAGTTTGAGAGATCTCACTTTGACAAACAAATAGAACAAACTAGCCTTTCTTAATATATAGATTAGTGTGCCTTGTACTAGTGTTGACCGAAGTGCGAACAATACTTGCCATTGTTCCAAGTGTGAATAAGACCCTAATTGTAATAAAACTATTTTAAGTTTTAAATTCATTTCCAAATGCACAAAAAAACTCAAAATTCAAATTTCTTCAACACCTTAGTTCTAAAACTTACTAAATCATCTCCAGGCATCAAGGGCCTTCCAAAAATACCAAGAACTCACCCAAACTTCCTTTAGAAAGTTTAGTGGGATTGGGGCATTGCATGGTTTGGGAAATCTCAACATGTCAAACAATCAAAACAAACAAACAACCTTCCTTAATAGATAGATAGTGTGGCACATGCCATTGGCCCAAGTGTGAACTCATTAACCAAGTAATTTCCCCTTCCAATATTAATTATTTGTAATTTAATCTAATTTCAATTGATTTCAAATTTCAATATCTTCTACATCTTAAGTCTAAAAAACACAAAATCACCTCCATAAAATCCTACCCATTGATGGTTTTTAACGAAACAAAAAGTGTGTCCCAACTTCCTTCAAATTTTCAAATTTTGGTTTTATTGAACTTTCAACAAAAAATTATTTGATATTCAACAACTCATGCATGTTGTAAGTCTAAACATTACAAAACCACCTTGGTGCACCCTACTCATCAAGAGCTTTCTAACAATATCAAGTTGTGAGGGGGGGGAGAGGGGTAGGACTGTGGTTTGGGAGCTCTAAATGTGACAAACAAACAACCTTCTTATATAGAGGTTGATGCTGTTTTATGTGGAATTTGAAAAGGCACTCGTAATGCTTTCAGTAGGTCATGTTATGAATAACACAACATAATTTTTTGGATTGATTTGCAACCTTCTAGCTTTGAACTTGTTGTATTTAGCATCCATTTTATGTCTACCCACATCATTTAGGAATGGTTTAATCCAATTCAAGTAAATTGGTGGTTATTAGGTAAGTAGAAATATATGTGGGTATTTAGTACAAACCTAATGATCATGGTTAACTATGCGACAAGAATACAACAAAGAAAAGTGTTTCCTGTCCACATACCATCCATCCTGCATGGTACACTGGTTGGTGTTGGGTTCACCTTGGACCCTTCCAAAGTGAACCAACACCCACCGGCTCACAAACCACAACTTAGTTGTGGATAAACTGCAACTGAGTTGAGGTTCAGTTTCACTTTGGTAAACTATGCTATAAAGGATAGGGCAAGTAGATAGGTAAGGAAGATAATAAGTGGCTATTAGATTAAAAAAATACAAGTAAATGGTTAGTAAATAACTGAGTGCTAATGGCTTCTTAGTAGGTAGTAAACCTGGCAACTAAGCTAACCACTGTGGTTAGCTAGGGTAGTAGAGCCTAATAGAGAATTGTTTTCCTGTCCACTAACCATATGAAATCTAGTTATCATCCATTTAGGTTAGCAATATCTGACATACATTCATTCATTTGCTTTGGTATTAGACAAGTGGGCCTGTGGGGCCTATTATGTCGGGGACCTCTGTCAAGGCAAGTAAGCTAGGGCGTTGTTGAAAGTTGTAAGGGGAGATTCCCATACGAGTGTGTGCTCCTAAGGGAGGGTCACCCGAGAGCATGAACCTGAGGGTGTTCCCAAACCTCAGAAGAATGCACGAGTACTGGAACCAGTACTCCCCTTAAGTAAACAACTCTCTTTTTTATCTCCTCCCTTTATTCCCCATTCATTAAAAAGAAATATTTCCATGGGAACTTGGGAACATATAAAATTGGGGGAGCTCCCTCAGCATAATGTCCTAGGGTTCTTCTGCTGGGGGGAGATTCCTCAAAATACACATAGAAATAAAGAGAGAGTTCTTCCATACTCCCCTTAAGAAAAGAACTCTCTTTTTTATCCCCTTACCTTTTTTCCCATTTTGTAAAAAAGAAATATTTTCATGGGAACATGGGAACATACAAAACTGGGGAGCTCCCGCAGCATAACACCCTAGGGTTTTTCTGCTGGGGGAGATTCCTCAAAATTACACATAGAAATAAAAAAGGTTGTTGTTTCCGTAAGTAGGTAGCAAAAGATCATCTAAAGTGGTTGACAGAATTGGCACCCCGTTGTAATGACATTTTCACACATTCCAATAATTCCAATTCATGAAAAAGGATATTGTTGGAATTCAGGCAGACAAAGAGGAAAGAAGAAGAAGAAGAAGAAGAAGAAAAAGAAGCTCCTTCTTCTCCCTTTTTAAAAAAACATTTGGTGAAGACAAAATTTTGGCACCATATTCCCCATCTCTTCTTCTTCACCCTAAAAGAAGAAACCCTAAAGAGGTAAGAAGAAGAAACCCTAAAGAGGTAGTAACCCTAAAGAGACCTATCATTGCAATTCACCTCTTGTGGCAGACCAATTCCCCTATTATTCCCACACCTTTTTTTGGGGTTCCCTACCCTACCAGCACACAAATACCCTTATTATTATTATTATTATTATTGTCCCACACTTGGGGGTTTCCTATCCTTGCACATGTTGTCATGTTGGGTAGAAGGTGTGCAATGGCAAGTGCTTGGTGTGCATGACCCCC
>Ga0116227_10012849_pt1 | contig 13450 bp, 15 predicted proteins | sample S1TSphgellanicum_FD_89693 | JGI IMG/M metagenome (GOLD analysis project Ga0116227, IMG submission 89693) | Host-associated microbial communities from peat moss isolated from Minnesota, USA - S1T2_Fb - Sphagnum magellanicum MG | ecosystem: Host-associated > Plants > Peat moss > Unclassified...
ATGATGATCTCCAGTGCGGTCTCCATTTGTGGGGTTTCTGCCGCTATTGCGACTTCAGGGGCCATTAAAGGTGATTCTAAAAAACTCTCTTACGTCATCTCGATGGTATTGATCACTGCCATTCCCATGATGATTTTTATGCCTTACATCGCGCATTATTTCAATTTTCCGCAGGCCGTGACCGGCGCTTGGTTAGGTGGCAGTATCGATACCACAGGTGCTGTTGTAGCTTCCGGTAGCCTGGTGGGTGAAGAAGCTTTGAAAATCAGTACCATTGTTAAATTCTCGCAGAACGTATTGCTGGGTATTGCCGCCTTCGCGATTTCGGTGTACTGGACCTATACCAAACATCCGGCAGGACAGGATAAGGAAACAAAACCAACGCTTAAGGTCATCTGGGAACGCTTTCCCAAATTTGTATTGGGCTTTATCGGCGCATCACTGTTGTTTTCCTTCTTCATCAGTCCGGAAACCAATGCCGAAGTAAAAGGGAGTTTAAAGAACTTACAAGGCCTATGGTTTGCCCTGGCTTTCACCAGTATTGGTCTGGAAACCAATTTTAAAGATCTGTTTGGCAAAAATAGCAAAACGCCATTTTATGCCTTCCTCATTGCACAGGGATTCAATGTCATCATCACTTTAATCATTGCTTTCATATTGTTCAAATAATCCAAACTAAATAATACAAGTAGTGAAACAGCTTTGGGCACATTCTTTGTTTACATTGATATACTTTTTATATTCAAAGAATCTAACAAACGTTTATGCAACCAACGCCCAAAGCTTTGATCTCGTCAATCCTCGACAACGACTTTTATAAAATTACCATGCAGCAGGGTGTAATCCGATTATTCCCTGCTGCAAAAGCCAGATATCAGTTTATCAATAGGGGTAAACACAACTTTCCCGAAGGCTTTTCTACCGCACTTCGGCACGCGGTCAACGAAATGGCTTTGCTCAAACTCAGTAAAGAAGAAAAGCAATTTCTTAAAATAACCTGTCCATACCTCGACCCAGTATACCTTGATTTTTTAGAGGGCTATCGTTTCAATCCTGCAGAAGTACATATCGAACAGGAGGGCGATCAGCTTCGGGTGCACATTGAAGGACTCTGGTACAGGACCATTTTATGGGAAGTGCCGCTGATGAGCCTGATTTGCGAACTTTTCTACACCATGAACCATGAAGAGCGGGTCAGCAATGAAGAAATCATCAGCAGGACCAAGGAAAAGATCGAAAAATATCGTGCGCTGGGCATTACAGTGGCCGAGTTTGGCACTAGGCGGCGGTATGCTTACCAGGTTCAACGCCTGGTATTGCAGGCGTTAACAGATTATGGCGCCGGCTGTTTCATCGGGACCAGCAATATACACCTGGCCATGTTGTACCAAACCAAGCCGATTGGCACACATGCCCATGAGTGGTTTATGTTTCATGCCGCACGGTATGGTTTTAAAATGGCCAATGCGATGGGGCTGGAGCATTGGGTGCAGGTATATCGCGGCGACTTGGGTATTGCCCTTTCAGATACCTATACCACAGACGTTTTTTTCCGTCAGTTTGATAAAATGTTTTCTAAACTCTTTGACGGGGTGCGGCACGATAGCGGCGATCCCCTGGAATTTGCCGATAAGGTCATTTCACACTACGAACACATGGGCATAGATCCAAAAAGCAAGACCATCATCTTTTCTGATGGATTGGATTACGAAAAAGTGTCCCGCATTGCCGCTTACTGTCGCAATAGGGTGGGGATGTCCTTTGGCATTGGTACCAATTTTACCAATGATGCGGGTCCGAAAGCCATGAACATCGTGATTAAAATGACCGAGGCACAGCCTAAGGATGGGGAATGGACAGAAGTGGTTAAGCTGTCCGACGAGCCAGGTAAACATACCGGTACCGAAGCCACCATCAAACTGGCTAAAGTTATTCTGGGTATTCCTTAACAAATAACGCCACTCATCGTCATTTTTATTGCCTACACCTTTGTGGCACTCGAAGCCATTGCAGATGAAATTGCTGACACTTTTGGTATTGGGCCGAATGACCTTGCTTTAAACAAAGTCCTGAGCGAAATGGTGGAATGCAATTTATTGGAATTGGCTAAACTAGCCTCACCAACTCCAGCGAAAACTAAGCATTGGTATTTGGATTAATCAGCTATTTGCAATAATTTAAGCAAAGAAAGTAAAACTAAGCTCGCTAAACATCTGCGCATAATTATTGTTTTACATTTGTTTATCACCTTAATACTTGAAAAATGACAACAGTAAAATCGTATGCTGCGCTGAGTGCAGAAAAACCATTAGCTCCTTTTCAACTCGATCGTCGTGAGCCAGGAGCCGATGATGTCGAAATCAAGATCCTATATTGTGGCGTATGTCACTCCGATATTCACACCGCAAGAAATGAATGGGGCGGTACGATGTACCCGGTAGTACCCGGACATGAAATTGTTGGTAAGGTAACGCGTTTGGGGCAAAATGTAAGCCGTTTTAAAATAGGCGATACGGTAGGTGTGGGTTGTTTTGTAGACTCCTGTGGACATTGCCAGAATTGCGAAGAACATAACGAGCAGTATTGCGAAAATGGATCTTCACAAACTTACAATTCCCACTTGCAAGATAAAAAGACCATTACTTATGGCGGTTATTCTTCACATATTGTAGTTACACAGAAATTTGTATTAACTGTATCCGACAAACTGCCTTTAGCAAAAGTAGCACCTTTATTGTGTGCCGGAATCACTACTTATTCTCCTTTAAAGCATTGGAATGTGAAAGCTGGCGATAAAGTGGCCGTAGTTGGCTTAGGCGGACTGGGCCATATGGCGGTTAAAATTGCAGCTTCCATGGGCGCGGATGTTACCGTGCTAAGTCGTTCTAAAAGCAAAGAAAAAGATGCGCAGGAATTGGGTGCCCATCATTTCGAACTGACTACCGAAAAGGCCAATCTAGACAGACTCAAAAGCTCGTTCAACTTCATCATTGATACCGTTTCAGCAGAACATGATTATAACGAATACCTGGCCTTGTTGCGCACCAATGGGGTGATGGTGCTCTTGGGTGTTCCGCCTACACCATCGGCGGTATCGGCATCCCGTTTAATCGGTGGCCGCAGAAGCCTGGTTGGTTCGTTGGTCGGTGGCATTAAAGAAACCCAGGAAATGCTGGATTACTGTGCCGAACACAACATTACTTCAGATATCGAACTGATCAACATCGATCAGATCAATGAAGCCTATGAGCGCACATTAGCCGGCGATGTACATTACCGCTTTGTGATTGACATGGCCTCCTTAAATTAGCAGATACTTTATCATATTAACTAGCAGAAATAAACAAACATGGCTATTAACTTACAAAAAGGGCAACGTGAAAATTTGAAAGCCCCTAAATTTACCATCGGATTGGGTTGGGATACCAACAGTTCAGCAAGCGGGGCTGATTTCGACCTGGATGCATCTGTATTTATGTTGGGGGAAAATAAAAAACTTGTTACCGATGAATATTTTGTTTTTTACAATAATTTAACTTCGCCTGACGGGGCATTGGTACATACCGGAGATAACCTGACCGGCGAGGGTGAGGGTGACGATGAAGCCATCAATGTAGATCTGTCTATCGTTAACCCACAGGTTTCAGAACTGTGCATTGTGGTGACCATTCATGAAGCCAACAACAGAAGACAAAACTTTGGTCAGGTTAAAAATTCATTCGTGCGCATTGTAGGCGCCGATGGTGTTGAAATTATGAAATATGAGCTGGAAGAAGATTTCTCTATTGAAACTGCTGTAGAATTTGGTCGGATTTACAGACGCAACGGAGAATGGAAATTTGAAGCCGTAGGCGTGGGTATGCGTGGTGGCTTACAAGACTATGTCAATAAATACCAATAGTAAAATCTATAAAAAAGTCCTTTGAAATCGTTTAAAGGACTTTTTTATATGCCTGTTTTTTGATTTCCAGATCTTCAAGCCTCGGATGAGCAGCTTGAAGTTTTTTCAATTCTGCTGTCATTTCATTCCATTTGTTCTCGTCCCAATAATCCCATTTTACCGAACTGCGGTCATGCTCCTGCTCATATAGGCGCAGTTTATCGGTCATGCCACCGGCAATCAGGTGATATTGAGCTAAACTGCCAATGGGGTACTTCAGGTTTTTCCAGGGAATCTGGGGATAATCATGCATCACCAACTGTCCGATACCAGCAGTAGCAATGAACGTGTCATTCGGATTTACCGTACCCGACGCGCTGTTTTTACCCTTATGGGAGTTAGAAGCAGATGAGGTAAGAAACTTACCCGAATCCGTTTTTAAATAGACCGAGCAGGTAAAACGGTAGAGCGTATCTTTAGACAGGTTTTTAAATTCAACAAAAATTGTTGGCTCAGCATTGACCAGGTCGATTTTGATCAGGCTGCCTTTCAGCAAGTCTAATTGTTTACTGACTGCGACTTCCTGAGCTTTTCTGGCAGATAGGTCGGTCATTTCTTTTTTCAGTTCCTCAATTTTATGCTGATGATCTATCTTTATAAACTCTTCGGCCATTTCGGTCAGGTCATCATAACTTTTTCCATTGACCATCTGCCTTGCTATTTCATCAAAAGACTTGTCTGTATCGGCTGTGGGATTGTCGAACTTCTCTTTCATCGCCGAGGCAACAATTACCCGGAGCGCAACATCAAATTTATTTTGCGCTGCGGCACTCAGTTTACTTTTAATTTTTTCAGTCGAAGCTTTGAATTTAGCCTCCGAACTGCCATCAATTTTTTCGGCACAGCTGGTAAAAAATAGAATTGCAATACCGCAAATTAAGGTTAGTTTTTTCATAGGGATACGTACATAGTCTACAGCTTAAATCCGGAAAAATATTCTATTTACTGATGACTTCTCCAATATAGCTGCTGTTACCTTGTAATTTCCCATCTTTCGAAGCAAAGCTCATATAGCAATGAAGGTTATGACCTATGTAACCTTTTGGTAAGTCTAGTAGAAAACCCTGTGCATAGCGATTTACAGATCCCATTTCTATAATTGCCAGGCCAGTTGCCGGACTGTACACCAGAAAACTGGCCAGATCTGTAAACTGACAATAGGCCGATTGGTTTTGGGGCAGCCAGTTGAACTCAAGTTGCGCAGGCAAAGCCAATACAGTGGGGCTTTCAGCTCCCATAATATGCCCAATGCTATACACCAGCTGCGGATAATTGAGCTTAAGTTCCTCCTGCTCCCTTATAAAAGCGTGTTTATAATTATGGGAAAAGGCAGCATTAACGGCGCTATTATGTTTGACCTGTTTTTTAAAACCAATATCAACCAGATCATTAATTTTGCTTAAAAAGCTGTTCAGCAATGCCAGTTTAAGCTGCGACTCGATTTGCTTTGCAGTAGGCGTCTTAGTGCTTGTATGATGAAGTGCGGTAATCACATTTTGCCCCATGTGACCACGACCGACAATTGGACCGGTTTTTTTGCGGAAGGGGCCAAAAGGCCCAGATCTTAGTATGCCCATAATTACGCCTTTGATGTGGTTGAGTACTCTGGTATTTCCTGGTTAAAACTCCCCATGTAAGTGCTATTGGCCAGTGTTTTACGATTCGCAGCAATAAAGGAAACATAAGTCTCCATATATTCGTTTTGCAAGCTGGGTGGGATTTCCAAAACATCCATGCCAGCTAACCTTTCTTTGCCAAAAAGTGTATAAAAAATTCTTTCTTGTTTGGGAAAATAAGCCAGCATCATTACCTGATCGGTAGATTCCGGCCATGCCATTTCCGGATGGGTGTCCCATGTATACTGAAGTCCGGCCAGGATTGGAGTGATCTTACAGTTTTGGGCAGGCAAAAGTGTTCCTGTACTGATCAATAGCTGATCGTAGGCAATTTCGAACTGAGGGTAAGTACCTGCGATGATATTTGTTTTGTTGCATTTAACAGCCACATTGAAAGCGTTGTCCTGAGCGTGAATAGCGGCGATGCTAAATCCCGTATTGATGAAACCAAGTAAATTGCGGAACAGTTTGCTACGCATTTTAGTCAGCAGTTGTTGTTTGAGTTGGGGCTCGGTAAATTCTTTAGTTGATCTGCCAATTTCCCTTGAGATATTTTTTCCGTTGAGCATATAGTAAACCAAATTACCTATCCTGCCCCTGTGATGGCCATTTGGGCCATTTTCTGTAATTGCCATATGAATTTAAATCTGGTTAATTCCGATCCCTAAAAGGAATTGTATTACAAATATAAGCTATAAGTTGTTGATTTGCAATAAATAGGGGGTTGATAAACCTTGAAAAATCATTGTTGAATTGCTGATAAAACCAAGGGTTTGGCTACGCTTGACCTAGGGTTGGCCTAGGGTTGGTATACCCGATATGGTAGCGCAACCCTAGGCCAACCCTAGCTGAATGGTAGTTCAAGGGTAGGCGTATGTAGTGGTTTATCTGTAATTTAACAATCGTTTTACAGTAATCATTCAAAGCGAAGTCATTACATTGCTAATCGATATTCGAAGTTGTCATCCTCTAGTCAACTATTGATGTCCAACACAACAAATTGACTGGGGTTAAAATAATTCATACTTTTCTTCGTTTTCCATAGGGTAAGTGCTTAAGATGAAACAATTCTTTGTAACATTTTTACTCCGATAGGAGGAAGACTTTAAAAAACTATATATTGTATTATATCAAAACGAATCATATGAGAAAGTCAACATTTCAAAAAAATATAATCCTTTCAATGGCTGTATTGACAGCGATCGCATCTATTGTGGTATTGATCACTAATGCTGGTGAAATGAACCTGGCATCAACTTCCGTTTTATACCTGTTGGCAACTTTTAGTTTAGGTATGCTTGGCATTTTAGCTTTAACACCTCCGGTAAAAAAATTACAGCCTATCCGTGTGAAGCGATAAAATGGCCTTAATAGGAATAAAAATGAAAAGTATTTCGTCATGGTGACGGTCAAAAAGACCTCTTGAAAACAGAATTCAAGGGGTCTTTTTGTGTTTCGGATCCTGTATTAAATTTGTCTATCGGCAATGAAAAAAAAATGATTAGGTAGATCTGTAAAACTTTGAATTTTCTATATTTGCAACTATGCAGTTAAACGAAGCTATATCCAGATGTTGAGAAAAATAACAAGTATTTTGATCTTGCTCTCATTTTTCTTGCTGAGAGGCACTTCGGTATACAGTTCAGATTGGGATAAGTCTGCAGGGCTTCATTATGCTTCCGATCAGGAATCTGAAGAAAGCCCAACCGCCGATAAGTCGGGCAAATGCGGAGAATCCGATGATGATGATTTTCTGCCGACCTATGCCTTTGACTTACTCCCACTTGAAATTTCAAAGCGAATCAATTTTAGTGCAGCGCTTCACATGCTGCCCATTTATATTTCTTCGGTTAATCCGCCTCCCGACTCCGGGTTATACTTTGGCTAATGCCTTTATCGGCAGCTGATTTTATCGGAGTCATCTGTCATTCAAACTGTTATTTATTATATATGTTCATGTTATGAAATACAATTTGCTATTCAAATTTGCTTTGTCTAATATTTTATTAGTTTTAGCATCATTAAGTGTTAGTGCTCAGAAAATTGATGAGCATAATCTAAAGTTAAACGTTAGTTCGATTTCTAATCCCTTGCAGCAATTACAACAGCTGGATCCGGTAACTTTCAGTTATAACCAAAATCAATATAAAACATTGGGATTTCCGGCCGGTGATCAGTACGGCTTTATGGCCAGTAATCTACAAGCGCAATATCCTGCTATGGTTTATGAGGCTTCGAAAATTTACAATTCAGGAAAGAACAATGCTAAAGTTGCCAAATATGATGAAATAAGATCCCAGGACTTGATTCCTGTACTTGTTGCCGCTGTTAAAGCACAACAAGCAGAAATAGAAAGTCTGAAAAAAGAATTGATCCTCTTGATAGAGCGATCAAAATAATAGTTTTTTTTAGTTTTAGTGTTTTGAAAGGAAGGCCATCTTCGGATGGCTTTTTAGGGTTTGATATAAGCTGTATTTGTCTAGGCGTTTTTGTAAGGTTCTAAGCTTACCTGACCTGGCCAGGTAAGTGATGAGCAATGCGACTAACATGGTGGGAGTGCAGCTTATTTGACAAGTTCTGCAAAGCGCTGGTAGAAAGCTGTTGGACTGTGCTCATGTTTAGGCTCATACTTCCCAGCGATAATTGGGAGATAGATCACGCGCCTGCGGCTTGCTTCTCCGGTTACAGTTGATTGTGCGACGCGGTGCCACAAGCGGCCATCGTGAATGGTTAAATCTCCCGCTTCAGGAATGATGGCAATTTCATGGTGATCGGCTTTGTTATCCAGGAAGTATTTTTTTCTGAACAGCATTTGATACAGGCTTTGTTTGTGTGTACCTGGTATGATTCTTAAACCTCCATTTTCTGGTGTTAAACTGCTCAGGTGTATGCCTATATTGAGCATAGGATTTAAACGCTGACCATGGAATATATCCCGAAGTCCGTCCGTGTGCCAGCCCATTTGCGTAAATTTGCTGAGTGCACCATTCACGTAATGGTTCAATACCATGCCGTCTTTTTCCTGCGTTCCCAAACGTGCATGTGATCCAATAAGGTTCAACAGGATGTTCAACCGCGGATCCTGGCTAAGTTCAGAAAGTACGGGATGGTGCTGATTGATGAAAGCAAAACGTTGTACAATGTCGCTGCCATCCAGATCCTTTCCGTATTTAATCGGAACACCATTCACTTTTACAGTTTGATTGTTTAGCCATTGTTTTTGTACAGCAAGGGAAGCGTCGATGATGTCTTGAACTGTTTCTGTTTTAATGAAGTTTTTAAAATGGATGAATCCATGCCTGTTGAAGAATGCTTGTTGTTCTTCTGTGATGGTATGACTCAGGTTGAATTTGATATACTCGTAGTTCATGGTAAAGAAATTAAAGTGTAGCGATGGAACTTCTGGTGCTTAAAAAGAAGCACAACAGATTAGTTTGAAGAATTTTAAAAAATGTAGATTAACAACAACAGCAACTCCAGGCCCCTTGAATCAGGGGCATTCGCATCGGGAATGCGCTAGTGATATGGTGATGTGTAGTCACTTTTGTAAAGTATACTAAATTAGTAGACTTTACAAAAGTAGTAAAAATTTTGAATTTCAATAGAATTTCAAAATAAATTTTAACGTTTGTATAAACCGGCAGTAATGCGTTCTATTAAAACTTTAGGTAAAAGCCAGGCACCAAACACAGACAGTTGATTTAAAAATCCTGGGATAATTTCCGCCTTTTTGCGGAACATGCCATTCACACTGATTTTCGCTACCTGATCCGGTGCCATGTTAAATTTTTCTGCAAGATCAGCCAATGCATCTAGTCCGGCCCTATTGGCAAAGCCGGTGTCCGTAGGTCCAGGGCAACTACAGCTCACAGATACGCTGCTATCTTTCAATTCATACCTTAAAGCCCTGCTATAAGAAAGAATAAAGGCTTTGCTGGCCGCATATAAGGCCAGGGTAGGCACGGCCTGATGAGCAGCTGTGCTGGCGATATTCAGGATGTAACTTTGCTTTTGAATGCTTAACAAGGGGAGCAGCTGGTGCGTCAAGCTCAGCACCGTATCAATATTTAAACGCAGCATGCCCATTTGTTCTTGTAACTGCAGCGTTGCAAAATCTCCCCATAGACCGAAACCTGCGTTATTGATCAATACAGAGAGCTGCATGGTTTGTTGCTTACACCATTCTGCCGCAATCTGGGGAGCGTTTGCTAAAGACAGGTCAATGGCCAGCATACTTACTTTGATCTGAAATTCGGTGCTGAGCTGATTGGAAAGGAGATGGAGTTCTTTTTCGGAGCGAGCAATTAACAAGAGATGATATCCAGATTTGGCCAGTTGAATAGCGATCGATTTACCAATGCCTTTGCTTGCACCTGTGATTAAGGCATATTGCTCCATATCCAAAATGTTTTTGGGCTAAATTAATGATAAATTATCATCAATTTGTAAGCTTTGTGTTGTTTTGGAAATCAGAGTAATCTTTTTCCTGGATTTAACGTCTTATCTAGAAATTGAAATACAGATGAAAACTTTAAATTTGAAATTGTCGATCGTTGCCGGATGCTTGGTGCTGCTGAGTATCTTTTCGGTAAATGAGGCCTTGGCTCAGCGGCCTTCAAGAGGTCATAGTGGCGGTGGAGGAGGACGACCATCAATGGGCGGTGGAGGTGTTCATGGTCCTTCTAGGCCAAGCATGAGGCCGCCTTCAAGGCCTTCTGGCCCGTCTCATGGGCATATTGGCAGGCCGCCAGTGATTGGCCATCCGGGATATGGATATCGCCCTGGCTTTAGACCTTACCACAGACCATATTACGGATATTATAATTTTTACAGGCCTTATCTGGGTTTAAGCATCAATGTTTTACCTTATGGTTATTACCCATTTTATTTCGGGGCTGATCAGTTCTACTATTCAGGAGGTTTGTTTTACAGACAGTATGACAATAGCTATAAAGTAGTTGTTCCACCAGTAGGGGCGCAAGTACCCAATATTCCATCTGATGCCAAAGAAGTTGTAATCAACGGACAAACCTTTTACGAGTATAAAGGAGTTTATTACAACTCCGTTGTAGATGCCAATGGTAAAACCGTTTATGTAGTTGCCGGAAAAGATGGTGTTTTAAACACGGACAACGTTACTGCCGATAGAGATCATGGCAGTCCGCAGGTTGGTGATGTGGTAGAACAACTGCCTGACGGGTACCGGGAAGTGTTCATTAAAGGGGAGCAGTACTATGTTTCTGAAGATGGCGTATACTATGAAAAATTGGTTAGCGATGGTAAAGTAAGCTATAAAGTTATTGGTTTGGGAAACTAAGCTGACTTAAAATGGAGCTATCGGGCATTTTTGCTGAAAATAGCTTATTTTTAGGGCATGGAAGATGAAAATAGAAATCCCTACGTCAAGTTTAACGCGCAGATTTTAGCTGACTGGAAAGCGAACGGCGTGCATTACATCAAGCTGGTTCAATTGGATACTGACCTCCCGGTGCAGTTTTTTGAATTGGTGCCAAATTCTGAAATACCCGATTCAGGAGAGACGATTTATAACATCGACTCGGATGATATTGCAGAGCTGTTGGAAGAACAGCAGAAAGTGAAATTTCTGGTACATGAAATCTATTTGGAGGAAGAAGACTAAATAATTTGTATATTGTAGCTTAGACTTTTACCTTTTAAAACTTAAGTTATGAATCAAAAAGAAGTAAACGATGAGTATGTGAATGCAGTTAACAAAATTGAAACTATTCTGAAATTTGATAAGCATGTGTATCCTACGGCAATCGAGTTTATCAACCACTTGCTAAAGGTTTCTAAAGACCATCATTTTGAAGTTTTAACGAAAGATGGGTCCAGTCTGGCCGACGCAATTAAGGGATAGCAAGCTGTTAAAATGCAATAGAAAGGAGTGGAATACTTAGGAGTATTCCGCTCCTTTTTTTTAAATCTCTTCTTTGGACAAGACTCTGGTGGCTACTTTACCAACAGTTAGGCCTTGTACAATAATGGAGAATACAACAACGAAATAGGTGATGGCTACTAATGTAGCTTTGTAAGGACCTTCATTCATAGATAGCACGAGGGCAATGGACACGCCGCCCCTCAAACCGCCCCATACCAATACTTTGATGGTTCCTGTGCTGAATTTGTTTTTGAATGGAATGACGAGTACTGGAATGTAAATGGAGATGAACCTAGCAAATAAGACAATCAGTATGCTAACCATACCGATTTGCCAGTAAAAAGTAACGTTCTTGATGATCAATAATTCGAAGCCAATGAACAGGAACAGAATGGCATTAAGGATCTCGTCAATCAGTTCCCAGAATTTGTTCAGGTAATCTTTGGTGGTCTCAGACATGGCTGTCATCTTACCATAGTTTCCAATTACAATACCTGCTGCAACCATGGTTAATGGTCCGGAAATGTGCATCGCGTGAGCAATCAGATAACCACCCATCACCACAGAAAGCGTGATCAGTACTGATACTTTATAGTCATCGATTTTGCGGATCGCGTTAGATGACCCTATACCAAGTAATGTACCGAGTAAAAAGCCGCCAAGGGCCTCTTTAATCAATAGCCAGGAAATGCTTGTAAAGGATATATCAACGTTGGTGCCTTCTGCCAATTGTAAAATTACCGCGAAAAAGACGACAGCTACCCCGTCATTGAAAAGGGACTCTCCTGCGACTTTGGTTTCCAGTGATTTCTTGACCTTGGCTTCTTTCAAAACTCCCATAACCGCAATCGGATCTGTTGGAGAGATCAGGGCCCCAAATAAGAGACAAAATATGAAGGGAATCTCTAGTCCCATAAGTGGGGCAACATAAAACAGGATAAAGCCAACAGCAAAAGTAGAGATGACCACGCTGACGGTAGAGAAAATAATGACTGGTCCGCGTTGTTCCCGCAGGTCTTTCAAATTGATATGAATAGCTCCAGCAAACAACAGGAAGTTGAGCATGGCTCCCATGAGTACTTCTGTAAAATCAACATCCTGCAGCAAAGTAGAGAAATGTGTAAAAGTTTTTGGAAAAAGGCTGCCGGTGATAACCAGCAATATGGAAGTAATCATAGCGATGATCATAATTCCAATGGTTGAGGGTAATTTGAGGTAGCGAAGGTTGAGGTACGCAAAGAAAGATGCAAGTACAATGAGTACCGAAAAAGAGTAGTATAATTCCATATAAGCGACGGCTAAATTAAAGGTGAAATAAAAAGGCATGTGTCACGGATGCTTCTAAAATAAGAAAAATGGCTCAAAAAATGAACAAAATAGGGCTTGTCCTGTTGTTATTTACATAACAATTGATTAAAAATGACAGAAAGACACAGCTATCAAACCGGAATTATTGGCAATTGCGCATTTCTTGCCCATGTAAACAAGAACACGAATATTGATTGGCTATGCTGGCCCAGATTTGACAGCAGCTTTGTTTTTGGTGGTTTATTGGACAGGCAAAAAGGAGGTGAATTTTCTATACTTCCACATGGTGAATATGTATCCAGGCAGTACTATATGGAAAATACCAATATACTTTGTACAGAGATCAGCAATCCTGAGGGCAAGTACCGCATATTGGATTATGCCCCACGTTTCCGCCAATTTGAGCGGTATTTTAAACCATTGATGCTCATCCGTAAAATAGAACCTCTGGAGGGCGAACCCAGGATCAGGGTGATTTGTAAGCCAGTTTACGACTACGGTAAAATAGAACAAAAGGGGCATCGGGGAAGTAATCACATTGTATTTGACGGCGCTGATGAGGACATGCAACTGAGCACAAATATTTCCCTGAGTTATATTGAAGATGAGAAGTACTTCGCATTAAATGAGCCTAAATATTTGATTTTAACTTATGGTCATGAATTGGGCGCGCCAATTGAAAGC
>Ga0116227_10012850_pt1 | contig 13450 bp, 12 predicted proteins | sample S1TSphgellanicum_FD_89693 | JGI IMG/M metagenome (GOLD analysis project Ga0116227, IMG submission 89693) | Host-associated microbial communities from peat moss isolated from Minnesota, USA - S1T2_Fb - Sphagnum magellanicum MG | ecosystem: Host-associated > Plants > Peat moss > Unclassified...
AATGCTACTGCAGAGACAGTACTGATGAAGCTGATGGAGTTGAGATTAATGGGGGACACTAGTATGAATATTTATAACAGCAGCACTGGCAAGCAAGCAAGCTAGCTAGCTGGCTGCTGGGAAGAATTACTAGGAACTGCTGCTGGGAACTGGCTGTTGTGTGCTAGAGCACAACATTCAAAGCTGAGCCAGTCATGGGGGACTGGTTGATGGGATGGGTCAGCTGCTTCTTCTTTTTCTTCAACTGGAGTAGCTGTAGAATGAGAAGGGCATGACGTCTCTGTGTGTGTATGTATGTGTGTATGTGTGCAATGGGTCCCTCCCAGATCACTGTAACTACTACTGTGATGTCAACAAGCAAACAAAGAGAGAGAAATAGATAAGGATTCCAGCAGTTGATCTTGTGGGTGGAGAAAAGACCAGTAGCCGTGTGTGTGTGTACTCTTTTGTCTCTGTGTTTGTTTGTTGGACACTTGCCCACTGGCTGGCAGCAGCAGCAGCAGCAGGCAGACAGGCAAGCCAGCAGTCACTGAAGGAAGAAAGGAAGGAAGCTTTGCTTGCTTGCTTGCTTGTGAGGCAGTTGCTTTCAACTGGAAAATTAGTAACTCTGTGGCAGCAACAGTAAAAATGGTTTGTTTGCCAAATTTGGGATGTGGAAAAAAAAGATGGGTTCAGTAGTAGGAGTTTCCAGTTGGGGGGTTTGTCCTCAGGAGTCTACTACTGTCCTTTAAAGTGTCCTTTTGTCGTAGTCAATAATAGGGTTACAATATTTGTCCTCTCAGGAGTCTACTATAAGTCTATTTCAGTTTCAAGTAGTGGACATTTGAAACATGGGGTACAAGTTTCAATGGCTGATTGTGTTCATAGTCAATAGTCACCAAGTTCTAGATCATAATTGACGAGCATTTTTTTCCATCACAGTGAAAATTCAGTCAAAGCTCCCAATAATGGATTGTTTAAATCCATCCTTGTTTTAAAATGGAAGGCTTAAATTTAAAAAACTTTAAACGGGGCGGGGGGATTCAAGATTTTAAATCTATCTTTTGGACCCCACAAGAGACTCATCAAAGAGATTATAGATTGGGTTTTGGGAACCAACACCAGCCTCCCGGGTGTAGCATGGACATTATGTGGATTGTGAACATGATCTCCATGTCGTAAGTTCTGGAAGCAACCACTTCATATTCGGCAAGCACTAGTGTAGGTGGAGAGCACCTTATTGCACAAAACTTTACCCCCAGGAAGGGCAGGCATTTTGAAAAATGTAGAACCCACTCCTGTGGTTGTTTCATTTTTTGAAACACTTGCTATCTTTTGTTTTCCCCTCATACTTAGCGAGTAACTGCCTGCTATCAAAGGAAAACAAATTTTTAGTAAGAATTGCCCGATGTTTTATGCTTGATAAATATCCTCTTGCAGGTGCAATCCGGGTAAACCTCACAACCAAGGCTTTTTAACCCTACATTTAATTTCTAAACATAGATTTTGAGTCTTGTAATGGCATATCAGATTTTGTAGTGCACATGGAGGGTGCCTTGAATCCTTAAGACTCACTCCTATGTTAGGAGGTGAAATTACATTTTGTTTGTAATAGCCCATGGGTGTTTTTTCCTTCTTTGCCATGGTCATGACATGCACCAAGGCCCTTGGACGGCCGTGTTACCACAATTTGGTGATGACCTTGGCTACCATCTCAAGTGGGCATTTTACCCCATTAACATTCCCATCCATGGGCCTTAACTACCTCTTACAAATCTGCAAAATATTAAGATTTTTGCAATAGGCCATTAGGGCTAGGTTGGTGTGAGCCCACCTAGATTGGCCTATTGGGGGGGAAGGCGAGGGGAACATTGTCTCTTATTATTTATTGAAAATTTAAATGTTAGTACCACTAAACACCTGTAAACCATAAGCAAGTTTAGGATTGAAACTATATATGTTTATTACATAGCTACAAAAATCTATGTTTTTGTTTACATAAATATCTTTTTTTTTTTTTACTTTCTATGTATAATTATTATGTCACACCATTCCTTTATCATAGATTTCACACATAATAAACTTTATTGAAACTTTTCAAAACAAAATTTTTAATTATTTTCACAATTTTATTTCATGAAATTTGCACTCATACAAAATCTTGTTTTCATCAAGTGAAGGTGTTTTCAAAGGTCTCAAAACACTCACTTATATACTATCATAAATGAAACTTAATAAAAAAAATTCTAAAGTTTTACACATCACATGGTGAGCCATGTGAGTTGACATGCACATTAATTTGTGCAAAGATTTTCCACACAAATTATCATGTGCAAATCATGCACATTAATTGAAACTATAACTACTTTGATGATAACTCAACCCATTATTAAATTATAAAACTTAACCACCAAATAAATTTCCAAATTTAACCCCTAAATAATTACATAAATAACAAATTATTTACAACAAGTTATAAACCCACTTATAACTATTGTGTTTAATGAAATCACCTTTAAATTACCCAATTTCGATGTTAACCAACCCCTTTTTTTGGTGAAATAAAATTTTAAAAAATTATAAATAATTATAAAGTAACAAGTACACACAAAAATAAAATAAAATGATTAGTAGCCAAATCGTATAATGACATTTAGTCAATGTAACCAAATGATTTTATCGATTGTTGACCCTATTACCATCATTTTTCAATTGTCCAAAAGTGTCCATCACCATTTTATGCCATCGCCATCGAATAAAGTTTATCACCCACTTGCTTTGTTCAAGTAAAAAAAATTCAATGTTTATTAACCTAGTGCCACCATTTGAAAATTAGGTTATTTAATTAGAAAAACTTCATATTTCAAAGCAAGGATTTGTAGATTATTACATTTACTAACAGCCAACCATGATTTTCATTGTGCAATGTGTAATTTGGGGGAATGTTTTCAAGTTTGTTTACATTGAGACTGTGAATGAACACTGCCACAAAATGAAAAAGGATTCTTCCCAAATGAGATTTGGATTCTTGTTGAAAAATATAGAGGTTACTTTCAAGTTGAAAAGGTACATTTTCAAGCTCCATTTTTCTAGATTTCAATTTGTAATGCATTTCAAATTCTACATTATTTACCATTGGAGGTTGTATGTTTTATTTGGGTTCAAACTTTAGTATCATGTTTTGTTGCGTCTTCCTCGTGTTATGTTTTTTAGTTATGTTTGTGGTGTGTGTGGTTAATAGGACCATGAAATGAACATCGTTGGAATTAGTAACAAGGTCCACATCTAATGCATTTTCAAGTTCCTTAATAGGCTCAAATGTGAGTCTAAGGTGAAAACAACAAAAGGATAAGGAGTTTGGGCACACTCCTTTGTTCGCAACACTTCGAGGGTAGAAGGGTGTGTTAGAGCTCCGAGATGGGGGACTAAGAAGAGTGGTCAATGGTTCAATTATTCACACGGACATGCGCAAACCAAACAACAAATTGGTTAGTGCATAGTTCAAACACTTTTGGTGCACAGATGAACCACGGGCAAACATAGACTCACAAAACTCACCACAATTCGAACTTGCAAAAATCCACCACCTTCCCTTTTATAGTATTCTCTATGCCTCGCCATGAAGCCTACACCCAAATGTCATTTTGTCCCGAGATTCCCAAGTTGAAAATCCCGAAATTTGGACTCCCATAACTTTGGAGGCCCATAATTTTTTGTCCAGACCTCTGATTGAAATGAAGTTTAAAGCAAAGTTGTAGCCTCATGAAGAAATTTCCAACAAAATATTTCATGCCATTACAAGTAAATAAATCGGGGCGATTCCTGACTTTTAGTGGTTAGGAGTCAAATTGACAGTTTAATTCCTAGCCTTTTTTTGGGCCATAACTTATGTTTTAAGTATCAAAATGGCTCATGTGAGCCCATTTTAGACATTTACGTTCCAAGAGATTTTCAATGATATCAGGAACTCTTTAATCCAATCAGCTTTAACCCCTGCAATTGCCTTTTGAAAATTTGGGAGTCCATCAAGACTCCAATTCCCAAAGTGGGAGCTCACTTGGGACTGTGGGGTTCATTCCCCCACACTCCCCTACACTCCCAGGAACATGAAATATGATTCCCAAGCTTCACTTTTAGCCCGCACCTTTGCAAATCCTTGCTAAGTTGGTCGCAAACTCAAAGCTAGGGTTGTGACACTCTACCCACTAAAAAAAAGAGGTCAATGTCCTCATTGACACTTAGAATTTATTCTTCAATGTAATTGATTTCATTTGGATCCTTGGCCATCGATTGCCAACTTTTAGGGTAGGACCTTGCCTTAAACTAATTTAGGCGTCTCTAAGTTTACATTTTTTTGGCAAGTCTAAGGGGGTCCCATGAAAACCCTAAACCATTGCTTCTTCAAAAGACCTAAATTAGCCTAATTAATGAAGCCTTCATTTGGGAGGTAATTATTCAATATTTCCCTTCATGAGGAACTCAAACCAAGTTTAATTTTGTCCTAAGTTACTTGACATGACTCCTTTCCCAACCTTATGCCTCGATCACAATAATCAAGCGTAACTAAAAGTATGCCTATCAAGGTACGAGAAATGATTTTAGGCTTTGCAAAAACTTAAGTCTTAAGCTACACGATTATAGTACACAAACGGGGTCATGATTTCTGACGTTGACCATCACTACCAACCAACCTTTTGGGATGCATTTTAAACATGTGCGTATCCTCACAAGCTCACCTTGTTTGCCTCCTCTTTTGGGGCCAAGGTTTCTCTCAGCCCCAAAGTGGGAGTTCAATTTTGATTTGGGCTTATGCAAGAAAGTTCCATTTGTCCATGCAACTTAACGACTCTTTTAGTGACATTCATTATGTTCATGATGCAATTTGAAAGTCTTTAACCTTTATTTTAGTTATAACTTGATGTGGCACATTTGTGTAATTTCCTACCCTACTAAAAGAAAGGTGATGTCCTCATCACATTCTATGTTTCTTTTACTTTTTTGTCCGTCTATTGTGGAATTTTTTAATAATTTTTTGGGCATGTTCCATATCTGACTCATTCACCCAAGATGCGTGTATTAGATAGTATCCTTTCCACTTGACCAAGTATTCCCACTCTCGCCCCCTTAGTTGCTTTGATTTGAACACGGCTTCCATTTTGAATTCTAGTTCATTATCAATGACGTCGAATGGATGCTTTGAGTTGTGCTTTCAACTAGGTTTTGAGGCATCATGGGTGACGGGCTTCAAAAGCGAAATATGAAATATGGGATGAACTTTAAGATTTTCCAGTAGTTCTAATTTGTAAATGTTGAGAAATTTCTTTTCTAACACTTTGAATGGACCCACATATGGGCCCAAAAAGTTATGGTTCAAACCTTTTGGCAATTGAAATTTTTTGATGTTCAACCACACTTCATCTCCTTTTTCAAAATTCACCTTTCATCAGAACTTGTTCACAAAATCCTTGTACCCTTTATGTGCCTTTTCAAGATTGGCTTTAGCAATCTCCCACAAGTGCCACCTCTCTTCATCAAATTGTGTGACCATTGCCACTTTCTCATTTGCATCACTTGGGGGTTGCCCATATGTGGCCCAAATTGTAAGCATAGTTGGTGATTTGCTCGTTACCATTTGAAAGGGGATGGCGCCTTGTGGCCGAATGTTCCGAATTGTTATAGCCAAACTTGGCTAATTCCAAATGGTCCACCTAATCTTGTTGATTTGTCGCCACATGATTCCTTAGGAATTGTTGGACAACCAAGTTCACTTTCTCAGTTTGTCAATTCGTTGGAGTTGGAATGAGATGTTCATCTTGAGCTCCGATCCCATGCACTTCCACAAAGCTCACCAAAACTTGCTTGTGAACTTTGGGTTTTGGTTTAACACAATGTCCTTGGGGAGGCCATGATGTTTGAACACATGCGTGAAGAACAACTTTCTTGTTTCTTGGGCCATAGCACCTTCCTTGGTGGGAATGAAGTGTGCCATTTTACTAAATCAATCCACCACCACCATGATGCATCAAATCCCCTTGATGATGACAAACTCACAATGGAATCCATGGACACACTTTCCCATGGCCCTTCAAAAATCTGTAATGGTCACAATAATCCTACTTGTTTTTCATTGAATGTTTGATTTTGTTGGCAAGTTAAGTAAGTCTTCACATATTCTTTTGCATTATCTTTTAAATTAAGCCAATAATAGGACTTCTTGAATAATGTTATGGTGTATTTTACACCACCATGGCTCACAAGGGGCCCATCATGACATTCCTTCAAAAGCACATCCCTAAGCCTCCTTTTTAGATTAGAAAGCGGATTTTGCTTATACCACAATAATCCATTTCGAAAGTGAAAGTGCGACTTGATTCCTTTTTGAAGGTTTTGTTTCATTTCCTTAGCAAATTCGTCACAACGGTTCGTTAATTAAACTTCCTTTTGAAGCTTTGTTTCCCCCGCATACACCACCTTAAATTAGTGTTTACGATTTAGTGCATTGGGCATTGCGTTTTCTTTCTCGGGCTAATGTCGGATGTGCACATTAAACAAGGCCAATGTGTCCTACCATCTCACTTATTTTGATGACAACTTTGGTTGAGTGGCAATGTATTTCAAAATGACATTGTTAATCCACACCACCACATCTTTGGAACCTATGTAATTGTCACAACCCCACTTTGAGGGAAATGTGAGGATGAAATTCACACTCCTGAAATGGGGACTTGGAAGTCCTCCGGGACTCTTGAAGCTTCAGAGTTCGATTGTAGGGGTCAAAACACCTTGCATTGGGGTGTTCTTTATATCATTGGAAAGTTATTGAAATGTAGATGTTGAAAATTGCCTCACATGGGCCATTTGGACATCTATAGCACAAGTTATGGCAAAAAGAAGGGCCGGGAATCAAACTAGCAATTTGACTCCCGACCACTAAAAGTCAAGAATCGACCCAACCCCGGTGTGTGTAGGTCAAATGTGATACACCGTTGGAAAGCTCTTAAGGAGAGCTACAAGTTTGCTTCAAACCTCATCCTGATCAAAAGTCTAAGCAAAGAGTTATGATTGCTCAAAGTCCTAGGAGTCCAAATCGGAATAGTTTCGGGACTCCTCCTTGAGAGTTTCGGGACTCCTCCTTGGGAGTCCTGGGACAAAAATCCATTCAAATGTGGGTGCCGTAAAGAGGCACAGAGTATATTATATGGGGGAAGGTGGTGGCTTCCCCCAAGTCCGGACCGTGGTGAATCAAATGAGTCCAGAGTTGCCCGTGACTTGTCCTAGCACTAGGGGTGCTCCAAAATGTGAACTAACTAACTTTTTGGTTAGTTTGATGCAGGTTCGAATAAGTGAATAGTTTGTCACTTTTCCTAATCCCATCCCGGAGCTTTAGCACGCCTCTCTACCCCTTCTAGTGCTAAGAGCTTGGAGCGTGCCCCAAGTTCTTCACAATTTCGTTGTGAGAGTAATTTAGACCCAATTTGGGTTAACTAAGGACTTGGGAGCGCGTCAGTAATGGCCCCAAGTCTTGAGCTAATATATCACGGCCCACATTTTTTTTTCATGCATTAACCACTTTCGTTCTGTTTTGTTCAACTTTTTGTTTTGAAATGCCATCAATTTTCCATCTTACATTAGGATTCCTCTAATTACAAAATCAAAGGCATCTGAATGGATTTCAAAATATTTGTCAAAGTCGGGCAACTTTAACAAAAGCGTTTTCACTAAAATCCCTTGCAAGGTTTCAAAGGCCTCATTGCACGTTTTGTCCCATTCATAAGTTCTGGATGACTTCTTCAAAAGGTTTGTCAAAGGTGTGGCTATCTTCGCAAAGTTTTTGATGAACTTGCGAAAATAAAAAGCTGATCCTAAAAATGATCTTAAAGCTGAAACCGACCTAGGTGGCTCCCAATCTAAAATTGCCTTCACCTTATGGTCATCCGTTTTCTAGCCTTCTTGGGTGATCCTATGTCCAAGGAATACACTTCCGTCACCCCAAATTCGCATTTCTTGATCTTAACATATAACTTTTGTTATTTCTCAACCTTTGGAACACCTTTAGGAGATGCTCCACATGTTCCTCCATATAGTTGTTATAGACCAAATTTTCATCTATGTATGCAATCACAAAGTCATTAAGCCAATTTCGAAAAATGTTGTTCATGAATGTGCAAAATGTGGTGGGTGCATTGGTGAATCCAAAAGGCATCACTAAAAGCTCATATGAGTCATACCTTTTGCGACAAGTGGTTTTTTCCTCGTCCTCTTGTGCAATTCAACTTTGGTAATACCATAAACATAAGTCAATCTTATTTAACATTTTAACTCCTAAGAGTCAATCAAACAAATCATTAATTCGAGGTAATGGATATCGATTCTTCACTGTCACCTTGTTGAAGGATCTATAATCCACACACATCCTCAACATCTCATCCTTTTTATGAACAAAAAAGACGGGTGCCCCATATGTTAACTTGCTAAGTTTGATGTATCCTTTTGTGAGGAGTTCCTCAAGTTGAACCTTAAGTTCCTTCAACTTTTCATGACTCATTTGATATAGGGCCTTGGCAGGAGGTGCCATTCCCAACATCACTTCAATTGCATGGTCAACTCATCTTCTCAGGGGGCAACTCTCCGAGCATCACATCTAAGAATTCATCCAAGACTTACTTAACGCACTTGGGAAGATTGACTAAATTGGTAGTTTCCTTTGGCTCAATTTCGTCCAACACATGCATCACACACAACATGCCATAACCTCCCATGCATTCCTTTTCCAAAGTCTTTCCTAACATCAAATGGATGGTCCACCCATATTAGGCATTTCATGTGCCTTCACCCAGACGATCCCATTTTTGGATGGGATTTTAACTAACCTATTTTGCCCTTCTATGAGCACATTGTTATGGGTGGTGAATTCCATTTCCAAAATGCATTCCATTCCCCCTAAGGTGGAAACCAACAAATCCACCTTCCCTTTCCAATTCCCTAATTGAAGAGGCATGTCTTTTGCTTGCAATGTGGTGGGATGGGGGACCCCATTCGTAAAGTGCACCTCAATGGGTGCCTTGAGCTCCTCCAACTAGAGCTCCATTCTTTTGACACTTTCTTGGGTTATGAAGTTGTGGGGAACCCCGATGTCCAAAAGACATAACACCTCCTGCTTAGAAACTTTCCCTTTTAAAAAAATAAGGCGATTATGTTCACTTTGGGCTAGGTTGGCGATAAGGGCAATTACTTTAGAGACCCCATTCCTTAGTTTGGGTTTGGGGTAATTTTTGGAGTAATGTCCCATTTCATTACAATTAAAACATGCTCCTTTGGGCTTCCCACTAACATCCCCTTTAGGTTAGCTCCTTTTTAAAGGAGTCCTTTTCTTGAAGAAATCTCCTTCAGGTTTGAAACCCGAGCCTTAGAATTGTTTATGTTTTTCTCCTTTTAAGGTGTCTTGCCCTTGATTCCATTCCCTTTCATGACGTGCCTTCTTGTGAAGGAATTTTTTCCTTCTTGAACTCAGATTTTTCACCTCATCCCACATCTGAAAAGCCTTCCACTTTCATGATGGCATGAGATAATGAAGCGAGCCAATTTTTTTCAAGCTTGCACTTGGCCAGAATCAAGAACCCCATCACAAAATGGCAGACATGGTTTAACTCATGCATATGCTGGATTTCAAGCATGTATTTAGAATACGCCTTCACATATTGGTGCAAGTTGTTTGTTGCATTCACAAGGTCACAAAGTTTGCATCTTGAAATGTAGTTAAAATTTTTTGGAATGAATTCCAAATCAATGCGTTCCTTGAAAAATTCCCATGTGTAGCCATGGGTCTTCCCTTCTTCTTACCTCACTATCCTCCACTAAGTGGAAGCATAGCCCTTTAAATAAGAGTAGGCAAGTTCCATGTCCAAATGTCGCCCAACTCTGGCAGCATGAAAATAATCTTCCATTTCCACAAGCCAAGCATCTACAACCTTCCCATTTCAGACCCCATCAAAATTCCCAAGTTTAGTAAGCTTGAATCTTACACCTTTCAATGATCCTCCTTTGAGGGCCATAATCAACTCAGTGAAATCGGTCCTATTCATTTTAAGTAGAACCTCCAATTATTTTCAGTTATAAAAATTGTGGTTAGTTGTTCCTCTTCATTTTCATGATCATCATGGTTGTCACAGTCCTCTTGTTCTTTAAAATCCTCTTGTTATTCCTCCCTAATTGCTTCAAATGGAACATTCAGGTCCTAGATGGCTTTTTCCACCATGGTCTCTTATATTAGCTTCTGGGTCCTTTTCGGTGCCATCGAAATTCCCCAATAGGTGGATCGAACTCTACCAGAACTCTAATACCATGTGAAGCACTACTAAGCTCCTTGATACATTCAAATGTGAATATAAGGTGAAAACGACAAAAGGATAAGGAGTTGGGCACTTTCCTTGGCTTATAGCATTTCAGGGGTAGAGGGGTGTTGGACCTTCGGGATGGGGACTAAGAAGAGTGGCAAGTGGGTCAATTATTCACACGAACTGCACAAACCAAACAACAAGTTGGTTAATGCATAGTTGGAGAACTTTTGGTGCATGCACTTTTGGTGAAAGTGTTGGATTGTGGCTTAGTCCACTGGATCCCATACTATGACGGATTTTATACACCTTGTCTTGCCTCCTTCTCCAAAAGATCTTTAGTTTGTACATGCAGTTTTTCATTCATTTAGTGCAGGGCACATAACTATTGCATCCCCACTTCCAGAGCTACTAGGCCCCCATCCAATTGAACAGCTTCAACATCATTTCACAACTGGTCAAGAAAAGTCACATTTCCTTCAAGAGCACAAAAAAGCCCAATAGGTCCATTTCCCGTAGTTTCACACGTGTCATCTCAATCTTTGTTTGCAATTTCTCAGCTTGCATTTGTACAATATTATCAACCATTTCAGTATACTTTGAGAGAGCCTTTGTAGATAAATTTAGTACAAGTCTTGCAAACATTTTTTCATGATTTGCATCGAAGACCTCAAAAACTAAAGTTGAATTGGCTAATGTAGCTTTAGCCACATGTGGAAGAAAATCAGCAGACAAAATTTGCATCAAATACACCCTAACATTCTCCTTGATTATACGTTCAAGGTTGTCATTTATGTTCAACTCAAGTTTTACAACATCATCCATGATAGGTGCCATAGAATAGACTAAAGATTACTTGTTTTCAGAGACCACTTTTTCAAAAAAACATTTTTGTGCCTATGTAAGCATAAGCCTTTCAAGCATACTTGCACACTCAACAAATATATCTGATGTAGAATGATTCCCTACTCCTTTCATGGAGATGTTGTCATGGAAGAAAGCAAAGACCCTAGCTGCAGCTTGGAATGCATTCCATGCTTGCTTTGGGCCATTTGGTGATGAAAAATCAGGTCCCAAAGCTATCTAAGATTCGACAGCCCTAGGTTAAAAGTAATTGCTACTTTTTCAAATTGTATATTTTGCTCAGTTGCTTTCCTCCCAATCTTGAACGCATCAAACCACGTGAAATGAAATGTGTTAACATGCTCTCTTTCATTTGAGATGGGAAACCTGGATTCCATCACTGTCAAAGTTTTAAAATACCTTTCCAACAAATATCTTTGCTGCTCCAAAGAATTAGTGGATTTTTTAACTTCATTACGCATGCGGTGAACTATTTCAAGATCCTCCTCCATGTCTTATGCCTCTCTTTCCGAGTAATGATATACTATGTATTGCCTAAGGGGCTTGTACATGTCCACTGCTATTGTCCACTTGGCATTCATTGCCAACATGGCATTTACTGTCCTTTGAGTTACTTCCATAGCTCAAAACTTCAAGAAATACCACAACTTCCACCAATCCTTTTTTTTCCCTTTTTTCTTTCAACCTAAAAACTCCAAAGCAAAAGGAAAAAAATTAATAAGAAAAGACTATAAAATCAAAAGAAAATCCCACCGACAAGAATCATTTCAGTTTAAGACCATTACTACACATGAAGTTTGACAATCAATAATCCTCTTTCTTTCTCCCTCCACTTCTTCAAAATGCACTTCTCTTTTAATCGATCTCTCTTCTTCCCAACCCTAAATAACTACTGAGTTTAGGGTTGGGAAGAAGGAACTCAACAATTTGGAAATCGATACGACAATGGCGATGATGATGCATCAAGTTTGAATCCAAGCCATGAATGCCTTAAATGGCCACTAGGAACAAAAAACCTCCCTCCACCATTTTGCGAGTTGAAAAAAACTACAAAATTCGAGGAAAATAAAGAAAAACAAATAGAAAAAAATCCACAAATGCTAATCCGAAATGTAGATATTTGGACGAGCTACAAAATTTGCTCTGGTCATGTTATGAATTCCTCTTACAAGACAAGAATCACATAACAATTATGTGAAAATTCTCACAAGATTTGGACAAAACATGCGAGAGAACCAAGTTCCTCGAAAAGCACAACCCACCCTTTTTCTAGATGAATACTACCCCTCTTTCATCTTGTTCATTGAAACGAAGGGGGGGTTTCACACATCTGTTTGGATAATTAGCTTTAATTTATGTGTAAAATAAAGAACTAATAAAAAAGTTATTGCAACCCTAGCCTTGGGCTCACAACTATGGCAAGGGCTTGCGAAGGTGTGGGCCAAGAGTAAACCCGAGAGTCACATTTCACGTTCATGGGAGTGCAAGAATGTTGAGGGAATGAACCTTCACATTCCCAAGTGAGCTCCCACTTTGGGAGTTAGAGTCCCAATGGACTCTCGAATCTTCAGAGGGTGATTGCAAGTGTCAAAACTCGTTGGATTGAAGAGTTCTTTATTTCATTAAAAAGCTCTTAGAACGTAGATGTGTGAAATAGGCTTGCATAACCCATTTGGACACTTCAAACACAAATTCTGGTCAAAAGAAAGGCCAAAAGTCAAGTTAACAATTTGACTCCCGACCACTAAAAGTCAGGAATCGCCTGGATTTTCTCTCATGCAGGTGGCATGCGACATACCATTGGAAAGCTCTCAATGAGGCTATGACTTTGCTTAAAACTTCATATCAATCGGAGGTCTGTAGACAAAGTTACAGGCCCCAAAATCGCAAGAGTCCAAACTTTGGGAATTTCGGGATTCCCATTTGGGAGTCCCGAGACAAAATGTCAGTTGGATGCTAATCTTGTGGCTAGCCATAGAATATACTATAAGGGGAAAGGTGGCGACTTCCCCCAACATCACAAACTTGCCCCCTCTTTGTATGAGTGCTTTTACAACACCTTAACAATAGGTTCAACGTTCAATGTTGATACAATCATTGATATGATGTTAAAGTGACATTGTAACAACGTGTCCTGAAATGGCATTGATATAATACTAAAACATTTAATATCTTATCAATATTAAATCAATGAAAAAAATATGACCAACATTGGCACAACATACATTAATAAGTCATCAAATTGATGACTATATGTTGAAGATTCAATGCTA
>Ga0116227_10012852_pt1 | contig 13448 bp, 11 predicted proteins | sample S1TSphgellanicum_FD_89693 | JGI IMG/M metagenome (GOLD analysis project Ga0116227, IMG submission 89693) | Host-associated microbial communities from peat moss isolated from Minnesota, USA - S1T2_Fb - Sphagnum magellanicum MG | ecosystem: Host-associated > Plants > Peat moss > Unclassified...
GGGGTGGGGGGGGGGGGGGTGGGGGGGGGGGGGGGGGGGGGGGGGGGTTGGTGTATTGCATCCTTGAATAGAGTGTAGAATGGATTTCATAAGGGGTAGTGTTTTAGGACTTAAAGTGGATGTTAAGTAGTCTTATGCTAAAGTGCCCAAGTATGCTTTTCTTTCTTGTGCCCCCCCCCCCCCCCCCCCCAATTCACAATGTTATTTATTTTTATATGACCTACATTGGTTCCCATCATCACACACTTGTTTGCATTTTTTTGGGGAGGCCTCTCTTTAATGACCAATCATCCACTAGGTATATGGTGGATCAAGGTTCTCAACACCAAAATTTGTTTTGTTAATTATGTGAGACCCCTTTCCAATGATCAACAAATCATTTCCCTTATTGTGTAGCAAGGTCCCTAATACCAACATCTTATGTTTTGCTTTGTGTGAGTTTTCTTTCATATTTTTTAACATTGTTTTTGTTACATGGCATACCCACCTAATCACCAAACACCTATTAGTTTTTTTTGGCTAGTTTAAGTGATGATATGACCCTATTACCAATCAATTGCTTGCTACTTGAAATACCCAAATATACCCATTACCAACATAACTTTGTGAACATTGATTAGACATCTTCCAATAATTGTTCCTCACTTACATTTCTAAGTTTAACATATTACTTGTGACTAGCCTTTTTTTTTTTTTGGTTTTTCAGAAAATGCCCACATGGCTACAGTAACCATGGACTCCACAATCTAAGTGGTGATACTTTTTAAAATGTTATTTAAAGGAGGTGGTGTTCATATGTTGAAAAATGCAAGATGTTGGCGATAATTTGTGTGTTGCAAATGAAGGGCAATGGCTATCAATGGGAATTTGAAACATGCCAATAATGGTGACAATCAACATTTTAAAATAGATTTAAGGCTATTGTTTAAATTCAGAATGTGATGCTACTAGCTCCATTGCCTTGTGAATGAGAAGCAAACTAGCTATCACACAATTCTCATTGAAAAAAACTTTCATTAAAAATAGAGTTTCAAGCCAAGACCACAAATTTCCATATCCCGAATGCAAGAGGTTCATTAAGCATACTAAAATGTGGAAACAAAAAGCTTGGGCTAACAAAGAACATGAAGTTATTGCTAGGATGAGCAAAGTCATAAAAATATGTGAGGCGGTGCAATTATGCTTCTCTAAAAATGTCTTCCAAAATGTCAACTACTGCCATGTTGGGAAAAATCATAAAAATAAACAAAGGTAGCAACTGCCCTACTCAAAATCTCTGCAAAAATGTCGTCTACTACCAAGGCTTAGGATGGGGGTAGATGCACAAATTAGTGGTTCACTTTTGGGACTTTTTTGGTTTCTGTAGCACCCATCTTGTTTTGTTGTTTCCTAGCAAAACATATAGTGTCAAATTTTTCAATTCGGACTTGGTTTTAGATTATCAACTTGATTATGAAAACATATGTATAATCATTTTTTGAAAAAAATTCACTCACTTTTACCTATGGACTTTTGAAATTAAAAAATAGGGACTCATATGTTGACTAGAGGTTTATAAAATTACGATGTTGACATAGAATTTTAATCCAAATGATTTGGAGTGACTAAGTATGTCAAATTTTATTATTTAAATAACTCATATTTGAAAACCTTATTTTGAAATTTTTTACCATTTCATAGTAATGGATTTGTATATTCTTAAAATTGATTTTTATTTTCATAAGTCTTTAATTGTTATATATATTTTTTGATTTGAATTTTATTTTCACCAAAGCTAAGGTTTTTGAGGTATTTAAGTGGGCTTCCATTAATATGGACTTTATTGTTTTTGATACATGGACTTTTATTACGATTTAACCAATGTTACCATATTAAAAATTCAATTTAACACTATAACATGGATTTTGTGTGGACTATTTTTTTGTCCAAAAATGAGCCACTCATTAATGCATATACCCATGGGCAAAATCATATAAGTATGCAAAGGAAACAACTAGGCTACTTTAAAAATGTCAAAAAAGAATGTCATCTACACAAGTATACCGTAACGATCAATTGCTCCAATCCAAGCATCAAATGAGGCAACAAATAGAAAACTTTTTAAAGTAAAAAACTTTTGGCTATATGTGCTAACAACAAAGGGAAGGTGAGGATTTGAAGTAGCTCGCAATTTGTTCTTAAGAAATGCAAGAGATGAAAAACATCTCTCATCTTCTACACTCCCTAGAATGTGGACTATGGCCATCTCTGCTAGCTTAAGATACTTAAGGAAAGAATGCATGAAAACCCGAGATGCATTAATTCTCTTCCAAATTTGGGTCAATGGATTCAAATCAAAAGGTGGTTCCATGGCAACCTTAGGGTTGTTTTTCATACACAAAATGAACATCCCTTGTTGTGCATCCAATCCCCAATGATTAAGGAGCAATGCAACCAATGAACTTAAACCTCCAAAACCCAAAAGTTTTGGTTCACATTACCAAACTTTCAATATTTTTAGATGATTAATAAAACTATTGTCATAGTTGAGCTACAACCAATATTGTGGATATGCAATGCCCATGGCATTGAGCAAGGCACACTAAGGGAAATGGTTATCCAACTTTTTGATTAGTTGGGTAGTTGAAGTTGCAAATTAGCAAAGAAAATTGAAAAAATAAAATCTACAAGTAGCAACATGCATTGAAAGCAAGCAAAATATCTATACCCACAAACTAACAAAGAGGAAAAAAAAGTTGCAACACAAATTGAAAGAAGACAAAACCTTAAACTAAAATATGTGTTTGAAAGTAAACAAAACCCTAAATCAAAACACATCAAGATGAATAATAATAATAAAAAAAGAAACTTACTTGAACATTTTGATTTCATTTGTGAAATTAAACTTTGAAAAAAGTCTTGAGTCACAACTATCATGACCTTAGATACTAGATCATTGTGCATGGTTCATAATGAAGGCAAGTTGCTCATTGGAGTCATTCAAGTTTATCACCCACTTCATGTGGACATGGTCATGGCTATAATCCAGCAAACCTTTAAAAGTTTAGGGCAGAAAGTTACCTTGGTAGCTTGGTTGTTGTTGTTATCCATAGACATCTTGGCCAAAGGTGGCTTGTATTCTAACAAAATTTTACTTATAAAATCCAAGAGAGATATCTAGCGGGTTTGCACATTCTTGAACATTTTAAGCCCTTTTGTTTCCATCATGTTAATAAGTTTAGTGAATTCAAGGTGCCTTTTTGGGCTATGAACAAAATATGCATGGCAACTCTATAGCAAATCCTTAATGCTACTAACTATTCCTAGGGTAGATAATGTCTTGAATGCAAGATTTCATCTATGAGCCATGCAATGGACCCTAATGGAAAAAGGTGCATAGTTTGTGTTTATTTGTTTAGTGATCCCAATTTTAATACTTTTGGAATGTTTTACCCCATCAACCTTAAAACAAAATAACTTCTTAATTACAATAGCAAAACTTAAGCCTTCACCATTTTGTAAGGCCTCCATGATGACAATAATGAGGTTGTTAGCTTTTGTTCCATCAACAACTCTTCGAAGAAAGATATTCGTGGGAGGTTTCACTTAATCCTACATCACATAAGTGTGTATGGAAGGGCATAAGCACATTAAGCCCCTCAAAAATTGTAATCACAAGTACAATTTTTTTGCAATTACCTTTTTTTGGTAATGTATGGATATCACATCTTGGAATATATTTGTGACAAAATAATACATCTCACAAAATTTGAAAAAATTGCATATATATTTCAAAACTAAGGTTGTGAGTGGAATTCTTGGGTGAATTTTTTTATGGTGTATGATATTGATATACATGACCTAAATTTAGGACCATTTAAAGATTTAAAGTTTTTGGATGAATTTTCATTCAAAAATGTGTTTTTTTTGCATTTTTGAACAATAAATGCATAATAATATATATATTTAGGAAGAAACCCACTACCAAATAAAAAAGGAGGAGATTTGATAGATGGGCATTGCATTATTTTTTCAATTTTCTTTTTTTTGGTAATGTTTCATGAACCACAAACATGAAGCCCTATGGCCATTGAAAAACTGTAAGTTATATACTGTATGTACATTGATTTTACCCAACTTTTTTCATTTAACCATTGGATCAAGATTTATTTTGTTTCAAAGTGAACTTTGAGGTCCAAAATTTTTTCATGCAAATTTTTAAGTTTTTTGCTTGTGTTTATGATAACCAAAGAATACCATCAAGATTTTAACTTATTGCATACTATAATATTTGGTGAAAATTGGTTCACCTTTAGTGTGTTTTCACCTAGAAATGCAGTTTTTGTTATCAATAGTGTTCACCTTATCACATGTCAAAACCACATAGTTAGAAGTAGAAACAATCCCCAAAATTTTGTTAGTCATTTGGGCATACATGAATTCAACGATAACCCGACTAGAAAAATTAGACCGGTGCATTTTAAGGTTCTTAAGCACACCAAGGAAAGAGTAGAGAAAATTCCCCTTCTCATATTCCACCAAAAGACGATGAGTTTCCAAGATTTGAAACAAGGTTATAAATTATATTGTCTTCTTCTCTAGCTCCAAATGGGTGTTCTTATTGACTTGTTGTAAAACAATGGTAGGTGTTTTGGTAGAAAATAAAGCTTGGTGGGTGAAAGCACAAAAAAAAGAGCCAATCACACCGTAATTTTGTTTATGTTTGCAAAACTTATTATTGTACCATTCACCTTTCTTAGCGTTGAGCTTTGGTAAATCCTTTTCTGCTTTCCTCTTGCCCTCATGTTTCATCAAAATATCCCATTTGGAGTAAGTAAATAAGGTTTCTTGTCAATTGTGGTGCAAACCTTGTAACTCACATTATGAAACATCCCATTAGTAACCAAAACACCTTCAGCCCAAAAGTGCTTTGTAGCCCACTCAAGTTGAAATTTCCTTATGTAATCATATGATTTCTTCAACTTTTGAGGTGGATGCATAGGCAACAAATCAAAGTTTGACTTTGTATTAAGTAAATCACTCAAAATGACCACATTTTTAGAAGAAGTAGATAGATAATCAACATGGATGTTGCACACACAACATGCACAACAACAAGCAAGTGAAGAGCTAGGGTTTGTAACTATTAGGATAGAAAAAGTGAGCACCAAACCCTAGATTAAATCTTCTAATGAAGTGCACAGTGAACACGTGCAACATACACATCAACAAGTAGGTTGAAAGAGTGCATTTGTAACTATTAGGACAAACAAAAAATGAGTGCCAAACCATAAATCAAATCTCCTCTAGTGGACAATGCACACACAACACACATCAACAAAGAACTTGGGAATTTAAAAAATGTGTTTGTAACTATTAGGATAGATAGAAAGTAAACATCAAACCCTAAATTGAACTTCCTCAAGTGCACAATGTACACAACAAGAAAACACACAAGAAATTGTTGGAATTGAATTGGAAACAAAAGATTTTTTACTTCTTTCAAATGAAAAATAATCTTTCCAACTCAAACAAAGAATCATGATCTTGCTTAGGGATTCTTGCTTTTCATTTCATGTCGATATTCACTCACAATGTAAACAATTTTCAATGCATTCAATGGTGTTGCAATGTGCAAAATGAAAACCTTGGCTAGCTTTTCATAAGTGCTCACCCTAAAAATCCAAAACTCAAAGTTTGAAGATATTTATTCCTTAGTAGTAATACCAAGCTCCAACGTAATGTAGTAGGCAACAATGAGGCAATAAGGAGCAATGAACTTTCCTTGCATACATGAACCTATGGTGATGAGCAAATGAGATTTGACAAACTAGATGGCGAGACTTAAATCCTATTCAACGAATGAGATGAGCTGGCTACATTCTACGGCAAGGATGAGACAAGATGGTGATATCCTATAGTGATGATGGGAGAAAATGGTGATGGCAATTGACAATGGATTCAAACATCATAGCAACTCTATTAATCACATGTAAAATAACATGACAGTAAGGGAAATAATGTTTATGGCATAACAATAAAATAATATTAATGTAGAGAAGAGCCCATGAAATCCCTAGGAATGGCCAAAAGATAATAATGTTATATCATAAATTTATCGTGACAACTTAGTTAGTCAATAAAAGTTGTAGTAAAATTGTGTTGACATGATGATTAGGTAGTTATAACTATTTCTTGGAATTGTTAAAGGGCATATTGATGTAAGGATAAAGGAGTTTTAGGAAGGCTATGGAGGGGCTTTTTAAGGGTGGAAGAAGAAAACATGGTAGAAGAAAGAGAGAAGTTTCAAAGGAGAGGAAAGAAAATAGAAAAGCAAGGAAAAGACAAGGGGGAAGTGGAAAATAATGTAGTGATGCAATATTAGAACTTTGAAGGCCATGGAAATTGATGTGTTTCTCTAAACAATATATATAATATGAAAATGTTTCATTACATTATTTGGGGAGTAGTAAACAAGGGAAACAATTGTGCATGTTTGTGTGATGTGTTTATATGTATGTGTTTGCAAGCACAACATTGTATGTTTCAAGATAAATATACCTGCATGTATGGCAAAGTTCCACCCAAGTAACTATTGAATACATGTAGTTTAACACATATAATTTGTATGCCCTTGTTATTATGGATACATGACATTTGTAGCAATGGAGAAGGGCAAGAATCCAAAAGTGATGCATTTTACACATGTATGATATAATTGGGGTGTAAAAATGTATCACTAACAATGGCTCCAATGCCGCATGCCTTTTAGGTTTTCTAGCTACTCATGACTATTTTTCACTCTTTTTTTTACATATGCCTGTCGCCCTACACAAAATTATGGTGCTTTTTGGTGAATTTCTGCTAGAAGAAAAGGGTTGCTTGTGACTGGTAGTCCTTCAAAATATTTGCACACAATAGTCAACTACTGGACATGTTTGATAATAGACTATACATTGCAAATTACTATCATTCGGTATTAGGAGACCGTTTGGTTATTGGCTTTTCTTTGGCTGTGGGCATGCTTATCCTAATGCATCTTGAAGCCTCAAGGGATGCGGCATGAGGAATGGGGTTTTCCACGTATTTTTAACATAAGCTTTCAAGGTTTGAGGTCTCAAAAGTTTTGCACATGGGAGAGATATAGGTCATTGCTATTATGGGAAGCATTGACATTCAAGCCATTTAGATCCATGCTTTGCATTTTGTGACATCCTTGAAATTGTATTCCTGACCCATGTGCAGGCACCTCCTTGGTCTTGAATATGTAGTCTTGAGTCCCTCTTGACAAGTTGATGTGACAAACTGGGGTTGGTTGGTTGGTTTGTATTTTGTTGTATTGTAGTTTCATTACTTAAATTGTGTTTCTGAGGATTGATTTCGATTCTTAACTAGTACTTTTGAATGTATTCTATATTCATTTCAAATTTATCATAATTTTAGAATATTTTTATTTCAAACATTGTATCACACATTTTCAACGTTAACTTAATTTATCATTTTAAAACATGTAAAATAAGCACTGGTGATTCTTTGGAGTGGGTCTTTTTATTATGATTGCACATCACATGTGCACCATGTGTGTGCCTGTGAAACATTGACAAACCGTATGAAAATTCTATGACAATTGGGGAAGCCTGTGTTCAAAAAACTTGTTTGCAAAGATGCTGCATTCACACAAGAGATTATGATAGAATCTGAAGGAGTCTGTGACAGCATCCACATGTGCTCAATATTGAGTAGATAAGTCTACAACAAGCTTGTACAAACTGGATAAAAAGACAAACACCTGTGCTGATGATGATGATGATCGATAGTGCATTCCCATATTAGAATTTCAGATTTGTTCTAGAATTTCAGATTTGAAGCTACATGCACAAGACTATTTTCTGTCTTGACCCAAAGATGATTTTGTAGCTGTGAACCTGAACTCCAACTCTGTACTGCAAAACCTTGAACTCTGCTTTTCACAATTTCCTCATTCAGTCTCTCTCAGTACAGAGTCCCATTCTTTTCATTCATACAACCTGCTTGATGCAAAAAAAATTCAGACTTTGTCAGAATTGTGTTGCTCAATGTGCTTGGATTGTCTCTTTCAGGATTGCAGTTAAACCTGCAAGTGGAGGATGATGCCTGTCTGAAGGTCTGGGCATCACTTCAGGGGGTTGCCAAGCCATGTTATCAATCTCCTTAACACTGATGGTATGATTATGATTGGTCTTTGCTTGATGATGAACAGCCAATAGATTGTGCACTGAGTTTGTGCTTCCAATGTTTGCCCCCTCATGGGGAGGCTCTAATTGAGCTTCTTGATCTTGTTTCTTTACATAACAATGCTTGGGAGTGGTGGGTCTTTGTGATGACGTGATTTCATTCCCCATGTTCCCCCTCATCTTCATCATCATCTCTGACCTTGAATCATGATCAGTCTTAGGCTGGAATAACAGTATCTCCATCTCATTTGTGAATTTCAAGTCCTGTCCCTTCTTGCCTCTCATAGCAATGCAAGCAAAATCTTGAACTGGATCTGTTTCAGCAGCAGCAGCAGCAGGACATGGATCAGTTTTGTTGTTGTGTAATTGTTGAGAAACCGGATTTGTGGTGCGCTGGTGCCAAGAGAACCACTTGGCTCGTATGTACTCAGCTTTCCTCCATGGTGGCAAATCCAGCCCTCTCTTCTTCAATGAGCATTTGATAGCCTCAGACATGAGAGTCAAAATGCTCTGCAACTGCTCAGCTTCTCCTACAAAAACTGTGGGCAAAAGTTGCACAAGCAAGGTGTAGTGCTGTGTTGGGCATGCAATCTCAAACTGAGCTCTAAAATCTATGTCCACCAGTATCCTCCTCTTCTTCCTCCTCCCACCACTTATGGACTTGCCAACTGCATCTGCACTTTCCACGGCTATGTCTATGTATTCATAATCACCTGCAGCCAACATCAAACAAAGACATGGAAAATGCATGTCAACATTTCTCACATGTGTATTGTTCTTGTCGAGCTGAAGATCTCAAGATACACACAAACTTCATGTGCCTCTAGATCTGGGTAAGATCAATGCTGCAAGATTAATTGATTGCAAAAAGATTCATTGATTGCAGAGAGATTGATCAATTGCAGAGAGATTTCCGCAATGAAAATGGCAAGATGGATGTTGCTCATGAGGCATCTGACAGTGGAGTCAAGCTTCCAACTGCTGCAGGCACATGAGGGTTTGGCTATGATCGGCGTGAAAGTTCTGCAAGGGTTTGCTGCGAAGATGCAAGAATATTCATGAAGAAGGTAGTAAGGATTCTGAAGGAAGCACCTCCAGGAAAGCCACCGGTATGATTCCATCGAGACTTGCAAATTGCGGCATCATGCCCAGCAGCACGAAGATGCCTCATCACACCTCGTCGCAGATGCTCTGCAGGAGGAGGAGTCAAACCGGTGCTGCATTTTGGCCAGGAGTGCTCTCCTAAGTTCATCGTCGTTCTTAATGTCTCGAGAGCTCGGGAAACGTCGGCCAACAAGCTCGTCTCCATCGCACTCTTGCATGGAGTCAAACCCTGCAAGGACAAACAAACAGCAAAAGCAAGCATCAGCTTCTTCCGATCAGAGGAAACTGGCAACGCATTAGGGAATTGCGGGCCCGGGAACTCTCGCCGTGCATCAGACCTGCAAAATCTCGGCCATTTTTCCGCCGATTTTGGGAACCGATGAGGATTCATCGTCGTCGTCGTCGTCGTCGTCATGGTCGCTGGAATTGAGCTCATTGCAAGAGCCGATTCTGCAGTTGCAACGAGCTCTGCCACACTTGCCAAGCTGCTGCTCATCAGCTGCTTCTTCCTCCATGAACTCGTGCACCATGGCTGCCAGGCACACGGAGTTCGGCTCATGCTCGCTCCCACTGCTGCTGTAATACTTCTTCGCCTCAGTTCTTTCTCGAGCCGCTGCTTCCACCACGACGGCTGCTCTCGCCTGATCTGCAAGGAACACATCCGATCCGCCAGCAGCAACAACTTCTTGTTTGTAGAACCTCAGCAGACTTACTGGCGGTCGAAAAACAGTCACGGCGCTGGCAGGTTGATGAGCGGCAGCTCGTCCACCACCAGTTGTAGCTTTCGTCGCGGCAGCGAAGAAGTCTTGACGAACATGGTTGATATTTCCCGCATTATCTGGCGCACTCATCTCCCTCGCTTTGCAGCCGTCACTAGAGGGAGTTGGTGCTCCTGCACCGAAGTTAGGCGCTCTTCGGCCTTTGGGGGCTGACGCCAAAGGCTTGACATAAACAAGTCCAGGCATTGTGAACAAGTGTGTTCCGATGCTCTCTCTCTCTCTCTCTCTCTCTCTCTCTCTCTCTCGCTCTCTCGTTCTCTCTGTGTCTCTTCAATGTGGAAAACTCACAAATGTGCTTCAGAATCCAGTAAATCTGTTCTAGTCATCACTTGTCTACAAGCAAGCGCTGGACCCGTCGAGCTCCTTGATGTTTAAATATCGAAATGCCTTTTCTGCACCAGCTGCTGTTCTAGAGCTCATAAATTCCACACATCCTGCAATTCATCAAAACTCAACTCAAAGATCAGCGATCAGCCTGTTTACCTAGCGAATTTGATCATATCAATTTCAAATCCTGAAAAACTTCAGAGAATCATCATCATCATCATCATCATCATCTTCTTCTTCTTAGACAAGTTCTTCTTCTTGCCCTCAGACTCCTCCAATTACTTTCAATCTGATTCTCCAGCTCTTGTTGACTGCTGCATCAAAGAAAAAAATTTCTTCAAATTCAACACTTGTTTGTGCGGGTTTTCGAACGATTTTAAATACGTTCGAATCATCGGCTTCCTTTCTCTCGATGCCAGGAAGCATCCGGCTGCCGAACTGCGAAGAAATGGAGAGAGAGAGATACACACTAGAGAGAGAGAAGCGAGAGAGAGAGATGAGAGAGGGCGCGTACACACCCGATTCTTCACCGGGTGAGGCAGGCAGTCTCACGCCTGAGTATCTTTGCCTTGGGAACGTCGGGTTTGGTGTGCGTTGCGTCACTTCTCAGGGCTTTTCTACCCGCTGAAACGACGGTCTTCGGCCGTGCTGAACACTTAACCTGAAATTACCCTGAAATTATCATGCTGGGAGTAACTTAATTTAGAAAGGACTTTTTAATCTACCTAAGTAGTAATGAATTCTCACTGGTTAGGTGAGGTTTTTCATGGTAATTTCCTTTGCCTGCAGCATTTACCTCTTGCTTATCTTAAATTAAAAAATAATTAACTAGTGTCACCAAGAAGAAGAAACGTTCCCACTTAGATAAATAAATGTCCAACAACTGTAATTAATTAATTAATAAATTTTTCAATTTTGTGATGTAGCCAAGGTGGTGATCATCAATAAGCAAATTAGCCAAAAAATATTAAAAATATGAAAGAATCACTTATGTATTTTTGGCTACCTACTTGAACCATGTATAGAAATGTGAGGATTTATTTCAAAAAATCATTGAATTTGCAACCAAAAAAAATCCAAAAATTCACAACAGTGTGAAATTCTGCACAAGAAAACACTGCTTTATACCAGAGAAAAATACTCCTAAAGAAGTAGGCTGATTCCTAAGGTTTTGAAATTGTACAACATGATCCTCACAAAATCATGTAATTCATTAGTTAAGTATTTTATACCAACTAATGAGTAAAATAGTCACAACCCCACAAATAAATGTTAGAATTGACATCATAATCATAAATACATCTTTCTATGGATGATTGCCACTTTGGCCACAAGCAGAAATTCCTGGGGGAAAAAAAACCCTGGTTGGCTCTGCCTGTAAGGGAGACACTAGAAAAATGTACTAATTTTCACTTGGTGGCACATTTTGAGGCATGCTCACTTGGTGTTACTATGTGAATGGTGAGTTCAATTTTTGGGAACTTTATTGAACATTTCATATTTTAACCATTGCTGCTTTGAACTTTGCCATCATGGGCAGGGCAAGTTAGTTTTTGGCTTTTTATATATGTCACCATAGTTGCTGGTACTACCCTTAAAAAAAAGTATGTACCTTCCTATGTCACCTTGGGAAGATGAGATATTCGGTGCAATATACATGAGCATTTTGCATATTCTCAGTACTAGCTAGCTGCTTCCAACTGACGCAACCAACAATGTTTGTAAACCAACTCTGGGATATGCCTGGAGAGCTTGTAATATACTCTCAACTTACCTAAATGCCAAGCAAAAAGGGCAGGAAGACAATTTGTTTTGGATCTCCCCAAGTTGAGCTAATAATTCAATGATGACAGGACATTTGCCTCCACCTTTCTTTCATGGGTAAATTTGTTGTTGTGGTTTGTTCACATTGGTTCAGGTTTCTATATGGCCATCTATATCAGGGTTTTTTTTTGGGGCAAATTTTCATACTGTGAAGACAAATTTTGAGGATTTTTCGTTTTTCTGTATAAATTTAAAAATTTGCTAAAAATTTGGAAAAAATTACCAAACTTTTGAAACCACAAAATTGAAAAAAAAAGAAAAAAAAACACCCTGACCTAGCTACATTTGGGTTGTAATTGTAAAGTGTAAGGTTTTTGAAATAGTTCTCCAAACACTATGGCTAGTCCATGTACAAGTCATTTTTTAGCATGTGAAACCCTAGGTTCTTTAAGCATATTTCAATGTGCCTTTTGGATTGTAATAGAAGAAGAAGGAGAAGGTTTTTGCCTTTTTCTTTTTTGTCCAACTCAAGCTACAAACTAGTAGCTAGAAATGTTCAGCATATGCATATTCTTCAATGGGAATCAAAAATCAAATGACTACTTAACACAAGGAAAGTTGAAATAAAAAGAACACAACATATCCTAGGTGCCTATAGACCCTTCCAGGAGTATATATAATTATATTCTATCTTTTAGCCAAAGGATGTAGGACACACTCTGTGGCCACCTATCCAATCCATACTATACATAGTACCACCATGAGCAGCTTGATGATAGCTTTTCATTTCATTTCTCTTCTGCTATTTATTTCATCAACATCGTGTGTCTTGGAACATTTGTAGTGTCCATTAGACTACTCTGGTCATATAAATTTGATCACCTTTGAATAGGCGAAGGTTGCAAATACATATGTAGGTATATGGTCCAGAAAAGAGTCCAAGTTCATTCAGGGGGAATGTATTTGGTACGTCCTGAAGTAACCAAACAAAGAAGAAAAAAGGGTACTCAGTTAGCTAATGTCATGGGTATTGGACATGTGTAGTGATCCACCATTAATTTTTTGGGGTGAATTTTTGCACTGTGGCAACAATGTTTTCTGGAAAAATTTAGTGTAAATCCAAAAAAAATTCTAAAAAATTCGAAAACACAAAATTGGGGGGGGGGGGGGGGGTTTTTTTTCGTTTTAATGCAAAAAAACCCCCGAAATATATTTACAAAAGAAAAAAAAAGTGATCTTTTGTTTTTAATGGGGGGGAACACAAAACATATAAAAACCCACC
>Ga0116227_10012853_pt1 | contig 13447 bp, 8 predicted proteins | sample S1TSphgellanicum_FD_89693 | JGI IMG/M metagenome (GOLD analysis project Ga0116227, IMG submission 89693) | Host-associated microbial communities from peat moss isolated from Minnesota, USA - S1T2_Fb - Sphagnum magellanicum MG | ecosystem: Host-associated > Plants > Peat moss > Unclassified...
CAAGCTTGATCCGCCTTTAGGCGGATTAAGAGATAAATTATTTACAGATACTTATACTTCAGATGTTTCTGCAGGAACATTAAGTGAGGAATGGGCGAATAAGTTAGGTTTAAATGCTGATGTAGTGATTGGTGTTGGTGCTTTTGATGCGCACATGGGCGCCGTTGGCGGTCAGATTGAGCCTTATTATTTAAGTAAAGTAATGGGAACCAGTACCTGTGATATATTGGTTGCTCCTAATCAGGATTTAGACGGTAAATTAATCGGTGGTATTTGCGGACAAGTGAATGGTTCTGTCATTCCAGGTATGGCTGGTTTAGAAGCCGGTCAATCTGCCTTTGGCGATGTTTATGCCTGGTTTAAAAACTTAATCAGCTGGCCTTTAAACCACTTATTGACTGAATCAGATTTAATAGACGAAGCTACGGCAATTGCTTTAAAAGATGAATTGGAAGGAAAAATCATTGCCAATTTAAGCAAACAAGCTGAAGCACTTGATGATGATGATTATGCTGAATTAGCCATTGACTGGTTAAATGGTAGAAGAACGCCAGATGCCAATCAGGAACTTAAGGGTGCCATTACTGGTTTAGGTTTAGGTACAGATGCTCCAAGATTTTTCCGAGCATTAGCTGCCGCAACCTGCTTTGGTGCTAAAGCTATTGTAGATCGTTTTAAAGAACAAGGTGTTCCGGTAAAGGGAATTATCGGTATTGGTGGTGTAGCAAAAAAATCTTCATACATTATGCAAATGATGGCTGATGTGTTGGAAATGCCCATCAGAATTCACCGCTTTGAGCATACCTGTGCTTTAGGTGCAGCCATGTTTGCAGCAGTTGCTGCTGGTATTTATCCAGATGTTGAGGCAGCGATGGCAGCTATGGGAACTGGTTTCGAAAAAGAATACACTCCAAATATTAAAAAACAAAAACTGTATCGCCAACATTACCAAACCTATTTAGGTTTAGGCAGATACCTGGAAAAATATAACAAGAAAGAAGCTAAACCTTATTTATCATGAGCAATTACCAGGATATAAAAGAACAGGCTTATCAGGCCAATATGCAGTTGCCAAAACTGGGTCTGGTCCTTTTTACTTTCGGAAACGTAAGTGCAGCCGATCGTGCCAAAGGTGTTTTTGCCATTAAACCTAGTGGGGTGCCTTATGAGGATTTATCTCCAGATAAAATGGTAATCGTAGATTTTGATGGAAATACGGTTGAAGGAAGTTTGCGTCCATCTTCAGATACTAAAACTCACGCTGTTTTATATAAACACTGGGAAGATATTGGCGGAGTAGTGCATACCCACTCTACCTATGGAACAGCTTGGGCACAGGCTCAAAAGGCCATTCCGATTTTTGGGACTACTCATGCGGATCATTTAACAGTTGATATTCCTTGTGCACCGCCAATGGATGATAATATGATTAAAGGTAACTACGAGTATGAAACCGGCTTTCAGATTATGAATCACTTTCAAAGTCTGGAATTAAGCTACAAGGAAGTGGAAATGATCCTGGTAGGTAACCATGCGCCTTTTACCTGGGGGAAAACCGCTGAAAAAGCAGTTTATAATAGTGCTGTTTTAGAAGCTGTAGCGCAAATGGCCTTGCTAACTCAGCAGATTAATCCGCAGGCACCGAAACTTAAAAACTCTCTGATTCAAAAGCATTATAAGCGTAAGCATGGCGCAGGTGCTTATTACGGACAGGTTTAGGGAGTCTTTAGTCTGGAGTCTTAAGTCATTAGTCCTCGGTGCATAAGAAAGTTGGGAGTTGAGAGTAATGAGTTTGGAGTCTCAACCCATCATTGCGAGGATGAACGACGAAGCAACCTCATTTAGTAAATGCTATTTGAAGAGCAATGATGGAGTTGGGAGTTAAAAGTCTCCACCCATCGTCATTGCGAGGAGGAACGACGAAGCAATCTCTTTCGATCAAATAATCTTTCAAATGAGATTGCTTCAACCGATGAAAAATCGATTTCGCAATGACGGAAAATAAAAATATTAGCATTTAAATAAAGTAAATAATGATTGATTTAAAGAAATTACAAGTTTGGTTTATCACAGGTACACAACATTTGTACGGTGAGGAAACCTTAAAACAAGTGGCAGATCATGCACAGGAAGTAGCAGATTCGCTAAACCAAAATGGAAACATCTCCGTTTCGGTGGTTTACAAACCTATTGTAAAAACGACTGAAGAGATTTTTGAAACACTACAACAAGCCAACATTGATGAAAATTGTATTGGCGTAATTACCTGGATGCATACTTTCTCTCCTGCTAAAATGTGGATCAGGGGTTTAAATGTTCTGCAGAAACCGTTGCTTCATTTACACACGCAATTTAACCGCGATATTCCCTGGAATACCATTGATATGGATTTCATGAACTTAAACCAAAGTGCCCACGGTGACCGTGAATTTGGTTTCATGGTGACCCGCATGCGCAAAGATCGTAAGGTAGTAGTTGGACACTGGCAAGATGAAGAAGTAGCAAAACAAATCGATACCTGGTGCAGAGCTGCTGCCGGATGGAACGATTGGCAAGGTGCTAAATTTGCTCGTTTTGGTGATAATATGCGTTATGTTGCTGTAACCGATGGTGATAAAGTGGAGGCGGAAATGAAATTTGGCTTTGCTGTAAATACTTATGGAATAGGTGATTTAGTGGCTATAATTAATGCGATAGATGAAGATGCGATTCAGGGTTTATTAAAAGAATACAAAGAAACTTACCACATGGCCGATGATTTGAAAGCTGGTGGTGCCAGACATCAATCTGTTTATGATGCTGCAAAAATCGAACTGGGTTTAAGAAAATTCCTGGTAGATGGTGGTTTCAAAGGCTTCTCTGATACTTTTGAGGATTTACACGGCATGATTCAGTTACCGGGGATTGCTGCACAACGTTTAATGGCAGATGGTTATGGTTTCGCCGGCGAAGGTGACTGGAAAACAGCTGCCTTGGTTCGCGCTTGTAAAGTAATGGGTGCTGGTTTACCTGGTGGAAATGCTTTTATGGAAGATTATACTTATCATTTCGATCCATCAAATTCAATGGTGTTAGGTTCGCATATGCTTGAAGTGGATGCAAGTTTAGCATCAGGCAAGCCAAGTTTAGAGGTTCATCCATTAGGAATTGGTGGCAAAGCTGATCCTGCACGCTTGGTTTTTAATGTAGGTGGTGGTAATGCTTTAAATGCATCTTTAATTGACATGGGCAATCGTTTCCGTTTGTTAGTGAACGAAGTAACTGCTGTTGAAGCGAAACATGACTTACCAAACTTACCTGTTGCACGTGTACTTTGGAAACCGCTTCCTGATATGAAAACTGGTTGTGCGGCATGGATTTATGCTGGTGGTGCACACCATACGGCTTATAGTCAGAATTTAACAACAGAACATTTATCAGACTTCGCTAATATTGCTGGTTTGGAATACATCAACATTGGTGCTGATACTAAAATTAATCAATTTAGAAGTGAATTGCATTGGAATGAGGTTGCGTATAAATAATTCAAAATAAGTTCTAGAATTGAAAGCCGATAGTTTTATAAATTATCGGCTTTTATTTTTTAAAAAGTGGCCGCAGATTCGCAGATTATAATTTGGTTGGTGAGACACCAACCAATAGAGAAAGTTTGTGAGTAAATCTCTAGACTGACGAAGTTTTGCCACTTCACAAACCCATCTAAACTTCGTAAGTCTGTATGATTTGGTTGGTGAGACACCAACCAATAGAGAAGTGTTTAATAGATGCTGAAATGAATTCAGCATGACGCCAACGGTAAAAGTATGGCTAAAGTTTAATTTCCCATCCTGACCATCGCTTTAATCACACCATTTTTTGGATCCAGCCAGCTTTCAAATTCATCCTTTACCTCATCAAACGTAACCTGGTGCGTGATGTAAGTAGTGGGTTTCACTAAACCTGCTCTCATCGATTTAATCACATGTTCAAAATCTTCCATGTTTGCATTTCTACTGCTCATTAAGGTAGCTTCTCTTTTATGGAATTCCGGATGATTAAAAATCAGATCACCTTTTTGCAAGCCAATCAATACAAACCTGGCCCCATGCGCCATGTAATTGATGGCATTGTTAATTGCTTTTTGATTCCCCGTAGCATCGATGACGACGGTAGGCATATCGCCATTGGTGATCTGACTTAACTGCTCGGTTACATCTGTTGATCTCGCATTAACGGCATGAATAACACCAAGTTTATCTTTGCAAAAAGCCAAACGATCATCATTAATATCCAGCGCAATTACTTTTCCTCCTGCAATTCTTGCAAACTCCATTGTCCCCAAACCAATCGGACCAGCGCCAATGACTAAAACAAATTCGCCAGGTTGAACATCCGCCCTTCTGACGCCATGAGCGCCAATAGCTAATGGTTCAACTAATGCCAATTCATCATAACTCAATCCTTCGCCATGTAAAAGTGTAGGCGATGGAACTTGTAAGTATTCACGCATTCCACCATCTACATGCACACCACAAACCTGCATTTTTACGCAACAATTGGGTTTGCTCATTCTGCAGGCAATGCATTCGCCACAGTTGAAGTAAGGAATGAATGTTACGGTCTCTCCTATCTGGAAACCTTCTGCGCCATCAACTTCAACCAATTCTCCGGAAAGCTCGTGACCTAAAACCCGTGGATAATTGAAGAAAGGCTGAGTACCTTCAAAGGCATGTAAATCGGTTCCGCAGATCCCGATTCGTTTAATTTTTATAATGGCGTGATCCTTTTTAAGTTCAGGTTTTTCAGTTTCTGAATATTGGAAGGTTCCGGGTATGGTGCAGGTAAGGGTTTTCATTTGTTTTGAATGAGAGAATTTTGAATGAAAGAATGATTGAGTTTTGAATGATAGGATGAATGAATGTTTAATAGCGATTGGTAAATCTATTCTATCAGTCTCTCATTCTATAATTCTATAATTTATTTATGCGTTTGCCAAAGCCCTGTCTAAATGTACATAACCACCATCAACATGAATAATTTGTCCGGTAGTATGGCTTGATTTATCTGATAATAAAAAAGCCGTCATGTTGGCGATCTCTTCTGCTGTAGTCATTCGGTTTTCTAATGGAATTTTAGCTGTTATTTCATCGAGTTTCGCTTGAGCATCTGGTAAGGTTTCGATCCAGGTTTCATACGCTGGTGTCCAGCATTCTGCTACAACCACTGCATTTACACGGATGCCATATTTTAATAATTCAACTGCCCATTCGCGGGTTAAGGCATTTCTTCCACCATTTGCAGCCGCATAAGCCGACGTGTTGCCTTGTCCGGTTTCGGCAGTTTTAGAAGTGATGTTTACGATTGCACCCTTGCTTTTAATTAATTCTGGCAAAGCATGATGTGCCATCAAATAGTAGTGAACCACATTTTTGTGCAACGATGCCATGAAATCTTCATAATTACCTTTTTCTAATCCTACGCCGTCGTTCACACCAGCATTATTAACTAATCCATCAATTCGACCAAACTTTTCAATGATGGCCGCGATTACATTTTTACAATCTTCAGGGTTTGATAATTCAGCAACAAACTGAGCTGCTTGTCCGCCATTTTCTTTAATCGCTGCAACAACCTTGTCATTGTCTTCAGCTTTTCGACCCACAATAACCGCAATTGCATGTTCCTTCGCAAATACCTCTGCAATACTCCGGCCAATGCCTTTTGCAGCGCCGGTAATTACAATAACTTTTTCTTTTAAATTTAAATCCATGTCTTTTTTTTTTAGTGAGTGAATTTTAAATGAATGAATTTTGAATTAATGAATGAGTGAACGTTCTATCAAATCTCTATTCTATCAATGTCCCATTCTATCATTCAACCAATCTCTCATTCCATTAATCTATCATTACTTTTACATCTACTTTTCTCGCTTCTGGCAATACTTTCAAATCAATTAATTTCCCATCTTTTAATGTTCCTTCAACTGTGGTTTGGTATGGTGCATAAAGTTTGAAATGGACATCCCAATCTTTCGGCCATGCAGGGAATAGATAAATCTTTTTCCCATCTACCTGCATTAACATTTCCTGCAAACCAATCATTCCTGAGCCACCCCAGTTGTGATCAGGCGTCCAGTCGAATCCAGGCCCCCAGAATGCCGGAAATCTTCTTCCCGAATCCTTAAGTTTTAAGGTGGTGAGCCTGGCAGCTTCTTCGGTTAAACCTAACCTGGCTGCGAAAATATTATCTTGTTTCCACCCTACATAACTTCTGAATTTAAGCACATCGGCATCATATTTAAATGTATTGATAGCCGTATCTAGTCCGGGTTTGCCGATGCCGTAAATCCCCCAGGGATAAACCGGGTATAACTGCGGACTTTCGGTATTGTTAATCCGTTCCCAAACTTTTGCAGGAGATATGGCGACATGTCCGTCGAATTGCCTAAAGCTAATCGGAGGAATGGTCTCAAGCATTTCAGTCCATTCCTTCCATTTATCTTTGGTCAAAGCTGGATATTCGATCAACCGCTCTAACACTGTTTTTAAAGCCGCAATGGTGGAAGTAGAATTATATGCCATTTTATAGGTTTCTGCGCCAGAGCCAGGATATAAAACCAAATGACCGTTTTCATCAAGCGCTTTTGCTCCTCTTTGCTTGGCTAAATGGGTATAATGTTCCTTAAAAAAAGTAAGCGAGCTTTCAATTAATGGAAGATATTGATCAATGTTTCGATGATCATATCGCTCGGTTTCCAGGATCATCATACAAAACTCTAAAACGGTATCCCATTCGTATTCCAGCCAGGCATTGTATTCCATGCCCTTATTATAGTCTGCCGGACGTTTCCATCCATATTCTGCAGGATTTGGCAGGCCAAAATTCTCTAACTGTTCGGTAAAACTAGCGCCTTTATGCCCCCAGGCTGCTTCTGTTCTAATTTCTGCATTTTTGAGCAGGTTAAGGTAAAAATCGAACTGTGGTTTCATCAGTTCAAAATCGCCACTTTTTAACATTGGCCAATATACCAAACGCTGGTTTTGAGCAGTGTGCGTCCCTCCGCCCCAGTTTCTGAAATCGGGTGTATATTTTAATGTAGAATCTGTAAGTTGAGGATCGTAAGTAAATAATCCACCGTTAAACTTGGTTGGATATTTACCAAAAGTATTGCAGCCCAGCATATACCTGAAAAGCTGGTAATTTTTTGATGATTGATTAGCTGTTTCATCTTTCGAAGTAATATAAATGAAACTTTTTTTCCAGTAATCGTTCCACCATTTAATACTCGCCTTTTGACTTGAAGGTTTAATCGAATTAATTTCCTTTTCCCAGGCCTGAACAGATGTCGCTTTACTGGTATTTAAACGAATGGTAATTTGCTCAAACTTGGTTGGCGATTTACTCTTTAACGTCCAGCCTTGAAATGGCGTTTTCAAATAGGTTCCCTTATAATTTCCTTCCGGAATCATGTTATTGCCCTGTAACGAACCACCAAAAATTAAGTTTTTTAAGGGATTAAATAATTCTGCTTTTCTATCTTCTAATCCCTGCTGTTTTACGGCAACATCAAATACGGATTCCCGTTTATTTTGATGATAGAATTGAATCGTATTTCCTTTGAAGCCAATTTCATCTTTAAAAGTTTTTACTACACCTTGTGGTGCCCATTTGTAGGAGTTTTGATTGTTCTCTCTCCCTTTTGTAATCCGATCTTCAAAACGCCAGCTTTCATAACTTACTTCAGTTGCTATCTTTTCTGTTGATTTAATATCAAGATGAATAATTGGATTAAAAACATCCGCCCAAATCTTAATTTGAGTGTTTAGTTTGCCATTTGAACCTGAAATTTGCGCATAACCGTTGTTTAAAATCAGTTCCTGTTTAAAGGTTTTACCTTTAAAGGGGTTTGGACTTAACTTTAGTTTTACACGACCAAGTTTAAGCAAGGTATTATTTTCATCAAAGGTGCCACTTCTCGATAAATACAGGTAAACCTCGCCTTTTTCCACCCAAAGGTTAAGGCCAATATCACCACCACCCACTGGCATTGATTCTGATGAGTTACTGCTTTGTTTAGTCCAGATGACATTACTTTGCGCACATGTTTTTTGGATAAGGCAAAAAGACATGAAGCATAACGGGATTAAATTTAACCACCTTAGACAACTTAGTGAAACTAAGAATGAATTTAAAAATTTTGAGCATATAGGACATATAAGAACATATAGATTCTTAGCAAAATTGCCAGGTGTTTCATGTGCCTTTGTGGCCATGTATGTCTTTCTGGTTACATTCATTATCAATTATCCCAATTATCGGTGCGGAAGGAAGAAACTGGCAAACCATCGTTTCCAAATAAATCACCATTTACAAAATCTTTAAAAGCATAGCGAACAGCCACCGGAACTTTTACTTCTACAGCTGATACCCTTACACTACTTCCTTTTATAACTGCTTTTGCAGGATAAAATTTCTGATCTTCGCCAGCGACTTCAAATAACGAAAGCGTTTTGCCGTAAGAGGTAATGCCATTCGGAACGTCCTGAAATTTGACAATAGCTTCATTCTTATCGATCGTAACCGATTCATAAGCTGGACTTATGCCGCCAAATCCTTTTATTCCATAGGTTTTTGCCAGTGCCAAATAGGCTAACCGTTCACCGCCCTGTTTCTTATTGGCCGGGTGGATGGAGTTTTCTTCGCCAATATCCAGTAGCACTGCCATACCAGTATTAGGGATTTTTGATAAAGACTTTCGTTGTGCATCTCTGATGAAAGCAGAATTATTAATTTTTGTTCCTTTACCAACAGTTGAATAATTGTAACTAAAAGGTGCAATCTGCGCATAGTAGAAAGGAAATTCTCCAATAGCCCAATGTTGCCTCCAGCTAGAAACCATTGCCGGAAAAAGTTCTTCATATCGATCTGGTCTTTCAAAATTGGACTCGCCCTGGTACCAGATAACTCCCTTTATGCCATAACCCATTACCGGATAAAGCATACCATTGTATAAAGTGGTTGGCGTACGACTCACTTCTTTAATTGAATCTCCTTTTGAAGGGATTTTGATCTCAGGAAAAGGTTTTAAGTCTTCAGGTGACATCCAGGCTTCGATTGTTGAGCCACCATAACTATCATTGATGATCCCGATAGGAACGGTTAATACTTCGCTGAGCAGCTTACCGAAAAAATAACCTGTCGCGCTGAAATTTGACACGGCTTCGGGTTCAGCTAATTTCCACTGAGAAGCTTTGCTATTATCTTGTTTTTCTGTGATAGATGAACGTGGAACAGTATAAAGTCTGATGTTTTCGTTTGTAGATTTCAAAATCGCTTCAGCCGAACCTATAACTGGTTGACTCTTAAAACCTTTCATTGGCATTTCCATGTTGGATTGCCCACCACAAAACCAAACTTCACCGATCAGAATATCTTTTAAAACCAACTCTTCGCCATCATTAAATTCCATCTCATAAGGGCCGCCTGCTTTCGGAGTAGGTATTTTAACCCGCCACTTTCCATCCTGATTGCTTGTAACCTTATACGTTTTTCTATTCCATGAAGTTTCTATTCTTACAGTGGAAGAAGGTTTTGCCCAACCCCAAACAGCCACTTCCGTTTGCTGCTGCAGCACCATATGGTCGGTAAAAATAGATGCGGGTTTAACCGTTGCCGATGCAATAATGCAGCAGATAAGGTTTAAAAATAGGAATAAGTTTAATTTCATTTTTTTTGTTTAATTAACCACCTTAGAAACCTAAGGACAGTCTCATTTTTTATTCTTTTTACGTCCTGTTAATCGCAATGATGATTATCTATTTACCTAATGATCAGTAGCGCATGCCTCACACCGTAAAGCCTGAGGGATAAAATCTACTGTAGAATGAGGTTAGTTTATTTATCATTACTTTAGGTTTTAATTCGGAAATGTTTTTTTATTCATGCTACTAATCTAATTTATCGCCAAAAGATCTTAAATTCTGAAGTGTGGGTAATGGCCTGATCATCATTTTCTTTACATTTTTCTTTATAATTTTGTCTGAATCTAATGATTTTAAAATTTCAGTTCTCACTCCTGTTAAAAGATCAAACAGAGTTTCTGTTGTTGAATTTTTTCCATTATAAACTATACTAGAGATTTTAATTAATTGGAAAATTCCATTTTTATAGATGAATTTGTGTTCATACCGAATATCATTTTTTTCAGAACTCATTAATAAAAATCCGTTTTCAATAAAAAAATAAGGGATTTGATTTTTGGTATGAATACCGTTTACATATTGCGGTTCTATTACATTTGTTGAAGAGAAAACCATTTTAAATTTCTTATCGGGTTGTAAAAAAAATATCTGCAACCTTAGTGGAACGGATGCATCAACTGTATCCATCGTAATTACGGTTTTGTCTGGTAAGCCATCTTTATTCAAATCGCCCTTTTCTAACCTGATCGGAACAGTAAAATTATCCCTCACTTTCTTTTGTTGAGCGTAGACCATAGTTTGAACTAAAGCCAGTATTAATACAATTATCTTTTTCATTTATTTGAAATAATAAATTCTGATTTACTCTTCAACCTGTATCACTATGGGTCCCAATAATCCGGCAGGATTTAAAGGTTTACCTTCCAAACGAAACGGCGCTGTAGTTTTAGTAAGTCTTTTATTTTCTGGCAATTTACTATCTCCAATTAAACGATTAGCCCAGGTATTGGTCACTTCTATTATAATTTCATTTTCACCTTTTTTAATGGCTTTACTAATTTCAAGGCGATGCGGAGGTGTCCATAAGGTACCGCACATTACACCATTGATTTTCACTTCTGCAATACTGGAAAATTCGCCTAAATCAATCCAAATTTTATCACTTGTATTTCCTTTGAAAACAAATTTCCTGTTGTAAACTGCTGTCCCAGAATAGTATTTTACTAAGGTATCTGCATTTTTTGTCCAATCGGTTAATTCTTTAAAAATTATCGGCTTTGACGGGCCGGCATAAGCCGTATCGAATTTAGCCTGCCAATTTTTAGAAATATCCAAAACATGCTTAAATGCAGTTGAATTTGAGCCTTGGTTTAATTGAGTTGAATTTGTCTTTTCTTTAAATATCACGAATATTGAACCGTTTGATGGTAATATTAAATTAAAATTGGTTCTGCCATCTTGAATAGACCAACTTTTAAGCGCTAAAGTATCGTTGGTTATTGCATTATAGATTTGAGGAATTCTACCACTAATTCTAAAGGAAAAATTAAATTCCCGATTCTGGTTCGCTTGATTTGATATAAAGTAGATATCCGAAGCCATATCCTTTCTATGTGCGAAAGTTATTTGCTTAGCCGATAATATGGTAGAACTTTGCTCTGATTGGATTTCAACAATATCTAAATCCTTTTCCAAACCTAAACTGGTAAAATCATTTCCTTCAAATGGCGCCTTGAATACCTGCCCTAAACCCAGTTTCTTGAGATAAATAGGTTTACCGCCATTTTTAAATGATTCGAAGTATCCACCCCAAATCTCTTCCACCAATTTAATAAATACGGTTTGATCAACCTGTTTTAAACCAGACTGATACAAAGGCTTATCTGCTATGATTACTTTAGCTCCGGATTTAATTAAATCAGCAAGTTTTTTCAGTGTCGCATAGCTAATGTATTGATGGTTTGGATTTAACTTTAATGCACCAGTAAAAACCAAAATCTTATAAGTGGCACCGCTTTCAAAAACCACATCACCATCTTTTACAATGGCTGTGCTCAACACATCCGGATTGAAACTATCATAAGCATATCCCCGAAGTGGATTCACCCAATTTTCCGGATCGGCCATGTTTGCCGAGTGCGTTACACCGGTTGGAATCTGCCTTAATGGCTCACCAACATTTGCCAAACGTTTCCGTTCAGATTCGACTACGTCTTGTCCAAAAATACCTGGCAAGGTTTCTACCAAACGATCAGGCAGCACCGAACGACGAGGTAATTCTTCGCCCGTGAAAACGGCAATATCGATTACTGGTTTTCCTCGTTGCAAGAGATTTTGGGTGCGTGTTGCATAGTCTATCCAAGCCTTCCCTTGTTTCCACCAGGTTTGATCACGCTGAAAATACAAGCCTACGCCATCTAATGTCATCCCAGGCTTTTGATCAATCCATGGATTATGTGTAAAAACATGATAAACCAGTTTATTAATGCCAAGTGCATAATTCCGATCCTGTAAGGTTTTCATATTCCCCGGACTTTCATTCCAATCCATCCGAACCGTGGTAAAAGCCTCTGCCTGAATGATATTTTTACCGTAGATGTGTGCACCAGATATGGCATCGAGCATATCATTTGGTTTATCATGTGTCGGGCTATTTAACCAGAATTCGCCCATTGGTACATCAACGGTTTTGTAATGCATCAAACCGTCGCTCATCATTGTTGGGGCAATGCTTTCCGCAGTGAAGATTACCCCCTTTGCTTTCGCCAGTTTAGCAACTGTTTTGTAAAACTGATCAACCACCAATTCGGAGATCGTTTTTCTTATATCATATAAAAAATCTTCAGATACCTTTACGCTCTCCAAAGGCAAGCCTGTCATGATGGGCAAATACGGTGTTGGGTCATATCCCCTCCGTTTTAAAAACTCGGACTTAAATACTGGCGACCAATTCTGGCTGCCACATTCCCAGCTATCAACATGAAAAACACTTAATACTTTCTGAGCAATTTCTGGCCCACCATGCTTCAATGCTTCGCCGTACCAGCTATCAAACTGCAATTTTACCGCTTCAGGATTAAATTTATCACATTCTAAACCCATTCCACCACCAGCTGTTGTATTGGTATGCCCGGTGGAAGTATGTCCGATCCTTAAAATCGTCCAGTTTCCTTTTGGTGCTTTCCAATTTACTGTTCCGTCAGAATTTAATTTATCTGTTAGGTTAATGACTTTATTCAGCGGCACACATAATTCCTTAGCGATTTGCTGTTCGGTGCTTCTTTTGCTTACCCGCCAAACAGAGCCATTTTTGCCTTCAAATTGATTGATTTTTACTTCGGAGGACAGTTCCAGATTTACTAATTTTAAAGATGGTTTCCACTTTGCTGCATCTAAATCTTCTGCACCAGGCTCGGAGCCTTTCTTATCGTAAATAAACCTGAAGAATCTGGCAGTTGTTGGCTCGATGGAATGTGTGACATCTTCATCCGTATCTTGCCAGCCGTGGCGTGGCGCTTCCAAACGTCCAATTGAGCGATAAGTTTTTCCATCATTACTTACCTCGATGCCTAAACGTTGGGCCTGATAATTATTTCCGCTAACTTTTATGGTTACTGTTCTACAAGTAAAAAGCTTTTCAAATTCATATTGAACGTAACATGGCTCATTTGAACCGAAGTTTTTCTTATTTCCTGGCTGAACCAAACCTGTCGCATCAGCACCATTGCTTGCCGTTATTTTTGGAATTACGGTACGTGTAGTGATGC
>Ga0116227_10012855_pt1 | contig 13445 bp, 13 predicted proteins | sample S1TSphgellanicum_FD_89693 | JGI IMG/M metagenome (GOLD analysis project Ga0116227, IMG submission 89693) | Host-associated microbial communities from peat moss isolated from Minnesota, USA - S1T2_Fb - Sphagnum magellanicum MG | ecosystem: Host-associated > Plants > Peat moss > Unclassified...
CCCGGCGGCGCGACGATGATTTCATAGATCGGCGAAAGTTGCAGAGATTGCAGCGCGTGCAACGTCTGGTGATCGTCGGATTCGATCACGAATTTGATGTCGAGCTTCGCGCGCGGATAATCGATCTCTTCGAGGGCGCGGACGAGCTGGCCGACGATCTCGCTTTCATGCCGAAGCGCGACGATGATGGAATAAGGCGGCAGCCTGCTGTCGGGCAGACGCGGCGGCTGCGGGGTCGCAACCGCGCAAAAGCTTGCAGCTCCCGCCCAGAGACGCAGGATGCTGCCGCCTAAAAACAAAGGTCCGAAAAGCCAGATGCAGAGGCTCGTCACGGGTAAAAACGTCGTCGAGAGGGCACAGAAGAGCAAAAGCCAGATGGTCGAGTTCAGAGCTGCGTCGGCGGCCGGCTGCGGCAGCCGCGCCGCGGAAAGGCTGGCATCGAAGGTGCGGAGCGCATGGCTCGCGCTCTGAACCATCGCGGCATGCGCGTGCGCACGCACGAGCAGCGACAGATAGGAGGGGGTCGTGAGGGCGATGGAGTCGCGCGCCAAAGCCTTGCGCCGGGCGCCTTGGAGGAGCCTGCGGATGGCCCAGCCGCGCGGTGCAAGGAGAAGGCGTGCCGGCGCGCCTTCATGCGCGGCGAGTGGCGCAAGGCCCACCTCGATCGCCTGCGGATAGCGCGTGCCGGCGCCGAGCAAAACCGGCTTATCGATGAAGGGTACGCCGAGGCGGCGCGCAAGGCATCGATAGTAGAACACTTCCCGGACCCGACCTTGCGCCAGCAGCGCCTCGTGCGGGGTCACGCCTTCCGCCGCAGCCTGCGCGACAGCGGCGGCGAGGATGGCTGGGGGCACCCCATGCGCGGCGAGGAAGCCGATCTCTGCCGGCCATATGCCTGGGCTTCGCTCGGGTGCCGTGCTAGGGGAGCCGGCATGCGGGCTCCTCCGGGCATTGCCCTTCGAAAGCGCGACGGATCCAACAACGTGTATGGGATTCTCAAAAGCCATTTATAAAACAATCGGCATAAAGTCCTTCTAAGTTAGAGAATCTGATCTGGGTTGGCTATCGTGCTTAAGTTGGAAAGATTTTTGCTCGGATTCTTATGCTGGATTGCGCTTCTCGGCTTTTGCGCTGCGGCGGATAGAGCGAGCGGCCCGTTCGTGCCGAGTTTTTGGGATCCGCAGCACCATCTCGAAAAGCCGGATCTGACAGGATTACGCAGCATCCGGTTCCTGACGGAGGATGATTATCCGCCGTTTCATTTCGCCTTGGCCGACGGCACGCTGACGGGCTTCGACGTCGATCTCGCACGGGCCATCTGCGAGGAGCTGAAGCTCGTTTGCACCGTGCAGGCCCGGCGCTGGGACACGCTGATCGACAGCCTCGCCACCAATCGCGGCGATGCCGCTGTCGCAGCGATCCGCAACACGCGCGAGACCCGCGCGCGGCTCGCCTTCACGGCGCCCTATTACACGACGCCGGCGCGCTTCGTGACGCTCGCCGCCTCTAGCCTGCAGGACATGACGCCCGAAGGTCTCACCGGAAAGACGGTGGGCGTCGTGGCCAATAGCGCGCACGAAGCCTATCTGAAGAGGTTTTTTCCTGCAGTGAAGCTCAAGCCCTTCGAAACGGTCGCCGCAGCGCAGACGGCGTTGTCGCGTGGTGAGGTCGAGGCTGTGTTCGGCGATGGGATCACGTTGAGTTTCTGGCTCAACGGGACGGAGGCGAAGGGCTGCTGCCTGTTTCGCGGCGGTCCCTTCACCGATAGCCGCTATTTCGGCGAAGGCATCGGCATTGCCGTCAAGAAAGACAATGTGGCGCTGCGCCGAGCGCTCGATTATGCCCTCGCCCTTCTTGCCGCGAAAGGCACCTACACGGATCTCTATCTGAAATATTTTCCGGTCGGTTTCTATTAGCAGCACTCAATTTCTATCCCGGAAGGTCCAAAATGTGCTACACTTTGTGACCACGACCTTTACATGATTACACATGGATTATTCGTGGAATGAAGCCAAAAGACTGAAAACGATCGAGGGCCGCAACCTCGATTTTGCTACCGCGCCAGCCTTTTTTGATGGTCGGCCCGTTATTCACCAGCCGACACCTCGCAATAACGAGGAGAGATGGAAAAGCACAGCAGAGATCGCGGGCAATTTTTACACGGTTGTATGGGTGCGGCGCCTCGACAAGAGACACATCATTTCGATGAGGAGGGCACATGAGCAAGAGATCAGAAAACATCGTGAGCTTTACGGCAAGCGAGCTTGAGGCCCGCCTGAAACGCGGTGAAACTGCAAGCGACTGGAAGAAAGCCGCGTCGCATCCTTTGCCCGACGGCAGTGATCCTGACGACGCAATGGAAGAGATAGAATGGGCGACGACCGAGCTACCGATGCCGCGTCCGAAGGTGCATGCCTCCTTGCGCCTCGACGCCGACATGCTGGAATGGTTTAAATCTCAGGGGCGTGGCTATCAGACCAAGATCAACGCTGTTTTGCGCAGCTATTTTCGCCAGCATGTGCGTTGAAAGCCGATGCGCAAGGGATGACAAGACGCCGCTGCCAGCGCCATCACCTTGAACGGTTGTCAGCTTTCCTTTCGCGTGTGAGCCAAACAACACGGCACGGACATGTCTAGAAATCCGTGCGGCTGCGGATCGCGGCGGCCAGCGTGCCTTCATCGAGATAGTCGAGCTCGCCACCGACCGGCACGCCATGCGCGAGCCGCGTCGTCTTGACGTTGAACGAGGTGAGCAGGTCGGTGATGTAATGGGCGGTCGTCTGCCCATCGACGGTGGCGTTGACGGCGAGGATCACTTCCTTGATCTCTTTCGTTGCGACGCGCTCGACGAGGCTTGCGAGGTTGAGATCCTCCGGCCCGACGCCGTCGAGCGGCGACAGGGTGCCCCCGAGAACGTGATACTGCGCTTTGATCGCGGCGGCGCGCTCCAGCGCCCAGAGATCGGCGACGGTCTCGACGACGACGAGGCAATGCGGATCGCGCCGCTCGTCGCGGCAGAGGGTGCAGGGATCGCTCGTATCGATATTGCCGCAGGCGGAGCACGTGATGATCTTGTCGCGTGCCGAAGCCATCGCATCGGCCAAAGGCGCGAGAAGCTCTTCGCGCTTGCGGATCAAATGCAGAGCCGCCCGCCGCGCCGAGCGTGGACCAAGCCCCGGCAGACGCGCCAGGAGTTGAATGAGCCGCTCGATTTCGGGCCCCGCGACGCGATCGCCCATCAGAAGGGCAGCTTCATGCCCGGCGGCAGAGGCAGGCCCGCGGTGACCGTCTTCATCTTCTCTTCCATCACGCGTTCGGCTTTCTTGCGCGCGTCCTCATGCGCGGTGACGATGAGATCTTCGAGGATTTCCTTCTCCTCGGCTTTCATCAGAGCGTCGTCGATGGCGATGCCCTTCATCTGGCCTTTGGCGGAGAGGGTGACGCGCACCATGCCGCCGCCGGCCTGGCCTTCGACGTCGAGGCGCTCGAGCTCGGCCTGCATCTCCTGCACCTTGGCCTGCATGGCTTGGGCCTGCTTCATCAATCCCATGATATCGGGCATCGGCCATCTCCTGTCGCGCGAGCCGAGGACGGCTCAAAGATCATCTTCTGTATAGGTCGAATCGGTATAGGCGATCTCATCGCTTGTCTCGGCCGGCAAGGGGGCGAGCGGGGTGGCGGCGGCAGGGGCGGCTTCAGGTGCCCGCACGGCGACGATCTCGGCGCCCGGAAAATGCGCAAAGACGCTTTGCACCAGAGGCTCGGCTTGCACGCCGACGAGAGCTTCCTGCGCCTTCGCGTCCGCCTCTTCTTTCAAGGTTGCCCGGCCTTTCTCCCGCGAGATGGCGACGAGCCAGCGCGCGCCCGTCCATTCCTGCAGCTTGCGCATCAATGTCTGCGCGAGCTGCGGCGCGGCGCCTGGCAGCAACGAAATCTCGATCGAGCCCTCCTCGTAGCGCACGAGGCGTATGTCGCGCTCGAGCGCCATCTTCAGTTGGATGTCGCGCTGCCGCGCGGCGAGCGCGACGACATCCTCGAAGGTGGGGAGCCGCATGCGCGGCTCGCCGTGCGACGGCTCAGCAGCCGGGGCACGCAGGGCGCTGCCATGTTCCGGCCTGAAGGCGCCCGCGGATGTTTCCGCAGCGCGTGCTGGAGGGGGAGCGACGGCCGGGGACGCGAAGCCGGATGGTGCATCCGCTTGCAAGGCGGCGAGCTTGCGAAGCGCCTCATCCGGCGTCGGCAGGTCGGCGGCATAGGCGAGGCGCACCAGCACCATGTCGGCGGCGGCGAGCGGTCGCGGCGAATCCTTCACCTCCTGCAGGCCCTTCACCAATAATTGCCAGGTCCGCGTCAGAACGGCCATGCCAAGACTTTCCGCGAATTGCGCGCCGCGGCGCCGCTCTTCCTCGGTCGCGGCGGGATCTTTCGCGGTGCCGGGGACGAGCTTCAGCCGGGTGATGAAATGCACGAACTCGGCGAGCTCGACGAGCATCTGGCTTGGATCGCCGCCGCCGTCATAAAGGTCTTTGAGGCTTATGAGCGCCGCCGCGATATCGCCCCGCATCAGCTTGTCGAAAAGATCGATGATGTGCGAACGGTCGGCGAGGCCGAGCATCGCGCGCAGCGCCTCCGCCTTCACGCCTTCGCCGCTGCCCGCCCCATGCGCGATCGCCTGATCGAGCAAGGACAGAGCGTCGCGCACCGAACCTTCGGCGGCGCGCGCGATCATGGCCAGCGCTTCCGGCTCGATCGCGACCGCCTCCTTCGCGCAGATGGCGGCGAGATGCTTGATCATGATATCGGCTTCGACTCGGCGCAGGTCGAAACGCTGGCAGCGGGAGCGCACCGTCACCGGCACTTTCTCGATCTCGGTCGTCGCGAATAAAAATTTGACGTGGTCCGGCGGCTCTTCGAGCGTCTTCAGCAAGCCGTTGAAGGCCTGCTTCGAGAGCATGTGCACTTCATCGATAATATAGACCTTGGTGCGCGCCATGACGGGACGGTAGCGCACGCTCTCGATGATCTCGCGAATGTCGTCAATGCCGGTATGGGACGCGGCATCCATCTCGATCACGTCGACATGGCGGGATTCGATGATGGCCTGGCAATGAAGGCCGAGCTCCGGCATGTTGATCGTCGGATGCGTCACGGCCGGCTTGCCGTCGCGCGCGGGCAACTCGTAATTGAAGGCGCGGGCGAGGATGCGGGCGGTCGTCGTCTTGCCGACGCCGCGCACGCCGGTCAGCATATAGGCTTGATGGATGCGCTCGAGCGCGAAAGCGTTCGACAGCGTCTTGACCATCGCCTCTTGGCCGATCAGATCCTCGAAGGCCGCCGGACGATATTTGCGAGCGAGCACGCGATAGGCCGGCGCCGGCTGCGGCGGCAGCCCGAGATCGAACCCCGGTTCGGCACCGGAGCCTTCCGATCTTTCCTCACGGCGCAGATCATTCATGCAACGCCCTGGTTCCGGGAAAAGCCTGGCAAGTCGCCCTTGTGTGGCCAAGCCCTGCGGGCCGGGAAAGGGCAGGGCGGCGAGTGGGAGGCTGGACAGAGACCCGCCCGGTCTCGTTAGGGCTGCTTCCTTCCGGACCTGACCCGGTTGGCGAGTGGTGCGTCCACCGCCAACCTCCCATGTCCTATGTGGACCATAGGCATGGTTTTCGCAACTACTGACCCCTGTTCTCTCCACATCCGGGCAAGCGAAACGCGGCTCTTGCGTGGGCACCGTCCGATGCCGCAAAAAGGGCCCGATCGCAGGAGAGATCATGCCCGATTTCGACACTTACCCGTTCGAGCGCTCGGCGCATGCGGGGTTTGCGGTCAACCCGCTGAACCGTATGTCGGATCGGCGCGACGATGCGGCCTTTATCGCCGCGCTCGCGGCGTTGCCGGTCGCCCGCAGCCTGGTTCTCTCCGGCGATATCCCGCTCTTGAAAAGGGCCGGAGAAACACATGAGGCGCTGTTCACCTTCGCCGAGGCCGCGGCATTCGGCACGCCACGCGAAACGGCGTTTCTCGGTTGCCACGGCGAAGACCCGATCTTCGCCACGCTGATCGAAGCGGAGGCGCCGGAAAACGCGCAAGGCGACGAAGGCATCTTGCAGATCGACCTTCGCTCCATGGCAACGCAGGGACTCGTCTCTCCAGACACGCTCGGTATGCTCGGCCAGGCGAAGAGCCTCATGTATTGGCACGCGCGCCATCGCTTCTGCTCCAATTGTGGCGCGCCGAGCCGCGTCTCGGCGGCAGGATGGCGGCGCGAATGCGATAGCTGCAAGGCGCAGCATTTTCCGCGCATCGACCCCGTCGTCATCATGCTGATCGCGCATGGCGACGAATGTCTGCTCGGCCGCCAGGCGCGCTTTGCGCCGGGCATGTATTCTTGTCTCGCCGGTTTCCTCGAATCTGGCGAGACGGTGGAAGATGCGGTGCGCCGCGAGGTCTTCGAGGAAGCCGGGATCAGGACCGGGCGTGTCGACTATCTCGCCTCGCAGCCTTGGCCCTTTCCAGCCTCGCTGATGATCGGCTGCGCCGGTCAGGCGCTCGACCGCGATCTTACCGTCGACAAGACGGAGCTCGAGGACGCGCGCTGGTTCTCGCGGCAGGAGACGAATGAGATGCTCGCCAAGACGCATCCCGCAGGCCTCTTCTGTCCGCCGAAGCTCGCCATCGCCAATCTCCTGATCCACGCCTGGGCCAATGGCGAGATCGGCTGAATGAGCGCCGCGCTCGTTTTGTTTTCAGGTGGCCAGGATTCGACGACCTGTCTCGCTTGGGCGCTGGAGCGCCACGCGCACGTCGAAACCATCGGCTTCGACTATGGGCAAAGGCATCGCGTCGAGCTCGCGCAGCGCGGCATCATCCGCGCTGCGCTCGCGGGCGAGACACGCTGGGCCGACAGGCTCGGTGACGATCATCTGATCGATCTTGCCGCGCTCGGCGTGATCTCCACGACCGCCATGACGCGCGAGATGGATATCGTCTGCAACGCGCAGGGGCTGCCGAATACGTTCGTGCCCGGCCGCAACCTGATGTTTCTCGTCTTCGCAGCTGCGCTCGCCTATCGGCGCGGCATCACGCATATTGTCGGCGGCATGTGCGAGACGGATTTCTCCGGCTATCCCGACTGCCGCGACGACACGATGAAAGCCATGCAAGTGGCGCTGAACCTCGGCATGGCGAGCCGCTTCGTGCTCGAGACGCCGCTGATGTGGCGCGATAAGGCTGAGACTTGGCGCCTCGCCGAGACGCTCGGCGGCACGAGCTTGATCGACCTCATCGTCGAGGCGACGCATACATGCTACCTCGGCGACCGCACCCGTCGGCACGACTGGGGCTATGGCTGCGGCACGTGCCCGGCCTGCACGCTGCGCGGGGACGGATGGCACAAATATTTGGCGGGGGGATAGGTCGACCCGATCTCCCCTCCGCTTGCTCAAAACGAAATGATCGGGGCAGGTGCCGGCTTGAGAAGCGCCGGCAAGCCGGCGGTCATGAACACAACGCCTGCGCAGGCGGCGGCCAGAGCCTGGTTCGCCTCGCCTTGGATGTCGCGGAAACTGCGGGCCAACGCATTGTCGGGGACGATTCCGTGGCCGACCTCGTTGGATACGAAAATCACCGGTCCTTCGAGGCCGGGAAGCGTTTCGGCAAGGGACTGCACGGCCGGCCGAATCTCGCGTCCCGCATGCAGCAGATTGCCGAGCCACAAGGTGATGCAATCGACGACGACGATCGCGTCTAGCTTCGCTTCGCGGCGTAGAATTTCGGCGAGCGCCAGCGGCTCCTCGCATGTGCGCCAAGCCGAGCCGCGCTCGGCTTTGTGACGGTCGATGCGCGCGCGCATCTCCGCGTCGAAAGCCTGCGCCGTTGCGATCAGGATGGGCGTGCGGCCGGACGCTTCCGCTATGGCTTGCGCATAGCGGCTCTTGCCGGAACGGGCGCCGCCGAGAACGAAAAGGCTTTTCACCTGATTTTTTTCGGCCATCCTGGCTTGCCTCGCGTTCGCCTCTATCTTTAGTGACGGTCTGTGCTGAAGCCCATCCGTCCAGCAGTTTCGGAAAAGATGCATGCCGCGCCGATGTCTCGCTCTCTTCACACTAGGCCTTCTCTGGCTAATGCCGCTTCTTTCGGCGCGCGCCGAAGACAAGGTCGTCAACGTCTATAATTGGAGCGATTATATCGACCCCAAGGTGCTCGACGCTTTCACCAAGGAGACCGGCATAAAGGTCCTCTACGACACTTACGACTCGAACGAAGTTTTGGAAACGCGGCTTCTCGCCGGCAAGACTGGCTATGATGTCGTGGTTCCTTCCGGCACCTTCCTGCAGCGCCAGATCCAGGCCGGGATCTATCAGAAGCTCGATAAAAGCAAGCTGCCGAATGCCAAGAATCTCTGGCCGGAGATCATGACGCATCTCGCTTTATTCGATCCAGGCAATCAATATGCGGTCAACTATATGTGGTTCACGACCGGCATCGCCTATAATGTCGAGAAGGCGAAGCAGCGTGTCGGCGAGGCCTCGCTCGCGAGCTGGGATATTGTTTTCAAGCCGGAGCTCTTACGCAAATTCGCCGATTGCGGCGTCTATGTCGTCGACAGCCCGGAAGACCTTTTCACTGCCGCGCTGTCCTACCTCCGTCTCGATCCGAATTCCAAGAATCTCGCCGATCTACGCCGCGCCGGCGACCTTCTCATGGGCATGCGGCACTACGTCAAGAAATTCAATTCGTCGGAATATATCAACGCGCTCGCCAATGGCGACATCTGTCTCGCCGTCGGCTGGGCGGGCGACAGCTTCCAGGCCAGGAACCGCGCCAAGGAGGCGAATAACGGCATCGATATCGCCTATGTCATTCCAAAGGAGGGAAGCTTGATGTCGCTCGACAATCTCGCGATCCCGAAGGATGCACCGCATATCGAGGAAGCCTATCGGTTCATCGACTATCTGCTCCGGCCCGACATCGCGGCACGCAACACCAACGCAACCAATTTCGCCAATGGCGATATCGCCTCGAAGCCGATGGTCGAAGCGAGCATTCTCGACAATAAATCGATCTATCCCGACGCGCCGATGATGAAGCGGCTCTTCTCGGTCACGAGCTACGATCAAGCCGTGCAGAAATTCGTGACCCGCGAATGGACGCGGATCAAGACGGGAAAGTGAGCGCATGACTTAACGATCCCAAGGCGGCGGCGTAAAGCTCGTCACAAGGAAATCGACCAGCGATCGTACGCGCGTAACCTGTATCCGGTTTTCGGGAATGAGAGCCTTGACCCAAATCTCAGGCAAAGCGAACGCGTCCAACACAGATACCAACTCGCCCGAGCGCAAAGCGGGCAAGGCGACATAGTTCGACAAAAGCGCAATTCCGTTATCAGCCTTTGCCGCCGTTAGAAGGACTTGGCTGTCATTTGCGTTCATTCGTGGACGAATATCGACGGTGATGGGACCTTTACTGCTGAAAAACGTCCAGACTTCTCCCGTCGGTTGAAAGTTCAGCGTATCGTGCTTGACGAGATCACGCGGATGTCGCGGGATTCCGCGCTCTGCCAAATAGGCGGGAGACGCGCAGAGCGTGCGTTGCAAGGGGCAGAGCGGCACGTCGACCACGCCGCTGAAGGTTGCGCCGAAAACCGAGATCGCCAGGTCGAAGCCCTCGTGCGCCGGGTTGAGCGCTCGGTCGGTCAGAACGAGATCCAAAGCGATTTTCGGATAGCAGCTCTGGAAGCGCGCCAGCATATCGGCGACGTATAAGATTGCCAGGCTCGTCGGCGCCTTGACGCGGAGTAATCCTTCCAGCTCATGGCTCGGGTTTGCGGCCTCGGCTAGCAAGTCCTCGACATCGCCCACCACCGTTTTGACGCGGCTGATCCAGCGCTGTCCCGCCTCGGTCAATGTCAGACGGCGCGTCGAGCGCGTGAACAGGGCGGTGCGCGCCACGGCCTCCAGCTGATCAACCCGTTTCGCCATCACGGAGGTCGCGAGCCCGGCCCGGCGCGCGGCGGCGGAAAAGCTGCCGGTCTGGGCGACAGCTAAAAAGGCCTTGAGGTTTTGAACCACGTCCAGGTCGCAGAACCTTTCTCGTTTCGAGTAAACTGCTCTCGTATAATGGGTTATTCCACATTTTTTCGAAAGAGATAATGTTTCTCCAAAATAGGCCGGGAGGACGCGGAGTGGCCGACACGCGAACATTGACGGAGCCGGGTCGGCAGACCGAGATATTCGGGACCTTCGATGTGGTTGTCCTGGGAGGGGGGCCTGCCGGACTCGCAGCCGCCGCTGCCGCTGGTCGGGCTGGCGCTTCGATCTTGCTCGTTGAACGCTATGGCTTCCTCGGCGGAATGGGGACGGCTGCCGGCGTCACTAATTTCTGCGGCTTGCACGCCAATCGTTTCGGCGCCATCGGGCAAGTCGTCCACGGCATCGCCGACGATCTCCTCGCGCGCATGAAGGCGCTGGGCGGGTTGAAAGAGCCCCATAGGGTCTTCGGCAAGATCGACGCGCAGGCCTATGACACGGCTGCCTACAAGATCGCCGCCGACGCGCTGCTCCTGGCATCGGGCGTCAAGATCCTGTTTCACGCGCTCGGGGCCGGCGTCGTGATGGCGAGCCCGCGGGACATCTCTGCCTTGCTGATCGAGACGAAGTCGGGGCGCCGCGCGGTCTTCGGCCGCGTGTTCATCGACGCGTCGGGCGATGGCGATCTGGCGGCGTGGGCCGGCGCGCCGTTCGAGATCGGCGGCGAGATGGGAGCGGTCATGTACCCCTCGACCATGTTTCGCATCAACGATGTAGAGCGCGACGCGGCGCGCAATCAAGCATGGATCGGTTTTCCTCCGCTCATGGCGGCGGCCGAGCAGCGAACCGGGCGCCGTTTCCCCCGCAAGACACCCATCATTCGCCCGCAAAATCACGAAATCGAATGGCGTGTGAACCTGACCCAGGTCGCCAATCCGGACGGCACCGCCGTGAACGGCGTCGACGCGATGCAGCTCAGCGATGGCGAGATCGAGGGGCGCAGACAAATCGGCGAGGCCTTCAGCCTGCTGAAGGATGCGGTGCCTGCCTTCACCAATTCCTATATCGTCGACATCCCACCGCAGATCGGCATTCGTGAAACGCGACGTGTTCTGGGCGACTACGTGCTGAGCGAAGACGATGTGCTCGGCTGCGCCAGCTTCCACGACACGATCGGCGTGAATAGCTGGCCGATCGAGGATCACAAGGCGGGCGATATTCAATTTCGGTGGCCCGACATTCCCGGCAGCCGCGGCTTCAATCATCTCCCCTACCGGATGCTTTTGCCGCTTGGCCTGGACAACCTGCTGGTTGTGGGGCGCTGCGCCTCGATGACCCATGGCGGGCAATCGGCGGCCCGGGTTTCCGGCGCGTGTTTCGTGATGGGCGAGGCTGCCGGGACCGCTGCGGCCATCGTCGCTACCGGAAAATCCACCACCCGGCAGATCGATGTGCCGGCGCTTCAGAATAAACTGACCGCACAGGGCGTCTATCTCGGCACGGATATGTAGGCCGGTCGGAAAAGGGGGAGACACAATGTCGATGGCCGACGAAGAGCCAAGCGGCCGGCCGGCGCCGGGTGCAAGCGGCATTTCGGTTGCAGCCCCAGCTTACCGCTGGGTGATCCTCTTCGTCGCCTGGCTGAGTTTCCTACTCAGCTTCGTCGATCGGCTGGTTTGGGCGAATGTCGCCGTTTCGGTCGGCGGTTCGCTCGGCCTTCCGGTTGCGGCCTTGGGTATTTTCGTGACTGCGTTCTACATCGGCTATGTCATTTGCAACGCGCTCGGTGGAATTGCCAGCGATCGGATTGGCGGCCGCCTGATGCTGACGCTGTCGATCCTGGCGCTCGGGGTCTCCACATTCTTGTTCAGCTTCACGGCGAGCCTAACCTACGGACTTTTCCTGCAAGCGCTGATGGGACTTGCGGCAGGTGCGGATTATGCCTGTTGCATCAAGCTGATCACGGCCTGGTTCGAGCGAACGAGCCGAGGCACCGCGATGGGGTTTTTGTTGGTCGCTTCTTCGCTGGGCGTGACGGTGACCAACGCGAGCGTGCCGACGCTCGCTCAGTCCTTTGGATGGCAGGGCGTTTATCGTGTGCTCGGGCTGCTCACGCTGGTCGTGGGAATCGCCGCGTTCGCGCTGTTACGGGATCGGCCGCCGGGCATGGCAGTTGCGGTTCAAGCGAAGACACATCTTCGCCCATTGCTGATGAATCGGAACATTCTCCTGCTCGCCTTGACCGGCTTCGCCGCGTTTTGGGGAACCTGGGGTTTTGCATTCTGGGCGAGCGCCTTGATGATAAAGGGGCACGGAGTCTCGCCGATCGATGCAGGCTTCATCGTTTCCTTGGTCGGCATTGCAGCCATTATCGGGAAGCCGCTGATCGGCATGCTGTCGGATTGGATGGGCGGTCGCCGCAAATGGCTGACCTTCGCGACCTTCGTGCTCTTCGCGGTGATGCTGATGGTATTCGGGGCGTTGACCGAGCGACGCGCCTTCGTCATCGCCGCTCCCTTGATCGGATTGGGCGCGTTTCTCTACAGCCCGTTATTGGCCGCGATGGTCGCGGAAGCCTCGGGCGTTGCGCTCGCCGGATCTGCGGCCGGCATTCTCGCCGGATTCTGGCAGCTCGGTAGCGTCGTCGTGCCGATCGTCGTCGGTGTCGTCTTCCAGGCGACAGGTTCGTTCCAAGCCGCCTTTGCCACCCTGGCGGCCGGACCGCTGCTCGCGGCTCTATGCCTGCTGATGGTGAAGGAGGAGCGAACAGTCGCGCCTTCTCATGATCGGTAGGACAGTTTCGACCGATCGGACACAGATCGAGATTCGCCAACGCTCACCCCGATGTCTGCCGGAGCTTCAGCCAGATCGCATAGCCCCATCCGAGGCTGGCGACCGCGAAAAACGCCGCGCAAAAAAATCCAGGCCAGCCGGCTGGTCCTAAGATGGCGAGAGCCAGCCCGAGCACGACGAATGCGAGGCCTCCGGCAAAGCCGAGGCCGAGGCCGACGAAGCTATGCTTGCGGGCCATCTCGCCATAATAGCCACTTAGGGACATCGGCCGATCGGCGCGCTCGAGGCCGCGAAGGTCGGAAGCCAAGACCAGCTTTTGGGCCAGCACGAAACCCGCCGTTGCGAGAGCGACGATGCAAAAGAAGTAGAGCGGCTGTTGCACGAAAGTCCCGAGCCGCAGCAACGCGATCATCAGCGCAATGCCGATAATCGTGGTCCGCAGCAGCCACACGAGCTTGCGGTGAATGCGGTCTTGCGTCGCCGCATCCGGAAGGATGTAGGGGCGAAACCACGGACCCCATTGAAAAAACAGCCGCTCGCCATTCGCTGCCGTCTTGAACGACTGGTCCGCGATATAGGTGAAATAACGCATCTAGCAGCCTCCGCGCCAACCAGCACGGAAGTATC
>Ga0116227_10012856_pt1 | contig 13444 bp, 12 predicted proteins | sample S1TSphgellanicum_FD_89693 | JGI IMG/M metagenome (GOLD analysis project Ga0116227, IMG submission 89693) | Host-associated microbial communities from peat moss isolated from Minnesota, USA - S1T2_Fb - Sphagnum magellanicum MG | ecosystem: Host-associated > Plants > Peat moss > Unclassified...
CGCCGGCAACGTAGCGTTAGTCTGCGAACCGGCGCTCGAACAAGCGCCTAATGTAACGGTAATGAGGAGAGCGACGGCGCGAATGTGCGGCCTCGACGCTCGTGAGCTGATGGCTAGTTAACGACGCCCGACGGCGACGCGGCGCCGCCGACGGTGATCCCGAAGGTTCCGGTCGCCGCCGAATTGCAGGTCATCTGGTACGTGCAGGTCGCGGTCGTATCGACGCCGGAAATCGCCGACGTATTCGTCGCGTGCGTCGAGAAGACGTTACCACCCGTCGTTTGGGCCGTGCCGGTGACGAGGCCGCCGGTTCCGGCAACCGCGTTGCTATCCACGAACGTGAGGGCCGTAGGCGCCGCCCCCCTCCGCCAGGACCATGTTCGCGGGCGCATTTGCATTCGAGCCGTTGCCACGCGAACATGCGGCGAGCAGCATCGCCGCAGCGATGCATGCGAACGACATTTTGGATATCGGAACTTGTCTCTTCGGGAACAACAGTATTCTCAATTCGCGGCGCCGTCGGCATATCTCGTCTAGAAAAAGAGATGCTTCTGGTTATCTATGAGATATCGGCCGATGCCGTAGAAGCCCTGAGATGATGCGGTAAAGACTTGACGAGGGCGAACGAGGGACCGCCCATCGCGCGCGGCGGAACGCCGAAATCGGCTGCCGGAGGAGCGTTCGGTTGGGCGGCGGCGACGCGCCAGGCGAGAGCGAGAACTCCAATCGCTCCGGCCGCAAACGCCATCCGGGTCGTTCGTGCGATTGCGTTCACGATAAAGCCCATCCCATAACCGCTTGCGGTTACGTAACAAGTTTACTCTCCGATGTCCCACATCATGCCGAGATCCCGGCGCGAGAACGCGCGGAAGGCAATCGACGTTTCGGTACGGATGACGCCTTCGAGATTTGCGACGTGCGTCGTGACGAGCGCGGCGAGATCGTCGTGCGCTCGGACGCGCGCGACCGCGATCAGATCGTAGGGCCCCGCGACGCTGTAAACTTCCGTGATGCCCGGAATTTCGAGCAACCGCTCGGCGAGGGGCTGGACGCGGCCCGGCGCGATCGTAAAGAGGACGAATGCGGTGATCATGGCGCGGAACGGCTTCGCAGCGACGTCTGCGAGCGCCTAGAGAACCACGCGGCTCGATGCGGCGCGGGAAGGCAGCCCCCGGACAGGCGCAAACCAGAGAGCGACGACATGGACGACCGGACGAATGCTGGCCTTCGCTAACGCCTGCGACGACATCGCGAGCCTGCCGGCCAAGACCGCGAAGATCGAGCGGCTGGCGACCTACTTGCGTTCGCTCGAGCCGGGCGACCTCCGCGCGGCGGCGCGCTTCGTGAGCGGGAATCCGCTCGCGGCGCACGACGAACGCAAGCTCGCGATCGGCGGCCGAACGTTGCTCGCGGCCGCCGAGCGTACGTGGGGGGTGGACGGGGCGCTCGTCTCGATCGCGTACCGCGAGACAGGCGATCTCGGCGAAGCGCTCGCGCGGGTTGCGCGGGAACCCACGGCCCTCGGCCTCTTCGCGGAAACGCTTTCGCCCGAGGCGTTCGCGCGTATGCTCGACGACCTCGCCTCCGCTTCCGGGAAAGCCGCGGGCAAGCGCCGCGAAGGGGTGTGCGAACGCGCGTTTCGCGCGTGCCGTCATCCGCGCGAAGTCGCGTACGTGGTGAAAATCCTCACGGGCGAGCTGCGGATCGGGCTGCGCGAGGGGCTCGTCCTCGACGCGATCGCGCTTGCGTTCGATCGCGAACCCGCCGTCGTCCGCCGCGCGGCGATGGCCGCGGCCGACGTCGGCGCCGTCGCCCTTGCCGCGCGGGCAGGCGAACTCGACGCGATTGCGATTCGCTACGGCGCACCGATCGGCTTCATGCTCGCGACGCCGATGGCATTCGGTTCGTCGTATCGCGAACTCGCCGCGGGTACGTGGCTCGTCGAGGACAAGTACGACGGCATCCGCGCCCAGGCGCACCTGCGCGGCGGCACCGTGCGCCTCTTCTCGCGCACCTTCAACGAGATTTCGCGGTCGTTCCCGGAAATCGTCGCCGCGTTCGCCGCCTGCCCCCACGACGCGATCTTCGATGGCGAGATCGTCGCGCGGCGCGGCGATGCCGTCCTGCCGTTCCGCTACCTTCAGCCGCGCCTGCAACGCGTCGATCCGGACGCCGCTTTGCAGGCGGAGATTCCGGTGCAATTCGTCGCGTTCGACGTGCTCGCCGCGGGCGACCGGTTTCTCCTCGACGAACCGCTGGTCGAACGCCGCGCAGCGGTCGCGGCGCTCGTCGCGCGGTCGGGTGCGCTCATCGTCGCGCCGTGGCACACGCTGGAGCCGGAAACGTCGCCCGAGGAGATCGCCGAGCGTTTTGATGCGGCCCGCGAGCGCGGTAACGAGGGCTTGATGCTCAAACGCAGCGACGCTCCATACGTGCCCGGACGCCGCGGCAAGTGGTGGCTCAAGCTCAAGCGCGAACTCTCGACGCTCGACGTCGTGGTGACGGGGGTGGAATGGGGGCACGGCAAACGCAAGAGCGTCCTCTCCGACTATACGTTCGCCGTGCGCCGCTCGGCGACGGGCGACGAACTCGTGACGATCGGAAAGGCGTACTCCGGCCTCACCGACGCCGAGATCGCCGATATGACGACGTGGTTTCTCGCGCACCAAACCGGGTCCACCGGCCGGCGGCTCGACGTCGCGCCCGAGATCGTGATCGAAGTCGCGTTCGACATCGTGCAGAAGAGTTCGTTGCACCAGAGCGGCTTCTCGCTGCGCTTTCCGCGCATCGTGCGGCTACGCTTCGACAAGCGCCCGAGCGAGGCGGACACGCTGCAGGACGTCGAGGCCGTCTACGCCGCGATGCTCGAACGCGAAGGCGTCGACGCATGAGCCGCAGCGACGAGCGGCTCCACGTCGACGACGAGATCGCGCTCGTATCGCGGCGGGGCGAGGACGCGCCCGAAATGCACGCGCTCGTCGAGCGGCACCGCGCGCAGCTGCGCGAATGGCTGACCTGGATCGACGCGACGCAGAGCCTCGCCGACGTGCGCCGCTACGCGCAGTTCGCGCGCGCGCAATTCGAGAGCGGGGTCGCATTCGACTACGCCATTCGCAGCGGCGGAATGCTCGCCGGTTCGATCGGCCTGCACGGACTCGATTGGGCAAGCCGGAGCGCCCAGATGGGCTACTGGCTCGCGCCCGAAGCGCGCGGCCGCGGGATCGTGACCCGGGCCGCAAGCGCCCTCGTCACGCATGCGCTCGCGCACCTGGAAATCCATCGCGTCGAGATCCGCTGCGTGGTCGAAAACGCTCGCTCGCGCGCCGTGCCCGAGCGTCTGGGTTTCGGCTTCGAAGGCGTGCTGGCCGAAGCGTATCTCCTCCAGGGCCGATTCCGCGACATCGCGCTCTACGCGACGACCGCGAGCCGCTGGCGACCGCGTTAGGCGGCGCGCTTGCGTTTGCGGGGTTTGGCGACAGGCAACTTCACCACATGGGTTCGAGCGAGCAATTTCCGCGTCGCGCGACACGTGCAGCGAATCGCTTCGCACGCCTCGTTGCTATGCAACACGGCCGGATGTGCACATGCCGTACACGTGTTTCGTTCCTGTTTCTCGACGCGACCCATGGAAGTTTCTTTCCCACGCGCGCGCGGCCTCAAAACGCTCACCGCCGCGCCTGCGGGCGCGGCACCTCCTCGTCGGTTTGCAGTTCGACCAGCGAGTCGGCCGGCAGCACGAAATCGGTTCGACGGTTGTTGGCGTAGGTGAACCCGCCCGCCGCCCCGGCGAGTCCGCCGATATTCGTGTGGAAGATCGACTTCCCGATGATGTTGCCGACCACCATGCCGACGCCGGCGCCGGCTGCTTGCGTGACGACGGCGCTCTTCTTCTTCGGCGTCACGTCGAGAACGTGGCCCGTGAGCGGTGCCGTTTCGCCGCTAGCGAGCGTAATGCTGTCGAAGGCCAGGTCGATCTCCGGCTGCCGCCCTTGACCGCCGCGAATCACGCGCGCCACGTGGCCGCGCACGAACGCGCCGCTGTACGCGACGTCGTCGTTGGGATACGGCCGGGTCAGGGCCAGCGAAAAACCGTCGCCGACGTTGACTTTTCCCGAATCGAGATCCGTGGACAGCCGGCCGCTGATCGGCGTGCCCGCGGCGATGGGATCCGCGGCATTTGCCGCCACGGGCGCCGCGAGCGAGAGGATGACCGTGGCGGCAACGAGCGCAAGCCTCACGGCGCGCTCCCGCTGACGGCGTGCACGCCGTTCGTTTTGGCCGCGCCCTTGGCGAGTTCGAGTTTGGCGATCGAGGCGCGGTGCACTTCGTCGGGACCGTCGGCGAGGCGGAGGGTCCGCTGGCCGGCCCACATCTTCGCGAGCCCGGGGTCCTGGCACACGCCCGCGCCGCCGAACGATTGGATCGCCCGATCGAGGACGCGCAACGCGACGTTCGGCGCCACGACCTTGATCATCGCGATCTCCGCCCGCGCGGCCTTGTTGCCCATCCGGTCCATCATGTCCGCGGCGTGCAGCGTGAGAAGGCGCGCCTGATCGATCTCCATCCGCGAGTCGGCGATCCACTCCTGGACGACGCCCTGCTCGGAGATCTTCTTACCGAATGCCGTGCGCTCTTTGACGCGCGCGCACATCGCTTCGAGCGCGCGCTCCGCCGCGCCGATCGAACGCATGCAATGATGGATGCGTCCGGGTCCCAGGCGACCCTGTGCGATCTCGAAACCACGGCCCTCACCGAGCAGCAGGTTCTCCGCCGGCACGCGCACGTTCTCGAAGAGCACCTCCGCGTGACCGTGCGGCGCATCGTCGTAGCCGAAGACGCTGAGCGAGCGGAGGACCGTCACGCCGGGCGTGTCCATCGGAACCAGGATCATCGACTGCTGGAGGTGCTTGGCGGCGGTCGGGTCCGTTTTGCCCATGAAGATCAGGATCTTGCAGCGCGGGTCCATCGCGCCCGACGTCCACCACTTGCGCCCGTTGATCACGTATTCGTCGCCGTCGCGTTCGATGCGCGAACTGATGTTGGTCGCATCCGACGACGCGACGTCGGGCTCCGTCATCGCGAACGCGGAGCGGATCTCACCCGCGAGCAGCGGTTCGAGCCAGCGCTTGCGGTGCTCGGGCGTGCCGTAACGCGTGATCACTTCCATGTTGCCCGTGTCGGGCGCCGAGCAATTGAACACTTCGGGCGCGATCGCCGAACGGCCCATGATCTCGCAGAGCGGCGCGTATTCGAGGTTCGTGAGCCCCGCTCCGTATTCGCTCTCCGGCAAGAACAGATTCCAGAGCCCGGCTGCCTTGGCTTGCGCCTTCATCTCATCCATCGCGGCCGGCACGGCCCAGCGGCTGGGAGCCGCGGCATGCTGGTCCCAATATTTCTTTTCGCCCGGTTCGACGACGTCGCGCATAAACGCGCGCAGGCGATCCTGCAGCTCGCTGACCTTCGGGTTATGGACGATCGACATGGATGCTGGCCTCGCTGGCGGACGGATACGAATTGCCTTCGTCAGGCCTGCGGACGGAACATTTTGCGCTGATCGAAGACGTGCTTCGCCTTGCCCTGCGATTCGGGGATCGTTCCCGGCGCTACGAGCTCGATCGCCGTCGTCACGCCGACGAACGCTTTGATCCGTTCGCGGAGCGTGACGGTCGCTTCGTCGGCACCCGTCGCGCCGGCCGCGGGTTCGACCACGACCGTCATCGAATCGAGCGCGCCTTCGCGCGTCAGCTTGATCTGATACTGCGGTGCGAGCCGCTCGTCGCGCAGGATCAATTCTTCGATCTGCGTGGGAAACACGTTGACGCCACGGACGATGAGCATATCGTCGCAGCGGCCCGTGATCTTTTCGATGCGGCGCATCGTGCGCGCCGTGCCGGGGAGCAGGCGCGTGAGATCGCGCGTCCGATAGCGCACGACCGGCATCGCTTCTTTTGTCAGCGACGTGATCACGAGTTCGCCCGGCTCGCCGTCGGGCAAGACCGCGCCCGTCTCCGGATCGACGATCTCGGGATAGAAGTGATCTTCCCACACGTGCAAGCCGTCTTTGGTCTCGACGCATTCCTGCGCCACGCCCGGACCGATCACTTCGGAGAGCCCGTAGATGTCGACGGCATCGATGCCGGCGCGTTCTTCCAAACGCACGCGCATCTCCTCGGTCCACGGTTCGGCGCCGAAGATGCCGATCTCGAGGCCGCTCTCGCGCGGCCGCACATGCTGACGTTCCATCTCATCGAGCAACGCGAGCATGTAGCTCGGCGTCACCATGATGATGCGCGGCCCGAAGTCCGCGATCAACTGCACCTGTTTTTCGGTCTGTCCGCCCGACATCGGGATCACGGTGCAGCCCAATCGTTCGGCACCGTAGTGTGCGCCGAGGCCGCCCGTGAAGAGGCCGTAGCCGTACGACACGTGCACGAGGTCGCCGGGCCGTCCGCCCGCCGCGCGGATCGAGCGCGCGACCACGTCGGCCCACGTGTCGACGTCGCGCTTGGTGTACGCGACGACCGTCGGTTTGCCCGTCGTGCCGCTCGACGCGTGGATGCGCGCGAGGCGCTCGCGCGGGACCGCGCACAGGCCGAGCGGATAGTTATCGCGATACGCCGACTTCGAAACGAACGGAAATTTCGCAAGGTCGGCGAGTTCGCGCACGTCGTCCGGGTGCACGCCGCGTTCGTCGAAGGCGTGCCTGTAGTGGGGAACGTGGTCGTACGCGTGCCGTAGCGACCACTTGAGGCGCTCGAGTTGCAGCGCCGCGAGTTCGTCGCGGCTCGCCGTTTCGATCGGGTCGAGGCCGACCGTCGTCGTCACGAGCGCCCGCTCTCCACGAGTTCGGGCGTCCCGCCGGCTTGGCCGCCGTTCGCGCGGGACTTCGCGTTCATCGTCAAGAGGTCGTACGTCGCCGCCGTTTCGCCGTTTTGATTCGTCAGCTCGACGCTCCAGCGCACCTCGCCGTACGGGCCGTCGCGCGGCGCCTTGTTCTTGACGGTCAAGCGCGCCGCGATCGCATCGCCCGGTGCGACGGGTTTGACGAACCGGAGATTATCGAGCCCGTAATTCGCGAGGACCGGCCCGGGCGCCGGATCGACGAACAAGCCGGCGGCAAACGCGAGCAACAGATACCCGTGCGCGACGCGGCCCTTGAAGAACGGATTGGCTTGCGCCGCGGCCTCGTCCATATGCGCGTAGAACGTGTCGCCCGTGAAGTGCGCGAAGTGCTCGATGTCGTCGAGCGTGATCGTGCGCGCGGCCGTGTGGAGCGTGTCGCCGATCCGGAGTTCTTCGAAGGCATACCGGAACGGGTGCTTGGGCCGCTCCGTCTCACCGGCGCCCGGCGTCCACGTGCCGGTCAGCGACGCGAGCCGGGCGGGCGACCCTTGGATGGCCGTCCGCTGCATGTAGTGGAACACGCCGCGCAGCCCGCCGAGTTCTTCGCTGCCGCCGGCCCGGCCCGGGCCGCCGTGTACGAGCGGCGGCATCGGCGAGCCGTGGCCGGTCGATTCGCCCGCGTCATCGCGATCGATCGCGATCACGCGGCCGTGATAGGACGCGATACCGAGAACGAGCTCGCGCGCGACGTCGGGATCGTAGGTGAACACGGACGCGACGAGGCTGCCCGCGCCGAGTTTGACGATTTCGATCGCGTCGCTCGTCGCGTCGTACGGCATCAGCGTGCAGACGGGACCGAACGCCTCAACCTCGTGAACGACCCTCGCAGCGAGCGGTTCGCGGCAGCCGAGTAACACGGGCGACATGAAAGCCCCGGTCTCGTCGTTCGCACCTTCGACGGCGACGTGCGCGGGATCGCCGAAAAGCAGTTCCGTTTCCGCGCGCAACCGCGCGACGTTGGCGCGCACGTCGGCCCGTTGCGCCAGGCCCGCAAGCGCGCCCATCCGGACGGCCGGGAGTTTGGGATCGCCGACGACGACGGCGCCGAGCTTCGCGGAAATCGCTTCGGCCGCAGCGGCGTACGAGCCGCGCGGGACGATCGCGCGCCGGATCGCGGTGCACTTCTGGCCTGCCTTGACCGTCATTTCGCGAACGACTTCCTCGACGAAGAGTTCGAATTCGGGCGTACCCGCAAGCGCGTCGCGCCCGAGCACGGCGGCGTTGAGCGAATCGCGCTCGGCGATGAAGCGCACCGCCTTTTCGGCGACCGCGGGATGGTTGCGCAGTTTGAGCGACGTCTCGAGCGAGCCCGTGAACGATAGGACGTCTTGGCCCGCGAGATGATCGAGCAGATCGCCCGTCCCGCCGACGATCAACTGCACCGCGCCTTCCGGTAAGATATTCGATTCGATCAGCAACTCGAAGGCGGCATGCGTGAGATACGACGTTGCCGTTGCGGGCTTGACGATGCACGGCACGCCCGCGAGCAAGGCCGGCGCGAGTTTTTCGAGCATGCCCCAGACCGGAAAATTATAGGCGTTCACGTGGACGGCGACGCCTTGCAGCGGCGTGAGGACGTGGCGACCGCCGAACGTGCCGCGCTTGCCGAACATCTCGATCTCGCCTTCGACGACGAGGTTGCCGCTCGGCAATTCGCGACGGCCCTTCGACGCGTACGAGAACAGCGTCCCGATGCCGCCGTCGACGTCGACGAAGTTGTCGCGCTTCGTCGCCCCCGTCTCGCTCGAGAGCGCGTACAGCGGCGCTTTGCGATCGTTCAAATACGTGGCGAGCGCCTTGAGCATCGCCGCGCGTTCGTGGAAGCCGATCGCGCGGAGCGCCGGGGCACCCGTGGTCCGCGCGTACGCGACCACGGCGCCAAAATCCATTCCGGCACTCGACGCCTGGGCGACGGTCCGCCCGTCGATTGCGCTCCGCAGGTCGACGAAATCCGACGTACCAGCGAACCAGCTGCCCCGGACGTACGACTTCAGCTTCATGCGCGGACCTGCCACGGATTGCCGCCGTTTCCCTACCAATTGGTAGGGGACGCCGAGGAGCGCGCCGCCTCGTCGTGCTAACGTACGGCGCATGTCGATGCGTGAAATAAAGACCGCGGGCGTGGTCGGCGCCGGAACGATGGGCGCCGGGATCGCGATGTGCTTCGCGAACGCCGGCATCGCGGTGCGACTGATCGACGCGTCGCCCGAAGCGCTCGCGCGCGCGGGCGCGACGATCGCGTCGAATTACGCGTCGCTCGTGCAACGAGGCAAGGCCACGCAAGCGGAAGCGGACGAGCGCACCCGCGCGATCGCGCGCACGTCGGCGTTCGACGATCTCGCACACGTGGACGTCGCCGTCGAAGCGGTCTTCGAGGATATGGCGATCAAACGCGACGTATTCGCGCGACTGGGCGAGATCTGCGCGCCGGGGGCGCTGCTCGCGACCAATACGTCGACGCTCGACATCGACACGATCGCGCGCGCCGCGCCGCACGCCGAGCGTGCGATCGGCATGCACTTCTTCAGCCCCGCACACGTGATGAAGCTTCTCGAGATCGTGCGCGGCGCACAGACGTCGGCCGAGACGATCGCGGCGACGGTGGCCCTGGGCGAACGTCTCGGCAAGGTACCGGTCGTGGTCGGGAATTGCGACGGCTTCGTCGGCAACCGGATGTTACTCGGTTACAAACGCGAGGCCGAGTTCGCCGTGCTCGCGGGAGCATCGCCCGAACGGGTGGACGGCGCGCTCGAAGCGTTCGGCTTCGCCATGGGCCCCTTCGCCGTGTCCGACCTCGCGGGAATCGACGTTGGCTGGCGCGCGAAACACGAGCGCATCAAACGCGGCGCCGCTCCGACGTTCGCGGTGACGGACCTGCCCGACGCGATGGTCGCCGCGGACCGGCTCGGCCAGAAAAACGGTCGCGGCTATTACCGTTACGAAGCGGGCGACCGCAAGCGCTACGCCGACCCGGCCGTCGATGCAATCCTCGCGGTGGAACGCAAGCGCGCGGAGCTGCCGACGCGAGAACAAAGCGACGCCGAGATCGTCGAGCGCTGCGTGTACGCCCTGGTGAACGAAGGCGCGCGGATTCTCGACGAGGGCATGGCGGATTCCGCGGCCGACATCGACACGATTTGGATCAACGGTTACGGTTTTCCAAGAGCCCGCGGCGGTCCGATGGCCTACGCGCAGAGCGTCGGCCTCGACGCGGTGCTCTCCCGCGTGCGCGCGTTCGCGCAAACCGACCCCGCCTTCTGGACGCCCGCCGCGCGGCTGGTCGACGCGGCGCGCGCCGGACACTTCTAAACGTAAAGGGCCGGCGAGTGCCGGCCCGGGGGGAAACGGGGGGCCGTGCCGCCCCGTTTTCTAAGACCCGATCGCGAGCGCGTTGAGCGCGTGGGTGCCGTCTCGGCTCGGGGATTCGTGACGCGCTTCGATCTTCTCGGCGATGTGCGCCGCGTCGCGCGCGACGCCCGAGAAGCGGCCCGAGCCCCAGGTGTAAAGCCACGGTAATCCGAGAAAATAGAGACCCTCGACGTTGGTCACGCCGCGGCGATGCCACGGGTATCCTTTGCCGTCAAATACGGGGACGTCGATCCAACGAAAATCGGCGTGGAATCCCATGCACCAAATCACGGACGTGATGCCGGCGGATTCCATGTCGAGGTCGGCGATCTCGCCCTGCGGCTCCCACACCGGCACGTAGCGGGCTTCGACCGGCGCATCGATTCCCTGCTGTTCGATAAAGCGATCGATCGTGGTCTTGATGCTTTCGGACACCTCATCGGCCCGGTCCAAATTCGCCTTGAGGTCGTTGCCGAATGCCAGCATCGTTCCCGAGACGTCCTTCAACCGCCCGTAGAGCCGCATCCCCTCGAGCGCGAATTTCCGCAGATCGATGTCGCGGCCGCCGTCGCGGCCGGTAACGTAGTGATTGGCCTTCGCGCGCACGCCTTCTTTGAGCGGATGATCGTCGACCGAGAGGTCGTAGTAGCCGAGCTGGTCGAGCCACTCGACGACATCCTTGCCCCGATAGCGGCGGGCCGTACGCGGCGCGCTGCCCACGCAAAGATGGACGCGCCGCCCGGCGAGATGCAAATCCTCCGCGATCTGCGCGCCCGATTGCCCCGTACCGACGACGAGCACGTCGCCCTCGGGAAGCGATTCGGGATTCTTGTACGCCGACGAGTGCAATTGCACGACGCCCGCGGGAATGCGCTCCGACATCCGGGGCAAGGTCGCAACGTGATAGCCGCCCACGGCGACGACCACTTGATCGGCGCTCACGTTTCCGGCAGACGTCGCGACCTCGAATCCGCGACCATCGGCGCGGAGCGCGACCTTCGTCACGTCGACGCCTTCGTATAATGGGGGAGCAAACGACGCGGCAAAATCCTCGATGTACCGGACGATGTCGTCCTTGACCATGAAGCCGTGCGGATCGTCGCCTGCATACTGGTAACCCGGAAGGCGGCATTGCCAATTCGGGGTGACGAGACAGAACGAGTCCCACCGCGCGGAGCGCCAGGCGTGCGCGACGCGGTGGCGTTCGAGTACGACGTGATCGATCTCACGCAGCTTGAGGAGCGAACTGATCGAGAGGCCCGCCTGACCCGCCCCGACGACGACGACCGACGCGTGTGATTGCATGCAGCGGAGCTTCAGTCAGCGCCGTGGAGAGGCCGCGTGCGAGATGGAGCATCGGGCGAAGCCGACGCTATCCAATCGTCGGACGACGGTGCCGAAGAAGCATCGGCGGCGGCGGCAAGAAAGCGAGCGTCATCATGAGATTCGCCGGTCCCATCGCGCTTGCGCTCGCCCTCATCGCCTCGCTCGCCCTTACCGAAGGTCCGTCGAACGCACAGAGCCCGTCGCCGCCGCCCATGTCGCCCATGAATCGTTCGGCGCCGATGCCGGCGCAGCGGATTCCGATTACGCCTGGCCTTCTGGCCGGGTTGCCGCGAACCACGGTCACGGTCACGGAAGAGCATGGCGGCACTGCGACCTATGCGGGCGTGGCCCTGGGGGCGATCCTGGCGCGCGAGAACGTGCCGCAAGGCAAGGCGCTGCGCGGCGCGATGCTCGGGCAGGTCGCGGTCGTCGTCGCTTCCGACGGATATCGCGTCGCATTCGCGTTTCCGGAACTCGACCCGGCCTTCACGGACCGCGTCGTGCTGCTCGCCGACACGCGCAACGGCGCACCGCTCGATCCGAAGATCGGCCCCTACCGGATCGTCGTGCCCGATGAGAAACGGGAGGCGCGGTGGATCCATAACGTGACCGAGATCGACATCGCGACGGCAGAATAGGGCGCCCGTCGCCCGAGTGTCCGTCGAGTCACCCTTCGACAACCCTTCGACAAGCTCAGGGTGACGGGTCTGAGCGCACGCTGTGTGTCACCCAGAGCCTGTCGAAGGGTGACTCGACGGGACACCCCGGACTGCGGTCGAACCGCGAACGTATGGAAATAAGCGCGCGCAATCAGATCAAGGGCCGGATCACGGCCGTTCGTACCGGCAGCATCATGGCCGAGGTGGAAGTCAGCGTCGATGCGGCGGAACTCACCGCCGTCATCACCAAGGGGTCGGTCGAAAAGATGCACCTCGCGGCGGGCGACGAGGTGACGGTGATCATCAAATCGACCGAAGCGATGATCGCCAAGGGCTGATACCGTGAACGCGCTCGTTCTCGGCGGGACGACGTTTCTCGGCCGGCACGTCGCGCGCGCCTTGCTCGCGCGCGGACACGCGGTTTCGACGTTCACGCGCGGTCGCGCGCAAGGCGAGCCGGACGCGCGCATCGCGCGCTACATCGGCGATCGCGACGGCGATCTTCGCACGCTCCCACGCGACGGGTGGGATGCGGTGATCGACACGAGCGCGATGCGCCCGAGTTGGATCGCGGCTTCCGCGGCGCATCTGCATCGCGCGAAGCGTTATCTCTTCACGTCATCGGTCTCCGTGTACGATGCGCGCGTTCCCGAAACGGGCGAAGGCCGGTGCCCCTACCAGCCGATGCCGGCGGGCGCGACGGAGGGTGACGACGACGCATACGGGCCGTTCAAACGCCGCTGCGAAGACGCGGCGCTCGCGGTGTACGGTCCGGAGCGCACGGTCGTCGTGCGGCCCGGCCTCATCGTCGGACCGCACGATCCGACGAATCGCTGCACGTATTGGGTCGATCGCGGTGCGGCCGGCGGCGCGATCCTCGCACCGGGATCGCCTGGCGACTTCGTGCAGTTCATCGATGTCCGCGACCTCGCCGATTTCATGGTGCGAATCCTCGAAGACGAGCGGAGCGGCATCTACGACGTCACCGGATCTCCGCAAACGACGACCCGTGCCGACCTCATCGCCGCCTGCGTTGCAAACGCCGCGGAGACGCCGGAGGTCGTCTGGGCAGACGACGCGTGGCTCGAGACGCAGGGCCTCTCCGGGTGGATGGATCTCCCGCTCTGGCTCGGGCCGAGCCTCGGTCTGCCGGGCCTGATGAACGCACGCGTCGATCGCGCACGCGCGGACGGCCTTACGTTCCGTCC
>Ga0116227_10012857_pt1 | contig 13444 bp, 10 predicted proteins | sample S1TSphgellanicum_FD_89693 | JGI IMG/M metagenome (GOLD analysis project Ga0116227, IMG submission 89693) | Host-associated microbial communities from peat moss isolated from Minnesota, USA - S1T2_Fb - Sphagnum magellanicum MG | ecosystem: Host-associated > Plants > Peat moss > Unclassified...
CACACAGACAGACCACCTTCTCCCATGCACCCCATGCATATCTAGTTTCCCTCTCACACTAATGAAGAAGAAATCCGCCGCCACTCATCAATAGAGGCGGCCAGATTACCCTGATCAAGGTTTCTGTGTTCACACAAACTGCACAGTCATGGAGTCACTGTCGTGCCACCCGTTGTTCGGCTACAGTGCCATCAAATGCACACCGGTTCTCCTACCTTCTTTTCTTCCTTTTCATCATCCTTTGCAATATTGTTGTTGATAATTTGATTTCCATCATATTTGGCATGTTGATTAACATTACTATTTGTCTACTCCTCCTCCTTATAACCAATGCAAGGAAGACAAACGCACAACATGCAAAGACATTTTGGAGAAAAAAAATCAATCAACGTGTTTTTTCATATGTAATTTAATCAAATATGTATTTAAAAAAATTTAAGTTGCACAAATATACATGGCTTGAAGCCATAGACTCTAGATAAATCCAAAAAACAAAAAAATGTTCAATTGTAATAAAATTACATGAGTTCAAATATATATTAATCCTTTGTTCTTTCTATACATATATGCAAGATGATGGTGCAAAATGATACATGTGGTTGTCATTTTCCTTTTAGTAATATATAAGATTTAAAATAAAAATGACGTAATCCATTGAATTTAATCACAATTAAAAACATTTGTAACCGTGATGTACTAAAGACTCAAATGGTTTGAATGTGTAGTGATTTTTATTGAATTGTTTCAAGTGGATGTTGTCATTTTAAAAATAAAATCAACAATAATCAATATATTTTAAAGAAAAGTTTCATAAATCAACATTTTTTTTTAATGAAAGCAATGAACACTAACAAATCTATAAGGTATTATTCTACCTTCTAGGTAAAATATTTTACATTAAATTGGGGGGAAATTGTTAGGGTTTAAACATATGTGAAACGATACAATTTCATTATATATCTTCTTCAAAGAGATTGGAAAAATTAGGTTGAAGAGATCACACAAAGGTAAGAAGCAAACCTTATGTGAAAACCCAACCTTAAATGCAATACAAAGTTAGTCGAGATCAAAAAATTAAAATTTCAAACTTAAAATTTCTTCAAATATGTTCATATTTATGTTTTTTCCTTTTTTAAGTTTTAAACTCATTTCAAAAAAGAAAAAATATAAAGTCTTTAATTTAATAAGATTTTGAACTATGTTTAAAAAAAAAATTAAAGCACATAATTTTCTACTTTTCTTTGTTTTTGTTTCACATAATAATAAAAATGATCTTTCCCATATATTAATCTTATGTCAGATTGAAATTTTATTTTATACTTTTCAGATATATAGTAAATAATTTATTGGTTAAAATAATAAGATAATGGGTCAAAAATATTATATATTTTATACATATATAACAGAAGTCATTATGTAAACTTTATTTTTTATGATGTATAATATTGGTTTAAATATTGGTCCAAATATATTGTTATTTATAACACATTATATATAAATAACGATATTATGAAATTATATTCATTTAATAAATATTTATTTAAAATTATGTAGATATATATCAATTATTTTTAATGAACTTTGTTTTTAATGTGAATTCCAAAATATTAATAGCTAGGTATGAAAATGTTCATACGTTCTTAGAAGCCATGCCAAAATTTGTGTGGATTTGGAAACTTTGTGATGGCCAAATTGTTATGTAATGTTTTTGACACCTTCATGATTGGCCAAGTTGAAACATGATTCGAATATCCAAAAAACACAATAATGTTTATTAAAAAAAACTAAGACTCTGTAACCTTAACAAATTTCTAACTTCAACAAAAGCTCATTGCCAAGGTTGTCAGATTGACTAAAGTGTCAACATTGACCAAACTAAACAACCTAGTTTAAACATGAGTAACAAGTTAGTAAACTACTTGTTCAATAACCTAATTAACTACCTAATAGGCTACCTATGTAATATAGGCCTATTATGTAGTTTATTCATTAGTGTAGGCCTTCTAGGTTAATATTTTAGATGGTCTATGTAGGTATTGAAGGTGGTTGAACTTATTTAATAAACATACTAGTTATACATGTAGTTTACTAGCCTAGGCCATGTAAGCCTAATAAGCATTTATGATAGTTTAATGTTATTCTTTATTATATTATAACATATTAAATTTGAACTTAAAATTTTTATTAAAAATAAAGCACATTTTTTCATATAATTGTTATAAGTATATATTATTGGATTATGATTCAAATTTAGAGCTTGGGAAACCCTAAATTAATTAACATTTTTCTTACAAGTCTATAGTAAATAAAATAAATCTATGGTGCATTTTAAAGGGAATTTTATATGCAAAATAATGTAATATATATATTTTAAAGAAAGTGAAAGAAATCAACTTTGAAATATTAACAAATGGTAAGAAACATACCTTCTTTTGTGTTTTGTTATAGATTTTATTTAGTTATTAATAAAATTAAGGCTAAATTTGTAATTGGTGAAAGTAAATATGTGTGTGGATATTGCAAAATTATATGAAACTTTAACCCTAAATGCAATAACTATAATCAAATTCATTTCAAAATAACCCATAGCTGATTAAGGTAAAACTTGTAGTGAAAGGGTAACCTTAAATGTAATACCCACATGTAAGGTCATTTTGAAATACCCAATATGTAGTTTGGGTGGGCCTTTGAATGAAGACCAAAGCTTAAATGCAATACTTGCATGCAAATTCGTACTAAAATAATCCATAGGTGATTGAGGTAAACCTTATGTGAAGACCCAACCCTAATTACAATACTCACATGTAACGTCATTTCAAAATAACTAATAAGTGGTTTGGGTACCCAATTTTTTTTTATAACCCTAAATTAATTATTATTTTGAATTAAATTTATGACAAAATGCAAGTTTTGCAATGAATGGAAAAAACCCAACAACTATTATGGGACTTTATATGCGAGTATTGCAATAAATATAAAAACCAACGAGTATTATGGGACCCATATGGGGTGTTGTAATGAATGTAAAAAACCAATGATTATTATGGGACCCTATATGCGGGTATTGCAATGAATGGAAAAAACTAGCGACTATTATGGGACCCTATATGTGGGTATTGCAATGAATCTAAAAAACCAATGAATATTATGGGACCCTATATGTGGGTATTTAAATGAATGTAAAAAACCAACGACTATTACGTGATCCTATATGCGGGTATTGCATTGAATGTAAATAACAACGTTTTTTATGGGACCCATATGCAAGTATTGCATATTTGAAAATGGCGTTATGGAAATTATAATAGAAAATGATGTAAGTATTATATGTTCAAAATGTGTGTATAGTTGTTTTTAGAATCTTTAAGTGATGTGAGTCTTATTACATTAGATGTAAATATTACACAATGTTCATTTTGATCTTTATAGACCCTAGACAAATTAATGTTACATATTCATATGGGCCTATTTAAGGTTTGATTCTTACATCTTAAAAACTAAGAAAATTATGACAAAGAAGACATATATGATTAACCATATACCCATCAAACAAGTGTGATTGAAAGAAAATATTATATTGACAAAATATGTACGAAAATGGGTGGATGAAAAATTGCTAAAAAACCTAATGAAAAAAAAAAGTTCTCCAAAACATATCATAGGACCAAAGTTCAAAAATTGGGTAGTCCAAAAAATAAAAGGCCTAAAAAAACCTAGCTAACTATATAAAATGAAAACCCTAAACCATATCAATATTTACAATCTCGTGTTTAGTTCGGTAAACAACTATTACACTTATAGCCCTTGTTGCATGACAAGCAGTGTATAAATGGTGGTGTTGCATTTCAACCTAAACTACAGTTATAACAAACTCTTTTTTTGTTATCTCCTCAACCTTATAAACACTCAAAACCACCAAATTAAACCCTAATACACCTTGGATGAAACAAAATTATAAAAAAACAATAAACATTGATTATTATTATTATTTCTTACCTTCCATGAATCATTTTAGATTCATGAAAATCCAATACATATGTCAACTGTTTTGTTCAACTTGCTTTATTGGATTCTCGATCCTAATTTTTTACATCCCATGCCATTTTCAATTGTCGTGCATATACATAACAGGTAGATCAAATCATTTCTTGTAAATCTTCATCTTTCTCCATTCGTGATGTTACATCTCGAGCCACACTTCCCATGCCCCAGGTAGTTAAACCCAACACTTGCAATAATTGCTTGAAACTAATTTGACCAAAACTAGTTTTGGGAATGGTGGACATTGTTTTGTAACAGTTACTAGCTTTATCCACTCCTTTTCTGCTTTGGCACATGCGCGATTAACAACCTTTTGATCATTTCGCCTTTGCATGGCTTGGACATTTCCCAAGATGCGAACATTCATTTTAACATGGTCTTGATGTCAAGGACCTCTTGTAGAAGTTGAAAGCCTCCCCATGTTTGGCCTTTTCTGTCACAAAGTCATGCACCTCCTTCAAATGCTTGGTTAACAACCATTTGGCACAATATGCGACAATGTAAGTGTCAACTTTACACTTCCATTTCGACCTAACCTTTGTCCATTCTTTGTCCTTCCAAGCCAAATTAGGTGGACAAGGGGGTGCTAGTGACTGAGAAACCTAGTCAGTTTCAAGTTCGGGACTTAAATCAAAGAATATCAAAAAGTAAATCATTATTTTGTAATTAAAAAACCTTAACCCTAAAACCTTACACACAAAATGTTCAAAAACAAAATGCATGTATTGCAAAACATAAAATCACACAATCAAATACAATTCCTGCAAACTTTAACTGCTTTTAGGTATTGCAATAAAAAAAATTTGACAAAAAAAATCTTACGCTTTCCATCAAATGATGGAAGGTGCGGATATAATTAAACGCAAAAAAAAATATACAATTTCTTTTATTTAGGTTTAATTTAATATATGTAAATTCTAAAATAATTTAACCCATCATTTTTCGATCAAAATTCTCAATCTACATTATAAATTTTCATCCTTGTTAACTCTAATCCACATAAATTGTTTGATACATCAATTTTCAATTCCCATTTCTGATGAAGTAACATTTTGTTCCTCAGGTTTCAATTCTGATGGAGCAACATTTTGCTCACCAATTGGCTGATTTGAAAAAGTAACAATTTGCTCAACAATTGCTTGATCTTCGAAAACAACAATTTGCAATTGATCTAATGAAATAACATTTTCCTCAAAAATAGCTTGATATGATGAAATAACATTTTGTTTATGCGCTTCCAAATCACCACCACCATTTTTCCTCAATCTCTTTCCTCTAGCCATTACAACCTTCAACCTAAACAAAAAACCACCATTTCATTGTTAATTGTCAATTCTAAAGAATTAAACCATAAGGACCAACAAAAAAAAGAAAAAAAAAAACTCCCTGCTGTCATCACCTTCTTCACATCACCACCACCATAGAGGAAGGCGATGACATTGCTATCGTCACCTTCTTTGCAGCAAAACCACCAAAAAAAGGCGTAGGTCGTCAATTTCTTACAACAAAGCCGTTGAAGAAGGTGACGGAAGCTGTCTTCGTTTTTCTTTTGCTACAACAAAACCACAGCCAAACAAAACTAGAAGGCAACTCTGCGCTCTAATAAAAAAAACAAAAAGAAGAAAACAAAAGTTGTCGTCGCCTTCTATTTATTTATTTTTTTCCTTGTCGATTTGGTGTCATCGCCTTCTTTGTTATAGCAAAACAAAAATAAAAGGTTTGTTGCCATAAAAAACAAAAGGCCTTTTCGTTGCTGAAATAAAGAAACAGAAGGCAACAAAAAAAGGCGACAATAGTTTTCTTCGCTACGCTACAACAAAAGAAAAGGAAGAAAGCGATGGCAACATTACTATTGTCGTCTTCTTTGTTGTAACAAGATGAAAATAGAAGGTAACGGCAACAATGTTGTCATCGCCTTCTACGCTGTAACAAAAAAGAAGAAGAAAGCAAGGGCAATAAAGCTGTTGTTGCCTTCTTCTCCTCCCTGCAACAAAACAAAAAAAGAAGGCGACGCTGTCGTTGCCTTTTTCTTCTTCTCACTCCAATAAAATAAAAAAAAGAAGGCGATGGCAGTAACATTTTCGTCGCGTTTTAAACTAAAAAAAGAAAAAAAAAAAAAAAACGACAACGTTGCCTTCTTATTCTCATTGTAATAAAACAAAAAAAGAAGGCGACGATAACAATGTTGTTGCCTTCTTCTCTTCACTATAACAAAACAAAAAGAAAAAGAAGGCAACACTATCGTCGCTTTCTTCTTCTTCTCATTGCAACAAAAAAAAAAGGTGATGGCACCAACATTGTTGTCACCTTCTTCTCCTCGTTGCAACAAAGCAAAAAGAAGAAGAAGGTGATGTTATCGTCGCCTTCTTCTTCTTCTCGCTATAACAAAAAAAAAAAAGGCGACGACAATGTTGCTACTGTCGCCTTCTTCTCCTCATTGCAACAAAACAAAAAGAAGAAGGCGACGGTGGTAACGTTACTATTGTTTTCTGTGTTAGAAAAAAGAAGAAGAAAGTGGCGACAACATCATCACCTTTTTCTTCGCTACAATAAAACAAAAAAAAGAAGGTGACGACAACAATGTTACCATTACCTTTTTCTCCTTGCTGCAACAAAACAAAAAGAAGAAAAAAACGACACTACCATTGTTTTCTTTTTCTTCTCATTGCAACAAAACAAAAAAAAGAAGGCAATGGCAGCAACGTTGTTGTCGCCTTCTTCTTCTCACTGCAACAAAACAAGAAAAAGAAGAAGAAGGCTACGCTACCATCACCTTTTTCTTCTTCTCGTTGTAACAAAACAAAAAAAAGAAGGTGATGGCAGTGTTGCCTTTTCCTCGCTACAACAAAAAAAGAAGAGGTGATGGCAACAACGGTGTTGTCGCCTCTTCTCCTCGTTGCAACTAAACAAGAAGAACACGATGGCATCATTGCTACCGTCGCCTTCTGTGATGGCAAAAAAAAAGAAGGAAGAAGGCAACAACATTGTTGCCATCGCCTACTGCCCTGCAACAAGAAAAAAAAAAGCTTACAAGTGAGGGAGCTTACCTTGAAGCTTGAAGCTACCGCTTTGGGTCTTGCGCATGGGTCCTGTGTCAGGCACTTCGAAGCTTCGCGTTGGCTCTGCTCCCATTCGGCTCCTGCTCCAAATAGCTCCCGAGCTCTAGTGATGGGAGGTAGGAAGGGGGAGGTAGGAGAGGGGGTAGGTAGGTAGGAGGGAAAAATTTTGGGGCAGAGAAGAGGAAAAAAAAAAAAACAATAACTTTGGGCAGGGAGGATGTGTTTTTGGTTCATGCCCAAAACGGGTTCAACGGCCTCATCCTCAACTGGTGCATTGATGGCTGCTGGTTCACTCCAGCCCCGGCTCCTCATCTCCTCTGCATGGGCGATGGATTTGGAAGCTCCGATTGTTTCTTCCGGATTTCGCACTACGATTTCGCACTGGCTATAAATTCGTGTTAGTATTTTATTGCAGCTTGTTGTGATCAAGAAGAGAAGACAAACGCAAGATTTGTTCTGGTGCTGCAATAGTTACAGAGAGTTTCATCTTTGTTGTCGCAAAAGTTTCAAACCCTAAAATAAGGTTCCCATCTCCCTACTCGAGTTGTTTAATGGAGAAACTGAGCTCAGCTTTACAGGAGTTTCGTCACATGCTGAAGCTGCCGTTGTTGCTTCCGTTACCCACAGCACCACCGAAAGAAGAACAACAGCAACTACGGTGTGCAGATTCGCCTGTGGGGGATTCTGAACCTGTGGGATCTGAAGATGGGAGTCGTTTCTTTGACGGCAACTCACAAGTGTGGAATCGCTACCCTGATGTTGCTCGCTACAATCCGCCTCGCTAGACATTGCCTCTTCCCTTCTGCTTCTATGGCCAGCCTTTCTACAAGGGTTTCTCGTGGGAAACAAAGGTGTGACAATCAATTGCTTTGTATGCATTCACGTATCGTATCACATTTCTGTCTGAGGAGAAAATCTCTGTTTGCTTTGCTTGAGCTTCTGATCCACATTCTGGTTTTTGTATCATTTCCTATTGCATCAACAGCATAAGAGGTGAAATTGTTTGTCCAACTAATTCAACACCAGAAGAGTAAATAAATATGATCTGGCTGGTGCTCATTATTTTTGATTGGCCAATCACAATTATTGGTTCAGGTAGAGTTTCCTATCACTTATTTGGAGTCCAAGTTTTAGTTTTTAAGGGTGGGGTTAGAAAAAAGTAAATAAGTAGGATGTGAGAAATATTTTTGCAGAAGATGCTCTAACCATGAACTTCCCATATCAAAGCTCTTCCCAAAATTGCTCAGCAAATAAAAGGAAGATTCATAAGCTTGACAATTCTTCTTACTTTCCATTTGGGTCAAGACAAAGAGAAATTGTTTCATATCTGAATGCATGAGAAGCAAGTCTAGAGAAGACACTACTGGGTGCTCTCGTATTTAAGAAAGTTATACTGCTTATTCTCCTTAAGCCTCAACATCAGAGAAAGACAAAAATACACTGAATATTTAGGGGTTAAACAACACAGTACATCTCAGTTGCAAAAAAAAGCTTTTTAAAATACATACAACAATTTCCAACCAAATGAGTCATAAGATATAACCACTCCTTCGAACCCTAGCCCAGGAGTAAGTTCTGAAATGTTTGATGCAATGAAATGGAAGTGTTGAAACAGAGGCATAGGAGCAAAAGACAAACAAAAACATGAAAAAGACAAAAGTAGTAGAAGGAAGTCTAATCCACGTGCAACCTGAGCTGACAAGTCTGTTATTACTTTGCAGTCTTGACATAGTGACTACGATCACCAACACAACAACCAACTCCACCCAACTCCATCACATCCCCAATTGTTGGCATAGAACTTTCGGCAGCAAAGGAAGTCTCACACAAAGTTTCTGAAGATTCTTTATGGATTAACATGTAATTTGTTGGAACTGAAAGTGACATTCAGACGTGTAATCTTTTTGTCCTCAGGTTCATTTTTTATCTCACTTCTATCTTCCGACAGAGAATCGTCCGCATTCACCAGAGCCACATAGTATTTCCGATGGTCAGCTGTGGCGTCCATTTCTATTATATGATATCTCCCTGAGTCCAACTTTGCCAGCTGCGTCTCTAAACCCCCATGATCAGCATTTGGAGTGATCACCTCGATCAAAGCAATTCGTTTACCAGAGCAGTTTTTGATTTTTATGTTCACCAAATCATTTGATCTAGGCACAGCGTCTTTAAACACTTTCCCGTTCCCATCAATCCTGATATACACAATCTTGTGGTCATTGCAGAAATCTGAGTCCAGGTTGAAATGTCCTCCAGGGTGTGTACTTGCAATTTGGAAGGTTTTATAAGTCTCATTTGCAGAAACTGAAACCTTCTCAGACTCGTTTGCTTTAAGAATCATGTATACTCTTGAAATGTGCGCATTGCCTTCTTTCAATTGAATCTCAGAGCCTGTAAGATTGACAATTTTCATGCTAACCATCTTGAAAAAGGGTAGAATCCACCTTCACCACAAGAATCCAGACATAGGGATTAGCAGAAAATTTCTTCATAACTACTGAGAATTTCTCTATCTCCAATACAAATAGGATAAAGAGTTGACCCAACAAAAGGGATTTTATTACAGGGATTTCAAAACAGATGAAATATCAGCAAACAGGGGAAATAGGAAAACCCAATCCTACAGAATAGAGAAAACGAAATTGCTTAGAGCACTTGCCAAATGCTCAATGAAACCCATGCCATTCTCAAGCATAGAAGTCTGTACATGAAGTTTTAATCATCAAATAAACTGGTGAAAAATTCCACTGACAAATGGAGAAGACTTCAAGGATTCACATGATGAAAATACCTTCAAGTTCACATGTGCATATGTCCTGTACTTACTTTGATAGCTAAAATAGCATCCATTGACTCAAAAAAAATCAAGATGGTCCTAAAACCTAAAATAGTAGCACAAAAGAAAAGAATATCACAATTTTGATGTCATTTTGTCCTCCAGTGTATGTAGCACTAGACAATACAAAGTTATTGCCTAAAGAATTTCATACAATGACAACCAAGAAATGTCTTCCACTGTTGCTGCTTGTGGCCTTCCTATGTTCATCCTCCTGATGAACTGCATCTTGAATGCTGAGTTCAACTTGAAGCATATACAAAGTGAATTGAGATTGCAACTCAACTACTGCAATGTTGTATCCAAATTACATGGTTGGTGCAGGGTGGTAGAGTGGAGAAGACCAGATGTTTGTGTACACATTCTGAAAATTTCCACTTGGGTTCCCATCCAATAACATATCGGTGAAAAATGCAAATCTGACAATGGCATCAGAGAGACAAAGTTCTCATAAAATTACCTTCCCACTTGAATTTTGTTAATCTGAATTTTACACTCCACACTCAACCATGTTTGTATTCTTACAACAAATGAGTGAGCAGTAAAATGAGGAGACACAACCTTGGAAACCACACAGAGAAATGAGGAGTGGCATGAACAGCAGCAGCAATCACAGGCATCATCAGTGACCTTTGACAGCAACCTATCTATGAAGTTGCAGAGACATCTCCACAACAAAAAAACTGTAGATGCTAACATGACAATGGTTGCAGTCATAACTTTATGAGAGTCGCTCACAAAGTGCCACACCATCAGCACACCATCAACACTCAATTCAACACAACATCAGCTTCATCATGAACACTAGGGATGAGCTGCTATGACTGCCCACTGACTTCATCCATCAGCTCCCAATGGTGTGTGTAGATAAGTAAACAATAATCAACACAAAATTTCAGGCAAACCATTGTGCAAAATCTGCATCCTGAGTTTCTGTTGCACCTCTGGAAGCAAGGGAAAGATTAGGCCATGAAGTTGGCTACCACTCTTCAAGAGACAAAACTCATAAAAAGAGTGTCAATCCTCATTCAAGCTGCAACAAAGCTTGTGAGGATTGTCGGTTGTCCTGTAAAAAGAAAGCATCCAAGCTGAAGAAGGCATAATACATATCACAGAGGGCCTACATAGAGAGAGTACATTCTGCAGCGACAACGGTGTATTGTAGTGAACAGAGTTCGGGTCACAAGACCAAAGAGCAGCAGTAACAGGACGACATAGCCATGATGTTAGCTGGCTAGGTCAATGAAGGAGATTACCAAAGAAATTGGAACACAGAAAAAAGAAAGGTAGAAAGGAAGAGAAAGAGAAACGCAACAAGACGAAGAGCTCTAAGAACATGATGATGATGATGATGATGATGATGCTGATCTTTTGAGCACAATGGTGCGCTTCGAAAAGGCCACCCTCCCCCATCTCATGAGTAGGAAGCCTTTTGAAATAACTCTTGACTTGCCAAATTCCAAAGGCAGAGAAAAACACAGAAACAGAAAGAAAATGAAAATTCCTTCTTTGTTAAGCAGACCAGACCTCTTGTCGTTGATGTACTACAATACAACGGCAACCAGATTCGAGTGCGCTTCAGCCGGGAGAGGAAGCTACAAGCCCTGGAAAGCACTGCAAAAACCCCACCACTGGCAAAAACTCAGAGAAAGCTTGTTCCTCCTCTCCAACTGCAGCTCCTTGAGATGGTTCTTCGCCAAAAGTTGAGAGAGAAAAAAATTCACCACATTCATATATTTGGTTTTCATTATGTAAGCCAGAAATATAGAAGAATGATTTCAGATTTGTACTTTATTTCTGGTTTATAGCCAAATTTGGCTAAATCTTCCTAGGAAGGTTGTCACTTTCTCTACATCTTTCAAGTTTCTTGTGGATGAGCTTCACTTTGGCAACAAACTAAAAATCCTAAAATAGAAAAACAGTGTATTTTTGTTTGTTATAATATTTCTTTTCAAAATTCCTAAAAAAATAGAAACTTGTGTATTCTTTTTTGTATTAGTTTTTTTTTCTCAGGTTTTTTTTTGTAGCCAAAGTGGCCATCATCCATAGAAAAATGTAGAAAAAGTGACGATCATCCCTAGGAAGAGATCTGGCTATATAAACCAAAATTTGAAGTTCAAATCTTTAATCGTCCTTCTATATATGTTTTAATACACACTGAAAACCAAATATAGAAATCTGGCAATTTTTACTTTTTTTTTTCTCCCCCCCCCTCCCTTCTGGCGATTGAAAGCCTCCAAATTAATTCACTTAATTTTTGAATTTTGAATTTCGCTTTTTGGCAGTTGAAAAAAGAAAAGAAAAGGCTGCTGAGGCAAGATGAATTGGTGGCAATGGAACCTTCCTCAGATGAAGCCGGCCTTCCTTGTACAAAAACTGTCCACATTTTGTTTCCTTGGATGGATGAGAATCGAACCATGAAAGCGTGCCTCGACTTCACTGTCGCTGCCTAACCAATGAATGATGGATGAGCAACAGCAGAACTGTTTCCCTGGAAAAGTTTTACCGATTCTGTCTATGCGCACACACCATAAGTGTTGGCCGGTTTTTGTACTTTTGGACGATCCATTCCAATCCACGTCTTTTCATCCTCCGTAGTTGGAAAAGTTTTACCGATTCTGTCTCTGCGTATGCACCATAAGTGTTAGCCGCTTTTTGTACTTTTGGACGATCCATTTCAATCCACACCTTTTCATCCGTCCAAAGTTGGCTTTGGCTAGTGAATTAACAGTGTTGGGCGGTTCTTGCCTTGTATGAAGAACCTCCGGTTCCAGTTCTTTAAGAAATTTTAGAATGACTTTTTGTTCCGTGGTTCCACAAGAAAAATGGAAGCCCAGGTCCGGTTCTGGTTCAGTTCTTGAACTGCACTCAGATTTCCGTTTCACTTCTGGATCTGAAAATTAGACCTGGTTCCAGACCATTTTTTTCCTATGTTTTGTTTTTTTCAAAAAATTTAGTTTTGATTCCAGTACGGATTCAATTTAAAACCCAGTTCTGATTCTAAAAATCAGACCTGATTCCAGTTTGATTGTAGGTAATCAAAATCAATGATTCTAACCAGCCAAACTAGGTAAACAGCCAACATTGGTATGTAAAAGCTTTTGCCTTGGCAAAGCCTGCAGTCAGTCGTATGGAAAAAGCCTGCAGTCGGTCGTATGGAAAAACCCTGCATGTTTTATTTTTCATGTTTTTCCCCCAATGATACCTGGTGTTTATTCCAGTTTTGGAAATGGCCCCCTCAAAGGGTTTATCTTTAAGAATTTATTTGAACTAGTGGGTGCCCATGACCTTCGGCCACTGTGAAGTCCCCCGGTTTCTTTAAACTTGGTTCGCGTTTTAATTTTTTTTAGAAACGTTTAACTTTTTTATGTTTTTTATTTTTATGTGTTTTCTATTTTTATTATTATTTTGTGATCATCCAGCTGGACGGACATTTCATCCATCCCCTTAATCGGGACGGACAGTAGCTAAAAGAAAAAAAGCTTCCCCAAAATTCGTCCCGTCATCA
>Ga0116227_10012858_pt1 | contig 13443 bp, 7 predicted proteins | sample S1TSphgellanicum_FD_89693 | JGI IMG/M metagenome (GOLD analysis project Ga0116227, IMG submission 89693) | Host-associated microbial communities from peat moss isolated from Minnesota, USA - S1T2_Fb - Sphagnum magellanicum MG | ecosystem: Host-associated > Plants > Peat moss > Unclassified...
AGGAACCGTGACACACCACTGTACTGATTCCATGGAAAGCTGTTCCCCATAATGCGTCTGCAGATGTTCCATGATGAACCTGCCAATCTCTCGCAAGTAATCGCTGATGACTCGAATCACCGTCAGTCCCGGAGGATAGATGGTACCACTAGGTGACGCCGCTCCATCATCACCACCCACCTGAACAAGATCCAGCTTGAATCTCGTCAGATACGTGCCAACAACCGGCACATCCACAGCAGCAGCTTGTTGCTGACGATGATCCGGCATCTTCCGCAGCAACCCACAGTCCTTCTCATGTTCAAGGCGAGCCGGATATCCCCAAGACTTGCACACGTACTGATCTTCGCCTCCTGCATCAGAAGAACCTACTGGTTTGTAGTAAATCCCGGTGATGGTTTTGCAGTAGGGTCTGGATGCTTTTGGCCACTCGTAGCATGTGAAGATGTCGTTGGGCTTGGATTTGTGTGGGAAAGCATAACCAGAGTACGTGGTGCCGAAATCCAGTCCCACCACCACTCTCGCTCCTCCTCCTCCGGAAGCAGACTCCGCATGATCCATTGTCACAGTTCTCCTCCTCCTCCTCCTCCTCGTCACCTTCAAAACAACAACTCCTGCAAACAAAGTCTCCGAACTTGCACTCCCCCAAAGGGTGCGGCTCTTGCACGACGATGACTGCAGAAGCACAGAAACTCCAAACTACCCAAGACCCAAATTTACCTCAAAACCTCAACTCGACAACCAAGTCTTACGATCACTCTCAATCGGTCAAGCAATCAATCACAAAACCCTTTCCTCAAGAAACTCAGCAACCCAAAAAAATCTTCCTCAAAAAAGTGGAGAGGACGCAAGAGGTCTGTTGAGTACCGACAGTTCTGGAACACGGTCAATAGTAGCCTTTGAACTCTAGAACCCCAAAGATGAGCGAGCCAGCGAGCTGCTACTAGTTGTGAAAACCCATGAGCCACCTTTCTTCCCAACTCACAAGACTTGCTTGCTGTCTTCACTGAGCAGCATCGAGCGTGCGTGGGTCTTATCAAGGCGCCGGACATCCCACAAGAGTCCAAGAGAAATCGTGTGCAGAAGAAGAAGAAGAAAAAAAAAAAACCGCAAAGTGTAGCGTTTCCGGGAAGTTTCTTACCGAGGACGAGTGGGCGACGAGAAAGAAAGATGCCGCGGTCGCACAGGCGCGGGTAAGAATCGTCCTACCACGGAAAACGAGGGACACCGACACCAGGAAGAACAGAAACAAACCAAAATGAGGCACGTTTGGTGATGAAATTTAGTGGATGAATTTTCTTCTTCTCTAACTAGTACACGCTCTAGTTCTTCTCATCTTCACTTTCATCCACTTTTCGTCATCCAACAGGCTTTTGCTTCCAAACATGCTTTCATTCTTCTTCATTTTGACATCATCTTTACTTTCATCCAATTTCTTCATCCATTTTTTTATGCTTTTAAAACTCTTTCATCCTCTTCATTTTTCATCATTTTCACTTCCACCCAAAAAAAATTTGCTCGGCAACATGTCTACAACCTTCACCTTCACTTTCATCCTGTTTTTTTCCTTCTTCCCCCACTTTTTTTCTTGCTTGGAAACCTGCTCACCTCATCCATCATCTTGATTTTGAAATTAATTCCATCATTATATTTTTTCATCCTATATTTTTTTGGAAACAAACTTACCTTTTTCATTGTCTTCATTTTGAAATCAGTTTCATCATTCATTTTTTTCATCCAATTTGTTGGCTTTGAAACATGCTTATTCTTTCATCATCTTCATTTTGAAATCATTATCAACATTAAATGTCTTCATCCGATTGTTTAAGTTAACATCCGAGGATTGGGAGATTCCCATAAGTGCCCACCCAAGGCAAAGTGGAGGACCTTATGTGCACTTCAGGAAAGCCCTTATTGTAAAAAAGTCCAATTTGAGGCCATTCCACCATAAAGATACGGTAGACCTATTCAAAATAGGGAAGGTTTCGAAAACAAACAAAATGATCCTTTGCAAAATGGGGAATTTTTCACAAAAAAAAATGTTCCCTTGCTTTGCAAAGGAACAACTAGCCTTTATAGCAAAGCTTCGGTTAACATTACAAATTAATAGCAGAGTTTCTATGATTTAGAAACAGGTTTACCCTTTTCCTCATCTTCATTTTGAAATCAATTTCAGCATTAGATTGGAGCTCCATTACGGCTAGACCTTGTGACACACCCTTGTAGACTTATTAAGTGTATTGGTGATAAACTTTTGATTCTACAACATTGGAATTCTATAAACCTAGTGCAAACTCGTTAGCTCTTCACTTCTAATACACCAAATGCAAGAGCTTTAAGATGAATGATTAGGATGGAGAAACATGCTTCACATGCAACTCTCAATCATACCAAGTCTGCAAACAAATTAAAATAGTGATTAATGCAACTTTAAGCCAAAACTAGATCACAAATTTAGCACATATTTACACAGACTCAACTTTGACCCAAAATCTTATAGGAAACACTACCTAATATATTTCTTATGTCCCCATGGGGCTACATGCAAATGGTATTTTTTCAAAATTCTCAAATTCCTCATTTCATAAACCTTAAAATTACATTTCATGAACCCTCGACTGCATCTCATGTTACAAGTTTGCCAATGTTGTGTAGCAATTAAATCAAGGCTCTCATTCACCACCAAATCGAAGATTTCTTTCATCTTTGAATGGGAAAACTCAATTTCATCATATTTCTTGTGTCCCATGGGGCTACATCCAAATGATGTTTTTTCAAAATTCTCAAATCCGCCCATGATTGGAACACATTGATGTCTTGCAACTTTTAGGCGTTATCACCATTATAAAAAATATTTGTTTCAGACATTGGATGCCCTTATTTTATAACCATCAAAAATTTCCAACATTTTGTTGAACTCTTCAATTAGACATGATTTGTTATTCCAAATCCCATTTTGAATGGTGAAATTCTTTTTGACATGTTTTGGTCATTACCTTTCAAAAAATCATAACTATTAGGATAAATTTTTTCTAACACTGCAAGCCCACTATCTTCTAATTTTCATTTGGGTATTTTCAATTATATAAAGGTCAAGCAATTTCAACATGTTTTGAACATTCAAACCTCATTCTAAATAGTTGAAACTTTGACAAAGTCTCAACTTTCATTTTCAAAGTGTAATTGAAAAGGTCATGGGAGTTTTCACCCCATCCCTCTCACATACTTCCCACTTAGTGCACAAAGTTCCATCCACCTTATTTAATTTGTCCTATGCCCAAAGTTTGCTTTCATTATGCCAAAAGATGATAGCATCCATGATTACAACATTATGTGACTAATCATATATGTTCATGGGGGACATGTACTTGTGCATGTATGATTAGGACATTTTGTGATCGTAAATAGGATCTTTTGTATTTCAATCTATTAGTATGTTTCATAGGACTTCAGTTTTTGTTTCAATTATAGTGCATGTATTTTTTGTCTGCTTCAAAAGCATGTCTGAAACATGCCATTGCATCCCCATATTTAAATGTTCTTGCCATGTCAATCTAATTGTCATGAGGACTTGAATAGTTCGTTTCAAGTTTCAAAAAACAACATTGTTTATATGAAGAAATTACAATTGATATCACCCAACAAACTTTAAAATGTGTAACCCAAGATTTACTCTTCATACTTCTTTTGTTGCACAAGTGTTCAAAATTCAATTAATTAGTCCAATGAATTTTTCTTTCACAACATCAACCATGCATGGTGCATTTTTTAACCAAACATGTTTGTGTTGCCCTACACTTCAATAGTTTATAATAAAAGAAGTTTCATGTTATTTACTTCAAAAACATTAATAGAAATTTTCAAATATATGGTTGAGTTTGTAACTAATATTCTAGTCATAAAGAACATTTGTGATTCATTAATGATAGTTTAATCAACATTTAATTTTATTTATTCTTACAAATTGGACCCAAAACTTGAGCAACATTATTTTCTAAATTTATAGTATTTATTATTATAAATTTATTATAAATAATATGATATTTTATTTTATGAATTTTTTTCATTATTTTTCATCCCAGCAATTGTTCACATGAGTCACCAATTAAACTAGGTTTAAGACCTAATTTAAATGGTAAAGTAAATCACCCAATCTACTTACTTAAGTTCACCTATGTAACCATTTAACATAGATAATCTAAATAGGTAGGAATATTCAATCAATATTCCAATGTTGATCACAACAAATGTCATTTGTGAAGTTTGATCCTTGTACCAAAGGATGGAGTTCAACTCTTTTACCACAAAGCCACCCCAATTGTTGTGTAAATAATTTACTATTTATTTTATTTAGACCATACTTCATTTAAACATTACTCAAAATCTGAAATTTGATAATTCATATTGTAATAATAATTTGTCCAAATGAGAAATTTTCAATTTTATTCACAAATTTCTTCAATAATCTACACAATTATATATATATTAACAATTCAATAACCATTCTTTGGAAAACAAAATGCAAACACATTGTTTGTAAATGGAAAAACCATTGTGGTTAACAAATGAATAAATAAAATATATCTTTCATATTTTAAACATTCATTTGATTTCAAATTTTATATTATACAAATTTTCTTCCAATATATCATGATTTTACCAATAACTTTTCATTTAAACATATGAGTTCATGTAATTTATCGACATGAAATATTTATAAATGGATCATATATATATATATCTGTGTGTGTGTGTGTGTGTTTTTAAAGTATTATTCATATTAAATATGATATATAGATTTAATCTAAATATTTTAATTTAATTTTAATAATATTATTATTATTAAAAATAAAATTTTAACTAATTTTCTGAAATTGTAAATTGCATTCATTTGTACACATATAATTTAATATGATTGTGTAAATGTTTTACACATGTAAATAATTTTTTTATTTTTATAAATATAATATTCAAATTATTTAAATTTATGCTAAAAGTTTAATGTACAAATAAATTATATATTTCCCACATCTTACAATTATATTTTTATAATTCCAATATACAAATTTATTTATAATATATCATAATTTTTCAATTAAAATTTATTTTTATAATATCTAATATATTCACGTTGAATATTTAAAATGGATCATATATCAAATATATTTAAGAAAACTGTACTAAAGGTTCTTATATTCCCTATATGTACAATATTAATCAAAATCAATTCCTTACATGTGATATTTCATTGTCTTTTTATATTCATATTAAATTCCTAATAATCATTTTTAAATCATTGTAAAATAATTGTATGACCTCATTGTCTTTGTAATGACACATCATTTTGTTCACGTCATTTGCATAGTTATTATTTAATCATATTTGAAATGACTTTGTCATTATCACATTTTCAAATGATATTTTGAACATCCACATCACTTTGTCATCAATCATGGATGCCATGTGAATGGAACCTTGCAATGAAAAAACAAATGTCATCGTTCCTATTACCATGTTATCATCTACTAATCAAATGCACCACTAATATATCACAATAACTTTTTTCCACATAGGTTTTGAAATAATATCCTATGATTATAATAAATTATGTAGTCATTTAAAACAACTAATCATTTATTTCTTGATTGCAAAGGACAAAATTCGTTCTAGTGAAATAATATCATTAAAATGGATAGTTTCACATGGAAGGTATCATACATTAGAACAAATTTTGCTTCAAATAAAATATTATGATTCACCTTTTTACATACTCCTTTTTATTTATTAAGATATTAGGCAAATGGATGGATATAGAACCCTTTAACACAAGTGGATGACATCACAATTAAAGGGACAATTTGGATTATCACAATTGTAGTTTTTCTAGATTGTATTCGAACTTAAAATGTAAAGTCATATTCAACATTAAAATTATCAAAATTTAAATTATCCATGTTGTAATAAACTTTAGTTATAATAATATTAAAAAATATGGATGGATTTTTTTTAAAAAGTGTATTCATAATGACCTTTCAAAATGGTAACACTACATTTGTCATGCAAATATAGTAGTGCAATATGTGAATTCAAAAACTATGTCATATTAATGTCAGAATAAAAATTGACCACCATCAAATTAAAGAATTTTAAAATAGGGTTCATTGAAAAAAAAATTAATATGTAAAGAAATTTTGATTACAAAAATTAAATGCCATGAATTTCATCATTTTTGCCATTTATAATCCATTTCAAAATAAAATGATCAAACTTTCACATCAATTTTTGGACCAATCACATGTTTAATGATATCTAAAAAGTGGTTTATGAATACTTTTAATCAAAATCATAAGGGATAATTATAATATTTACAATTTCATAATTATTATAATTGCAAGAATGTTTGAAAACACCAAAACTTTGGTGTACAAACATTGTACAAATTTTACACTTCAATTGCATGGAAATGATGGGAAAAAAACATGACTTATGATAACAAGAATTTACATATTATTTGTACCTAAACAAATATTCATGGATTTCACACTAATTTAATCATAATACAACATGACCAATGTGTTAACACTACACACAAACTTTAAATAATACATTTCAAAAATATGCTTAATGGGGGTTTGTTTTGATCTTGGGAGCTTACAAATGTATAACGGGGATTGATTTGGTTTTGAAAGTTGGGTACAAATTAGGTATAAGGAGTCATTTCAAAATGTAACCATTGTTTAATTTCCATTGTGATAAGTGGTTATTTACGTTGATATTATTTTTTTTGGATGAACTCTTACAACAATATTCTTGATATATTATGAGAGTATGGAATATCCAATTAAAAAAATATAACCAATGTTTTTTATTGTTTAAACAAAATTTTTAAATACTTAAATTTTTTAATGTATATATTACATTATAATATAATGCAACATTTTTTTAAGTGATAAGAATTGAAACCATTCTAAAATCAATTTGTAAATCATGATTTTGAGCATATTTTATGTAATATTTTTCTTAAATAAAAACCTAGTAAAATATTTTAAAGGTAAAGGGCTCCTTATACTTAGTTTGGACCCAACTCACAAATATGCATATGTGGGTCTTGTTTTGATCCTGGGAATTCACAAATATGCAAAACATGGGTCTATGTTCATTTTAGGAGTTCACAAATATACATAATGTGGGTCTTGTTTTCATTTTAAGAACTCACAAATATGCATAATGGGGGTTTTCTTTAGGTTTTTGGAACTCACAAATGCATAACAAAAGTATGTTTTGATCTTGGGAGCTCACAAATGTAAAATGACAAGTCTGTTAATTTGACCTTAGAAGATTTGTACCATATCTAGGAGTCAAATATCATAATCAAATGTTGAAATAATCATTTTTAAAAATGTTGGCAATTTCAACACCCCATTTTTAATTTCCAAATGTATTAGGAGAATGCCTTTTTCATTTTCTAGCATTTATTTTTTCATTTTGTTAAGCTTTGTTTCCACATTAAAATCTAGGTCCACATATCAAGCTCTATGCTATTCACATTGGTTCTTGTCCATCCAAACTTTTCTCCAATTTTCCGAATTTAGACCAAAAAATTTGAAGAATAGAAATTTTTTTGCATGGTTTTTGTCCAATTAGTTTAAAGATTTATTTGCCTTTCACTATAAGAAAATGTGACTTTTTAAAAGGTCCAACTTCACTAAAATGTCCATATTGAAAGAAAAGGATAGTTGTTTTGATTAAAGTCTTAGGCCATGAAGGACTCAAGTCACTTTTGATTCAAACATTTGGCTTAAGTGACCTTTTTAACCATGCAACAAACCAAACATTTGGTGAGAGGCCAAGGGTTCATCAAGATGACCAAGGCTCAGTCAAATTGACCATATTCAATGGCCATTGTGATTTATAATTAGTCAAGTTGGCCATTCTAATTTAACACTTAATCAGATCAACCATTAATTAGCTACTTAACCTTCAAGTTTATTTTACTTAGGGTACATACTAAACCTAAGTTCATAACTAGTAGGCCCTAGATTCGGCATATTACACCTAACATGTATTTATAAAATTTAATAGGCTATTTACATGTTACCATTTAAACACACTTAAGCACTTAAACTTAGTACATTAATTAGTTGATATTTAATACTCAATAATTTATTATTAATATTTTATATAATAAATTAATCACCAAATAAATGTTAATTAATAACCAACAACTAATTTATCCGTCAAGTTATTCATTGACTAATAATTAATTCATAGTAAATCATCAATGATCAATCATTGACAAATAATTAATAATTTTTTTAAACTTAAAATTTTAATAATTAATATTATTTAATGTTTAATATTTAATACTTCATAAAAAATATTCAATAATCAGCCCATTATATTAACTAACTATTAATTAATAAGAAATAATAAATTATTAATCATTGATATTATTTATTTATAATTGATAGTAATTAACCAACCATTGAAATTTATTTTTAATATTTTAATTAATAGCATGTAATAACTTACTAAGCATGGGTTTATCTAGGTAAATACTTGGTACATGGTATTATTTCTTATGTACATAAGTAATACAAAAATATTGAACTTCATTGATGAATGTTACAATATGTACATCAAAACAAAAAATTCAATCAAATTTATTACAATATGATGACAAAAGTTTTCAACTTCTAAAGAGGTAGTCCAATGGTAAGGACTTGACTCATCAAAATGGAGGTGAGGAGTTTATGTCCTCACACATACAACATTGGCGACCTAGGATACCTTGGCTTTATGTGACTTACATAGCTAACTTAAACAAGTAGGTCTAAAGTTGGCCACCTAGTCTAGACTCCTTAATTTAGGTGGCTTAAGCTAAATAACATAGGTAGGTAGGAAAATTATTTTATTTTATTTTTTACATTAATTATTAGGTAATGTAAGTAGTTAAATTTATTAATTAATGGACAAATATATGATTTAAATATTATATTATATATAATATATTGAAATATTTTATTATTATTAAAAAATTAAGTCATATATAGTTATTGTCGAAATATTTTTGAATAATAAAAAAGATAGTTTAAAAATCCATTCAAAAAACCAACCAAAAGACCTAATGAAAATGGCTGGGTCTAAAACAGCTTGTCCAAAATAGCCATTTGGGGTACCTTTTGACTAATTTTCCTAGTAAAAAAAACCTCATTTTCTTGTAGTGTTTGAAGTAAACAAATCTCATTTTGAAAATTTCCTAAAGATTAAAAAAAATAGTTTTTTTTTCAAAAATTATAAATTATTAAAAAATTCAAAAAAATTTAAGCACATTAAATTTTTATTAATTAATTAAAAATCTGACCCGTGAATAGGGACATAAAATGTAATGGGGGGTATGTTTTGGCCTTTGGAATTCCTAAAATAACCCAACAGATTTTCTACCATGAAATTTGGTGGTCCTTCACTTCTTTTTTTCCCCCTTTCTTTGGCCTTTTGGTTTTGACTTTGCTTGTATTTGCAACTAATCCATGTGTTTATTTCACTATGAGAAAAACATGGTTTTTAAAACTATTTAGGTTGATTAATTTGTCTTTTAGATTGGTGAAATGTCCATTTTGATTCGACATCCTCCATATGAACAGTCATTATAATATTTAACTTATCAATTTGACTAGTGATGACCCATTTGACTACCTTCAAATGGGACATCTAATCAAGTAAAACAAAAGATATTTTTGGCTCCAAATGGTTAATGGGCTTTAATAAAATTGAACAAACAAAAATGACATCCTACCTATGTACCATCATAGCTACTTTCCTAGGTACCTACATAGGTAGTAGTAGTGGCTACCTTGGTAGATCTGTACCTAGGTATTATAGTAGGTTAGGTTGATGTAGTAGTTTGATGGCCAATACACCTCTTACCTATTAAATTACATACTTCATTATTTCTTAATTATATTATATATTTACATAAGTCTTTAATATATAACATTTTAAGATGTCAATTGAAAAAATTGACAAAAAATAACAATTCTAAAATTGTAGTCCATTCGTAAGGACTTAATTTATCATTAGAGAGGTGAGGGTGTTAACACTACATTTTTACACCGAATTAATCATACACATCAAAAATGTATTACTATTAAATTCTTGTTGTTTCCCATTACTATATATACCATGTATCCATAATAACCAAGGCAACAACTTCTATTTGGTAAGCTACATGTGATCAACATTATTTTGACTTCACGCACACCTACAAATTATTTCAATTAAAATACAAGAAATAATATTGTGCATGCACACATAAACATACAAACACACCTTACATACATGCATGAATGTTCTATCATTTATTACACCAAAATGATTTAAATAAAATAATCTATGTTCACATCAATTTCCATGTCTTCATGTTCCAATGAATGACTTCACTTTGTAGTTGACTCATACTCTCCTCCTTTGCCTTAGAACCAAACAACTTAAAACCTCACCACTATCAAATTGTTTAACATTTTTTCATTTCTCTCCCATAATTTCAAAACTCCAACCTTAATCACATTCCTCTATCTCTTCCCAAATTGCTCTCTTTTAATTCCTCCCTTTCTTGTCTTACAATGCCCTTTTCAACTCTCACCATCTTTAGATTTAGTTAAGCAATTATAACTAATTGTTATGTCGGTTATTTGGAGGTTGAAAGTTTTTGAAACTCATAACTTCCTCAAACAAAGTTTCATTTGAACATTTTATGGACTCATTTTATAGCCCTTGGAAAAAGCTTTCCAACGTTGTATTTATCATTTCAATTGAAGTTGATTTGACCTCTTAAACTGTCAAAAACATTTGTCAACTATCAATTATTATTGGTTACCCACATAGCTGGTTTGTAGGTCTACCGATTTGCATACTACTTGCCTATTTGCCTTTCTATTGCCTTTCCTAATAATTTTCTTGCCTACTAGAAGGTTTTGTTTTTAATATTTACGACCTATCTTGATGTTGAAGGGGTTATGCTAGGTATGTTAGGTTGGGTAGCTAGGCTATATAGGTTTGATTGGATAGCTAGGCTATGTAGGCTTGGTTGAGTAGCTAGGCTAAGTGGGTTCAGTTGGGTAGTTAGGCTACATCTAGTACCTAGATACTTCCTTTTTCAACCTAGCTACCTACCTTTCTTGACCTACTTACACTTATTTAGTACCTATCTACCTACACTATAGTTTTATTTTTGAAAATAAATTTAAAAATAAATTATTAAATTATTAAATAAATTATTTAAAGGCCACCTAGTCACAATGGACATGTTAAAATCAACTTGTCCAAAGTGATGAAAGGGTTTTTTTATGGCCATTTAAATGGGGTCTCTTTTTTTCTTAAAATTTTTTATCAAGAAACTTGATTTTCTACTAAGGTTTAATACGTAAGGATGGATGAATCCCACATAATCAAGAATGCATATAATGAAAAATTGAAATGTAGGAGGTTGTAGGAAATGTGTTAAGGCCCCACATTGGCAAAAGGTTTGAAACCTTTAAATATTGTACTTACAATGTTTTTTTCATTTTTGTAAATGTAACATGCATGGCCATCATCCCACAAGAGATTTAACGTGAGTAGAATTGATCCCATAACTGATTTAGCTTTAATGATGACAAGTTTTGTCAAAACTATCAAAATAATTTAAAAAATAGTAGAAAAAACTATTTTAAACAATAAAAATTTAACAAAACTTCCTTTGTGATCAAATACAGCCCAAGGCACCTTAAACTTCATGTTGGAACATAAGTGGTGAATTTGAAATTTAAACTCTTATTGTGGTGGGTGTGGCTCCTAGACAAAGGTAAAATGTTGCACCAATTTGCAAGAAGATAAAATGTCATTAATGCAATCACATTAATAGGAGTCAAAGCAAGTGTAACAAGTGTTTGTTTTTTCCATGTTTTAGTGTCAAAAATTATACTAATGTTACAAGTTTTTAATATGTTTACATCATAAAGTTTCGAATATCTTTTTAGGGGAATGATGTATAAAACAATTTGAAATGAATTTAATGAGTATAAAGTACTAAAAGCATTTTAAAACAATTGTAACTAGTATTTTTTATGAATTTTTCATTTTAAAAAAGATTTGAAATGCTTTCAAAATTATATAACCCCAAAACTTCAAAACCTTAATCTTAAAATGTAAACCCTAAACCTAAACCTTTCAAACTAACCAATTCAATTTAAACATTAAACCCTAGCTTAAAATATAAACCTTAAAACAGAATCCTTAAAAAAATAATTAAAAAATAACCCGTAAAACCCAACCTCAAAATAATAAGAATTGAAAGTTAACCTTTAACTAAAACAAAACCCTAAAACTAAAGTTTTCAAACACAAAATTATAAACCTTACACCTAAGACAATCAATTGCCCTAGAACTTCTAAATACTTGTGATCTCTACACCTAACTACAATAGCCTTCAATTCCATTAAAGTTCGAATTCATCTTCTATTCATCCTCAATTAGGCTAATTTTAAAATACTCAAAAATGTGGCAAGAAATAATAAATAATGAGTTAAATAGGATTGTAATCAAGTGTTAGTTTTGAGAATAACTTTACAAAAAAATACTTGTAATGTGGGTCTACCTAAGAACCTACATGGCTAGTTTAGTGAAAACTAGTGGCAAGACCCAAAATTGGAATTGTTAGTTTTGAACTACATAAAGATAGGTGACAAAACTGAAAAAAACCTCCTCAACTCATGGTCAAACTAGTTTGGTAGGTAGGTGGATAGGTACCTTAGGTAGGTCTTTGATTGAGGTAGGTAGACCTCTTAGGTAGGCACAAGGTCTCTAGGTATATTAAAGAAAGAAAACATAATTATAATTTTGCAGAGTTCATCCTACTTTTGAGTTTTGGGTTCCAGTTTGGAAAACATTAAAAAGATAACTACATAGTGGGGGTGAGATGCCCAAGTGAGGATGAAAAGGGGTGTAAAATTGGATGCCAGCTTATTGATATGATTATTATATGTGCCTTTATAAATATGCCCATTTTAGTCACATTCTTGTTTTGTCACACATTTTTTGGGTAAACATTTGCTTTAGTAAGAAACACCATTCTTTAGAATCATTATCAAATTCGTTAGGAGCACAAAATATTTGCAAAGCTTTCTTTGTAGATGTAACTATAATGAGAAAAATCTAAGGCAAATATTAAGATATTGTAAATTGTTGTTCTCTTTGATTATGTTAATGTTGTGTAATGTGAAAGGAGGTTGTCTAACTAGTGTGCAATTTGATCTAATCCTGGATTTTAGGCATAATTGCATCAACCAACTTGTTGTGACGGTGCCCCATCATTGTTGCATGGAAATGCATGGTTGCCTTGTTTTCTAAGCTGTGTGGTGTGTGTAAAATTGGGCATGGCGGCTGGCATTGATGGAGCTCGACTTA
>Ga0116227_10012859_pt1 | contig 13436 bp, 9 predicted proteins | sample S1TSphgellanicum_FD_89693 | JGI IMG/M metagenome (GOLD analysis project Ga0116227, IMG submission 89693) | Host-associated microbial communities from peat moss isolated from Minnesota, USA - S1T2_Fb - Sphagnum magellanicum MG | ecosystem: Host-associated > Plants > Peat moss > Unclassified...
GTCGTCTCAGCATGACACTCGACGATGTCTTACCACTTTTCCAGCCTCGCAACTGAGAATAGTTAGATCCATCAGCCTGCTGGTTTCGGTTGTCACCCCGAGCCTTTCGAAGGGCGTAGGGCAGCGACAACGTCCGGCGAAGCGTCCGTCACGCGCCCTGCGACACGCTCAAGGTGACAGCGTGAAAGCCGACCGGCTCCTAGCGCACGTTTTCGGACGGTCGGGCAGCGGCCGCCTTTGCGCGCAGATTTGCGTAGAGCGGCGCGAGTCGCGGCGCGAGCAGCTCCGCCAGGCGTTCGGGTTCCGCGAGAAAAGCGTCGTGACCGTGGTCGCTCACTAACTCGACGTAGGCGCTGTCGGCGCCCTCTGCGGTGAAACGTTCGGCGGCGGCGCGCACGTATTGCGGCAGGAAGAGCCAGTCGCTCGAGATGCCCGCGAACGTGAATTGCGGATGCGGGATGGCGAGGCGCCGGTCGCGGGTTTCGAAGAGATCCATCGCGCGCGTGAGCACGAGGTAGGCTTGCGGATCCATCCGCGCGACGAAAACCTCGCCCTGATGGTCGAGATACCCCTCGACGTCGTACCGGTCTGCGGCGTGTCGCGCCGGATCGCCTCCGCCCCGATCGGGCTTGCGGCCGTAACGCTGCGCAAACAACGCCTCCGATTTGTACGTGAGCATCGCGATCTTGCGTGCGAGCGCGACGCCCTCAGCGGGCGTGCGCGCGATCCGGATGGCCTCGCGCGCGACGGCGTTGAGCGCGATGCCCATCGCGGCGAAATGGTCGTAGGCGCCGATCGCGATCACGCGATCGACCTGCGCGGGCGCTTCGAGCGCCCACGCAACGGCCTGCATCCCTCCGAGCGAGCCGCCGACGACCGCGGCGAACCGCGTGAGCCCGAGCGCCGCGAGCGCTTCGCGCTGGGCTCGCACCATGTCGGCCACACTAACGAGCGGAAATCGCTCGCCGTACGGCTCGCCGTCGGGCGCGAGCGACGTCGGTCCGGTCGATCCGTAGCAACTTCCGAGCGCGTTGACGCCGACGATCGCAAGCGCATCCGTATCGAGGAGGCGGCCCGGTCCCGCGAGACCGCCCCACCAATCGAGTACGCGCGACGATCCCGTCAGTGCGTGGTTGACGAGGACGACGTTCGCGCCGTCCGCGCGCGGTTCGCCGTACACGCTCACGCGTTGCACGGCGCCCGAAAGCGAAACGCCGCAATCGAGCCGCAATGGCCCGATCGCGACGTCGCGTTCGTACGTGGGCTCGGTCGAGGGCGTCGTTTAGACTCCGACCGGCTCCGGATACACGGTCTGCTTCGCTCCGGCGAGCGCCTGATCGAGATCGGCGATGATGTCGGCGGGATCTTCGATGCCGATCGAGAGGCGCACCATGTCTTCGGTCACGCCTGCTTCGATCTGCTGCACGACGTTGAGTTGCTGGTGCGTCGTCGTCGCGGGATGGATCACGAGCGACTTCGCATCGCCCACGTTCGCGAGCAACGAGAAGAGCTTGAGTCGATCGATCAACGCTTTGGCGGCCGCCGCGCCGCCTTTGACGCCGAACGTGAGGATCGCGCCCGAGCCCTTGGGCAGGTACTTCTTCGCGCGCGCGTACGAGTGGTGGTCGTCGATGCCGGGATACGAGACCCACGTCACGTCCGCGTGATTCTTCAGGTGGTTCGCCACCGCGAGCGCGTTGCTCGAGTGCCGTTCCATCCGCAGCCCGAGCGTTTCGAGCCCCTGCAGCAACAGCCACGAGTTGAACGGCGAAATCGCCGCGCCGAAGTCGCGCAGCAACTGCACGCGCGCCTTGATGATGTACGCGAGATTGCCGAACGACGAGACGTAGCGCACGCCGTGATACGACGCGTCGGGTTCGGTGAATTCGGGGAATTTGCCGGATCCCGCCCAATCGAAATTGCCGCCGTCGACCAGCAGTCCGCCGATCGAGGTGCCGTGGCCACCGATGAACTTCGTGGCCGAGTGAACGACGATGTTCGCACCGAATTCGAAGGGGCGCAAGAGATACGGCGTGGCGAGCGTGTTGTCGACGATCAGCGGAATCTTGGCGTCGCGCGCGACCTCGGCGATCGCCTCGATGTCGAGGACGTCGACCTTCGGATTGCCGATCGTTTCCGCGAAGATGGCCTTGGTATTCGGTTTGATCGCGTTCTTGACGTTCTCGGCTTTGCCCGCGTCGACGAGGCTGATGTCGAGCCCGAATTTCGGCAAGGTGTGAACGAACGCGCTGTACGTTCCGCCGTAGAGCGACGCGGAGGAGACGATGTGATCGCCCGCGTGCGCGATGTTGAGCAGCGAGTAGATGTTCGCTGCCTGACCGCTCGCGAGCGCGAGCGCGCCGACGCCGCCTTCGAGTGCGGCGATGCGCTGTTCGAGCACGTCGCTCGTCGGGTTCATGATGCGCGTATAGATGTTGCCGAACTCTTGGAGCGCGAAGAGGCGGCCCGCGTGTTCGGCATCCTCGAACGTATAGGACGTCGTTTGATAGATCGGGACCGCACGTGATTTCGTATGCGGATCACCGGCGTGACCGCCATGGACGGCGGTCGTGTCGAAACGATATTCGCTGCTGTCGGACACGGTAATTAACTCCTAAGCCGGCGTTGAGATGGCCGAGCTGACGGTGGTGCTGGTGACGTATTCCCGCGCGGCGGGGGTGGGGACGACGAGGTCTTCCCAGAGCGGAATGACGCTCGCGGGAACGACGAACTTGACGGCCGCGAGCGCTTCGATCGTGAGCGCGAGCGTCTTTTCGAGCGGCTGCGTGATGACGGCGGGGAGTCCGTCGAGCGGTTCTGCCCCGATGCCGCCGCGCGCGAGCGCGTCGCAGGCGGGCCGCACGTCGCCGAGCGAGCTCAAACGTACGATCCGGCGCAGCGGAATCGCGGGTTCGAGCGTATCGGTACGCACGGGCGCGAGCGTCGGCAACGTCGGGGTGAAGCCGACGTTGCGCCCCGCTGCGATGTTCCGCAACACTGCCACCACGTCGCCGACGACCGACGATGCGGTCGGATCGCTGCCGGCGCCCGTCCCGGCAAAGGTGAGCGAACCCGAGCTGCGGCCGGTCACGCGGATGCAGTTCTGCGGTCCGCTCGGTTGCGCGAAGGCGTGCTCGGCCCGGACGAAGGCGGGCGTGACGATCGAGCTCTCCGCCCGCGCGCAGGCAATCAGCTTGAGCCGCCAGCCGGCGCGTTTGGCGAGCGAATGGTCCTCGCGCGTGAGCGAGGTGATGCCGTGGCGCGGAATCTCGTGCGTGACGAGCCCGCGCCGAAAGGCAAGCTGCGCGAGGATGGCGAGCTTGTGCGCCGCGTCGACGCCCTCGACGTCGTTCGTGGGATCCGCTTCGGCGAAGCCCAACCGCTGCGCGGCGCCGAGGGCTGCCGCGTAGCTAGCGCCCTCGAACATCTCCGAGAGGATGAAGTTCGTCGTGCCGTTGAGCACGCCGCCCACTTCGAGGATGTCTTCGCCCGCGAGCGATTCCCCGATCGTGCGGACGATGGGAATCGCGCCGCCGACCGCGGCTTCGTAGGCGATCGTGACGCCGCGGGCCGCGGCGAGGGCGCGCAGTTCGGGGCCGCGCGTGGCGAGCAGATCCTTATTCGCCGTGACGACGTGCTTGCCGGCCGCGAGCGCGCTCACGACGAACTCGGCGGCGATCCCCGTCCCGCCGATGCATTCGATCACGACGTCGATCGTCGGGTCGTCGACCAGCCGGCGCGCGTCCTCGGTGAACAGATCGCTCGGAATCTCGGCCGGCCGCGGCTTGGCGAGCGAGCGCACTGCAATTCCTGCGAGCCAATAATCGACGCCGCTGCGGGCCGGGACCGAAGACGTCGAGTTGACGAGGAGTCGCGCGACACCGCTGCCCACGGTTCCGCAGCCCAAGAGAGCGATGCGAACGTCGCGGCGGGAATCGATGCGATCCGCGTGCGCTGGTTGAGTGAGCGACAAGCGATTCCACCTGATGGCGAATTAGGTTTCTACTGAGTGGGCCAACTATAGCGAAAGCGCCGCTTGGCCGTCAAGGATGCGGTTCCCCGCAGCACGGCCGAGCCGCATCAGAAGCGGCGCAGCGAGGATGCCATGAAGCGGAGCGCGTTCGCGTCCGCGCCGCGCAGGCCGAGTACGTAGCGCGAGCCGGCTCGCGTCCACGTCAAGGTACTCGGCCCGCAGCCGGCGCCGCACGGCCCCGGCACGTAGTAAGCGGTACCGCCGAGCGGCAGCGGTACCGAACGGCCCGCCGCCGGCTGCGACGGCGCCGGCATCCCGCGCATGAAACCGAAGCGGCAGGCCGGGCGCGCGCAGCTCTTGCCCTCAAAAAATGTGACGTCGTAGCCCGAGCGGCTGGAGGCGAGCACGCTCGCCCGAACCATGCCGCCCCCGAGCACGCTGTCGGGAATCGTCGTGGGCAGATACACGGGGACGGACGCGGTCCGGCGAACGGCCGTGGCCGCGTTCGCGATCCCCGCGATCGCTGCGGCCGACGCCGGAGCCGCGGTGACGCTGAGGGCGGCCACCAGGACGGTACATGCGGCGCGGACGGCGGCGACGCGGGGACGGACGTTTTGCTCGAGCATTTCAGCGGGACCGTTCCCGAAAAACGGGTCTGCCCTTCACGCGGAGTCCGGCTTTTCGGCGCGAAGAGCGGGCCGTGCGCCCCGTTTCCATCGTCCGCCTCGCCGGCGGCAGTGCGATCTTGCGAGCCGGGTCCGGACGAACGCCGGTCTTGTTCTTGCACGGGGTCGGCGGCGCGGCGTGGTCGTGGGAGCCGCAGTGCGAGGGCCTCGCGGGCGACGACGTCTCGCTCCACGTTTGGGAAGCCCGCGGACACGGCGTGGCGGCGCACGTCAGCGATGCGGGCCTCGCCGAATATTACGCCGACGCGCGGGAAGCGCTCGACCGCGTCGTCGCGGATTGTGGCCCGGCATTCGTGGTCGGCCATTCGATGGGCGGGTTGCTCGCGATGGCACTCGCGGCCGAGCGGCCCTACGCGGTGCGCGCGCTCGCGCTCGTGGATCCCGTCTACGCACCCGACGGTGGGACCCACGCCGCGGGTCCCATCGCCCGCCTCGCCAAGGCGGCCCTGCGGCCGCTCGTGCGCGACGTGGAACGCAACGGCCCGGTCGCGCGCGCGCTCGCTCGGCTGGTCTTCACGGCGGCCTTCGTCGATCGGGGTTGCATGGAACGCGCCTGGCGCCGGCAGCGCACGCAGGTTCCGCCCGAGTATCCGAAGATGATGTACGAGGCTTTCGACGGGCCCACCGGATTTCCGAACCGGGCGTTCGCGCGCGAACTCGCGATGCCGACGCTGCTACTCGAACCGCGCGCCGGCTCGCCGCGCTTCCCGGCGCTCGTTGCGGAGTTCGAACGGCTCGGAAAACGCTTCACGCACCTCGCGATCGACGGAGGACACTATCTGCAATTGGACCGCTCGGCGGCTCTCGTCACGCGTGCGCTGCGCGATTTCGTTCGGCGCTGGTCCGCGTGAGCGCTCCGCGCCGCTACCGGCTCACGCTGACGATCGTGCTCGGCATCGCGCTGCTGGCCGCGCTCTACGTCGCCGCCGTTCGCGAACGTAAGGAACTCGGCTCCCGGCGCGTCGAGGTCGCGCTCGATTACACGGACTTCGCCGCGCTCGCGCAATCGTACGGGTACGACCAGGAGCAATTGCTCGTCGCGCTGCGTCGCGCCGGCCTCACGTCGCTGGCGGTATCGGAAGAACTCGGCGGCAATCTCAACGCAGGATCGACGGCGGCCGTGTTCTCGGGCGAGCAGTTGATCGCGCAATCGAAATTGCAGCCGCTCGGGCTGCCGGCGCTCGCGAACTTGGCGCGGACCAATCGTATATCGCTGAACGAATTGTACCTGATCGTGTTCGACCCGCACGAGGTCGGGCGCTATCGCGCGGCCTTGGCCGAGCATCTCGGCCCGAAGGCCGTCCGGACGATCCAAGCCGCCAACCCGGCGATTCTCGCCGTGCGCTCGCAAATCGATTATTTCAACGCGCTCGGCTTGGGATTGCCGGCGCCGCCGTTGCTCTTGGCGCGCGAATTGCATCTCTTCCTGATTCCCCGCGTCCAGAACGACGAGCGCTTCGGGGCGCCGCAGATCGACCGCATCTTCGCGAGCTTCAAGCAGCACGAACGTCCCTCGACCGTCGTCTTTTTCGGCGCGCGCAACGAGGTGCTCGGCTTTCCCGATCACCTCGACGACACGGCCGCGGCATTCAAGCGCACCGGCATCAACTTCGGCTCGATCGAGACCTACGACAAGAATCAAATCCAAAAAGGCAACGACGGCCTTGCCGAAAAGGCGATCGAACGGACCACGCGCGTCGAAGCGATCGCGAAGACGGAACTCGACAAGCTCGATTTCAATACGGTGGTCGCCCGGTATCTGCTTGGCGTTCGCGAGCGCAATATCCGAGTCGTCTATCTGCGGCCGTTCCTCCACGAACAGGACGGCATGTCGCTCGAGAAGACCAACATCGAGATGGTGCGCCAGATTCGCGACGGGCTCGTCGCGCGCGGCTTCAAGCTCGGGCGCGCGACGCCGGTCCCGGCGTTCCGCATCAATCCGCTCGTGATCGCGCTCGTCTCGCTCGCCGTGCCCGCGATCCTCATGCTCTTGCTCGAAGCCTTCGGCGTGCGCCGGCCCCAGATCGCATACGTCGCGTTCGCGCTCGATCTGCTGCTCGTCCTCGGCGGATACGCCGCGCATCACGACCTGCTGGCGCGCAAGATTCTCGCGCTCGCCGGCGCCATCGGCTTTGCGACGATCGCCGTGGTCGCGATCCCGCGCGCGTTCGCGCAGGCGCCGCCGGTGACGTACGGTGCGAGCTTCTTCGCCGGTCTGCGAACGCTCGCCGTCGCGACGCTGTGGGCGCTCGGCGGTGCGCTCGTCGTCGTCGGCCTCGTCAGCGCGCCGCTCTTGATGGAGGAGATCGATCGATTCGCCGGCGTGAAGGCCGTCATCATCCTGCCGCCGCTCGCGGTCTTCCTGTTGTACGTCTACACGCGGCGCTTCGGTAACGAACCGCCGGACGCGAAATCGAGTGCGCTCGCGCCCGTGCGCGTCTACCAACTTGCGATCCTCGCGCTGCTCGCGGGCGCCGCATTCGTCTATATTTCGCGCAGCGGGAATCAGAGCGACGTCGCGCCCTCCGCGTTCGAGATCGCGCTGCGTTCGAATTTGACGGCCGTTCTCGGCGTGCGGCCGCGCTTCAAAGAATTCGCCATCGGCTTTCCGCTGATGATGCTGCTTCCGGCACTCCGTCTCGAACACAAGCGGGTCGCCGGCTGGATCTTCGCGATCGGCATCGCGATCGGCACGTCCGACATCGTCGACACGTTTTCGCACCTGCATACGCCGCTCGCAGCGTCGCTCACGCGGATCTTCAACGGGGCCATCCTCGGCGTCGTGATCGGGGCGATCGCGATCGCGGTCTATCGCGGACTCGACGCGCGCGCCCGGGCGGCGGTCGCCGAACGCCGCTCCCGCGCCGCGTAGCGGCGTGCGCTTTCTCCTCAGCGGATATTACGGGTTCGACAATCTCGGTGACGACGCGCTGCTGCAGATCATCGTCGCCCAGCTCAAGACGCGCTATCCGTTCGCTACGATCGACGTGCTCTCCGCAAAACCCGACGCGACCGCGCACGACCTCGGCGTGACCGCGACGCCGCGTTGGGATCAGGGTGCGATCAAGGATGCGATCTCGGTCGCCGACGTCGTGCTCTCCGGCGGCGGCGGGCTCTTGCAGAACGCGACGAGTCTCAAGAGCCTGCTCTATTACGCCGGAATCGTGCGCACGGCGCTGCGCGCCGGGAAACGCACGATGGTCTTCGCGCAGTCGATCGGGCCGCTCGATTTCTGGGGGAAACAGACGGTGCGCGAGTTCTGCAAAGGGCTGAGTGCGGCGACGGTCCGCGACGAACGTTCGCGCGAACTCCTCGCTCCGCTCGTGCCGTCGACCGCCGTCGAACGGACGGCCGACCCGGTCTTGCTCTACGAGCCCCCCGAGCGCGCCGTCGACCTCGAGCCCGCAGGTCTCGGCGACGCGAGCGATCCGCTCGTGCTCGTGTGCGCGCGCAAGACCGCGCACCAGAGCGACCTCGTCGTCGCGCTCGCGAGCGCCGTCGATCGGCTCGCCTTAGAGCACGGCGCGCGGGTCGCGTTCCTGCCGTTCGGCGGTGCGGCCGACGCCGAGGTCGCGACCGCGATCATCCGCAAATGCAAGTCTGCCCCAATGCTCGTCTCGCTCGATGGACTCGACGCCGTGGCGGCGGCGATCGCCCGCGCGAAGCTCGTGATCGGCGTCCGTTTGCACGCGCTGATCCTCGCGGTTCGCTTCGCGGTCCCGTTCCTCGCGATCCCCTACGATCCAAAGGTTGCGGGCTTGACCGGCGACGTGGACTACCCGCTACCGCCGCTCTATACGCCGGGAGAGCGCGTCGTGCCGGCGCGCATCCTGGCCGCCGTCGACGCTGCCTGGACCGGACGCGCCGCGCTCGCCGAGCATCTCGCGCGGCAGGCTCCGCTGCAGCACGCGCTCGCGACCCGCAACTTCGAGGTGCTTGCGGAGCTCGCGCGCTGAAGCGCAAGGAGAGCGTCGCGCCCGCGCACGAACACGTCCGCAATCGTGCAGCATCCGTCGTTCCATGCGACCGTGTGGCCGGACAAGGTCGCGTACCTCATGGCCGATACGGGCGAAACCTTGACCTTCGCGGAGCTCGACGAAGCGTCGAACCGCTGCGCGAATTTCCTGCGCGCGGCGGGCCTCAAACCGGGCGACCACATCGCGCTGCTCGTCGAGAACTCGCTCGACTTCTTCAAGATCGTTTGGGGCGCACAGCGCAGCGGCGTGTATTACACCGCGATCAGCACGCACCTCAAAGCGCCGGAGATCCTCTACATCTTGCAGGATTGCGGCGCGCGCGTGTTCTTCGCGGGCGCGCGTCTATTCGAACCGCTGGCGGACGGCGTCGCCGCGCTCGTGCGCGCGCCACGCGTCGTCACCGTCGGCGGCGCCGTGGCCGGTTTCGACACGCTCGAGGACGTGCTCGCGGGTCAACCCCGTACGCGGATCCCGGATGAGATGGTCGGCCTCGACATGCTCTATTCTTCGGGCACGACGGGCTTGCCGAAAGGCGTCAAGGCGCCGTTTCGGGGCGAGCCGCTCGGCACGATCATGCCGCTGCTCGCCGTCCTCGGCGAACGCATGTGCGGCATGAACGCGGAGAGCGTCTATCTCTCGCCCGCGCCGCTCTATCACGCCGCGCCGCTGCGCTTCAGCATGCTGTGCGGCAGCTTCGGCGGGACGACGGTCGTCATGCGCAAGTTCGATGCGGCGACGTTTTTGCAGCTCATCGAGAAATACCGCATCACGCACACCCAGGTCGTTCCGACGATGTTCGTACGTTTACTGAAGTTGCCGGAGGACGTGCGCGCCGCGGCCGACGTGTCCTCGCTGCGAGCGGTCATCCACGCGGCGGCGCCGTGTCCGGAGGACGTCAAGGCGGCCATGATCGACTGGTGGGGACCGATCCTCGTCGAATACTACGCGGGCACGGAAGCGAACGGCGTAACGATCATCGACACGCCGCAGTGGCTCGCCCATCGCGGCAGCGTCGGCCGCGCCTTCGTCGGGTCGATCAAGATCCTCGGCGAAGATCCGGAAGCAGAACCCCTGCCGCCGCGCACGATCGGCCAAATCTATTTCGCGGACGGCCCGCCGTTCGCGTATTGGAACGCCCCGGAAAAGACGGCGCAGGCTACCAATAGCAAGGGTTGGTCGACGCTCGGCGACGTCGGCTACCTCGATGAGGAGGGTTATCTTTTTCTGACGGACCGCAAATCGTACATGATCATCACGGGCGGCGTGAACGTGTACCCGCAGGAAACGGAGAACGTGTTGCTCGGCCACCCGGCCGTCCTCGATGCGGCCGTCTTCGGCATCCCGGATGCGGAGATGGGCGAACAGGTCAAGGCGGTCGTCCAACTCGCGCCGGGCCAGGTCGCGGCCGCCGCGCTCGAAGCGGAGCTGATCGCGTATTGCCGGCAACATCTCTCCGCGATCAAGTGCCCGCGAACGGTCGACTTCGTCGAGGAGATGCCGCGCACGCCGACGGGCAAACTCGTCAAACGTCTCTTACGCGACCGGTATTGGCCGCAGCCGGTCTGAAACCGTCGCCGCCGCCCGACGGTCGAGCGGCGCATGAGCATTTTGTATACGGCTGAAGCGACCGCGATCGGAGGTCGCGACGGCGGCGTGAAGTCGGCGGACGGCGTTCTCGACCTGCAACTCGCCGTCCCGAAGGAGATGGGCGGTCCGGGCGGCGCAAAGACGAATCCCGAGGAGCTCTTCGCGGCCGGTTATTCCGCGTGCTTCTTCGGTGCGCTCAAACTCGTGGCGAGTCAACAGAAGGTCAACGTGCACGACGCCACCGTGACCGCGAAGGTCGGCATCGGTCCGAACGACGCCGGCGGATTCGGACTCGACGTCCGGCTAGACGTCGTCTTGCCGAAAGCGGACGCCGAGGCGGCCGCCGCCGTCGTGCGGGGCGCGCATCAGGTCTGCCCCTACTCGAACGCGACCCGCGGCAACATCCCCGTCACCCTCGCAGTCGCAGCCGCCGGCGGCCCGCCCGTGATTCTCGACTGAGGCCGACCGGTCCCGAGGCGCGGGGAGCGCCCTTCGCGAACCTTACCGGTTCCATGTCCTCGAACGAGACGCTCACCACCGACTACCGCTCGACGCTCAACCTGCCGCGCACCGATTTTCCGATGCGCGGCGAACTGCCGAAGAGCGAGCCCGAGCGCGTGGCCTGGTGGCGCGACCACGGCGTCTACGAGCGCCGGCTGGCCGCGAACGAGGGCAACCCGCAGTGGATCCTTCACGACGGTCCGCCGTACGCAAACGGCGACATGCACATGGGTCACTTCGTCAATCGCGTTCTCAAGGACGTGTTCGTCAAAGTGCATCTGCTCGACGGCAAGGTCGCGAGATTCGTGCCGGGCTGGGACATGCACGGCCTGCCGATCGAATTCGAGACGCTCAAGCACCTGGGCCTCGATTTCCATCGCATCGATCCGATCGAGTTGCGCGCGAAGTGCCGCGAGCGCGCGCTGTACTGGCTCGACGTGCAGCGCGATACGATCCTGCGGATGGGCGTGCTCGGCGACTACGCGCATCCCTATCGCACGATCGATAAGGAGTTCGAGGCGACGATCGTCGACACGCTCGCGGCGCTCGCGGAAGCGAAGCAGCTCTACAAGGGGTTGCGTTCCACGCTCTGGTGCATCAAGGACGAGACGGCGCTGGCGGAAGCAGAAATCGAATACGCCGACCGCGTCTCACCGTCGATCTACGTGCGCTTCGCTGCGAACGCGGAGCAGCGCGCCGACCTGCTCGCGCGCGCCGGCATCGGCGACGTGGCAGCGGAACTCCCGCTCTCGATCCTGATCTGGACGACGACGCCGTGGACGCTGCCCGCAAACGTCGCGATCGCGCTCAAAGCGGACGCCGCGTACGGCATCTACCGTCGCGGAAACGAGCTCCTGTTGCTCGCGGATGATTTGGCACCCGTCGTTTTCGCGAAAGCGGACGGTCCGCCCGCGGAGCGGCTGGGCGGCGCCGAAGGCACGCGGCTCGTCGGTGCGAAGGTGCGCCATCCGTTCGCCGATCGGGATTCGCTCGTCGTGAGCGCGGAGTACGTCGAACTCGACTCGGGCACGGGTGCGGTGCATACGGCGCCTGGTCACGGCGCCGACGACTTCGAGACCGGGATGCGCTTCGGGTTGCCGATCCTCAACCCGGTCGACGGGTCGGGACACTTCACGAGCGAGGCGGGCCCGTACGCCGGTCTTGCGATCTTCGACGCCAACGAAAAGATCGTCCGGGATCTCGCGGCGAGCGGCGCGCTTTTCGCGCGGGAGGCGTACGATCACTCGTATCCGCATTGCTGGCGTTGCAAGAATCCGGTGATCTTCCGGGCGACCTCGCAGTGGTTCATCGCGATGGACGTGAACAAGTTGCGCAAGCGCATCGAGGATAAGATCCCGACGGTCGCGTGGTTTCCGGCGTGGGGCGAGAATCGCATGCTGCAGATGATCGAGCATCATCCGGAGTGGTGCGTGTCGCGCCAGCGGACGTGGGGAACGCCGATTCCCGCGCTCGTGTGCCGCGATTGCGGCGACGCGTTCCTCGACCCCGAAGTCGCGCGGACGGTGGCGGCGGTGTTCCGCGAGCGCGGCGTCGACGGGCGTAACGCGTCGGACCTCTGGTGGACGGAACCCGTCGAGACGTTCTTACCGGAGAATTTCGCGTGCCCGAAGTGCAACGGGCGCCGCTTCGAAAAAGAATTCAACATCGTCGACATCTGGTTCGAGTCGGGCTGCACGCATCGCGCCGTGCTCAAACAGCGCGGCATGCATTGGCCGGCCGACCTCTATCTGGAAGGCAGCGACCAGTATCGCGGCTGGTTCCGCAGCAACCTGATCACGGCCGTCGCGACGAACGGCGCGCCGCCGTACAAAGGCGTCGTGTCGACGGGCTGGGTCGTCGACGAACACGGCCGCGCGATGCACAAGTCGACCGGCAATTTTCTCGGTGCGCGCGACGGCATGCAGACCTACGGCGCCGACGTGTTGCGGCTCTGGGTCGCATCGGTCGAATTCACGGCGGACATGCGCCTCGGCCAGGCGCTGCTCAAATCGATCGCGAGCGTCTATCGCAACTTGCGCAATCGCTTGCGGATGCTGCTCGGGCTCATCGACGATCTGCGGCCGGAGGAACTCGTGCCGCGCGAACGGCTCGAACCGATCGACCGGCTCGCACTCGCAAAACTCGACGACACCGCGCATCGCGTGAGCGAGGCGTACAAGAGTTACCGGCTGCACGACGTCTATCTCGCGCTCGTCGATTACGATACGTCGGACCTCTCGAGCTTCTACGTGGATCTGCTCAAAGACCCGATGTACTCGGGTGAGAAGGACGGACCGCGCCGCAAGTCGGCGCAGACGGCACTCTTTCGTATCCTCGAGGGTCTCTGCGCGCTCCTCGCACCGCTGTTGTCGTTCACGGCAGAAGAAGCGTGGCAATACGTGCCCGCGCCGTTGCGCGCGGGCCGCGAGAGCGTGTTCGATCTCGCGTTGCCGAACGGCAGCGAGCGCGGGACGGCCGAACTCGAGGACCTCGCGACCTGGGACACGCTCAAGGCGCTACGCACGCTCGTCGCGGGCAGCGAGGGCGTGCGCGATTTCCAACTGCAGGCGACGGTTCGCGCGAACCTCGCGCTCGACGCGAAGCTGCGCGCGCTCGGCGACAACGTGCGCGAAGCGCTCGTCGTTTCGGCGCTCCATTTGGAAGCGGATCCGGCGCTCGCGGACGGCTCGGAACCGAAGCTCGTTCTCGCAC
>Ga0116227_10012860_pt1 | contig 13435 bp, 9 predicted proteins | sample S1TSphgellanicum_FD_89693 | JGI IMG/M metagenome (GOLD analysis project Ga0116227, IMG submission 89693) | Host-associated microbial communities from peat moss isolated from Minnesota, USA - S1T2_Fb - Sphagnum magellanicum MG | ecosystem: Host-associated > Plants > Peat moss > Unclassified...
GAGGTCTGAAGCAAAGTTGTAGCCCTCGTCGAGATCTTTCCAACGCCGTGTAGCACACCCGAATCGGACATCGCAAACTGGTCGATTCCCGACTTTTAGTGGTCGGGAGTCAAACTGCCAGTTTGACTCCCGGCCCTTCTTTTGCCCATAACTTGCGCTACAGATATCCAAATCTCCAATGCGAGGGCATTTTAGACATCTACGCTTCGAGACCTTTTCAATGACACCAAGAACACCCCAATGCGAGGTGTTTTGCCCCTTACTGTCGAGCTCTGAACATTCGGGAGTCCCGAAAGACTCCTAGCCTCCAACTTTTCCAAGTGTTGGGCTTCACCCCCACACTTGGCCAAAGTGGGGTTGTGACAAAAAGTCAACCTAGTTAAATTATTTAACTTATGTTAGGTAATGTAAGTTACTTAACTTTGGCTAGGTGGTCTAAATTAAAAACAAACATCAGACTTCTAGCCCAAGAAACCTAGACTAGGCTACCTAACCTAAGCAAAATGACCTACGTATCATAAATTACAAGAGTGAGGACTTGAACCCTTCACCTTCACTTTGGGGTTCAAGTCTTCATCCATTGCATCTCCATTGACATTAATGCCATTGTGGCACCAAAGACATCCTCGTCACCATTAACATTCATAACCTCAATCTCAAAATTCATCACGTGCACACCTTGATCTATGGCATTAAGTATGCCATTTATTTTGATAGTACTAAAAAAAATGTTATCAAAATGTTCAAACCATGGCCAATCTAATGGAAGTGCAACAATTAGCTCATTCACACTAGCCACACTTTATCTTATACTAGTGTGACATGTGCTGTTGGCTCAAGTGTGAGCATGACTATGTAATTGTTCCAAACGTGAATAAGACCCTGATGCTTGTGAAAAATATTTTAAATTTTAAATTAATTTTCAGTGACAAAAACATTGCTCAAAATTCAATATTCCCCCAATCTTAGGCCTAAAAACTAAGAAATCACCTGCATAAAATCCCAATTATCAAGGAATTTCTAACAATGTCTAGAATGCACACAAATTTGCCTAATGTTTTTAGTTTTGAACTTCCAATGACAAACTTATTCAATACCTTTATACCTTACGTCTAAACACTACCAAATTGGTGCCTCAATGCACCCTCCTGCTCAAGGGATTTCCAATAGTACCAAGTACCAAGAGCATGAAAGGGGGTCTCATCATTTGAGAGATCTCCACCAGACAACACAAACAAACAAACCACCTTCCTTAATATATAGATACCCTTGGCCCAAAGATTCACTATTATAACCTATACAGAGTGTAGGCTGAGTCATTGGCCCAAGTGTGAACACATTCTTTATTTTTCACATTTTCAGAATTGAAGATTTAAAATTTTGACAATGTGAACACATTGAGGGCTCAACTGATTATTCCTTCCAAACCCAATATTTGCAATTTGTTTGAATTTCCAGCAACAAAATCCATTCAAAAATCAATATCTTCCACATCTTAGCTCTGAAAATTGTGAAATAAACTCTATTAAATCTGACTCACCCAGGGCTTTCTAACAACACCAAGAACACCCCTAAATTCCAATGCAGTTTTCAGTTTCAATTTTATTCATTTTTCATTGAGAAAATGATTCAATAATCAATAGTTTTCTCCACACTGTAGCTCCAAACAGTCTCAAACCAAGTCAGTGCACCCCTACTCATCAAAAGCTCTTTGAAGATACAAGGGCACAGCATGAAGCACCATGGTTTGGGAGGATCTCATCTCAGCATAACAAAACAAAACAAAACAAACTACCTTGTTTCATACATAGATAGCCAAAGTGAAAGACTCCAACAGAGTGTTTCCAAAATCAAAATCTGATCACACACTTTTTCTGACATGCCAATGCAAAAGATGGTTCTAGCCTTTTTGTTTTTGGTATGCCTAATTGCCCATAAATTGAGGGGTGAAGAGCCACCAGTAAATTAAATCTAGAAGAGGCTTTTAATATATGGTGGCCTGGCAGGCTAGCACACACCTCTTGCTGGAGGTTTTTCTTCTTTTTTAAAAAATGTCTTATAAATATAGAATTTACACATCCAAGATGATTCAGCATGCATTCCAATTTCCAAGTTTGAAACTTAGAAATGCCTTAGTACACGGGTAGCTTCAACACATGTTTGACTAATAAGTAATCAATTAATTTAAAATTTCCATATTTTATAGTAAAATATTCCTGAACATTTGTTATTTTCTTTCACAAAATTTTGCTCTTTGAAAATTTCTATAAATTAATATATGACCAATTACTGACCGAGCTGCTGAGGTATGCAGATAAATTAATTATTTGTGATGACAAGGGAGATACTTTTGCCGTGGGATGTGCAGCCTCAATATTTGATGAAAATCAATTCGAGCAGTTGTCACCTTGGGTGAAAAAGTTGGGTAGAGATCAGTTCTTTTCTCTTTTCTCCTGACTTTTCTTTGTTTAAATCATGAAGTTAGGTTGTAAGGGAGGTTCCTGTATGAGTGCATTCTCCTAAGGAAGGGGCACCCAAGGGTGTTCCCAAACCTCAGGAGAACACATGAGTACGAGCACCTCCCCTTACTTTTTAACAACTCTCTTTCTATTTTCTTGCTTCTTTCCCATTTAGTAGGGGAAAAAAATATTTCCATGGCAAAATGGGAACATCTAAATTGGGGGAGCTCCCCTGGCTTAACCCTCTAGGATTCTTCTGCTGGCTTATTAGAACTAGGGTTGATGTCAATGTGGGATCCTGCAACAGAAAGACACTGTTCATGTTGTCAGCAAGTTGCGGGGGGATTGACTGACTTTGGAGAAGTAGCAATTTAAATGGCTTTTTGAGGCTTCAGTTTTGGGTACTGGTTCACTTAAAGGGGGGAAAGGGGAAAGTGACCAAAAGCTCCTTTACAACTTCACCTTTCAGAAAAAATATCAAAATAAAGTACTCTAAATATTTGGCAATGAACTTTTGGTTGCCATGGGCATTCATCCCATCAAGTCCTGGGTCTTCAAGGTAGGCCTGAAAAGCTCCCTTACAGCCCAGGACAACATTATCCACTTCAGCAATGGAAGATTCAATATGAACTTTCCATCCGGTACCATTTTGCTTGGGTTGGGACTGGGGAACTCAAACTACCCTAATGTAAACCTAAGTCAAGAGCCCTGGGCATTATGGATGGATGAGTGATTTTAGGGTTCATTAGGCCATTGTCCACCTGTCTAGTTTGAGGGTGAACTAGTGTTGTCTGGTGGTTCTTAATTTCAAAAGGAACATTTGGTTCCAAAGCAAGCGTGTGATTCAAAGTTTGTTCCATGTGCACTAATCACTTGCATTGTTTGGCTTGTCCAAATGATTTGCATAAGAAACATTCATGAATTTATCATTTTGTCCTAATTCTCATTTTGGAGCTCTTGCACATCTCTCTTTTATTAGTGTGCGGAGTTACGGGATAATGTTCACAAGTTTTTTTTCATTTTACTTTCACTATGTCAAAACATGATGTTCATGATTTGACCAATTTATTACCAAATGTTCAAACCTAATCGTGTAGTCATATGTGAAATGTAAAATGTCTTGTAATAATTATTATGATTACATGATTATAGTCATTTTTTCCATTGGTCATATTTGTAACTTAGGATGCAATTAATGACAACTAATGCTTTCAAACGAATGAATTATGAATGATTTTCATCCACTTAATCCATCACATATCACATTAGTTACAAATATAATCAAACATTGGTCATGATGATGACATGAACTTAGAATCCTTAGATGTATATTATGATTTATTAAGGATATTTTAAAAACTTTATATTGTGTGAAAATATTTATCTAAGGATATAAGTGTAAGTTAGGGGTTAGTATAGCTAGGCATGTCTACTTACTTAAATTACCTATTTAACCTACCTACCCCCCCTATTTACATTTACCTATTTACTTACTTATGTTAAGTTAACTCCCTAGCCTAAGCTACCTACCTACCCGATTATGCTTACTTACTTATTTACCTAGCGTACCTACTTTGCCTACCTATTTAGTCATTTATCTACATACTCACTTAAAACACTTACCTATTTACTTAATGTACCTATTTATTTTCCTTAAGCTACCTACTTCAGGAAATAATATAGGTAGGTACAATTTAGTAGGTAATAATTAAATATACCTATTTTTGTAACCTATGTGAAAAGGTAGCTAGTTAGGTTATGTAGGTAGGTAAGTTATAAGGTAGGCTAATTATACCTACTTACATTTATTATTTTATTTAGGCTTAGGTTAAGTTAAGTAGGTTGGGTAATATGTAGTAGGAAAATGGTTAAATATGTAGACTATTTTGGTATGGGATAAAGGATAAGGGATAATGTTATAGTGTTTCCCTTTCATCAAATTTATTTCATATCTTTTGTCAACAAGTTTAACTTTGTAAACGATATAATCTAAAAGAAAAAATAATTTACACATATAGTACATGCATTAAAAATATTCGAAGCAGAAATATCACTTTGGATGAACCAATCAAAAAGGTTTGTGACCATTAAATTAAATAGGATCCTACTTACCTATGCTTACTTACTAACCTAAACTAAGGCTACCTACCTGTTTATTTAGGCCTACCTACCTATTTTGGCTTATTTACATACCTAGGCTTTTAGCTTAAGCTTGTAGGCTACTTAATTAATCTTAAGCTAATAAATAAGTTTAGTTAGATTGTGCACACGGCTTTACTATGGTTAAACACATGTCTACATTTCGTAAGTTAATAAATACCTGTTGTTTAATAATATTTCCTAAATGTAATTATAAAAGTCATTGTCTTTCCCAACTATATAGTCATAGAAATCACATGACGAATGACATAAATTACTATGATTAAAAATATTACTAATGGTAAAAGCCACAAGTTGAAAGGTGGCAAGGAAGGAAAAATAACTTGTGAATATCACAGGTTTTGAACACCTTGGCCATGAGTTACCATTTACATTCAATAAAAAGATTTTTAAAGACAAAAAGAAAGTGACAACTTATACCTAGCCTTGTGTGGAAGGTGGTCTTTACATATTGCAAGGTAATTTATTTCAACAATTTGTTTTAAAAGGACATTTTGAAAGATCAATTTTGAAACACTTTGACAGAGTTCAAGATTAAGATATCTAATGAGGAAAGGAATGAGAGAATTATGTTGCAAAATGAAAAGGTCTTGGCACAATTGAAAAAAATGAATAGACATGTCACCTCGAACTTTTTCAAATGGCGATAGATTGTGATTGATGGGACATTTATCCCACCCATAGTATTAAGGACCTCTACTCTTTATACAATATGTGTGTTGGGTGAAAACACACTATGGCGACCCTATTTGGGGTGTCAAATTGTATTAATTTCTAGGGGTGTGCATGTTTGAATGTATTTCATTTTAAACTTTTGAAAGAATTTCGTAATATTTTTTCATATTAAATTAGAATATGACCTAGGCAAGATATTAAGAAAGAAATTATTTCATGTCAGTTTATAAAGTGGGAGATTGGGATATATTTGTGGAAACAAATGTAGTGTATTTGTGTACTCAAAAACATAAATATATTCCAAAAATAATTTAAATGATTTTTAATATTTATGAAAGTTGAAATATATTGAACCATGTCATTTCACATAGTTTGAACCATGTTTGGATACCATGTGGTTTATTTTTTAAAATTCATTTCAAAAAATGAATTTTTTTGGCAAAAATGCAATAAATTTGTGCTAAAAGTGAAATTTTGACAAATAATCACATTCACATGGAAGATGACAAGCATAGCTAGATGGTCCATTTTTAAAATTTCATTAAAATTGATTATTTTAATGATTAATGAAATTTTAAATAGTGTAGTCAAAATGAGACAATGGCCTTATTATACCAATGTATATTATAAATATAAGCATGAATCCTTTAATATAGGTATTGAAATTTAATATTATTTTTAAATTAATATTACATAACATTATTTTTGTATAAATAATAATTGTAGGGCTGAAAAATCAACATTGATACTGAACCATATTTTTGGAACAATTATGTTATATGTAATATATTACTAGACCCAAAAGTGCCTCAAAGAAGGGTCATTGTAATGTGTTTTCACCTTGTTGTAGATTTAACATCTATTTTATCATCTATTTGAAGCCCTAAATTTGCACCAACATCAAGTGTTAATGCATAGACAAAAACATAAATGTTGTAATTGTAGTTGAAAAGTTTTGTCACCATGGCACATAAGAGATGGTTGAATATTATGATTAGAAAGCTTTGATCAAGGCAAAGATGGAAGTTAACATAAAGAAAAATAGTCACATGAAATTTAACAATTTCAAAACAACTAAAGATATAAGAGTTTTAATAGATGCAAAATAAACATTTTAACTAACCCATTCTTGAGTAATAGTCCATTGCATATCATCATTCACTACAACAAAAGGGGTCCATATATAACAAATGATTTCATTAAATTTTGAGTGAATTCACTAGTCACAGTGAACATGACCTAGTGAGGGATGTAGTGAATTCATTGGTCATAATGAATAGGGATTAGTGAATTACACCCACATTTTGTAGTAGTGATTTATGGTTTCATAAATGTAAGATGAAAATTTTTCATTACATCATCACAAAATGCATTCTTACTTCAATTCCACATGAATGTGTTGTACATGACTATGTTGAAACATATTTTCATGTTTCATGTACAAGATGAATTAAAGTAATCATTGTTTTGGGGTCAATTTAGTTAATCACCTTGTCATAATGTGAGCCTTGCCGGTGGATTTTAAATGGGCCCAAATGGTGGGGACCATTAGTGTTATTAATTTATCAAATTCTGACAAATTAAAGTTTGTTAAAATCTTGAAAAAACCTAGAGTGTTTGCATTATGGCAAACATGTCTTGAATAGTCACATTTTGATTAAGTAATTGCCCGACACCTAAATTGAATTCATTTGTGTTGAATAGCTTCAATGTGTTAGCACTTGTAACTATAGTTACATAAACAATTTGATGTTGTTTGCATGTTCTTTGAAACATCTATTAAAATCACCCATGTCCAAATAAACATTGTATCCAAAAGAAACCATGAAGCACAAAGAAAAACCTTGTAAAAACTTAAAACAAGCCTTTAAAAAAACCTTAAAAAGAAACCCCCCAAAAAACCTCCAAAAGAAATTTTAAAACAAGTCCTAAAAGAAACCCTAAAATAAGCCCCCAAAAATTTATATAAAAAACTATAAAACAAATCTTTTAAAAATGGAAAAAACAAATTGAAAAATTTTTAATAATGAAAATCACTTAAAAAAATGGGGGGACGAAAAAAAATAAAAAATCTTAAAAATTAGAAACAATTAAAATAAAACACCCTACAAGAAAAAACCTTTAAAAAAACAAGAAGAAACAAGAAATCAACCAAAACAAAATTAAATTAAATGAAATGGACAAATGAAAATGAAAAGAGCTTTCACAAATGAAAATGAAAAAATGAAATAGGATTCAGAGATGAAAACACCCATTAATATAGATCATGTAAAAAAACCCCTAAAAGTTTGTGAAACAAACCCTAAGAAATCCCTCAAGTGGTGCGGCCTTGCACAAAAAAAGAAAAATGTCAAGGTTATTTTTTTTTTCAAAGAAGTCTTTTGAGTGTGCCTTAAAAAAACAAAAGGTGTAAAAAAAAAAATCAAAGAAATCATTCAAGTGTGCAATTAAAAAAAAGGGGCCCAAAACTAAAGTTTCACCTTCAAATCTTATTTCACCCCTATTACCATTATTGGTCTTCAATTTCATGATTTCATTCCCAGATAAAGGGATTTACAAACAACAAAACATGAGAAAAACTTGGAAAGGTGAGACATGATATGGGATTGAGGAGGACTTTATGGATAAATTTAATATGGAATGAGACAATTGTCTACTTATGGTGCATTCACATTTGATGTTAAGTTAGTGTTGAATGAAAATCTAGGTGGCATTCTAGGAAGTACTCAATGTTAAATGGGTGATAGCCAATGTTTTTTTTTGGGTGAAAAATTTCCAAATTTCTCAAAAAATCCAAACCAACCACTTATAGGCTTGGACTTTTGTGGTGAAGTTTGTGTATTTTCGCCTAAAAACGCTGCCACACCTTAAAAGGTCACCTAAAAAACCATGACTTTGTAATCTAGTCGCCTTTTCAATGACAGATTGCCATTAGCATTTACCAGAATACCTTTAAGTAAAACCTTAAATCACCTACTTTGTGATGTTAGCTATTGAATAGTTGCCACCTTTTACCCAACAAATCTGGGCCACTCGCCAAACCTTTCCTTTCCTACTCAAAACATTTTTCCATCCTTCCTTTTCTTTCCTAAAGTCCATTGCCATTTTTTCACCCCAAGGGCAAACTTTATTATTACAAAAGCTTACCAAAACAGTTTAAGTTTAAGCATTCAAGAACTTTCAGCTACTATTTTCCATGGTTCATTGATTTGTTTTACCTATTGAAGAAATTTCATTGTTGAACAAGGAGTTATAATTGCCAACATACATAATGCACATAGATGATGGGATTATGGGAATTGGGATTTGACGCTCATTGCACAACTTCAATCACTAATAATTGAATGCAAGGTGCATCATGATTTTGGGTTTAGGAAGCTATTCCAAGATTTGTTTAGGTTAAAGGTATGTGAACAACCTTTCTAAGTTCTATATGGTTCAGTTACATGGGTTCACACATTCTACAGAGTCCACAAAATTTACATAGTTCATGCATTTTCCAAAATCCAAATTGTTTGGGAACTTCATTAGTTTTTTGGCTTTGCATTGTTTGGTTTCGTGGGTTTGCACACTTTGTAGATTGTCTGGGTTTGTTAACTTTTCGCTTCGTGTTGTTTGATTTTGTGGGTTTGCGCATTCTCTAGGCTGTTGGGGTTTGTCGATTTTTAGTTTCATGTTGCTCAGTTTGTGCATTTACACATTCTCTAAAGTGTTTTGACTTTGGGTTCATTGATTTTTGGCTTTTCATTGGTTTTGTGAGTTTTTGGATTCACATTTTGTTAAAGTTTTTTTATTTCGTGGGTTCTTGAGGTTTTTCTTGTTTTACTAATGGTGGTGGGTGTTAGTGGTAACTGCATGGTGCATTTGGATTTTATCTACAATGCCCAAGAAGGTACAACTAGTGTACTCTAAATCTTTAAATTGTTCGAACAAGTGAAAAGTTGCATAGGTTGTCAAAATCTGAGTGAGCCTTCAAAGAACTTGACTAATAATTTATTACTTAGCAACCCAAGTGTGGTACCAAGATCAGTGTGAGAAATTGAAGCTTGTATAAGGTTCTCAATTTTTTTACATGAGTTTTTTGTCATTCAATTTCTTCAAAGTACATTATTTCAACACTACTTTTTTTCCTTGTTCCTTACTTGAGTTTCAATCTTGTCGATGTGGCCAAATGTTAGTTGATAAGGACCGAGGCTATGCTCAATGAAATCTTGTATGTAGAATGCCAATTTCTACAATTTTCATGCACTTACATTTCCCCCAATGTGTAAATGATGGAAAACTCCATCTGTGATGAAATTTGAAACATACCAAATAACAATACCATCAAAATAGAAACCCAATAATAATTTTGTAAACTTCAAGTATGCACAACTATCCACAAACACAGTTAGCAAAAGTGGAACATGTTACACACAACATTTATTTTATAACACAACTCTAATCTTTTAACTTTTTTTTGTTATTGCAAATAAAAGGTCAAGCTAAGGCCTTTCAAGTTTGGAGTACAATGTGGAAAAGGAGTACTAGAGCTTTTCGCACAAGCTAAATTGAAACATGCTAATGAGTGGCCAAATGTTTTCTTAAAACATGTACACATATCCCTATGACCATATCTACAAATTATTCACCATATCTTTAGGTCATTATTTTCATAGTAGAAAATCTATCCATGCTCTATGGTAGGTACAAATTTTGAAAGTCTTGTGCTAGTGTTAGATTTAGCAACATCTTCTTTGCCATTCAATAAGAAGGTGTTGATTTGATTCATTGTTTCAAGAGTGGCCATGTATTTTAAGTGGGTGGTGTGTTTTAAAGTGCTAAAACATCTTTGAATTTTACAAGTTCTTTGAATCACTTTGGATTCTTAGATGCAAATTAATGCAACCATCTATGTATTAGCATTGACATACAATATGTGACATTTTTGTGCCCATTATGGGTTCCAAATTGTAAACATTTTGGTGTCCCAATGGTATTTGATGAAAACTTCACCATGAACAATCCATTTGAACCCCATGTTCATAAACCATATGTTTATGAATTATGACAACTTAAACTTCAAATTTAAAAATAACCAGAACATTAATACATATCAAATCAAATACATTCAAATGTGAACACCCCTCATGCACAAAATCATTAAAATATTTTGTTATAAGGACAATAATGTAACATATATTCATCACATTTTTACATCCTAAGGGGTGAAAGCAAAGTAAAGTGTAGAACTAAATTACTTGCTAGTCTACTTATCAAGTGAACAAAAAGTAGGATCAAAACCCATCAAAAAATTGTTATACATTCAATCTTTTTAGTCAAATGATAAATAACAAGATACTTTTTCCTTATTATGCATTAATTTTAAAATTTTGCATTGTAAAAGTAGGTTTCAAGTATATTTTTCTAAATGCAAGTAGCTTTTAAAACCTACTTTTTGCAGTGTAACATTTGATTCAAGTATGTGTTAAATATATTTTACTAAAGAGATTTTTTTACTTTTTTTTTTGGTGAGGCCCTTGAATATATGATGATCTTTATGATATAACTTCATACATATACATTTCATTAAATTTTTTATTTAAAAAGTAGGTTTGAACACCATATTGACTAGTCAATTTCAAACCTACTTATTCCTTATTTTTATTATTCCAAAGCTTTTGAAAATTTGTAATTGATTTACAATAAACCCAATTGAGGGCTCAATAATTTCAAAATTAAATTTAAGTAAAATTTGAATATACTTTCTTGTGTTTTCATGAGAAAATTCTTTTTTTTTAATTTGATATTTTTTGGACAACTTTTTCTATATACTTTACCATGCTTTCACCCTAGGGGCACACATTATTTTATTTAAATGGACTAAAAAATATTCAAAAGATGCATGTTATTATCACTTATCAATGATAATAATCTTCAAACCATCCTAATGAACCCATTTCAATGCTTCGAAACACAAATGTTCTTAAGCTTGGACAAAAAATTCCTCATCACATAATCTACAATGGCAATGTTTGTTAGTTAAATTATGGATACCCATTCAAAATGCATATGGATTCTTTTGTAATTTCAAGGTTATTTATGGTGGGGAAAAAATACATGGACAATCCCCATCCTTTTTCCATCCTTTACAAGGTGAGTGTAAGGTATGGTGAACCAAAATGAAAATAACAAACTCCATATTTCACAACATAAGTGCAATCACAATGGTTATCATATTTTAAGTAATGATATTTATTGTGTTCTATTTATTATGAAGACTTGGTTTGAGGTTGTTAATTTGCATATGTATATGATGTGTAAATTTTTAGGGGAAGTTATTCTTTGTATATTTTATGGAAAAATTGAAATAAAGGGGTATTTTTTGGTATGCCTTAAGTAATACAATATTCAATGAATGTTTTATTAAAATTAAAAATATTTGAAAAATATTCAAGGTCTATTCTCATAATCCAATTTTAAGCACCTATTTACATTTATGTATTTTATTTTATTTTCAATAAGTTGAACCTTATATGGTTTTTGCATGTCATTTGATAAAAATGGAAATAACTTCCTTTAGTTAGATTTGTTTTACATAATTTATTAAATTAGAAATAGCTATGGATTTTAAAAGTTCAAAATTATGGGTTGTCAACTTGATTTTGGACTTCGTATGGACTTCAAAATTGTTGAACAATCATTACAAGAAATCTATGTATTAACAACTAGTTTTAAGTTGTAAATATCACATGTGATTAGTATAATGTTCACTTGCCTTTAACAAGTTGCAAAAGACAATACATGGCACCCAATTGCAAGTGTAGTTAGTTACACAATTATTAACAACTACACTTGCAATTGGGTGCCATGTATTAACAATTAACAAGTGTAGTTAGTTACACAATTATAGTTTCCAAGTGTAGTTAGTTACACAATTATAAACTAACTACACTTGCAATACATGGCACCCAATTGCAAGTGTAGTTGTTAATAATTGTGTAACTAACATACACTACAATTGCAAGTGTAGTGTGTGTTGGAAACCTACACCCTAACTACCTTAGATTGTCAAGGCTAGGAAGGTTGATAAAGTAGGTAGTTAAGTAGGTAGGATAGTTTGTTAAGTAAACTAAGTAAGTTAAGTATGATAGCTATGATAAACTATCTAAGTAAATTAGTAAAAATGATCATAATTGTAAAATGAAACAAAATCTAATACAATGCTAAAGGACTTGGTCTCCAAATGTGGAGGTGAGGGGTTCAAGTCTTTAATCTTGCAACCTATCTATATGACCAAGCTTGTCCTAGGTCGCTAACCAGTTAACTACACAATACATGGCAACTAACTAACTACACTTGCAATTGGGTGCCATGTATTGTCTTGTATTGTTCTGGAGCACAAATGTTTTGAATTCCAACCGGTGTGTACAAGCTTGGATCAACACACTTGCTGCTGCGAAGCTTGATAGATTCACAGGTACATTCATGCAATCAATCACAGATGATCAGAAGAAGAAAGCCTGAACCAGCTACAATTTACAAGGACAAGAATAATGTTCAGACGAAAGCACGCTTGCACTTTACTGCAAAATTCAAATACAGCCAAGTCTAAGTCCTTACAACAATTGCACTGCAACATGATCTCTCTATATATGTTTACAAGAAAGAATCAAAAGAAACCAGTTGAACCAGCAAATTCTATTCTTCTCTTCTTTTGTGTGTTAAGAACTGGACATGTATGACCCAAAAGTATTCATGAAGATTCTTACACAAGTTTGAACCCTCAAACTTTTCAAAACACATGCTGGCAAAAATCACTAAGAACATTCATGAAGCTCTCTCGAGAGTGTGTCAAAGTTTGACACATTCAATTTACTACAATGTTACAATATGATCCTTGAATCTCTTGCAGCTGGCAAAAGTTCAGCACACTGCAATGTTAGATCAATTCATTAATGAAAAGTATGAATTTTATTGCAAGGTTCAAACTTCAAAAGTTCTATGGCTGCCAATGTAAATTTTTTTTTGAGATCCTACTAGAGATGAGCAACAACAACTGATCATCTCCTCCCTTGAGAGCTGCGGACTTGCACAAAAAAAGTGTCCCAGTACTGAACACATGCAGATCACTGTACTACAACACTGATCAGAAACGGATA
>Ga0116227_10012861_pt1 | contig 13434 bp, 11 predicted proteins | sample S1TSphgellanicum_FD_89693 | JGI IMG/M metagenome (GOLD analysis project Ga0116227, IMG submission 89693) | Host-associated microbial communities from peat moss isolated from Minnesota, USA - S1T2_Fb - Sphagnum magellanicum MG | ecosystem: Host-associated > Plants > Peat moss > Unclassified...
CACCTTTCCATGCTTTCACCCCGTTTCATCTTTTGGTCCCCCCCCCCCCAAACCAAATTATATTGATTGCTTGTTTTTTAAATCTATATTGAATCTATTATCCATGCTCATTTTCGAATTGATTTATACATCATAGCCTTTAATAATTTTTAGCAATCCTTGAATGAAAGATTTTGTCTAAGAACAAAAAACGTTATGCAAAAGATTAAAAAAATGAAAACATATGGCATGGCATGAAAGATGCATTCAAGTGTGACTTCATTTACAAATATTCTTGGAAAGTTCTTTAAAACATGCTACAGGCATTTTCCACAACAAAACAACATTTTTTATGTTTTTAGTTTTATAATAACTATAGGAAAAAATGATGCCTTTCTTTTCTATATGGGGTCATCATATTCCATGATATTAACAAATACCCCTTGTCACCCAAAATGTAAGGTGCAAACCTATTTTGAAAATGCTTGTCAAAGGACAAATAGCTCATGATTTTAAACATTCTTGTAAAAAGTACAATTGCACAACACCCGCAAATCATTAACATTGTCTAGAGGGCCCACAAAATTTTTATTACAATCAATGACAAATTGTGCCATGATGTTAACCCCAATTTTGTGATAGTAGTAATCTTCTACAAAGGCACCTTAAGGTTTCACAATGGAGATGTGGGTTCCATTCATAGCACCTTGCACACTAGGAATACCACACATGTTTGAGCTCTTCCATGATAAGGATTGTAGCAAAACCTTGAAGCCAATATGTCAAACCCTCTATAAACATAATTGATAGTGTAAGCAAACTTGCATAGAACAAGAAATATTGTCAATTTTCCCATTGCAAAAAACTCACTACAAATCAAAAACCAGCTTGAGTTAATTTATAAATTGCACAACAAACTCAAACTTGAACATGAATTGATTTCCTATATTTGGTGTCTTATTTTTTAATGATGGGTCATAGTTGTTATACATTGCTAAACAAGGTTTCTTTGGTCATTCAAAAAAATTCTACCCACCAATGTTCATCATATTTTGTTAAAAGAATCCTTGAAAAGCATGTCATACTATGGGACCACCCAATGACGAAGAGCATCAAACAATGTTCTCAAAACACACATGATCCTATATTTGTGTAATGAAAAAAGAAAAAAAAATACAAGATTTGAACATTTTTTGTGAACTTGTGTGATGTCCATTAAAAAAGGTTGGACTTGCAGAATTCATTTCAACAAAAGTTTCTTGCAGCAACTCCACCACCAATATAATCAACATCATCAAAAGAACATGAACTTGGTGACCATGATGACTACACATGTACAAAATCACAAAAACTCAACACAAAAAATTCAAAAGACAAGCATATAAGTAGAACATATTTCACAAACATGACGTGAACGATTAAGAAAAAAACATAACCAATCAAACAACTAATTGCAATTGCAAGACATAATAAAAAAATGGTATGCAACATGACAAATGGGAATGGGAACCTTCAAGATGTAATCCAACTTTTTAAAAAATTGGAGAGAAGTGGAACAATGTCAATTAGAGCACAAATAATATTAATTCACATAATGTAAGATGATGTTAGTTTGAAAAGTGCAAAACAATCTTTGTTCACAAAACAATGTTAAAGCATGAATAAGTTTGTAGAATTCGAGGAAGGTGAAGAGATGAAAGAAACATAAAGCATGAATGAGATAAAAGAGAAGAGCTTGCTACTTGGGAAAGAGGATGCAAGAGAGGAAAGGAGAGAATGAGCAAAACTTGAAAAATTGGCCATGAAGGGGAGTTGATCCAAAACCCAAAAAGAAAAGGTCAAAAAGTTAATTAACACAAAAATAATTATTATCTTGGCATCTTTGAATACCTTGCTTGGTGTTGTTTTTTCATCCACATCCTTAGGGTTTAATGGCCAAATCCCTATAATCATAAACCATTTCCAATGTTTTGTCTACCCAATCAACAAGCATCACCTTCTAAATGCCTCTAATCATGGTTTTTAATCCATTTGTTTCTTTTCAATCAATCTTGAAGGGTTTGAAAGAAGCTACATTTAGAAGTTGGAAAAATTGGGTAAGTCCATATTAAAACAATTTGCACCCAACTCCTTTTCCAAAGGCACAACAATAATGAGATGACATGATAAGGCAATGTGGTGGGTGACCATGTTGCACAAATTTTGGTGGGGTACAAAAAATGGGTGCAAACACAAAAAAACGACCCAGTTTAGGTGTAATTAATGGTTATTTTTAATTAGTACATCAAATTAATGTTGAAAATATTTCATATATTTATATACAATGTTTTTAAAGGACTTGATTTTTTTTTAAATGGCATGCTTTATAAAAGTTTTAAATATCAACCTTAACATAATATTATAATGAATTTTAGAAATATTTAAAAGTATTTTTGGAATTTTTTTGAAAATATTTAAAGAATATTTGAGGAAAAGCACATGACAAAGGAGGTGGGTGTGGGTTGTGTTAGCATGTTTGCACCCAAAGGTTTTCTAAATTGAGTGCAATGGTCATCATCTCCCTTGCACATAAACTTTCTTTGTCCATTTCACAAAGTTTGTTATGTTGACCTTTGTTGATGTTTTGATTTATGTAATTTCATTGATGTTGAAGTTTGTAGTTTAACTACCATCAAAGTTTGATTATCAAACTTTGCATTGTTTCATGAGTTGGTAAAAATTATGAGGATTGATTATAGCAACTTGAGAAGTTACTTGAGAGGTTGGTTATTTGTGAAGTGGTTTCCATTGTAGCACAATGGTGAAAGAGGAGAAAAAATTCAAGAAGGAAATGTGGCCTAAGTTTTCACCATGGGAACACATAAATTACAAGCACTAGACATATCACTGTTTCAAGATTGTTGAAGGAGATTGAATAATGTTGGATTGAATCCCAAAATAAATATCTCTTCAAAATTTGTGACAAAGGTTGACATAATAGAGATATTTGACCTCGATTGCGAAAGTCTAAAAACCATGAATCCACATTTGAACTTAACACCAAGAGAAAACTTGTGAAGTTTTATTGGCAAGTATATGGCACAGCAATGAACTTTTTGTGTGAGTTTTCAAAAGTTACATTGCACAAGCGAAAGGTGAGGTAATGAACTAGGCAAGATCAACAATTTTTAGAGCAAGAAATAAGGCTTAGAGAAAGGGGGTGAAAGTAATGAAAAGTGGTGGGTTCTTAAATCTAATTGAATTTAGTAGAAGGGAGACATTTAGAGGAGTTGACCATGATGTTTTTTGCAAATTACAATTGGCAACAAAATTAAAGAGCATGGAGATTGCACAAGCATTATGCCCCTTTGGTGTTTGGGTGAAAAATCTATCTATGAAACATGGTAGTTTGTTTTGTTTTGTTTTATTTTGTGTGTCATGTTAAGATTTCCCAAACCATAGTGCTTCATGTCACACTCTTGGTATATTTGGAAAGCTCTCAATGAATAGGGGTGCATCGACTTGGTTTGAAATTGTTTGGAACTATGATGCGAAAGCTATCGATTATTGAACTATTTTTCCAATGAAAACTAAATAAAATTCAAACAAAAAAATTTATTAGATTTTGGAAGCATTCTTGGTGTTCTTGGGAAGACTTTGGCAAGTTAGATTTAATAGACTTTATTTCACAATTTTCAAAGCTAAGGTGTGGAAAATATTGATTTTTGAGTGGATTTTGTTGTTACAAAAATTGGCTTTGCAAGGAAAATTAGTTGAGCCCTTGATGTGTTCACACTTGGGCCAATGACACATGCTACACTAGTGTCACATAGGTGCCTATGTTTGAAATGCACAACATTTTAGGTAATTACTTAATGATGTTATGTTGAAAGTTTTTCATTTGAAGGAAGAGAAAGTCAAGCTTTCTAAAAGGTCGATTGGCATAAAGTACAACATGGAGTACCTCAAATTGATGGCACTAGAAGCACAAGATATCATAATTAATGTCGAACGCGAGCTTCAAGTTTCGAATCACAAAATAGATTTGTTGGAAAAAAAGGTTTATGATCTTTTGTTGGGTTTGATTTTGGCTTTTGGAGTCAAGAGTCTTTGATTTCATTATTGAAACTCATTTAGGGTGAGTGGCTTCGCAATGATTAGGGTTGTAACATGTTGCTTGAAATCTTGTTGATGGAAATGTCAATTTGTTTCATGTAATTTGATGTTTACAATGAGTGCCTTTATAGTGATAATTAAGGTTTGAACATGTTGCTTGGAATCTTTGTGTTGATGGAAGTGTTGATTTGTTGTTAGGTTTTCGTGGTTGCTACTATTTTAATCCAAATGGCATCTAAAGATGCACATACTAACGTAGACAATTTGAGAATCAATTTTGTTCATTATGAACATAATGCATTACAAATGGAACTTGAAATTTGTACATTTCTTGTATAGGAGAAGCAAAAGAATTTTGTGGGTTGGTTGTAAGGTCAATTGGTTCACTATCTATGTCACAATGCAATTTTTTACATAGTATTGTGTATTTACATGTTATTAACACAACATGAAATCAACAATATGCTAAATTTGTGACTAAATTTAGATTGTCAACTTGAATACCAAGACATTTATTAAACAATGTAACATATATACAACAAATATATAATAATGGACTTAAGAGTTTTAAAAAAATGGTATTGATTTTATATTTGTGCCTTTATGTACATGCATTTATTGGGACTTAGTATATGATATATTATTAAAAAAGGAACATAAATACAAAAAAATTGTTAGAAAGAAATTTCAAATTTTTTTAGGGATTTTTGAATGGCTTAAAAGATAGGTCATATTTCAAAAATCCATATCATAATCCTTTTTGGGTTTATTTGCATTTTTTTTCTTTCATAATGTATGTTTAAAAAAAATAATTTGGTTTTCTTCATATGGGATATTTTAATTTATTAATCGCCATATAATCCCCACTTAACATTGGGGTTTTAAGGGTTTTGTCAATTTTTGTTAAAATATGGGTTATTTGGAATGTTGTATATATTGAAAATGAGCAAACTTAATTTGCAACCATCGTGTGTAAGGTGAAGCAACACTCTTCAATACAAAAGTGAATTGTTTGAAAATTGAGGAGGTTTTGGTGGATGCCAATTGAAAAGTAGTGACATTTCAAGTTGAGGGTTGGAGTGAACCAATAGCCACTAATGCACCAGTTGTAGATGAGGTTGTTCAAGCCATTTTGGGGATGAAGCAAAAACACATCCTCCCTTACGGTTTTTGGTTTTTTCAAACTCTTATCTGCCCCAAGGTTTTTCCTTCCTACTTACCTCCCCCCTCCTACCTACCTCACTCCATTTTGCGCTCACTCCATTGTCAAAAATCAGGAGATATTGAAGTGAGAAGATAAAACTAGGAGCCAAAAGTGTGAGGGTAGAAGTGGTAGCCAAAAGTGAGAGGGCAAAAGTGGCAACCAAAAGCAAGAGGGTGGAGGTGGTAACCAAGACAACGCACTTGAAACAAAAGCGAAAAATGAAAGGGCAGAGCGAGAACTTGAATGACGCATTCCCAACTCCTCAAAAGGCTCAAATGTGAGCCCAAGTAGGAAAACATCGAAAGAAGGAGGAGTTGGAGCACGCTCCCTAGTTCACAACACTTTGAGGGGTACATGGGCGTGTTGGAGTTCCGGGATGGGACTAGGAAGAGTTGACAAGCTTCACTCACTCACATGGGCCTGCACACAACCCACACAAAGTGGTTAGTGCATAGATTGAGCACCCTTGGTGTTAGGATGAGCCACGGGCAACACGAACACACAAGACCCACCATGGCCCGGACTTGGGGGAAGCCACCACCTCCCCCCTTATAGTATACTCTACAGCTCTCCACGGAGGCTACATCCAGATGGCTCTTTTTCCCGGGACTCCCGAGTGGGAGTCCCGAAATCGCGCCAAATGGGATTCCCGCGACTTTGGAATCCCATAACTTTGCGAGCAAACCTCGGATCACAATGCGGTCTAAAGCAAAGTTGTAGCTCTCATCGAGAGCTTTCCAACGATATGTGGCACGCCCCTTGCAGCTAAGTAAATCGGGTCGATTCTTGACTTTTTGTGGTCGGGAGTCAAATTGGCAATTCGACTCCCGGCCCCTTCTTTTGGCCATAACTTATGTTTCAAATGTCCAAATGAGCAATGCGAGCCCATTTTAGACATCTACGCTTCAAGAGCTTTTCAATGATATAAAGAACGCCATAAGACATTGAGGTTTGACCCCTGCAATTGCTCTCTGAAGTTTTGGGAGTCCATCGGGACTCCATCTCCCAAAGTGGGAATTGCCTTCGAAGTGTGAGGGTTCACTCCCTCACACTTTCTAACATTCCCGGGAGTATGTGATGTGACTTCTGGGCTTCCTCTTGCCTTAATTCCCGGGCTTCCTCTTGGCTCACACCCTTGCAAGCCCTTTGCCTTGGTTGCGAGCCCAAGGCTAAGGTTGCGACATTGAAAGTAAGCTCCCTCCCTTCTCTTCATTTGTTTGGGTTATTTTCTTGCGTGGTGTTGTTGTAACGAAGAAGGCGACGACAATTTGTTATTGTTGCCTTCTTCTCTATGTTTGAGAAGAAAAAAACATTTTCTTCTATGGTTCTGTTGCAGAAAAGAAGAAGGTGCCGACAATAGTTGCCATTGTTTTTTTGTATGGTGGTGTTGCAAAGAAGAAGGTGATGGCAATTGTTGCCATCACCTTCTTATTTGTGTTTGAAAAGAAAATGACATTGCACTATCATCTTTTTCTCTGATTCTATTGCAGCAAAGAAGGCGATGACAATTGCTACTATCACCTTTTTTTTTGTGTTTGAGAATAAGAAGACGACGATAATGCATCCTTGTTTTCTTTTCTGGTTTGTTGAAATGAAAAGGCGACAATAGTTTTTCACTTTGTTTGAGAAGAAGAAGAAGAAGAGGACGATAATGCGTTATCGTTTTCTTTTGTGGTAGTGTTGCAAAGAAGAAAAAAATAACTGCATAACACTGTTGTTTTCTTTTCTAGTTTTATTATAACGAAAAAGGTGATGGTAACATCGCTAATAGTTGTTGCCACCTTCTTCTTTGTGTTTGAAAAAAAAAAGACGACTATAATGCACCCTTGTCTTCTTCTCTGGTTTTGTTGTAGGAAATAAGGTGATGGCAACAAACTATAGTCGCCTTCTTCGCTTTGTTTGAAAAGAAGAAAAAGACGATGACAAAGTGTCGTCTTCTTATTTTATGGTAGTGTTGAAGAGAAGAAGAAGACGATGACATTGCGTCATTGTCTTCTTCTATGGTTCTGTTGCAACGAAGAAGGCAACAGTAATAATCTGCTATCATGCTTTTCTTTGTGTTTGAGAAAAAGAAAATGACGATAATGCATTGTCGTCTTCTTCTATGGTTCTATTGCAACGAAGAAGGTGATGGTAACTAGTTGTGTCGCAACTCTAGCTTTGGGCTCACGACCAAGGCTAAGGGGGTTGCAAGGTTCCAGGAGTTAAGGCAAAAGGAAGCCCGGGAGTTAAGGCAAGAGGAAGCCTGAGAGTCACATCACATACTTCTAGGATGTTAGAAAGTGTGAGGGAGTGAACCCTCACACTCCCAAGGCAACTCCCACTTTGGGAGATGGAGTCCCAGTGGACTCCTAAAACTTCAGAGAGCGATTACAGGGGTCAAACCTCAATGTCTTGTGGCGTTCTTTATATCATTGAAAAGCTCTTGAAGCGTAGATGTCTAAAATGGGCTTGCATTGTTCATTTGGACATCTGAAACATAAGTTATGGCCAAAAGAAGGGTCGGGAGTTAAAATGCCAGTTTGACTCCCGACCACAAAAAGTCGAGAATCGACCTCTTTCCGATGTCCGATTCAAGAGTGCGACATGGCGTTGGAAAGCTCTCGACGAGAGCTACAACTTTGCTTCAGCCCGCATTACGATCCGAGGTCTGCTCGCAAAGTTATGGGGCTCCGAAGTTGCGAAAGTCCCATTTGGCGCGATTTCGGGAGTCTTGCGCGGGAGTCCCGGGAAAAAGAGCCATTTGGATGTAGCCTCCGTGGAGAGCTGCAGAGTATACTATAAGGGGGAAGGTGGTGGCTTCCCCCAAGTTCGGGCTGTGGTGAGTCTTGTGTGTCCGTGTTGCCCGTGGTTCGTCCTAGCACCAAGGGTGTTCCAACTTTGCACTAACCACTTTGTGTGGGTTGTGTGCAGGCCTGTGTGAGTGAGTGAAGCTTGTCAACTCTTCCTAGTCCCATCCCGGAGCTCCAACACGCCCCTCTACCCCTCAAAGTGTTATGAGCTAGGGAGCGTGCTCCGACTCCTCCTTTTCTGTTGTTTTCTACTTGGGCTCACATTTGAGCCCTTTAAGGAGTTGGGAGTGCATCAAGTTGTCGTTGCCTTCTTCTCTATGTTTGAGAAGAAGAAGTAGATGACAGCAACATGTCATTGTTTTCTTCTATGGTGGTGTTACAAAAAAGAAAAAGGTGACGTTAGTAAGTGCCATTGCCTTCTTCTGTGGTGGTGTTGCAGAAAAGAAGAAGACGATGACAACGCATTATTGTTTTTTTTTCTGTGGGTTTATTGTAGCGAAGAAGGTGCCATCGCCTTCTTTTGTGGTGGTGTTGCAAAGAAAAAGAAGAAGATGATGGCAATGAACCGTCATTTTTTTCTATGGTTTTGTTGTAGCAAAAAAGGCAATGGTAGCTTACTACCATCGATTTCTTCTCTAGTGGTGTTACAATGAAGAAAAAGATGACAACACATTGCCATCGTTTTCTTATGTGGTGGTGTTGCAAATAAGAAAAAGAAGAAGACGACGACAACTTTTGTCACCTTCTTCGATGGCTTTGTTGCAAAAAAATGTGATAACAATTGTCGTTGTTTTTTTCAATGGTTTTGCTGCAAAGAAGGTGATGGCAACAATGATCTTGCCTTCTTCTATGGTGGTGGTGTTGTGAAGAAGGTGATGGTAGTAGGTTACCGTTGCCTTATTTTTTCTTCATGTTTCTTTTTCTCTGGTCCTTTTGGTTTGGTTCATTAGAATTGATAATTAATAATGAAATGGTGGTTTTTTTTAATGTTGAAGGTTGTAATGGCTAAAGGAAGGAAATTGAAGAAAGGTGGTGGTGATTTGGAAGCTCAGAAGCAAAATGTTACTTCATTAGAATAAATAATTGGGAAGCAAAATGTTAATCCATTACAATTGGGACTTAGGGAGAAAAATGTTGTTCCATCAGAATTAAGACTTGGAAAGCAAATTGTTGCTCCATTAGAATTGAGAATTAATGAATCAAGCAATCTATGTGACTTAGAGTTGATAATGGTGAAAGTTTACAATTCAAATGATGAGATCACTCTTAATACAGATTGGGAATTTTGATTAAAAAATGGTGGGTTAGATTGTTTTAAAATTTACATACATTAAATTAAATGTAGATAAAAAAAAATTGTACAAGTTTTTTAAATTTTAATTATATCTGCACCTTCCATCATTGATGGAAAGTGCAGGATATTTTTTGTTAAATTGCAATACGTAAAAACATTCAGAGTTTACAAGAGTTGTATTTGATTGCATGATTTTATGTTTTGTAATATTTGCATTCTATTTTTTTATTTTTTATGTGCAAGGTTTTAGGGTTAGGATTTTTTTATTACAAAATAATGATTTTTAAATTATATTTCTTAGTTTAACTTCGTAATTTGAAACCAACTAGGCCTTTCAGCCACCAATATCTCCTTATCCACCTAATATGGCTCGAAGGACAAAGAATGGATGAAGGTTGGGTCGAAATGGAAGTGTAAAGCTGGCATTTGCATTATTGCATATTGTGCCAAATGGTTGTTAACCAAGCATTTGAAGGAAGTGCATGACATGGTGGCAGAAAAGGTCAAACCTAGGAGGCCTTTAACTTTTGAAGGAGGTCTTTGACATCAAGACCATGTTAAAATGAACGTTCACATCTTGGGAGATGCCATGGTCGTGTAAAGGTAGAATGATTAAAAGGTTGTTAGTTGCGTTCGTGCCAAAGCCCAATGCAAGTGGGATAAGTTGGTAATTGTTACAGAACAATGTTCACCATTACCAAAACCAACTTTGGTCAAATTAACTTTAGAGTAACTATTGCAGGTATTGAGTCTTAATGCTTGGAGTGTGGGAAACATGCCTCGAGATGCAACATCATGGATGGAGAAGGATGAATGACGCACTCTCAACTCCTCAAAGGGCTCAAATGTGAGCCTAAGTAAAAAGTAGTGAAAGAGAGAAGAGTCGGAGCACACTCCCTACTCACAACACTTTGAGGGGTACAAGGGCGTGTTGGAGCTCCGGGATGGGATTAAGAAGAGTTGACAAGCTTCACTCACTCACACGGGCTTGCACACAACCCACACAAAGTGGTTAGTGCATAGTTGGAGCACCCTTGGTGTTAGGATGAGCCACGGGCAACACGGACACACAAGACTCACCACGGCCTGGACTTGGGGGAAGCCACCACATTCCCCCTTATAGTATACTCTGCAACTCTCCACGGAGGCTACATCCAAATGGCTCTTTTTCCCGGGACTCCCGAGTGGGAGTCCCGAAATCGCGCCAAATGGGACTCCCGTGACTTTGGAGCCCCATAACTTTGCTTTGCGAACAAACCTCGGATCAAGGTGCGGTCTGAAGCAAAGGTGTAGCTCTCATTGAGCGCTTTCCAACAATATATGGCACGCACCCTGCAACTAAGTAAATTGGGTCGATTCTCGACTTTTTGTGGTCGGGAGTCAAACTAGCAGTTTGGCTCTCGGCCCTTTTTTTGTCCATAACTTGTGTTTTAGATGTCGAAATGAGCAATGCGAGCCCATTTCAGACATCTACGTTTCAAGAGCTTTCCAATAATATAAAGAACGCCACAAGACATTGAGGTTTGACCCCTGCAATCCCTCTTTGAAGTTTTGAGAGTCCACCTAGACTTCATCTCCCAAAGTGGGAATTGCCTTGGGAGTGTGAGGGTTCACTCCTTCATACTCCGTCACACTTTCTAACACTCTCGGGGAGTACGTGATGTGATTCCCGGGCTTACTCTTGGCCCGCACCCTTGTAATGCCTTTGCCTTGATTCCCGGGCTTCCTCTCTCTTGGCCCACAACCTTGCAACCCCTTTGCTTTGGTCGCGAGCCCAAAGCTAGGGTTGTGACAATGAAAATTTACAAGAGATGATTCAATCCACTCATTCTACATATGCACGACGACTAACGATGGCATGGGATGTCAAAAATTAAGATCGAAAGTCCACTAAAACAAATCGGACATAAAAGTTGACAGATGTATTGGATTTCCATGGAAAGTAAGAAAAAAATAATAATTAAAAGTTTTTTATATATATTTTGTTTCATCCAAGGTGTTAAGGTTTAATTTGGTGGTTTTTGGGTGTTTATAGGGTTCAGGTACAATGAAAGAAGAGTTTGTTGCAAATGCAGTTTAACTTGAAATGTAATGCCGCCATCTGTACATTGTTCATCATGTAGCAAGGGCTGTAAATGTAACAGTTGCTTATTGAGCTAAACATGGGATTATAAATAATGGTATGGTTTAGGGTTTCCACTTTATATAGTTAGTTAGGTTTTTTCAATCTTGTCATGTTTTGGACTACCCAAATTTTGAATTTTGGTCCTTTGATATATTATAGAAAACTCTTTTTTTCATTGGGTTTTTTAGCATTTTTTGATCCACCCATATTTGTACATTTTTTATCAATATAATATTTTCCTCTAGTCACATTTGTTTGATGGGTATATGGTTAATTATATGTCTTCTTTTTCATACTCTTCTTAATACTTTAGATGTAAAAATCAAAATTTAAATAGGCCCATATGAATAGGTAACATTAATTTGTTTAGGTTTTATAAAGATCAAAATGAACATTGTGCAATACCTACATCCTTTATGTTATAATTTCCATTAGGGTTTAGAGTTTAGGGCCATTTCAAATATGCAATACCCACATATAGGTCTTGTAAATAATTGTTGGTTTTTTTACATCCATTACAATACTTGCATATGGGTCTCGTAATAATTGTTGATTTTTTACGTCCATTGCAATACTTGCATATAGGTTTCCATTGTAATATTTATTGGATTCATATGACATAATAATTTAATCTATGTATCAACAAATAATGTCATAATTAAGGAATTATTAAAAAATTATTTCAGATAATGTAATTGATTGATTATCATATTTAAACAATCATTTAATTTTTAATATTAATTAATTGACTATTTGATTGAATTTTAATTATTCAGATAATTAAAATTTAGATTTAAAAATCAAATCAATAATTTGATATTTAATTTATTATCTTAATTATATTTTTTATGTTAATAAGTTATTCAGATCATTATTTTAGATAATTATTCATGATAATTAATTGTCATAAAATTAATTTAAGTATATAAAGAAACATATTTTAGGTACCAAAACCACTTATTTTGAAGTTACCTTACATGTGGGTATTACATTTAGGGTTGATTCTTCACCTAAGGTTATCTAAATCACCTATAGATTATTTCAAAATGAACTTGCATGCAAGTATTACATATAAACTTTGTTTTTTCATTGAAAGGCCACCCAAATTACATACTGATTATTTCGAAATGACCCTACATGTGGGTATTGCATTTAGGGCTAAGTATTCATATAACTTTGCAATACTCACACACGTACTTATTTTCACCAACTATAAATTTGGCCTTAATTTTTTGAATAATTAAATAAAATTTCGAACAAAACACAAAAGAAGGTATATTTCTTACCATTTGGTAATATTTCCAAGTTAAGTTTTTTCACTTTCTTTAAAAAAATATAAAATGACATTGCATTGTTTTCCATATGTTTAAACCCTAAAAAATCCACCCAAAATGCACCCTAGATTTATTTTAATTATTATATATTTGTAAAAAAATGTTAATTAATTTATATGTCCCAATCTAAACCATAATTCTAACATTAAGTAGTAAATTTTACATTAAACCCTAACCCCATGTATCATCAATGTGACTAATTTTGCATTATGTTCATTTTTATATATGTTAAATCATATTATAAGGTGGATAAATAATTTTGAAAACATGCATTTCATAATGTATTGGTGGGGAATCAAATATTTAAAAAATATTTTTATGTTTCATGGTTAATGAATTACCACAATATGATATGGGTATTACATTTAAACAAAAGTGGGTTAAGAAATATTGAACTTTAACAACTATGGAACATATGGAAACAAAGGAGATCCACAATTATGTTATAGATATAAACAAGTGAGAAAATCAAAAATTAATATAATGAGCAAAGTCTAGAGTATAAACCTTAAGCCTTGATATATATGAACCAACTTCCTAAACATTAAATCATAAGGCATAACCTTAAAAATTCAAATGATATTTTGCCATAAGCCCTATTACAACCTTAA
>Ga0116227_10012862_pt1 | contig 13432 bp, 12 predicted proteins | sample S1TSphgellanicum_FD_89693 | JGI IMG/M metagenome (GOLD analysis project Ga0116227, IMG submission 89693) | Host-associated microbial communities from peat moss isolated from Minnesota, USA - S1T2_Fb - Sphagnum magellanicum MG | ecosystem: Host-associated > Plants > Peat moss > Unclassified...
CTTACACCTCCCCTCCCTCTCGGGAACTCTCTGAGCGCGCCTCCCCCTCCTCGCGCGCCACATATATATCAAAAGCTCGCCCCCCTCTCTCTCTCTCTCTCTCTCTCTCTCTCTCTCTCTCTCTCTCTCTACCTGCCGGTCTATCTGTTTCTTTGTCTATCGCACAAGCTTACTTTCTTCTTTGGCTCTTTCGAAAGCACGGATCGGAGCGAGCAAACAGGCAGCCAGAACTAGCGCAAAGCAAACACAAAGCTACTGCAGCTGCTGCTGAAAGAACGAAGGAGTTTCAAGCTCTGATGAAAAAGCAACCAAATTAGCACCGTTTTCCAGAGCCAAAAAAACTGGAGAAAACTACTCAAGCGAGGTCTCGCTTGATTCCACCTGCCACATGCAACAACAACAACAACAAGCGAGTGAAGAAGATCCTTTCTTGCAAGAAAACACACGACCTTGTCCGCAGCGGCATCCGGAAGAAGCTTCGGGGCCGTGCCGCCGTTGTCGTCGTCCGCTCGTCTTCTTCCTCGTTGTCTTCTTCTCCGCACAAACCCCCTCGCCTCTTCTTTTCCTTTTGCTCTTTTTCTTTTTCATTTATTCATTTTGTCTTTTTCTTTTCCTTTTTTTCTCAACTGTAATTCCAGAGAAAAATAAAACTACATTTTATTTTTTATTTATTTTAAATTACAATTCATTTTACAGTTTTTTACCCACCCATGGTACCAGTGTTTTTTCTTTCCGTTTTGTGATGGAAAGAAAAACCCTAGCAATCATGCACAATAAGGTTTAGCCACATTTGGCTATCGACCAGCTACGAAAAGTAGATATCTTACGAAAATCCTTTTATATCCTGGCTATATGCTTTCAACAATGTTTTAAAATATGGCGATTTTTAATTTTTATTATTCTGGCGAATTATATTTTTTAAACGAATATTTAACAGAATTATTTTTTTAATCGCCAAATTGCAAGAATTCGCCACCAAAAAAAAGGCTAAAATTGCATCCATCATGATTATAAATAATTTCTAATTAAGACATCATAAATTTTATAGATGGAATCATCCATGCATTATAGCTTATTTCTAATAATTAATTAATTAATCAAATTCTATGGATTATTTTAAATTGACTTTGAAAGCAAAAGTTACAATTACATGTTTAATTACTTAAAATTGTAAGTTTGATTAGTGATTTCTAGAAATAAATAAACTCCCTAAAGAAAATAAATTTTAACATTTTTTTTAAATCATTTTTTTAAGAATAGTAAAATAAAAGATTGAAGATCAAACAAATTTGATTTACACAAAAAAATTGAAAACCATTTACTAAAACCAAATGCGTGGTTTCTTTTTCAAGTTTTTGACTTTTTTTTTTAGTGAAATTTAAGGGTACTTTAATTGATTATGAATGGGGGACATAGCACTTTCGATTATATTGTTGGCTCACTTGCAATTTGGCAAGCTGCTACATACTTCGAGGTGATAATAGATGACATCCGCTATTGCGTGATAGGGGGAGATTCTGACCACAGGCCGTTGCGCCTATAATTGCGCATCAATTGTAACTTTGTTAACTCACGACATACGGTTGAAACAAAAAAATTCTTGCCTAGGTTCAAATATGATAAATCGAAAGTTGAAGAGTATCAACTTGCCCTAATTGCGAGTCTTTGAAACATGTGGGTTGCTAACTTGATTAGGCCTCTAGAAGTAGACGGGTAAGTTAACTTACTAAAATAGTGCGTGGGTGTTATAGCAGAGTTTACTTTTGGCAGTAAGCCTTCGTGAGGAAATTGCAAAAAGAAACACTACCATAAACCTTGGTTTAACGTTGATTGTCGTACGGTGAAATGTGAGTTGAGGCTTTAGTTAAAAGCCAACCCTAATTCGCAAGCCACTAAACACCAAGAAAATAAACTTAAAAATTTATTAAAAAATATAAGAAGTTTTTGGGAAACTACAAGAGTTCAATATATCTGTGTGTTTGTCAAGGTGGATACACTTTCATTCTGGAAAAAATACCAGCCAAAGGCACCCATTGTGGACAAGATTAGTGTAGCTATGTTTCTAGAAGGCTTCCGCACGTTAGTTAGCCAACCTCCACCACCCATACGGCTATGAATTGATCACTCGGCTCAGGTGACGGAACCTCCAACTAGCCACACCCTGAACGCAGATATCACACTTATTGAGCTCCTTCAGGCGTTGAAAAAGTTACAAAAGAACAAGGCTACTAGTTTGAATGGTATGAAAGTTGAGTTCATTTTAGATGCAGGAAAACTACTACACATGCCATTATTGATAAAGTTCAACTGCTTTTTAGCTAAAGGCTTTCCAAAAGCCCTATCCATTAAGGTGGTCCATGCGCTCTTTAAAGGGGGCGATGCCTCTGAATTTGATAACTACAAGGGGATAACGATTGGGCCTATCCTAGCAAAGTTGTTCGCTATGATCCTTGACAAAAGGTTGAATGAGTGGGCTGAACAACATGGGCTGCGTGCCAAGGGTCAAGCTGGGTTTCACAAAGATTATCGCATTACTAACCAACTTTTCATATTACGGACTCCAATAGAACAAAACAAGACATTAAAAAAACCATTCTATTGTTATTTTGTGGATTTCGAAAAAACATTCGATATTGTGTCATGTGAAGTGTTGTGGCATGTGTTGGTTGGCCTCGAGGTGGAGGGACGCTTCTTGCGATGCATGCAGGTAATGTATGCCAAGGATATCGTATGCATCAACCACCCAAATGAAGGTGTCACCTCTAGCTTCAAATGCCAACAAGGTGTGAAGCAAAGTTGTCCTCTTAGCCCCCTTCTGTTTGGGCTATATTTGGGTGCCCTGAAAGGGTGTTTAAATGACAAAGAATGTGATGCACCGGCCCTAGCAAACTTGCACGTATGGCTATTACTTTTTGCAAATGACCTCGCTTTGATGTCGGAATCAAAGGTGGGATTGCAACAACAATTAGACACACTACAACAATTTTTTGCTGAACGTGGACTTATGGTGAACATGAAAAAAACAAAAGTCATGGTGTTCAATTCTACTGACCCATGCCAAAAAATTATGTTTGAAAACGACATTATTGAGTGTGTGCAAACCTTCCAGTACTCGGGAATCCTACTCGAGACCACCTCGAACTTAGATAATGCAGTGGAGCATCTAGCAACTACCAGCAAGCGCTCACTGTTTACGCTAAACCGCCAATGTGCAAAGCTATGTATTATGGACATTAAGCTCCGTTGTGACCTCTTCAACACATTAGTGCATTCCATAGCAAGCTATGCCTGTGAGGTTCGGGTGGACTCTAAGAAAATAGAAGTTATTAAAGTAGTGTACTAAAGGTTCTTCAAGTCCCTACTCGGGGTGCGAAAAACAACTAGCACATTCATCGTACTGGCAGAATTTAGCAAGTTCCCCTTTGAACACTTTGCATGGGGAAAAGCGCTACTATACTACAACCATGTGAGCACGGTCGCTAAAGATCGCATCTTGGGAAAGCCATGGGAAGCCCAGCTCGCTATGCTTGTTACGAGAAAGAAATGCTAGGCTGGATCCGTGAAAAAATGGCTACTCAAGAATCGGCTACTCAAGAATCAGCTACTCAAGAGGTGGTAGGTTTTTTGCCAACCAGCCCGTGTGTTGCAGGTAGGGATTGTTCAATCGCCATTGGGAACGGTTTTTGAGACAACGCATGTACATTTTACTCGTCCAACAAAGGTGAGAGGCTGGGCGGAAAACCAAGTACTTTGGTGTAACATGCACAACGTACGAATGGGAGCTCGGATGGCTAAGTTGGTCGCGCTACAGCTAATGCAACCAATTAATACTAGATCTACAGTGAAAAACCCAACCAACTAAGAGGCTGGGGCCCCACCCCCTCCAGGTTTTCCCCACACAATGTTGAGTGTAGAAAAGGTGAAGGATAATATGCAGCTCGCTTTCATTGAAAGTTCTTTACCAACCGCGCGATTAGGACCATCATGCAAACAAGATACTTGCACTTCAAGGGTATGTCATATAAGAACGAAAGCTACTTGTGTGACATCAATTGTGTTTAGCTACGGAAAGCTCTAACCCAGTTTCAATGTGGCAACACACAACTTGAAGTAATGTTAGGTGCATGGAAGGGCATGCCATACGCAAATAGGCTTTGTTAAGGCTACAACTTGAGGAAGGTAGAGGATGAAAAGCACTTGCTCCTTGTTTGTCCAAATACATAGAAAGTTAGGGAACATTTTTGTTCGGCCCTACCCCTCACCCACACTAACACTCTTGTTGAGCTCATGCAGATTATGAACACGGTTGCCCTAACCAAGTTTGTAGCATGCTGCTAGTACCAAAGGACAATTTATCCTCTATGATCTGCCTTTCGTCTAATGGACTCTCTAGTCCCAAACGGACGTAAAATTGTAAACAGTAAACATAATGAAATTTTTCACACAAAAAAATCCAAAAATTGAAGAAGAAATTCAACATCTTGGTTCTAGTAATGGGTTTCAATTTTTATGCAAATTACTTTTATTTGGTTGTGGATGAATGTAAAATAATAGGATGACAAAGACCAAAAATGGAATTGATTTATATGCAAAAATGCAAAACCATTCCAAGAACCAAAATGTTGAATTTCTTCTTCAAAATTTTCAACTTTTTGTCAATCATGATAATTTCAAATGCTTCTCAATTTTCACAAAATCCCACAAGATATGATAATACGCATTTTTATGAGTTCAATATGCATATATATAACACCTTCAATTTCACAAATCCTAAAATATATGATATTATGTGTGTCTTTCTAACTCAAAATTTTCCTTTTGACACTATTTTCTAAAAAAGTGGGCTAAAATGTTTTGTAGGTTGAATTGATCAAGAATGAAAATGGAATAAAATGTATAAATTTCATTCATCAAAATGTAAAGACATTTATCAATGTAGTTTGCGTTGTTGGCCTAAGTGTGAATTGTTTGTGATGATTCATCAAAAACTTGTTTAGGTGGGACAATTTTAAGTTTCAGTAAAATGTCTTTCTTGGAAGTCATCATTTGGACAATTTCAAATTGGAATCATTTCAATCGATTCCCAAATAAAGATGTATGAAAAAGGTTTTTTTCATAACTTTGTTTTTTTTAATAAAAATTTCAACATCATATTATTCACGAAAAAAATTTCAATACCTTTTTCACTAATTTCCATCCCAAATGTATAAATATAAGAATTTAGTTGTAACCCCACAAATAAATATGTATATTTATACATTTCAATTGAAACCAATTTGCATCAAACGTTTGCTATTACAACCTTGAATAGGTAAAATTATGATTTTTCTTGAATTCTTAAAACTTTGTTGGATATAATCAAGGATTTTGATTGAACTAGGTGGCTTCATTTTTATTTTTATTTTTGGGGTTAATACATCACAAGGACGTCAATCAATTGAAATGTTTTCCTTTTGTTATTGTAATTTAAAGACAAGTCTTTTACTTTTTTTAAAACCCTTGAAAGCTAATTATGGATAATATTTTAAAAACACATTTGTGAACACACAAATTTAAGAAAATTTAGGTATTATATAGTTTTAATTTGAAAGTTTAAAAGTCAACTAATCAAATTAAAGCAAGATGTTGCACAAAGGAAAATTCTCAAATTTTGGGGAAAAAACATAAAAATCACATTACTTTTAATAAAGTAGTATGTGTTTAATTTTTGGCATCAATTTTTTCAATCTAAGAAGAAAATTCATATATATATATAATTATAATTTTTAAATGAAGATCACCATCGCATGTTCCTACCATCAACAAGGCTTTCATTGGGTGGATAAAACACAAGATTCACCCAATAATATAATTATAATAGTGGGTTTATTAAAGTTTTTTAATTTATTTTTATGGATGTATGTGAGAGAATGTATGAAAACTTCATAATTTAAATTTTAAGACAAACTTTATATTGTTGCCTTGTGTGTCAAAAAAATTCCTTCTTAACTTATAGCTCATAACAATGGATGGCTCAAACTTTGAGAAAATATGAACATTATATTTATTTTTATGCATCGAGATTGATTGTTCACACCAAGGTTGTTTAGTTTCAACATTAAAGAAAAAACCTTTGATCCCCATTTTGATAATTTTTTCAATTTGATGAAATATTTTGTTTTTGTTTTAACTAGTTTTGTTTATTTTCAAGGAACATTCAAATAAATTTGTGAATCCAATTCTTCATTTGCATAAACCTTTAGTTTCCAACTCTTCAAAAACAATCCAACCAATATTTTTAAATCAAGTGTGGTTCCACATAGTTGCACACAACCCAAGAAAATATATAAGTAATAATATTATTCAACTTATTAAAATTGGTCACCTAATTAAATAGTACAATGTACCTATGACTTTGTCCAAAAAAATGGTATGTCTTAAACTCAAAAATTACCAAAAAGAAAAATTATTAGATAAAAAATTGGAACCTACCAAAAAAAATGCAACCAAATTCCAATTTGGGTTTTAATGGGAAGATTGTTTTTAAGTCTGGTTTCAATTCTTGTTTTTTCATAACAAAACACTTGTAGTTTTTATAATTTAAAATTCATTTAGAAACCAAATTCAAAATTGGCCTACAACTTGGAATCAACCAACATTTATTAACATTTCAATATTATACATTTGTATTATATCGTTTTCCACATAACCCAAAGATGGCAAAAGTCGAGGATGAATTATTTAAAACCATGCAACAATTATTCTCTCCCCTTTTGGTTTGACAAGCAAATATTTTCACAAACTTTCAAATTTAAAAGAAAAGCAAAGTTAATGTGTCTTTTAAAAATAAGTAATTCAGTACAATAAGGTGATAAAGTACATTCAAGCTAATAGGAACCATTGGGCATGTAACCCATACTTGGTTTTTCATGTTTTAGTGTAAAAAATCATATCAATGTCATAAATTTGTTTAATATGTTTACATAACAATGTTTCAAATATATTATGGAAACATGTGGAATGATTTGAATTGAATTTAATAAGGATATAATATTTTAAAACATTATAATCAATGTTTAATTTCATTGTTTAGTGGACTTTTAAATGGTTCTTAAATGATTTGAAAATGAAATATTTCTGAAAATATTATTTAAACACATATTTCCATAATAACATAGTGCAACATCTTTTTGGGTCATATATTTTAGTTTACAAATGAAATATTTTAAAATTATTTTAAGAACATTCTAAAAATAAATAATCATTAAGGGTGCACCATTGGCTCCTTTCAACACATGAATGTATCCTATCATAACATAAAGATAACTCAAACATGTGCTAATTTAACATGAGGTGGCAACATTTTCTCTAACAACCCTTTCTTTTGCAACCCAAAACCTAGCAACCTTTTTCTTGCAATGTTTTCCCACGACACTTGCAAACTCAACACAAAAAAATCACACATGCAATTAAGCCCCCAAACACACAAAAAATTCAACAAAAAACAAAACTAGAAACAAACACTTACATTACTTTTGAATAAAATTTTAACAAAAATTAGAACTAGAGATACACATACTTACTCCAATAAAATTCCATTAAGTTTTGGAATTTTATGACACTCCAAAACTTATGGAAAAGTATATATATTGCAATGAAAGGTGCACATAAAGATGTGATGATGATGTTTGCAAAGGAGGACTTGTGATTTTACTTGGAACACAAAAAGACAAAAAAGACTAAACACAAAAACACACAACACCAATTTTGATGGGTTTCCAAGTTTAACTTGCTATTGTTTTCCTTTGTCACATGTTCATATGTTGTTTTGCCACTTGTGTCCTATTTGAACCAAATAACTTAAAATGGGAACCTTTCAACCTACCTATTTTATGGGTAACTCTAATACTTAGCATGTTGCATGCAAGTTGTGAAATTCACCTTAGTTTTGAAACTTGAAGAAAGGTAGGGAAAATGTTTTATGTAATTAGAACATGTAATATTACAAACCAAATGAATACTAGTTATGATTTGGGAGCAAACCCGTCCTTAGGTGGTATCACTAGGAATGTCACACTGCTTTTAGACCCACTCAATTTTCAAACAAAATAAAATTCATTTAGGAAAAACTTTTCATTTTGAATATTTTTTCTACTAACTATGCCCACAATTATAATGATTGTGCGAATACTCTTGATGATTGAACAAATACTGTTGTTGATTCAATCAATATGCCTAACATATCATCTTTAGATCTTTTCATCCCAAATCTTGCAATTCTACAATTATTGCTCATCTACAAATCAAAAATAAAAATTGTGTTCACTGCTGGATCTATTTGTTCTTGATCTTCAACATTTTTCATTTGTGGTTTGTGTATTTCACATCCTTCATTGTCCTCTATGTCATAATTCGCCTCCTGAATTCCACTTGCACTATGTTCTCAATATATTAACATTTGTTGTTCTTTTTTCTGAAGTTCAAATTCCATGTATTTATAAAGTTTGAGTTTATTCATGTTGATTAACACAAGGTTAGTTTCAAACTTCTCAATGGTCACCAATAACACAATGTTATTTGGCAACACATATTGTACTATGTAAGGTCCAAACCATTTCAAATAAACTTCCTTAGGTGTGATTTATTGCTTTTTGGAAACCACAAATCATAATCACCAAAACTAAACTTTTCTTAGATTCTTTTGTTGATTCCATAATGTTCTATTCCACTATTGAATTCATGCAGTTTCTATAGCCTACATTTTAGCTTCCGGCAACTTCTTGAGCTTTGTAATTTTGTTAGTTACAACTTTCACTAGAGTATTGTCTTTCTCATTTCCACCAACAATGGATACGATGTACTTTGTGGGCATTAATGGATGTAATCCGTACATTAATTAATATGGTGTATACCTTATTATTATTTTGTATGCAATTTTGTATGAAAATAACATTGTAGGTAGATGTTCATCCCAATCTGTTTTATTTTCACTAACTAACTTGGTCAACAACGTCCCAAGTACCTTGTTAGTAAACTCAAACTGCCCATTCCCCTAAGGATAATAAGTTGTAGAACTCACATGTTTCATTACAAAATGATTTATTGAATACTTGATAACATCATTGATAAAATGAACTCGTTGGTCTATGACTATAGTCAAAGGACATCTAAATCTGGTTAATATGCATTCATACAAAAATTTGTTATGACTATTGTTGTATTAATTTTCAATATTCTTGCTTCCACCCACTTAATAACATAATATGTGGCAACAAGATTTTCTTTTTCCTTTGTATATTTCCTCATTAGTTTAATTGGCCTTGCCCCACAAAATCAAGTCCCATTTAATAAATGGTTCCTCTGGAAGACTTATGACTAGCTTTGAAGGACTTTGAATTGTCAATCTTCATGTTATTTGACATGCATCACAAAATCTATAGTAATCATGCACGTCCTTGTACATAGTGGGCCACTAATATCTAGCATCCAATATTTTCTTCTACATTATTTCAATTACAAAATGCCCTCCTGAAGGTCCTTCATGTAGTTATTTCATCATCATTTGTGTTTCTGTTGTTGTCAAACATTGTCACAATCTATTATCTTGATCCATTCTATACAATTCACCATTCTTCCGTGTAAAAAGACTTGTTTTCTCGACCAATCTCTATTTCTACTGCACCAATAACGTGCCTTCAAGTTGTCTTATTTTCAAAAATTATTTTACCTCATTTAACCATTTAGGCCCTATATAAAACAAACTCACATTTATGGTTTGGTCAGGCATACCTATGGATTCTGTAATATTTGGGTTTCTTAACAATGCATCTACAACTACATGAGTTCTACTTAGCTTATACACTATTGTGAAATCATATTCGAAGAACAATAACAACCATCTAGTTATTCTTCCTGAAACTTGTGGTTTGTTGACCAAATAGACGAATGCCATATGATCTACATAAAAGACAAACTTATTACCTAATAAATAATGTTTGAACTTATGCAAAGAAAATATTATTGCTAAAGCTTCTTTATGTGTTATGTTATAATTTTGTTCTACTTTATTAAGAAGTCTATAAACATGCACTATTGGTTGATCATTCTTCCCTATTATGCTCTAAGACAACACATCCCCCACAACTAACAAAGATGCATTTGTATGAACATGAAATTCCACATGCTAGTTTGGTGATATCAATATTGATGTTTCAATATACTTTTGTTTAATCAATTCCTAGTCCTTTTGACATTCTTCTATCCAAAAAAAAGTGTCTATTTTTTTGGTTAGTTTAGTGATAGGTGCCATAATGACAACAATTTTTTTTATAAAACATTTGGAAAACTATGCTATCCCATTGAATATTTGAATTTGTTGGGGATTTTTAGGTGGTCGCATGTTTACTATTACTTGTATTTTTTTTGGATATGGTAGTTTACCTTCTTTGGAAATAATAAAACCCAAGATCATCCTTGAAAATACCATAAATGCACATTTGTTTAGATTTTTACTAATGCCATATTCTTTGCACTTTTGAAAACATAGTCTAAGCTTTTGCAAATGACTCTCCATGTCACTATACACTGTACAGTCATCCAGAAATATTTTCATAAAATTGTCCAAATACTCTTTGAATGTTGAAGGTTCATTTTAAACTCCAAATGACATCATCTTCCATATAAAAGCCCCCCAATCTATAATAAATATAGTCATGTATTTGTCCTTTGGAACTATAGATATTTGATGATATCTTGAATATCCATCTAAAGAAAAAATATGCCTCATACCCTACTACTATGCTCAACACTTCATTAGTGAAAGGTAATGGGTATGGATCCTTCTTTGTGGCTGCATTTAGTTTCCTAAAATCTATATAGATTCTCAACTTGCCATTTTTCTTAGGTACTATTACTATGGGTGACAACCATGTAGCTTCTTTTATAGATTCAATGAATCCAACTACTAATAACTTATTTATATCTTGTTTGACTGTCGTAACATAGTTTGGATTTAATCTATACCTAGCCTAATGTGCCGATGGTATAGTAATGTCCAATTCAATTTTGTGTTGTGTTAGCTTTGGTGGAATCCCTTTCAGATCTTTGTATGTCCATGTAAAAACATCTTTGAATTCCTTCAACAAATGTTCCATTTCCAGCACCTTGCTTGTTTCCAGCTGTGCATTAATCTTCACCATTTGTGGTTCTACATTAGTTCCCAAATTGAACTTCATCAATTGTTGTTTTTTAATTAACGTCCATCTAACTATTTATAATCCATGTGTTTTGATTTTCGCTAAAGTTTCATCCATTGTAATAGTCCTTGGTTGATGTTTGTAATATGTTTATGGATACACCTTATTCTCTAAAGCTACTTCTGGTTCATATATGTTGCCAAGTATCTTCTTCTCCTTGCTATGTACTTCAGATCCTTGTTCTAAACTACTAGTTTTCACATCTATATCCATGATCCTCACATCTGTGGTTTTCACAAATTGAATTGTCTCAAGTAAATTGATTATTCCTATGGAGAACAATTTTGGCTCTATAACAAAGATGATATCTTTTTCTTCGTACATGATGCCATTTTGATAATCGTAAAATAATAACACTTTTGGTCTTCTTACTTCACCTCCGAAATGTTTGGTAACTGTAATTGTTCTTATTATCCCATTTTTTTATATGGTAACAATGTTATTTCCCCAATCATGTGCCACTTTAGCATCCCTCAACCATGGTCTCCCCAACAACATAGAATAATCAGAATTTACCACATTATTATGAAAAACAATAAACGTAATTATGTAAGGAATGCCATGAACATTCTTCAGATCTCTAATCAACCCCATTGGTTTTGTGGTTGTTTGATTTGCCATCCTTAAATTACATGGTGCAAGTTTAGGCTTTGGAAGCCCCAACCTCAATCTCAACTATTTTGTGATAATATTGACTCAAGAACCTCTATCTCATAACACATTTTCTATTGTATTCTTCCTAATCTATACTTGGATAACTACCATATGATTATCTATTGCTACAATAGTTGTCTTTACTTCTAGTACTAAAAGACCGAGTTGTTTATCTATGGTTGATTTACTTACATTCTAAGTTTTCTTTAATTTTAGTTTTTGCCAAAGGTTTAGCTTAAGAGCTATTTTAAACAACTGTCCTAAATTCAAAATATAACTTTTTAAAAACATCTACTTACTAATGTCAATAAAAATATTTTCTAGTATGATTAGTTTCCCTTGTGAATTCTTTACTTCTTAAGATTTTTGTGCGTCCATAGGAATAGTATTTAACATACTTGAACAAGTTGTGTTCCATCCCTCCATGGATGTGGATGGCCCTTTTGTCTAGGTTTGTGTTTTCTGAATCTATTGAATTGTCTCCACCATTGATTGTTTCAATCGCTTTTCTTTTTCCCACTCAACAACACTCTTTGCTTTTCTTGGCTCTTTATCCTTGAACACATGTTCTTTAGTTACTTTACTTATTGTGGTAACATAACATCCACCACATTTACATATGCAATGATTGTTTGTGTCTCGACAACAAGTTGAACCTTTGATACTAGATTTCCCATGAAACATTTTCTGCATCTCAACAAACTTTGGATAATCTGTCATTTTATATCCATTCAAACCATAGATGTGACATGCATATGAAGATGTCTTGTGTTTTTTGACTTGGTTGTGTTGCCTATGTGGTTGCCATTGTGGTATGTTCTTTCTTATTTATACATGTCTTCACATTGTGATTTGTCATCCCACAATTTGTGCAATGTTTGTTAGTCTTCCTAGTATTACTTTGTGTTTTTGATGGTGTTGCATGTTTGGTACTCTGTGGTACTAACAATGCATTCCTTGCTTCTACAATAGTCATATCTTCTTCACACAACATTATTACCTCCTTATGTTGTAGTGTTGACCACTTCATCCCTATAGTCACAATTTTGTGGTATGATTACAAACTTGTTTTAAACATTGTAATTAAAAAATTATTTGTGGTTAGTACTTGTAAACCATGAGCCAGCTTTTGAATTCATTCATAGTAAACCTCCACTCTCTTAGTCTCCTTCTACTTCATGTTCTTTAGCTCCATGTATATTTGCTTGTCATTTGGAATCTTTTGATGACATTTACAAAATGCATGTGTAAATTTTGAAAAAGTATAATCAGGAAATTTTGACATGTATTTATGGCACCAGTTCGATGTCATACATCACAAACTTGCCCCCTCTTTGTATGAATGTCTTTACAACACCTTAACAATATGTTCAACGTTCAATGTTGATAAAATCATTAATATGATGTTAAGGTGACATTGTAACATGTCTTGAAATGGCATTGATATAATACTAAAACATTTGACATCTTATCAATATTAAATCAATGAAAAAAATATGACCAACATTGGCACAACATACATTAATAAGTCATCAAATTGATGA
>Ga0116227_10012863_pt1 | contig 13431 bp, 11 predicted proteins | sample S1TSphgellanicum_FD_89693 | JGI IMG/M metagenome (GOLD analysis project Ga0116227, IMG submission 89693) | Host-associated microbial communities from peat moss isolated from Minnesota, USA - S1T2_Fb - Sphagnum magellanicum MG | ecosystem: Host-associated > Plants > Peat moss > Unclassified...
CATTTCTTCAAAAGACAAGATCCATACATTGACAAATTAACCATTTTGATGTCCATTTTGAAACTCTTTGATGTTTGTAGCCCTAGATTTTAGTGTTCAATCTATGTTAAATACTCACAAAACCTAACTTTGTAGGTTCTAAAATTTATTCCTTCCAATCAATTAAGTTATACATCCAATTAAAGTGTTTCCCAACTGATTCAAGTGTCTTGGTTATACTTCTTCTAAACATCAATTGTATCATTTGTATTTATGTCAAATAGATTGAGCAGAGCCATATTCTCTGGGTGTGTTGTTCACATCGTTGGAACCCATTTGTGACCTTAGTGTTGTCACTTTTGTGGCTTCTTGGTCCTTCGAATCTGTCATGGTATCTTTTGGGTATGTTGTCTTTGGCACCTCACTTTCATCTTCATCATCCGACCCCGAAATGTCTTTTGTGTCCACCTCGTTGTTAATTGTGTTGGCCATTACTAGCTAGTCCATTGCCTTGTTGTAAGCAAATGTAGGTGTTTGGTATGGATCATGCTTTGCATATGTATCATTTTTTGGCCATTTTTTTTCTAAAATTCAGCCGTTTTTCTTGCATGCTTGGAATCCTAGCAGGTAATCACACTTGCAATGAAATTGTATTCTAAATTTTTTGCTTCCCAGGTTTGTTGGCCATAGATTGTTTCAAGGTGGTTGTGACAAGTTGCTCAAAAACTCCAGGATGAATATTTTGATCATTGTTCCATATATCTTGTAATCCTACAAGTGATTAGTGGACACCCAATATCTAACCTCTACTTGGAATTCTACATTTACATTCTTGAGCTTTCTTTTCTTTATAAATAGATACAAATCCAAATTTGGTGGTGATTTATAAGAATGCCGTAGATATGGATATTGTGACTTGATGCAATTGAAAAAGCTTTGTTCTAAATTTCTTCAGTGGAACCCTTCTACCTCAAAATAAAATAAAATTGAATGCACAACATAGTACACATTTGGGAAGATGTTTGCTTGGTGACATATTTATAGTTGTCCATTCTACATTTAAATCTTGCATCACAACCATTGGTTTTGATTAGACCATCTAGTGGGTACTAAAGAAAGTTTGGAGGAATTGCATATGCCAAAACAACTCCAACTGGCAAAACAATTACATGTGTCATAACAACCACAACATCATGTATTTGTTTATCATTTACTACTTTAATATGATATTTTCATTGACTATTTGTTTCAACAGTCACTACATATTTATTCAACAAAGAGCCACATTACTCAAATTCAACCATTATTTTATTTTGTTTCCTCATAATGAAATATTTCCTTTGGAGATCACATATTTTGAACAAATATTAATGTTCACAAGTCTATTGAACTACAATTCAATCTAAAGAATGGGATTTTGATCTCTCATTCAATTTTTGATTCATTGTTTTTTTTTATTATCATACATGTCTCGTGGTTTTGAGGTTGGCCTTATCATCCAACAATTAACCGGTTGTTTTCACAATTTGTTCCTCAATTCTTGTGGCACCTAGGCTTGCTTGCCTAAAGTTGCATAAAGTTGTTGTGGTTTCATGAATTCTATGGATAACAAGTTTTCAACTATTACCAAGTCCTTTGTCGACAAATCGTTGAATAAGCTAATGGCAAAATGCTTTGGAACTGGCTTTTTTTAAACTCGCACATTTTCTGAAGAAGTCCATTGCATGTGTAAACATAGCCAAATTGTAGTCCTCCATATCCTCCTATGAAATGTTTACAATTTGTTTGAGTATAGAAATACTTTCTATGTCTATTTTCGCATTTGCTGCCATGCTACATGTTCATTTGTTTTGTCAATTACCTTTTTCCAGTATGTTCCCCATGTTTTGATTTTGAGCAAATGTTGTAAGGGGTTTAGTCTAATAACATTTCTTGGATATTCCAATAATTTTTTTGTCATCTCACATATTTTATCTAGTATGTTTGATATTAACATGTATTCAATCATAGTTTCCAAGGTGTTTGGTGTGACAATTGGTGACAAATGTTTTTTTGCCATTGTAATAGAGAGGCTTTATAATTGCAAGCATGCGGTTGAAGAAAAAGGGTGCAAGTAGGAAGTATGCATGCAAAGAATGCAAATTGAAATATTCAACACACAAATTACTAGTGGAGGGGGAAATAATGCAATTTCATTGTGCAAGTAACCTAGGGGTTGAGAGGGTGAATGAAAATTATAAAAGAGCTTGAAAAGGTGCAAATTCTTTAAGGTGTACCAAAATCTTGTCATAGTGTCACCCTTTTTTGTCTTTTTTACTTAGGTTTTTTTACCATGTAAAAACACATTTATGGATGACTATGATGGAATCTAGAATTGTAATAGTCTAAGATATAGTCCTTCTAAAAAAATTGACAACTTTTGATTCATTATTTTCTATGGGGATCAAAATATAGGGTAAAAAAGGATTACAATAAGGACTAAGCCCTTTTCGTCATGTGTGATACACCTTAAAGGATTTTCACCCAAAATGGTAATGTGTCATGGGCTACTTCATATTGTCTCAATTTTGAATGGGCACATACCTCTTTATTGTGAATAGATAGTGTTCAAATTGGCACATATTTCTTGGTGGAACAACATGTTTATGTGCCACTAAATTTGATTTAATTTCAAATTCTGTATGGTTTGGATGCTGCAAAGTTGGAATATACTTGGTATTAAAGAAATAAGAAATATTGGTTGAAATATGACTTCAACATTTCATGTGACAATTTTTTCTAAATAAACCAACATAATTTTTTTCCATCATGTTTCTTTTATTCAATTTTTGCAAAGAAAAACTTGTTGCTAATGTTCACGAAAAGGTTCATCCATTGTCATTTGTCATCCACATTTTCATCCATTAATCCATGAACACATGGTAGAATATTCCTCCACGCCACTAAATATTTTGTTTTAGGTCTCAAAAAAATATTTTTCAAATATTTCATTGACGTGGGAAGAATATTCTAAAAAAAATTAAGTCATGGTTCCTTGCTCATGTTCACTTACTCACACTCATGTTCGTAGGTTCATGACATAACATCCATGTATTGTACACCACTAAACCACACAGGTGTTAGAACCTATGCGTTTGGAGGAAAATAATGCAGGAGAAGATTGCCCAATGGGGCGTTAGAAACCTCCACAATACGAACAAGTTAGGAAACACATTAGTCTTCCCATACAATGAGAAGAGCCACTAGTCTTTCTTCATATTGGAACCCCACCACACATTGCACTTTGATTCCATTATGGGATATCACATCATTCGCAAGGCAAATCAATTTGTGAAATGTACAACATTTTTTGGGTGGTCTTACACAAAAGGCATTCTGCATAATTCCAATGAATGTTTGGTTATTGGCACAAGGTCGATTGTACATGTCTTAGTGCCTAAACAAAATGGAGCTTGGGAATTTGGATACTTAGTTGTAAAATATTTTAGTCGGTACCTAAACAAACATGGTGATAGGGAACATTGTCATGGTGTGGAAGTGAATTTTGTAACTTGCAACCACCTTTTTTTCACAACTATTTTAAACATGTTCCAACATCATATTCTAATTCCCAATGTTTCATCTTTCAAGAAAACACCATGTAATGCCTATTTTTGTATGTTTATGTTTCAATTGCATTTTTTGCTTCATTTACATCTATTCAATTTGTGTAGATTCCATTGTTTTATATCATGTTACGATTATTAGAGTCCTTGTTTCAAAACCATATTATGGTTTTTCTAGAGTCCATATTTTTAGATGATGTTACGGCTTTATTTTTAATTCATGGCCCTTTTGTTTGTTTCTAGGGTTTCAATGTTCCATGTTTTTAGGGATTTAAGGGTTTTAGTTGAATTAAAAAAATTCATCCAAGCCCGAGTTAATTGGTTTTTTATTGCCTTAAATGGAAATTTGATTTTGATGATGAAATTATTATTGTTTTGCCAACAATGTCGCAACCCTAGTTTTGGGTTCGTGACCAAAGCAAAAGGGTTACAAGGTTGCGAGCCAAAAGGAAGTCTGGGAGTCAAGGCAAAAAGGTCACAAGGGTGTGGGCCAAGAAGAAGCCCGATAGTCACATCACATACTCCCGGGAGTGTAAGAAAGTATGAAGGAGTATGAGGGAATATGAGGGAGTGAACCTTCACACTCCCAAGGCAACTCTCACTTTGGGAAATGAAGTCCCGGTGGATTCCCAAAGCTTCAGAGAGTGATTTCAGGGGTCAAAACTCAATGGCTTGTAGCATTCTTTATATCATTGGAAATTTCTTTGAACATAAATTTCTAAAATGGGCTTGCATTACTCATTTGAACATCTGAAACACAAGTTATGGCCAAAAGAAGGGTCAGGAGTCAAATTGTCAGTTTGATTCCCAACCAGAAAAAGTCAGGAATCAACCCGATTTACTTAGCTACAGAGGGCGTGCAACATACCATTGGAAAACTCTCGATGAGAGCTATAACTTTGCTTTAGACTGCATTTCGATCCGAGGTCTGCTCACAAAGTTATGGGGCTCCAAAGTCGCGGGAGTCCGAATTGGCGTGATTTCGGGACTCCCATTCGGGAGTCCCGGGAGAGAAAAGCCATTTGGATGTAAGCTCCATGGCCAGCCACAGAATATACTATAAGGGGGAAGGTGGTGGCTTCCCCCAAGTCTGGGCAGTGGTAAGTCTACTATGTCCATGTTGCCCGTGGTTCGTCCTAGCACCAAAAGTGCTCTAACTATGCACTAACCACTTTGTGTGGGTTGTGTGTAGGCCCGTGTGAGTGAGTGAAGCTTGTCAACTCTTCCTAATCCCATCCCAGAACTCCAACATGCCCATCTACCCCTTAAAGTGTTGTGAGCTAGGGAGTGTGCCTCGACTTTTCTCTTTTCCGTTGTCTTCTACTTGGACTCACATTTGAGTCTTTCGAGGAGTTGGGATTGCGTCAAATAACATCTAAGAGAATTAATTCTATTTTGGAAGGTATGATGAGGGCATATTCCATTAGTTGACAACTTCCACAAATGCTGAAGAACCCACTTATAGACAGCAAAAACAAGATTAGTGTACAAAAGAAATCCCTAAAGGTGGCCCCAAGAAAGTGGGGTCAGAAAGTTGAATCAAAGTCACCAAATGCCCCATCGAAGAGATAGAATGGAAACTACACATGTCAAGCAAAACTTGAAATCTAATTATTTGGTTTCATGTTCAAAACCTAAGATACATAATAAAATGTAGAGATTCTTTTCACATTTCTTTTCTTCAATTGGTGTTGAGTCTTTTTGTAAGGGTTCTTTAGCTTTTTATCTTTGTGTTCACCATTTTTTTGAATCGAAGATATTCTTTCTATTCAACATTGCCTTGAATCCATGATATTCTTTGTGTTCAACATTACCTTGAATCCATGTTTTCAATTTGATCATGTTTTGAAACTAACCACAACATTTGAAATTGGTAGTTTCGTTTAGTTTATCCTATTTTGATTGTTTCATTTGTTGCGATTTGGTTGATTGCTTTGGTTTTTCTTAGTTCACTATTTGCACACCATTCCTATGGAAAAATGATTATTAGACTAGTATATTTTTATGTGCGTACTTGACTTAAATGCACTTCAATCACCTTTGGTTTTGATCTTTCACAATAAACCAAATGATTATCCCCTCCCTATTTTAGGAAGACAAAACTACCATGTTTCATAGACACCAAATTGGAAAAAGTGTGTGTTTGATACATGATCAAAGAATAAACGAAAACAAGATTGTTAGGTCTTTTGTTGAAAATATGTTTTGGTGTTCTTTGCCTATGTTTCAATGGAAATATGTTGGGACTATGTTTTGGTTTTGATATGTTTGTGTGAATAGGTTTCTATGTAAATTGTAATTTTTTTGGTGTAAATATGTTTATCTTATTCAATATGTTTCGACCATGTAAAGTTTTTAGGTTTTTGGATAGTTCGTTTGTTTTGGAAACTTCATATGTTTTGGATTGTTTCCTAGCTTTTGGATGAATGAATTTTATGTTTCGAGAAATTGCTTAATTTTTTGTGGGTTTTTTATGTTTCAGGTTGTGTTTTGAGTGTTTCAGACATTTTTATTTCTTACTATCAATATTTCGGATCAATGTTTTGCTTGCATGGTGTGAGTTTCATTTGATGGAAATTTCATTATTATGTTAGGGATGTTACCATGTTTCAAGATGTGTTCTTTTATAGTTCAATAGTCTAGATAATTAAAAAATGCAACATACTTAATGTGCATGACAACCAATGATTTATTTTTTTGAAACCTATCAAAACCCTAATATAGATTTCACATGTCCCCATGTATCCTTGATGAACATTTATGATGGTTTTACGATCGATTTGATGAACGATTGATTGATTTGAACAATTATCCTTTTCATCAATTGCCATTTCCAATTTTCTCATTTTAGTTTCAATTTTTGCTTTTGATGAATGCACATTTGGATCAACCTAGAACCTAGAAAGCATGGGATGCCTAGTGAAGGTTGTATTTGAACATGAACAAACAACTTTTGCAAGGAATCCAATGCATAGTGCAATATCCACATCTAGGAATTTTTACACATATGGAATTGATATGGAATGTTAATTTTAGATTTGGGGGGCACAAAGTCAAGACAACATATATCCCCTCAAACCAATTCCAAGATTTTATTAACGAGGAACATCACAATGACATTCAACAACTTAGAAGAAATGAAAGAAGGAGATTGTTGTTCCCATGTTGGGATAATTATAGTGAATTCTCCAGGATTTGAATTTTCACGCATCTGGTTTCTTGCAAAGTCACATTTTTTTGCAAATTCAAAGTTTCTTGCACAACATTATTTTCTTTCACAATCCTAAGTTTTCTTTACATGTTTTATTTCTTGCATAATATGAGTTATTTTGAATTCTCGTGTTACAAGTATAATTGTAGTTATGGTTTGGAGGACAAAAAACAAATAATTTGTTGGCGTTAACAAAAGAAGTGGTTTTCATAAATAAGGCTTTTAATAAAAAAGGTAAAACAATCCCAAAAGGAAAAACAAAAACTTGAGTTACAACCGAGAATAATGGAAGGTCCCATAAAGGTTGTTGATGTATTTTTACCATCAAAACATTATATCTCCTCCCTATAGTAATAAAAATACATGTTATTTTGAAAAAGAACACATAAATGCCATGGGAACATTTTACAAGGGGAAAAATTTGCATTTGTAGCACATGTTTCAAGAGCTTTAAAGGACTTCATACTAGAGATTTTGTGATTAGGCCTTTTTGTTTCACAAGTGATGGCAAAACATTGTAAAAATGTGCAACATCTTGTTGAGACTAATGTTTATTTCACCAAGGACACCTTTCTATGTGAACAAGACATATGTAACATAGCTAGAAAGTTAACAAAAGAAACATACAAGAAACATGATAACGATGCTAAAAGTGTTTGCATGTGGGTTTGAGAAAACATGTACCTTTTGTTTTGTTATCAAGAGAGTGGGTTGGAAGTTGGTGGAAAGCTAATTGGTACAAATATCGTGTTCACAATTGGAATTTAGAGTCCTTGGTAGTCAATGATGATGCAACATTATGGTCATTAAAATGCAGTTGTAATCAATGTTACATTTGGAACAAATGAAAACAAGGTAAATTTTCTTTTTGTAAATTTATTACATGTTTCAAAGTAATTCAAACCAACAAAACATGGTGAACTATGATAATCACGATGGAAAAATGTTGAAACATTTTGATCTAAGGTTAATTTCCATGTTTCAATTTCCATTGTATACAATGATGGTGTTTGATGATTAGAAGAATGGTTCTTTAGATGCAAGGATCAAAACTAGATTGGAAACCAAATGTTTTCATTATTGATGATGTTGATGTGAAAAATAATAGTCAAAGGTAACATTTGAAATGTTTTATAGGTTGGTTCGCCAATATTTCAATGTAACTTATGTTTCTTTGTTATGTTTTAGGTTAGAACTTGTCTATGTTTCATTCGTAATTGTTTATGTTTCATTCATATTTTGTCTATGTTTCATCTAGTGACCTCAATATCAAACTGGGTTACGTTTCGAAGCTCTTCGATTTTGGGTACCATTAAGATCTTTTGAACCCACTATGTTTCAATCAACTTAGCTTAGAACTAACTACAATTTAACATTTAAAAATATTAATGTCATTATATTAATGTATGCATTTGTCCCAATCTTTATGGTTAATGCAATCTTTAAATAGTAAATATTATTAAATTTCTATTTTTAAAAAAATTCATCACAATAAATTAAATATTTTAATGAAGATTATTCCCTATTAATTATTATTATATATAATAATGAATAGGTAGACTAAATTAGTTAATTATTATAGGTAGTTATTATTTTAATCTAATTAATAATTGGATATTAAATACCTGGAACCACCCAACATTGACCATAAGCGTAAGAATCATTGCAAATTTTAATATTTTCTTCATTATTTAACCAAATCAATAACGATCTTTATGTCATTAAAAATGTAAATTCAATTTTTTTTATAAACACCAAAAACAAGGAGCAAGGAAGAAAACATGAAGAGGAAAAATAATACATTTGTGATATTTTGTCTCAATTTTTTGAAAAAAAATTGAACCTTCTGTATTTTCAAACCCCATATCTTTCTCATTTTTAGTCCATTTTAAGTGATTAAAAAACCTATGACTAGGGATATACAAGACCTTTTTATCTTCCAAATGCAACAAAACAACAACAACAAAATTGTGATATTTTGTTTCAAATGTTTTGAAAAAAAAAAAAGTAACCTATGGCGCATTACAATTGCACTATAGTTGATCTTAGACATTTATTTAACTTCAAATGGTTAGCCTTAGTTTAGTGAAGCCTAAACACCATGTAATAAAAATTTTAGTTGTAATTTAATTGATATTGTGTCTCAAATGTTTTGAAGAAAAAATTAAAAACCTTCTCTAGTTGCAAACCCCATATCTTTATCATTTTTAATCTCTTTCGAATTATCTAAAAACCTATGGGTGTATCAACTAAATATTTGCAAAACCTCTTTCAAATCCAAATGCGACAAAGTAATGACAAAAGAACTTAATCTCAAAATCCAAAATTACAACTTAATTTCAATTAGGGTAAATAGGCCTACTACCATACATTTAAGATTTCAAAGGAATTTGACTTCTTACACATTTTTTTTTTCTTTTTTTCTTAAAATAAATTTTGTAACCTTCGATTTAACACTTCCAATGTTACAAAAAATGCTCAATTTGGTTAAAGAACGAAGAAGATATGGGTTGTTTTGTGTAAAAGGGTTCATGTTTGATGATATATTTGTTAAAATAGTTTCAAATTTTGAAATTAAATTGTATTGTTATTGTTTAGTTGCATTTATAGCTCAAAGAAGTCTTGTAAATTGCTAATCGACACACCTATGGTTTTTTAAATCACTAAAAACAAACTTAAAAAGAAAAAAATACAGGGTTTCAAACTAAAGATATTTAAAGGTTTTTTTTCAAAACATTTCAAATAAAATATCACAATTTTGGATTTTGAGATTAAGTTATTTTCTCATTGCTTTGATGCATTTGAAATTCCGAAAGTTTTTGTAGATCCTTAGTTGATGCACCCATAGCTTTTTAAATTACTCAAAATAAACTTACAATGAAAAAGATATGGGGTTTCAAACTAGAGAGGTTTAAAGTTTTTTTTCAAAACATTTGAAACAAAATATCACACTTTTGAAAATTGAGATTATATTCTTTCATTACTTTGTCGCATTTAAAGATCAAAAAAATATTTTAGATTGTTAATTGTTGCACCCATAGCTTTTTAGATCGTTCAAAATAGACCTAAAATGAAAAAGATATGGGGTTTCAAACTAGAAAGGTTTTTAAGTTTTATGTTCAAAACGTTTGAAACAAAATATCATAGTTTCAAATGTTGATATTGAACTATTTTCCCACTAATTTGTTACATTTGGAGTTCAAAGAAATCCTTTAAATCATTAGTTGGTGCACCCATAGCTTTTTAAATCACTCAAAACAAACTTAAAATGAAAAAGATATGGGGTTTCAAACTAGAGAAGGTTAAAAAAAAATTCTTCAAAACATTTGAAACAAAATTTCAACTAGAATGCAACTATAATTTTTATCCCATATTGTTTGTCATAACTTCCAAGTTTGTAAACTACATAATGAAATTGGTGCACCAAGTGTTTTGAAAAGGTGAAGTTGGCACCTAGGACAAACTAATAGGAAAGGTTTGACCTTAAAGGCCATGTGGTGAAAAAAGGATTATCTAAAGCCTATTTATCTACCCTAAGCCTAAGTAGCATTATGATCTATTTATTTATCTAGGCCTACTTACCTACCTACCAAGGTTTAGGTCAGGGAGGTCTATATAAATAAATAGGCCTAATAGGTAGATACTTATTTATTTATTTCTAGGTGGACCTATATACCTAAACCTTAGCCTACACATAATTTTAAGTAAGGACATGTGTTAACAAACTATTGCTTAAATGTTTTGCCTATACATAACTTTAAGTAAGGCCATGTGGCAACAAACTATTGGTTAGACTCTTTGATTGGTCATAGTTGAAATAACAATTTGATGACCTATTTAGAATGTAGTTGAAATTTCAATTCATTTTTTGATGATGTCATGTGTTATTAGTGGATGAAGTTCATCCAATGGGAAGTTACCCCATATGACAATTCTTGAAGTTGGAAAGTAGTTGAAAGTTCAACTTTGATATTTGGATGAAGGTGGATGACCTTCATCCAGAAGTCAAAAATGTTCCGTCAACAAAATTGGTTTGTCACTTTCAAAAAAAATCTTATCACTTCAATGTTGGTTGAAAAATTGACATGTGTAGGTAAGCTTTGATTGTGTTGTGGGTTCGATTCAACATTGTCAACTATTTTGGTACACAATTGAAAACATCATTTTGAGTTGAAATTTTACAATTGGAAATGACATTTTCAACTTCAAAATGTAATTGAAACATAGTTGAAAACCTCGGTTTTTCTCCTAGTCTAATGTTTTCTAGCTAGGTTTCAATGGGTTTATGTGTCAATTTGTTTTAGTTTGTAACCTTGAAGGTATGTTTTGTATTGGTATGTATTGTGTGTTTATGTTTCAACGTATATTTCGTTGTAACATTCTATGCTATAACATGGGTGAGTTTCATTGAATTGCACATAAATAATGTGTTGTGCAGCCTCTGTATGTTTAAGTATTTTCACAAAGATTGAAATGTGGGTGATGCGTAATCATAATCTCCCATATGCATGCCATGATACTAATGTTGTCATAGAAATCTACACATGCAAATCTAAAAACAACATTGAGAGCAAAAAAGTCATGACTCTTTGGAAAACATGTGGATTGGTGCATTCACGAATCATTAAGGGATGTTTTGTCACACTATTGGTATTAGAGTTTGAAAAAGAATTAGGGGTTTGTCCCGAACATAACACAATAATGATTTGTTGTTATTAGCATTATTCATGCAAGAGAATTCTTAGACAATTTAGTCACCTTGCTAATCAACGATGGTGGATATGCAATGGTTACCTCATTAACACATGAACATGTGAAATATAATATCTACAATTCAAAATCGGAATGGGCCTATTGTGAATGTCTCAAGTCATAAAAAGGAAACATATGTAAACATCAAATTAAAATATTAATACTCTTTCATCCCCATCTTGTAGAAGGAACAATTGCACGATATTGTGGCTCGTTGAGAGGAACTATGAACGTTGGGTTGAGTAGGATGTTAAATCCTTACCCAATTTTCATGCCTTTTCTGCAATAGACACCATAAACAAGTCCAACTCCCTAAAGCACCTCTAACTTGGAGAAGAATATTTGCGATTTTGTATTGAAACTAGTTTTGAACGTTAATGAAAACAACATGTTGATGCAACATTTATTGGTTAATTTGACACAAGTAGCTAGAAGGCAAGAAACACTATTGGCAGAATGATGTAGGTTTGTCCACCTAATACACATAACCAAGTTCCAAGGATTGAACAATGATCACAGGATGGGCTTAAAATGCATGCATGACTTCCTTAGCCATAGTGATGTTGTTACCCATTGAATGGAAGAGATTTGATAAGGTAATGATTATTTAATGAATGGCAAGGAAACAACAAGATATTTGAATAACTGAATAAGATTAAGATTGTTCATCATTTGATTTCAAATTACTTTTGGAGGGAAAAGAACTTAGGATGTAGAACTTCTAGAATTCGATGGAGTTTGAAAGATTTTTTTAAACAAATTATTAGACTTAAAGAGCTGTTGAAGTTAGAATAAGGACACAATATGAAGTTCAGAGTTTTGTTTGTATTGGAAACTATACTTTTTTCATTTTTTCATTTCTGATTTTTACTTTTAAGACTACAATTTTTTTATATTTTCAATTCTGAATGAAAAAAAAAGTGTGAAATTGATAAGGAAACATTGATCATACTTTGTAATTGGTGGGGTTTTTTTTGGATATCTAACTATAATTGTGACCACAAATTATGATTTTCAAGAATAAATTAAAACTTGAGGAGAATGAACATAAATTGTAATGAAAAAATTGTGTGAAAATAGTCTACCAAAATTGTTTTGAACAATTAGAACCACAAATTGTAAGTGTTGGAATGAATGATTGAATTTGAATTTATATTGCTTTAAGTAGGTGAAAAAAAATTATAAATAAAAGATATGCCTACTAGATGCACTTGAAAACATTAAGTCCAAAATGAAATTAAACATGGACAATGTGAGTTGAATGATATATGTTCCACAATTTATTGAAATTTGTAATGCATTTGAAAAGAAATTGAAAGCCATCTTTTGATTATAAATGTCTATGTATGAGGTAAATATAATGACATGAAACCCATGTTTCTTATCTTAATGGAATTGTAAAAGCATGTTTTTGTTCTAGTTACTTATTGTTCATTAATAGTGGAATGAAATGTGATTTCGAAAGGTTTCATGCACAAAGTTTGAAAGTAATGGTCTCCAATGTTTCATGTTTTACAAGTGTATGTTTCTTTTTTGTGTCATCTTTATTATGTTTTGGGATCTCAAATTCTATGTTTCTAAATGCCATGTTTCTAGTCATGGATGTCATGTTTCATGTTTCATTTGAAAGTTTTTGACGCACTCCCAACTCCTTAAAAGGGCTCAAATGTGAGCCCAAGTAGAAAGCAGCGGAAAAGGAAGGAGTCGGAGCACGCTCCCTAGCTCACAACACTTTGAGGGGTAGAGGGGCGTGTTGGAGCTCCGGGATGGGACTAGGAAGAGTTGACAAGCTTTAGTCACTCACACGGGCTTGCACACAACCCACACAAAGTGGTTAATGCAAAGTTGGAGCACCCTTGGTGCTAGGACGAGCCACGGGCAACA
>Ga0116227_10012864_pt1 | contig 13427 bp, 11 predicted proteins | sample S1TSphgellanicum_FD_89693 | JGI IMG/M metagenome (GOLD analysis project Ga0116227, IMG submission 89693) | Host-associated microbial communities from peat moss isolated from Minnesota, USA - S1T2_Fb - Sphagnum magellanicum MG | ecosystem: Host-associated > Plants > Peat moss > Unclassified...
CATGCTGCCCTTTTGTGATCATTGCCAATAATATACAACGTAAAATATAATTAGTTGTATATGCCTTAAAATTATGGATAGTTGGCAATAATCAGCACTGTAAAAAGTTGGGTGTTTATCTCTTCACATACCTTAATGCAATAGTGCCCGATTTAAATGTGGTTGAATCAACCAGTTTCAGCCGTAAATTCTCAGCCAGATCAATACCTTCAAATAAGCGCCTGCCGCCGCCTACAATTAGCGGGTGAACTATAATGCGATATTCATCTATCAGGCCAAGCCCTGCCAGTTGCGAGGCAAGATCAACACCACCAATTAAAATGTCTTTGCCCGGTTCTTGTTTCAATTTCAGTACCTCATCACGGAGGTATCCGGAAACAATTCTCGTTTTTCCATCGGTTGCGTTATCTAATGTTTTGGAGAAGATAACAATATTATTAACGGCAACATATGCTTTTGCGAATTCAATGTCTGCCGCTCTCTCATCAACAGGCGGATTCTCTGCTATATCGGGCCAATACGGAACCATCAATTCATAAGTTTTACGCCCGTAAAGAAAGGTGCCTGTATCGCGGGTAAGTTGGATAAAATACCCCATTGTATCTTCTTCAGGATAGAATTTGGTATGGTCGCAGCAGCCATCTAATGACATGTTGATGGCGTAGATCAATCTTCTCATTGGTTCTAATTTGATTTTGCAGTATAAAATTAGGAAACTGCATCCATTAAATTGAGGGCGATCTGCGACAAATAAGGGGGCGTTCAGGCCAAAAGTGATATGCTCTCTGATGAAATAAAATACGACTTTTGCAACAAAATGAACGTAAACGGGTTATTTGTTTGTTTATTTTATTTCCTGTAAAACATGAGCAGAAACATCTTTATTATAGCACTTACTTTAGGGTTATTCGCCTGCAATCAAAATCAGCCGATAGCCAAACAGTCGTTAGCCGATAGCGTGCATACAGCCGATACATCAACCATCAAAGCTATCTCGCCTGTTCACCTCATCATTCCCGGCAAAAAAATAGGCCACGTTTATATTAATGCTGATGCCGACAGCCTTGCGGCAAAACTGGGGCACCCGAATTTTACCGATGCGGCTATGGGCGCGTTAATGATGCAATGGACAGCACGCGCAAATGGGAATGTTTACGAAACTACCACCTATTCGCACCGCAACATGGGTAATAACGATAATTCGGTAAGCTATATCAAAGAAATACGCACCACCCATCCCAAATTTAAGACTGCCGATTTTGTTGGTGTAGGCTCAGAGCTAAAGGATGTAATGAAGATATATAAATTAAAAAAACGGGATATACCGGGTGGTAAGGATAAAAAGTCAGCGCTTTACGAGGATTATGCGGCGGGTATAGGTTTTGAGGTTAATATGAATGGCATATGTACAGCGGTGCTGGTACACGCACCGGGCGACAGTTCGGTTACTTATATCAATATGCAGGTGCAGCAGAAAATAGTAAAAGCGCCATCACATAAAAGGTAAAATTTGGAGTATAAACCCCTCCCTGCAACTTCACAGTCCAACTCACCCCTCCCAGGGGAGGGAATTGAAAACCAATTGTATTATGATAAAATAATTACCCTCTCTGCGGCAAGCCACAAAGAGGGTGTGAGAACTATAGCTTACTATTTCCCTGTTGGTGCAGGGGTTGTTGGCGTTGTTGCGGCTGGTGTGGCCGGTTTTTCGGGCACTAATATCAATTTTATAAGGTTGCTGCCGCTTAGATATTTGTTGGCAGCGTCTTTTGTGCTTTGCGGGGTTACGGTATTCAGATCCTTAACATGGTTTATGATACGGTGAGGATCTAAATGGTTTTGGGCGCCGCTGGCTAAATAACCTGCCCAAAAAATATTTTGCCTTAATTGCACTTCGTTCGAACGGATATCCTGAGCCACAAACTTCTGAATGTCGGTTTGCTCCGCGCCGTTTTGTTTTATTTTGTTTATCTCGTCAAGGGTGGCGGCTATCAGCTTGTCCACATTTTCAGGTGCGCAACCAAAGTAAACAGATACGGTGTAACGGCCATCGGGCACTTTCACATAATCAGCACTTACACCCGGCGAATAAACGCCGCTTTCCTGCTGACGAAGGCGCTCGGTAAGTTTAATTTGCAATATAGCTTCCAACGCATCGAGCTGAACGTTATTTGCAGTGGTGTAATCATAATCGCCGCTGAATACCAGTTGTACGGTAGCTTTATCGCCTATACCCTTATGTACAATTTTAGTTACCTGGCCGGCAGGCGGATGGATATGAAGATTTTTATAAGTTTCATTTCTGCCGGTTGATGGCAGGCCACCCAAATAGGTTTCAAGCAACGGCCTGATGCTGCTTACATCAAAATTACCTACTATAGTAAAGGTAAAATTGCTGGCATCGGCAAACCTGTCTTTGTAAAAATTATAGGCTTTATCAAGGCTGGCGCTGTTGAGCAGGGCCGGGGTAACTGTTTGGTCGCGGAAATTATAATTACTCAGTACAGCCGTAGCAGTATCGCGGAAAACGCTATTCGGATCAAGGCTCCGGTTAGCTAAAAATGCTTTTGACTGTATAATATTCGATTGCCAAATGTCAGGATCTTTACGCGGCTGGGTAAAATACAGGTAAAGCAATTGTAAGGCGGTCTCAAAATCCTGCGGCGATGAATTTCCGCTGATACCTTCAGCAGTTTCGCTTATATAAGGCGTAACGGTTACGTTTTTGCCGGCTAATCTTTTGTCCAATTGTATTTGGGTAAGATCGGCTACGCCACTACTGCCTATAATGCTGGCCGCCAGGTTAGCCGAAGTAAAATCAGAGTCGCTAGCTAATGATGTACCGCCAAAGCCGTAACCGCTGAATAATATCTGGTCGTTTTTAAAATCGGTTGGTTTTAAAATGATATGTACCCCGTTACTTAAGGTAAGCGTAGCTGTTCCGATAGAATCATCAGATACACCCTTTACCGTTTTGCTCGGAACGGGCAGGCTTTTGATCAATGGTTCGGTGCTTACATTATCAACATAAGGTGTAGTAACGTTAACACTGCTTATCCAGCTTAGTAAAGTCTTTTGGTCGGGCAGGTTTGGTTTTTCCTTATCAGGCGCTTCAAGAACCACTACACGATTTTGATCGCTGATAAACTTACCTGCCATGGCGTTCATTTCGTCCAAGGTGATCTTGCCAATATTGTTCAGATAGAAATTGTATTCAAAATCGATGCCCGGAATGGCCTGACCGGTTAAGAAGTTTTGTTCATACTCATTAACATACCCTTCGGATGAAGTTTTGTCGCGCTCTTTGTACGCGTTCTGGATTTCCTGTAAAGCGTTTTGTTTTGCACGCTCCAATTCAGTAAGTGTAAAGCCAAATTTCCTTGCCCGTTCAGTTTCGGTAACAACGGCCTGGATAGCAGTTTTTAGCTCAGCTCCCGACTTTGCTACCGCGATAGATGTAAAAGCATCTTCATGGCCTAAAAAGCCACCATAAGATGTTTGTCCGTATAAGAAAGGCGGATTTGGTTTTTGAGTTAATTCATTAATACGGGCGTTCAGCATCTGGTTAAATAACGACACCCTTACGCTTTGTAAATAAGCGGCAGTTGTTTTAACTGATGTTTCAGGATGCTTAACAATAATTTCGGCTAAAGTGTATGGAAACTCCGCATCTGTAGCTTCAACAACGCTGGTTCCGGGGCTTGGCGGTACTACGTAAGTGGTGCGCGGTTTTTCCGGGCTCGGATTTTGCAACATCGAGAAGTTTTGTTTTATCAGTTCTTCCACACGGGCCGGGTCAAAATCACCAACAGCTATTACCGCCTGCAGATCAGGGCGATACCAATCGTGGTAAAAACTTTTCATGGTTGCCACGCTGGCTGTTTTTATAATATCTTCTTTACCAATAGGTATGCGTATAGCATAGCGCGAATTGTTGAATATTACCGGGTAAACCTGCTTTTGTAAACGCTCCTGCGCGTTTTTGCCACGCAATCGGGCCTCTTCTAAAATTACTCCGCGCTCCCTTTCCAATTCAGAAGGGTCGAATGTTACAGAACCTGCCCAATTGGCCAATATGTTAAAGCCTTTTTCAAAAACACTAACTGTATCGGTTGGGATGGGTAGCTGGTAAACAGTTTCATCAAAGCCGGTAGCCGCATTCAGGTCGGCACCAAATTTCACCCCCGATTTTTGTAAATAATCTATCAATGCGGTTTTCGGGAAATCACGTGTGCCGTTAAAGGCCATGTGTTCGGTAAAATGTGCAAGGCCTTGTTGCTGGTCGGTTTCCAATACCGAGCCTACTTTATTTACCAGATACAATACGGCCCTGTTTTTAGGTTCGGCATTAGCCCTGATGTAATAGGTTAAGCCATTAGGCAATTTACCAATACGCACGGCAGGGTCAACGGGCAAGAGTGCCGATTCAGACGGGGCCGCAGCTGCTGTGGCTGTATGTGTTACTGGTTTGTGAGCCGCAACGGGCTTTTTCTTTACCTGGGCAACAGCGCTACCCGATACAATAAGCAAGGCCAGGGCCGCTGTGGAAAGGTTTTTAAAACTCATTATTTAAAATTAATAGGAAATATAGCGCTAAGATGCAAAACGTATTCTTTAGTTACAAAGTATATTATTTATCCTTAAAGGCATCCTGTAACATGGCCTGCAGTTCGGCTTTATGTTCTTCGCTTATTTTTTGCCCCCATGTGAGCCGTTTATTAGCCAGTATGGGGTCTTTATCAAGCCAATCCTTTCCAGCCGGGGTTGACAGGAAGTCGGCGATCTGGTTCAGCTCATCTTCGCTAAAATCAGCAGCGTAAATAGGAATAAAAGTTTTTTTGATCTGTTCGTCGGATCCGTATTTGCCGAAGAATTTGTGCATCGCATCAATAAAAGCGGTGCGTTTTTCTTCTGAAACCCTCTCCGCCTGTTTTTGAATAGCGGCTTCGTATATTTTTTGAACACTTTTAACCACGTCCGTTACGTCTATCACGCGTTCGGCAGCGTGGAGATGTTCAGGGGTAAATTGTGTTGCGGGGGTTTGTGCCTTTACTTGATTAAAGAGAAATATTAAAAATGCAGTTACTAAAATCAGTTTGACTTTTGTTTTCATTATACTTTTATGATGATCTTGTATTTATATAAAGGATACATAATTACCCAAAGTAACAGCACCAACGCAATTGCCGCCGCCAGCGAGGCGTTAACCGGGCTAAAGAACGGCACAAATGTGGTTTGATAAATGTAGCCGTAAAGGTTGGTAGGTTGGCCGTTATAGGTAATTTTTATAGCGCCCATAATACCCGGCACAATATCGGCCAGCACATAGGCGGTTATGGAGTTCATACCAAATGTTACGAAGAATGGCGTAGCGCGTTTATAGTTATAAACGTCTATCAGCCAATATAAAGCCGCCAGCGCACAAGTTGACAGGCCACCTGTATATAGCACAAACGAGCTTGTCCAAAGCTTTTTGTTGATGGGAAAAAAGAAATCCCAGAATAATGCTATTACTACAGCCCCTATGCCATAAACGAACATCCATGCTACCTTTTTGCCATCTTCCGTATCTTTATTTTTTAACCACGTTCCTACCCTAATGCCAAACAAGCCCGTGGCTATGGCGGGGATGGTGCCCAATATACCTTCGGGATCCCATACTTTTGATTGGCTCCAGAGGTGATTGGTGCCGAATACCAGCCTGTCGAGCCAGGCACCAAGATTGGTTTCGGGATTGAGGTTAGCATACCCTACTCCCGGTACGGGGATGCAGGTCATGATGAGGAAATAACCGATAAGCGCGCTTGCAAATATCCATACCCTTGTTTTGGGTGTAGTTTTTAGGTAGATGACCGTACAAATAAAATATACTACTGCAATGCGCGGCAATACGCCGGGTATGCGCATATCGTGCAAAATATTAAGGATGTTAAAGTTCCCGCTTAAAAACTGGAAGAAAATATGAATGCCGTAATTGATGAGCAGCAATGTTACCATGCGTTTAAAGGCATGCCAAATCAGCTTGCCGTGGTCGGCGGTTTGGGTGAGGCGCTTTTCCATGGCAAAAACTATTGCTACGCCTACCATGAAAAGAAAGCCGGGGAATATAAGGTCGGTTGGGGTGCAACCGTTCCATTCGGCATGATCAAGCGGCGGGTAAACGTGGCCCCAGTCGCCGGGGTTGTTTACCAGTATCATGGCAGCCATGGTGCCGCCACGCAATACATCAAGCGATAACAGCCGGGATGATTTTCCTTTTATGTCAGTTTCCATTACATTTAATTAATTAGCGCCACTAAATTTATCATTATTAATAAACTAATGGCGTATTGTGATAAAAAAAATACACTATAAAAGCCACAAAAACCAATACATAAACTAATTTAGACCCATGCTACCGCTTAACCATAATCTGCAAAAACTTTTTGACGTTGCCCGAAAAGACGAGAAATTGTGCCTCGGCTTAATGTCGGGCACATCGCTGGATGGGCTGGATATTGCCCTATGCCGCTTTAGCGGGAATGGTATGAAAACCAAATTTGAGCTGGTAAATTTCACCACCACCGCTTACAGCGATCGGTTCAAACAAAAGATAAAGACCGTCTTCGCGCAAAGAGAGGTTGACCTGGAGAAAGTGTGCCTTTTAAATGAATATGTGGGTTCGTTTCATGGCACGCTGGTATTGCAGGCACTGGCTAAATGGGAAATAACCCCGGCTGATATAGATTTTATAGCCAGTCATGGTCAAACTATCTATCATGCGCCAAGAAGACTGCATAAAACAGCAGGTTATCCCAACGGCACCCTGCAAATTGGCGATGGCGACCATTTGGCTATGAAAACCGGCATATTTACCATAAGCGATTTCCGTCAGAAGCATTTGTCGGCGGGAGGCGAAGGTGCGCCGCTGGCACTTTATGGCGATGTGATATTAGGCAGCAAATTAGGAGAAGACCGCATATTATTGAATATTGGAGGCATAGCTAACCTTACTTACCTGCCTGGTGATGGTAATACAGAGAATATATTAGCTACTGACATCGGCCCTGGCAATACGCTGATAGATGCCGCCTGCCGCGAATATTTTGATTTGCCTTATGATGAGGATTCGGGTATCGCCTTCTCAGGTAACTTGAATGAGACTTTGCTGGAGGCTTTGTTAGATCACCCGTTTTTTACGGATACGCTGCCGAAAACTACGGGGCCGGAATTGTTCAATTTGGGCTATGTGCATGAGGCGCAGCAACGGTCAGAAACTGAAGGAATAAGCAATGAAGACCTGGTTTGTACGCTAAGCGCTTTTACGGCACGTTGCATAAGTGATTTTATACAGGCTTACATCAAAGCGGATGAGTTGAAAATATTTGCCAGTGGCGGCGGGGCAAATAACCCTTATGTGATGGAGCAGTTAGAAGAAAACTTATCTATAGCTGTTATTGCCAGTACCAGTAAATTAGGCATCAACCCTGATGCTAAAGAGGCTATTTTGTTTGCTTTATTGGGGAATGAGTCCCTGTGCGGGAAACCATTACAAATTGGTGATAACCCGGCAGTTTTGATGGGTAAATTTTGTTTTGCGGGGGTAGTATAGTTGTTAATCAAAAAAAACGGCGGCAAGAACCCTCACCACCGTATGTTGATAAACAGTTTAGTTAGCTTTATTTGGTGTAAGGAAAATTCCGCGACAGTTTGCGCATTTGTCTTTCGATCACATCATCAGGCGAAGCAAATATATCTTCCGACATCCTTTTGGTGTAGCGCCATAATAGGTCGCCATCGGTGCCATTGGCTATTTGTATGGTAATTTCGCCATCACCTGTTTTGCTACCCAGGCCACCAAATAGTACGGTGGTTGCTATGGCGCCACCCTCAGACCGGGTAGTTGTTTGCGAGTAGGTACCAAATATTACCGCATCGACACCCAATATTTTGGCTATCTCATCCTTGGTGTGCATTCCGAGGCTATCCAAAAGGTGATTCTTACGCAATATTACATTAGTTTTTTCAACGTCCTGAAAATCGACAGTATAATTACTGGCCTTGCGTAAAAGGTAGGTATACATACTTGACTGTATGTTTTGCCCGTACTGAATTTCTTTAGCCTGGTTATCAGCCGCATCAAAGCCTTTAGGGGGGTGCTTGTACGAAATGGTTACCACAAACGGCAGTATGGCTACCAGCTTGTGTGTTTTAACCGCGTCTTTTAGCTTAGGGCTTTCATAAATTTGTTTTGTGCCGTCGAATTGTGCTGAGGCGCTTAGCCCCATCAAACAGCAAATTGTGATTAGTAATAAGGTTTTTTTCATAAAAAATATTTTTTCATAAAGATATTAATTGACCCCAAATTCTAACATTGTGTAAGATGTTTTTAAATCTTTGTTCGCATATTAACCTTTATATACCCTTAATTAGCTGATTTAGAATAGCATACTCCATTTTTTGGCGAAAATCTCCCACTTTTTTTACCAAAACAACAATAATTTTACTTTGTGAAAATTTTTTTACTAAAAATGTGTTATTTTAAGAACCGTTTAAACATATTTCCCGTATGTGTACTTTATACAATTGTTTTTACTCAACATGACCGACTTATTAAATCTAAAAATCAAGGCTATCGCTGCCAACATTAGGAGCAAGCGGGAATACCGAAACTACACGCAGGAGTACCTTGCGGCGAAGCTGAACATTTCGCAAAACGCCTACAGCAAAATAGAGCTTGGCTACACCAAAATAACCGTTGAAAGGCTTTTCCAAATTGCCGCTATATTGGAATTTGATGTTTCTGAACTGATCGAAACTGAACCCCTTGGGGTACTGAACATCTCCAAAGTAGGTTAACATAAACAATAATATCTTTGCTGATATTATTGTATGTATGACCTCTCTACAAATTATTGAAAAAACTATAGGTTTTGTACGCAACACCCTTAACAACGCCGAGGGTGGCCATGACTGGTGGCATATTCACCGCGTACATATTAATGCCCAACGCATAGCTGAAACTGAAAGCTGTGACCTGCTTGTTGTTGAGCTTGCCGCCCTGTTGCATGATATTGCCGACAGTAAATTCCACAATGGCGATGAAGAAATTGGCCCTGCTACCGCCGGCGCTTTTTTAAAAAGCATAAACGTTGATGAACATACTATTACTCACGTTCAGCAGATCATAAGGCATATTTCGTTTAAGTCAGGTTTTGATAAACCCGACTTCCATTCCATAGAACTTGATATTGTACAGGATGCCGACCGCCTTGATGCTATTGGCGCCATTGGCATTGCCCGCACTTTTAGCTATGGCGGTTTTAAGGGAAGGGAAATTTATAACCCCGAAATTGCGCCAAACCTGAATATGAGCAAGGAAGAATATAAAAACTCTACCGCGCCGAGTATTAATCATTTTTATGAAAAGCTGCTGCTGTTAAAGGATAAAATGAACACTGCCACCGGCAAAAGATTGGCAGAGCAGCGGCATGCTTTTATGGAAAGTTATTTGGAGCAGTTTTATTTGGAATGCGAGTAGAAATTATTTTTAATTCCCTCCCTTGGGAGGGGTGCGGCTGGTTGTGCAATGGCAGGGAGGGGTCAAAGCGTCTATATTACACGTTAACCCCTCCCTTCCCCTCCCAGGGGAGGGAATCGCACAAGCCTTAGCAAGTAGTTTTTTAAGTGCTTTGCTTTACGGCGCTGATGGAGTTCTGTTCGATATTTCAAATGGCACTACTACCTTAAAGCTGATATTGCGGCCCATGTTGAATATGCCGGGCTGCACACCTGCCGGCACCGTTGGGTTATCGAAATATTTCAACCTGCTCATATTGCTCTGATAGTTCACATTGGCCAGGTTAGTGCCTTCAATAAATAGCTCCAATACCTTTTGGCCCTTAGAATTAACAATGTTACCACCAATACCGGCGCTTAACAGGTTATAGCCTGCGGTATAAGTTTCTGTGCCGTAAGCCGCGAAGAAACGATTCTGCGCATTGTAATGATCAAATCCGCCAAATACATATAGCTGCCTGAAATTGCTGAAGCCTTTGTTAAATGAGGCCCTCAATTCCGAATGTGTATGCAGCGGCGGGATGAACGGCAGGTATTTAAGGCTATCAGGCACCTTGCCGCCAGTGCCCAAATTGGTGCCATAGGTTAAGCTCAGCGCATTTTCAAAATGCAGCCATTGAAAAGGGTGTATATCTAAATTAAACTCGCCGCCATTTATCCTGGCATGACTTTGCACGTAGCCAAACTTTTCGTACTGACCGTTAGCATCCGGGGTACCGTCAGGGTCCACCCTTTGCGGGCTGCCATCGGCATTTAGCAACTCTTCCTGGAAAATGTAATTCTGGATATTGTTATTAAACAGTTCAACACTTGCCGATACGTTTGGCAGGGTTAAGAACATGCCAAAATCTTCCTGTACGCTAAATTCCGGTTTAAAATCGCTTTGGCCTACGTGGTATATCTGCGAACCAGGGTCGGGGCCATTGGCAGATAACTCAGCGATGCTTGGCGCCCTGAAGCCGCGCGCAATGTTTCCTTTGATGAGGAACTCATCGGAGAAATTATAGGTTGCACCAAAGCTGCCCGAGAAGCCTGAAAAAGTTTTGTTCAATGCGCTGAATTGCTGAACAAGCCCCGGAGGGGCAGCAGTACTGCCGTTAAATAAGGTTGGGTATTTTCCGGTGGTATCTACATAAGCTGCCTGCCCGCTGAAGGAACGTGAATCGAACCTGGCACCACCTGAAAGATCGAGCTTACCAAAGCTTTTCTTCACCACAAAAAACGGCCCTATATCAAACTGGTGATAAGCAGGGATCGGAAAATCGGTACTGTAACCAAGGCTATTGTTTTGGTACATCCCGTTAATACCAATGGTAGTTTCATAATCTTTGGCTATGCTGAAGTCGTACTTTACATCATAGGTCCAGGTGGTAAGCTCCAGGTTAAGGCCCGGAACATCAGCATCCTGCGGGTGGGTAAATTCGCGGCGGTGGCTGTATTGATAGCCAAGGTTAACCATAAGGTTACCTTTGCCTAAAATAAAGTTGCTATTATCATAAATACGGTAAAGCTGTACGTGCTGGTGCAATACCGGCACACCATATTGGTTCAACTCCGATTGGGAAACTATGTCTCTGATGGTATCAGCATCTGAAATTTGTTTGGTGAACTGGCGGGTAACCGGGTCACGGCTGCCATCGGGTATCGCTTGTTCATCATCAAACAAAGTAGCGTTTAAATAAGAATATCCCCATGATTTATTTAAGCCTATCATGGCTTTGGCATCTTTCTCGTTAAAATTGGTGGCATAAACACGGCCATCGTGCTGGTTTTGGTAATCTTTAGCTAATTTCTGCGATATAACGGTTCCCCAAACCAGGCCGTTCTGGTTACCCATCAACCTGAATGAACCATTAATAAGGCCGTTATTGGTTCCGTATAAACCCTGTACCGAACCTTGTATAGTGCTATCGGGAACAGGCGGCGGCGAAATTAAATTCACTACCCCGCCAATAGCATCTGAGCCGTAAGTTAAGCTGGCAGGGCCTTTAATTACTTCCACGCGGTCAACACCATTCTGGTCAACCTCGATACCGTGTTCATCGCCCCATTGCTGGCCTTCCTGACGAATACCGTCGACAGCGGTAACTACGCGATTATAACCCAAACCATGAATGAATGGCTTGGAGACATTTGGGCCTGTTGTAACCGCGCTAACACCGGGCAGATTGGCAATTTCATCAATAACGTTACTTGCTGCCGCGTGCTGATCTATAAAAGTTTTACCCACAGCAACCATAGGCACCGGGTTGCGCTTTACTTCGGTAGCCTTGCTTACACCGGTTATTACCACCTCGCCCGCCTCAATAGATGAGGGGCTGAGTTTTACGTTTAATATACTGGTTTGTGCAAAGTCGACCCTCTGTGTATAGGTGGCATATCCCACAAAACTAACCGATACCAGGTAAACCCCTTTGGGCACATGGTTTAATGTAAAGTGGCCCTTTTCATTAGTAGCGGTAGCTATTTTTAAATCGGGGATGGAAACTGTGGCGCCGGGTATAACAAGGCTGTCTACCTTATCGGTAACCGTACCGCTTAGGGTGCCGTTACCCGTGTCGTCAGGTTCAGTTTTGGCAGAGGCGTTTAATGTTGTAAATAAACTCAGCATTATAAGGTTAAGTATATATATAGATTTTCTGATCTTCATAAAAAATTGATCTCAACAATAAATAGTTCTGTAAATTTTTTCTTAATAGACGCGGATAGCATCGTTCTATTACAAACGCTTTTAATTTGGCTGATGATATATCAACCTAAAAATGTAAAAGCTAAGGGATAAAGCAGAATTATACCGTAGGCGGTGAGCGACCAGCCGATAAAATAAGCGCTATGCTTATAAAATGATGGCTGACTGATTTATAGAAATAATTTGAGGTAACTACCGGGGCAAAAAATACCGGGGTATTGATCGCCATTGCGTTGTGGTGCATGGCATCGCACAGGCGGCAGGTTTCGGCTATGGTTTGTTGGGGCTGATGACTTGAATTTTGATAAGCCGACTTTGTAGAAACACTTACCGGGGCATGCGTGTGGGCATATACCGCATATTGCCCTGCCGCGAAGAAAAACAGCAGCGCCCATGCACAAATAATATGGTAAATATTCTTTTTCAAGTCAGTAGGCTTTTAACAGCCTAGGCAAAAATATGTTTTTTTTCTTATGTAAAAGAGCCAATTGCAACTTAATTGCAATTAAATTAAACATTAACATAAAATTGTTACACAAACGTATATTTGCGGGCATGACACCTGCTGAAATTAACCGTAAATGGGAGGCCCTGCAACTACGCATAGCCGATGATTTTGATAACGAAAAGCCCGACCTGAAAGTGATGCTATTTTTAATTGGCGTGCAGGAATTGGGGCAGGGACCGCGTAAATTCAGCAAACGCCAGAAGGAGGAACTGATGCACATCGCCACTTGTAAACTATTCAGCGCAATGGGTTTTTATGAACTGGAAGGGCTTGACCAGGACGGCTGGCCACATTGGAAACGTGTTGGTGTAATACCAAATTATACTTTGCTTGAACAAGAAATGGTGATGAGATCGTTAATAATTGATTACTTTGAGGCAATGTGAGCCTCACCCTGCCCTCTCCTAAGGAAAGGGTTTAAAAAAGGATGCAGTTCAAGTCCTCTCTAAAGAAGAGGATTATTTCATGAGGGCTTCGCCGTTTAGGTGAGGTCATCGGTGAAATCAAAATATAAACCAGTGAAATCATAAAAATGAAAAAACTTTTTACCCTTATCCTGTTGCTTACTACAGTAACAGCTTTTGCCAAACCGCCAAAGAATCAGTACGTGCGCATTAAAACCAGCTATGGGCAGTGTATCATCCGCCTGTATAATGAAACGCCGCAGCACCG